>Ga0302326_10008112_pt1 | contig 23237 bp, 20 predicted proteins | sample Palsa_T0_3_FD_202264 | JGI IMG/M metagenome (GOLD analysis project Ga0302326, IMG submission 202264) | Peat permafrost microbial communities from Stordalen Mire near Abisko, Sweden - Palsa_T0_3 | ecosystem: Environmental > Terrestrial > Soil > Palsa > Peat permafrost | place: Sweden: Abisko... | reverse complement strand
CACCTTGCTCTGCTGTAATAACCGCATGCATCGGCAGTGATGGGCACCTTGCTCTGCTGTAATAACCGCATGCATCGGCAGTGATGGGCACCTTGCTCTCGAGACAAGACTCCCCGTCTCTCGAGACAAGGCCGGCCGCCTGGATGGAGAGCCTCGGCCGTCAAGACCTACCCGTCGCGCCCGTGGTCGAGGCCGATGACGGGACGCCACGTGATCCCGTCGCCCATGCCCGGGCTTCGACGATGGGGAGCCGTCACGCCGGGACGCGCACACGTCGCGCCGACGGCTTGGTCCGCCTCCGTCGCGCCCGCGCTCAGTACAAACGTACGGTAGTGAGCGAGTACGGAGCGATGGTGATCGTGAGCGACGAGCGACGAACGCCGATGGCACTCTGCGCGATCGACGTGCTGCCGATGCCGTAGGTGAATACCTCTCCGAGGCCCCACGCGCGTGCTCCTTGCAGCGACACCGTCACGGCGTACGAGACCGCCGGGTCCTGGTTGACGAGCAGCACGTTGACATGTCCGTCCGCCCCCTGGACTGCGTGCGCGGACACGAGCGCCGCCGATGACGTCACGCTCAGCGCCGTGGCCCCTGGCTCGACCACGTGCTTCAGCATCTGCACGCCGTAATACGCGGGGAACGGAGTCTCGGCGGGCGGCTCTATCGCCGTCGAGCACACGGCCCCGCTCGACAGGAAACCGTAGTCGCCGTAGCCGGAACTACCGTATAGCGACGAGCTATCGTTGTTGCCGCAAACGGCACCGTTGTGGATGGACCACAAGTCCACGTTGCTCACGCCGTTCTCGAGCCAGGTCATGATCGAGTCGGCGAGGAAAAGCCCGTTGACGAGGCTGGTGGTCTGCTTGCCGGGATTGTAGGACACGGAGTTCGTCTCCGTGACCAGGATTTCAACGTCGTTGGCGTGCGATCCGCAGTACTGAGCAATCAGGGACTTCAGCGTGGCGACCATGCTGGGAACGCTCGGCGTACTGGAGCTACCGCTCTGGGCGGTGGCCAGCAAGCCCGGGTCGGACTCGGCCCCGGGGCTCTGCGGATACCAGTGAACGATGACGAAATCGGCAGCGCTGCATGCGGTCGACAAGACGGTGTCGTTCCATGGCTGGGGGGAGAGGGCGTTCGTCACTCCGTCCGGCCAGTTGCCCGGTGCCGTCAGGACAGCGCCGATCTTGATGGATGGGTCCACCGCCTTCATCGCCGCGGAGTATTGCGTGAAGAGCTGGGCGTAGACCGCGGGACCCGGGTTGTTGTTGTCGGTCTCCCAGTCCCCACCGTACGTGGTGTTGCCGTAGATTTCGTTGCCGATTTCCCAATACTTGATGTGATAACGCTGGCCCGTGGCGCTGCCCCCCCCGTACGTGGGAACCGGCCCATTGTAATTGGGACCGCCCATGTTCGCGTACTGGACCCATCCCGCGGCCTCCTGGGGCGTTCCGGAACCGTAGTCCACAGTGATGATCGCCGCCGCCATGGCGGACTGAACGACCCACATGTACGAATCAAACGTGTTGGCGGCATAGCTGCTTCCGGTGTTCGACTGCCAGTGGTACCCGTCCGCCGTCGAGCCGCCCGGATAACGTACCAGCCGGACGCCGGCGTCCGAAAGCAGGGCCGGAACGGCGGCCTCGTACAGGTGGGAGTCCCAGACCGCAGCGTTCGCGCCGACCGGGGTGGCGGCGAGCCGCGCGATCCCGCTTGCGGCGTTAACGGTGACGGTGCTCGGCGTCGTGGTCGTTTCAGCCTGAGACGTCGCAGTCACCATCGCGCCGACAAGATTCACCGAAGCCAGAATGGCAATCAAATTCTTCATCGCTGTCTTCTCCTATCCCCTCGTGGTGTCGTCGGTCGCCGGAGCCTGGCGTTTCAAGTGCCGACCCGCGCGTATGTCAGCCGCAAACTGCCTCTCTCTTGCACGCGCGCATCGAAGTCGTCGATTGCACTCCATTGCAAGAGCGGTCGGGTAGCCCGGGTCGTTGCCTTCCCGGGGCCTCCACGGATCCGGGCGTGCGCGGCGATGGTGAACAGGCGGGCGTCGAGATGGAGTTTTCACGCGACGCGCCCGGTCGTCGCGGCCCGTCGCTCCAGGAGCAGCCGGCAGCGGGAAAAACGAGGGCTCACGCGTGAAAGACCGTTCTTTGTGTTCCCGCCGAAGGCTGTCCCCGGACAGGGCGCGCGCTGTCCGGGACAGGCGCCGACTCCACGACGGCCCACGAAAATGGGGGGGCGTGGCCGGGCACGGAGGCTGCTCATCGAATGCCGCCGCGTGATGGACTCTCCCGTCGACACCGTGCTCGTCGCAGGAACTGCGCTCGCCGCCGGCGCGCTCCTCCTCGTCGCGCCGTGCGAGACGCTGGTCGCCGCCGTCGCCCTGCTGGCGCTCCTCCGCGCGGCCCGTCGCCTGCGTCGGGTGGCGACCGTCGCGGTGGTACTCGCCCTGGGGAGCAGCGCGCTCCGAGCCGGGCGCGCCGTGGCTCGGTACGAAGACCAGCGCGTCCAGGCCGATGCGGCGCTCGGCCTGCCGAAGCGATGCACCGCGCGCGCACGGGTCGAGTCGTCGCCGGTTCGCGCCCGCGAGGTGCTGCGCTGGGATGCCGAGCTCGACCACCTCGACTGCGACGACCAGCCCGTGGCCTGGCGCGGCCGGGCCACGCTCTACGGCGGACCGGACGAGCTCGCTCGCGGCGACGAGACCGAGGTGGTGGCGACGCTGGGCGCGCCGCAGCGGCTGTGGAACGCGGCAGGAGGCGACCCGCGGCCGTCGGAGGCGCATCGCGACGTGGTGCGCTCGGGCGGTACGCTCGACGTGCGCGTGTTGCGGCGCGCCAGCGGGGTGCTCGCGTGGATCGACCGCATCCGCGCGGGTGTGCGCCATCGCATCGACGCCACCTTCGCGCCCGACGTGGGGCCTATGGCGCGCGCGCTGGTCCTCGGCGAGAGCGATCTGGCCCCGGACGACGATCGCGCCTTTCGCGCCAGCGGGCTCTCGCACTTGCTGGCCGTATCGGGGATGCACCTGGTGCTGGTCCTGGCCCTGGTCGTGCGCGTCCTGGAGGGGGCGCTGGTGCGCATCGAGCGCGTCGCCGCGCGCCTCGACGCAGGACGGATCGCCGCAGCGCTCGGGATCCCGGCGGCCTGGGTGTACGCCGAACTGGCCGGCGCGGGCGGCTCGACGTTGCGCGCGGCGTGGATGGCCACCGCGGTGCTGCTGGCGCGCGCTCTCGGACGGCGCACCGACGCCACGCGCGCGTTCGGGCTCTCGCTGGGGGCCATGGCGCTGATCGATCCGCTGGTGGTCTTCGACCTGTCGTTCCTGCTCTCGGCGGCCGCCACCGCGGGGCTCCTGGCCTACGCCCGGCCGTTCGCCGCCCGGCTGGAGGCGTGGGCGCCGGGCCGGCTCGAGCCGGTGGCGCGGGCCACGGCGACGACGCTCGCCGCCTCGGTGCCTTGCGTGCCGGTCATTGCGCGCTTCGCGCCCAGCGTGCCGCTTGGGGGCGTGCTGGCCAACCTGCTCGCCGTCCCCGTGGGGGAGACGGTGGCGCTGCCGCTCTGCCTGGCGCACGCGCTCCTTTCCTGGTGGCCCGCCGCCGAGAAAGGGTGCGCGGGGGTCGCCACCGGCGCGCTGGTCCTCGTCCGCGCCGTCGCGCGGGGCTTCGCCGTACCGTCGCTCACCTCGGACATCCCCCAGCCCACCTCGTGGCAGCTCGTCGTTCTGGCAGCAGGGATGACGGGCTGGGCGCTCCACGTACGCGTGCGCGAGACGGCGGCGGTAGCGGCGGCGCTCCTCCTTTTCCTCGAGCTGGGGGCCCGCCGGGCCGGGGTGCCCCACGGGGTGCTGCGCGCGACCTTCCTCGACGTGGGCCAGGGCGACGCGGCCATCGTCGACCTGCCGGACGGTGAGGCGCTGATCGTCGACGGAGGGGGCCTGGTGGGCAGTCCCATCGACATCGGCGTGCGCGTACTCGCGCCGGAGCTCCGCGCGCGGCGGCGGCGGGACGTGGCGGCGGTCATTCTCACTCATCCGCATCCCGACCATTTCAGCGGCCTTGCCACCGGGCTCGACGACGTCCGGGTCGGCGCGCTGTGGGACACCGGGCAGGGGGAGGCCGAGGGCGTGGGGGGCGGCTATGCGGCGCTCCTCGCAATGGCGCGCGCGCGGGGGGTCCCTCTGGTGCGTCCGGCGACGGCCTGCGGCGCGCACGACCTGGGCGGCGCGCACGTCGAGGTGCTTGCGCCGTGCCCTGGGTTCTCGCCGGACCTGGGCGCGAACGACAACTCCTACGTCCTTCGTATCACCTACGGCGCACGCGCGCTGCTGCTGGTCGGGGACACCGAGCACGAAGAGGAGGCCGGGCTGCTGGCGATGCAGCGCGACCGACTGCGCGCCGACGTGCTGAAGGTGGGTCACCACGGGAGCCGGACCTCGTCGACGCCGGCGTTCATCCAGGCGGTCCGTCCGGTGGAGGCGGTCATCTCGGCCGGCTGTCGCAATCGTTTCGGGCATCCCCACCCGCTCACCCTGGCCACCCTGGCCGCCGAGGGGGTCCGCGTCTGGCGCACCGATCACGACGGCGCGGTGACGGTCACGACCGACGGACGGACGCTGGAGGTCGAGGCGCTCGCTCGCGGGCGTTGACGGCCACGACCGACCTCTCTAATTCGAGAGAAGCCCATGAGCGAACGCATCGTCCCCCTGCTCACCGCCGAGCAGATCGCCGCCCGCGTCCACGAGCTCGGCGCCGACATCACGCGCGACTACGGCGGACACGACCTCGTGCTGGTCTGCGTGCTCAAGGGGAGCTTCGTCTTCGCCGCCGACCTGATGCGCGCCATCGACCTGCCGCTGCGCGTCGACTTCCTCGGCGTGCGCTCGTACGGGGAAGGGACGCAGTCGAGCGGCGTCGTGCAGATCATGCAGGACCTGTCCCGTCCCATCGAGCGCGAGGACGTGCTCATCGTGGAGGACATCGTCGACACCGGCCTGACCCTCGCGCACCTGGTGGATCTTCTGCGCACGCGGAGCCCGGCGAGCGTCAAGGTATGCTCTCTCCTGCACAAGCCGGCGCGCGCCAAGGTGAGGATCGCCATCGACTACCTGGGCTTCACCGTCGAGGACCGCTTCGTGGTGGGCTACGGGCTGGACTTTGCCGAGCGCCACCGTAACCTCCCATTCATCGGCGTGGTCGAGCGCTCGTGATAACCTGATAGGTCTTGGCGAGCCCGTTCCACGACGAGAAGTTCTTCCTCACCTTGCTTTCCAAGGCGGTCGCCGGGAAGGCCAGCGACGTGCATATCAAGGTCGGACAGCCTCCGGGAGCGCGCATCCGGGGCGAGATGATCTACTTCCGCACCGAGCGCATCACCCCCGAGGACTGCATCGCCGTCGCGCGCCTGGTCATCGGCAAGGACGAAGTGCGAGATCACCTCGAGGACCTCAAGGAATACGACACGTCGTACTCGGCGATGGGCATCGGGCGTTTCCGCGTCAACGTATACCGCCAGCGCGGCAGCCTGGCCGTGGTGATGCGCTTCATCCCCAGCGACATCCCGCTGATGGAGTCGCTGGGCCTCCCCATGCCCGTCACGCGCGACCTGGCGGAGCGCCAGAACGGGATGGTGCTGGTGGTCGGCGCGGCGGGAAACGGAAAGAGCACGTCGGTCGCCAGCATGGTGGCGCACCTCAACCAGACCCAGGCGCTGCACATCGTCACCGTCGAAGACCCCATCGAGTTTCTCCACGACGACGTGATGTCCAGCATCTCGCAACGCGAGGTGGGGATCGACACGGCCAGCTTCGCGGCGGCCCTGCGCGCGGCGCTGCGGCAGGATCCGGACGTCATCTTCGTGGGCGAGATCCGCGACGAGGAGACGATGGAGATCGCCCTGAAGGCTGCCGAAACGGGGCACCTGGTGATGGCCACGCTGCACACCAGCGACTGCGGCCGCACCGTCAACCGCATGCTGGCGCTCATGCGCGGCGACGTGAACGAGAATCGCATGCGCGTCGCCAGCTGCCTCCAGGGGATCATCGCGCAGCGGCTCCTCCCGCGCAGCGACGGCAGCGGCGTCGTGCTCGCGTCCGAGGTGCTGGTGGCCTCCCAGTCGGTGCGCGAGAGCATCCGGCGACCGGAGAACAACCCGGCGCTGAAGGGCCTCATGGAGAAGGGGGTCCACCCCTACGGGATGCGCACCTTTCAGATGTCGGTGACCGCTCTTCTGGAGCAGGGCTTCATCGACGAGACGGTGGCCGCGGAGGCGCTGGGGAACTGAAGTCGACGGAGTCGAGGCCCTGACCTCACCGAGGCAGCGCAGGCGTGCCTTGCATGGGAAGCGGCGGAGGGGCATCGACGACGCGCGTGGCGCGCCACACGATGGGAGCCACGAGAAGCGCGAGGAGCAGCACTGCCGCCACGCCCAGCAGCACCATCCCGCGACGGAGCGAGCGCGCGTCGTAGGCCTCGAGCGCCGCCGCATGGACGTCGACGTCGCGCGCCGCCGCCGCCGCCGCCAGTTCCAGCTTGCCCACCTGGTCGCGCGCCGGATCCAGCTCCGCACCGAACGCTGCGCGATCGGCCATGACCTGGTGCGCGATGGCCACCATCAGGCCCCGCGTTTGCTTGCGCGCCTCCTCCACCGCCGCCGTGCGCGTGCCCACCTGCCGCTCCAGCCAGTGCCCGAGCGACGACCGCTCCCCCCGGGCGGCCTCCAGCGTCGTCTGCGCGTCGGCCACGCGCTTCTTCGACGCGGTATAGCGCTGCGATAGGTCGGCGATGGATCCCCGCAGCCGCGCCGCCTCGGCCACGCGCTGCTCGCGCTCCTTGGTCCAGGCGAGGAGGGTCGACGCGCTGCCGGTGGTGTCGATCAGCGTCGCTGCGCCCGGGTTGGTGGCCAGACGCGCGGGCGTGACCCCTGCGCTCAGCACCGTCGACGTCGCCGGGCGTCTCGCCGACGACGGCTCCGCCACGTCCGGCCCCCCCAGCTCCGCAAGCGCCGCACTCACCGCGCGCTGCATGGACGACGCGTCCACCCAGCGCCTGGCCCGATCGAAGGCCAGCGCGCGATCGACCAGGGCTGCCAGTTCCGCCGGCACGTCCGGCTCGACGCTTGCTAGGGAGGGCGCCGGCGTGGTCGCGCTGAGAATGAGCTGCTCGTTGCCGCTCACCCCCTCGTGCACGTGCCGCCCGCTCAGCAGCGTGAACATGGTCGCGCCCACCGCCCAGAGGTCCGTCCGTCCGTCGACCTCGTCCCAGCGCGCGCGCGCCTGCTCGGGTGCCATGAACGCCGGAGTCCCCATCACCACGCCGGCGCGTGTGGTGGTGGCCCGACCGCGCTGCGCCTCGAAGACCTTGGCGATGCCGAAGTCCAGCACCTTGAGCTGCCCAACCTGGGTGATGAAGAGGTTCTCCGGCTTCACGTCGCGGTGGACCACGTTCTTGGCGTGTGCCGCCGCCAGCACGTCGAGGAGCTGCTCCACGATGGCCAGCACCTCGCGCGCCGGGAGCCGCTGCCCGCTGCGCTCCCAGCGGCGCTCCACCGTCTCGCCCTCCAGCAGCTCCATCACGATGAACGCCGACCCGTCGGCTGCCACGTCGTCGTCGAGCACGCTCACCGCGCCCTCGTGCTGGATGGTGTTGGCGGCGTAGCCCTCTTGGAGGAAGCGCTGCTTCACCTCGTCGTTCTGGCTCATCTCGGCGTGCAGCACCTTCACCGCGACGCGCTTGCCGTTGCGGTGCGTCGCCGCATAGACCGCCGCCATCCCGCCCACGCCGAGGAGCGCGTCGAGCGTCCACTTGTCCTCGAGGACCATGCCCAGACGCGCCCGCGCGCGCGCCAGCTGGGGATCGTCGCCGGGGAGCGTGTCCGGCGTGGTCATCCGCCCGTCCCGCCCGGCTCGCGCTGCTGGGCCGCGCGCAGCTCGACCTCCGCGCGCTTCAGCTTCGCGTCCTCGCGCGCCAGCGCTCCCTGTGCCGACGACAGCTCCTGAGCCGTCATGCGTTCGTCGGTGTGGGCCTGGGTGAGCTCCTCTTCGAGCTTGGCCAGGCGCGCGTCCACCTGGGCGAGGCGTGCCTTCTGGGCGTCCTGCTCCGCGGCGAGCACTTCGTCGCGCGAGCGCAGCAGGTCCTCGGCGCGCTGGAGATCCTCGAGGACCCCGGCGTAGGCCGCTTGCCTCTCCGCCGCCGGACGCGCCCGCGCTGCAAACGCCACCAGCGCGTCCTCCAGCACGCTCGCCGCGTGCTCCGCCTCGACGCGTCGTGCGCGGTGGGCGGTCCTCAGCTCGCGCTGCCGCTTCAGCACGCGCCAGGCGTAGAGGGGCGCCCGCAGCGCGCTGCGAGGGGGCTCTCCGTAGTCGGCCAGCACGCGCGCATCGTCGTGAACGTCGGTGCCCGAGGCGAGCACCAGGTCGTGGTGCGCCGTCGGGGGTCCATGCCCCTCGGCGGTCCGCCGCGCGACGAGCTCCCGCGGATCCACGGCCAGCTCGAATGAAACGTCGTCCACGATCTTCTTCTGCGGAGCCATCGCCCGTTGCCCGGGCCGCGGGCGCACCTCGAGCTCGAGCTCCGGCGCGGACCGGGCGCCGCAACGAGGGCAAACCTCGTCCGGGGCGATTCCATCTGCGCCGCACGAAGCGCACGAAGCCATGGGGGGAATCATACCGCAGGACCGCTGCGTGCTAAGAGACACTCGCGCGATGGCAGCAACCAGCAAGCGACTCGAGTTCCTGCAGAAGCTCACCTCCTCCGGCAGCCGAGATCCCTTCGCCTGGTACGGGCTGGCCATGGAGTACCGCGGCCTCGAGCGTCGCGACGAGGCGCTGGCGACCTTCGAGTCGCTGCGCGAGGCCAGTCCGGACTACGTCGCGATGTACCTGATGTGCGGCCAGATGCTGGAGCAGATGGGAAGGATCGACGAAGCCAAGGCCTGGCTGACGTCGGGGATGGAGGCGGCGAGGAAGAAGGGGGATACCCACGCGCTGGGGGAGCTGGAAGGAGCGCTGGGGGGGCTGTAAGCGAAAGCCCTCATCTCTTCCCGCGGATCGCCGCCATCCGCTCCTTGATCCCCCCCTCTTCTCCCCTCTCCACGGGCTCGTACAGCACCGTTCCCTCCAGCCCTTCCGGCAGGTAGGTCTCGCCCTGGACGACTCCGCCCTCGAAGCTGTGGGCGTACCTGTAACCCTGGCCGTATCCCTCGTCCTTCATCAGCGGGGTGACGGCGTTTCGCAGCTTCTTCGGGACCGGAAGCGCCCCGTGCTTTTCGACCAGCTCGCGCGCCTTGTGCCAGGCCACGTTGCAGGCGTTCGACTTGGGGGCGCTGGCGAGATAGAGGCACGCCTGCGCCAGCGGGTACATCCCCTCCGGCATTCCCACCCGCCGCAACGTCGCGTCGGCGGCACTGGCCACCAGCATCGCGCGCGCGTCGGCGTTGCCCACGTCCTCGCTGGCGAAGATCAGCATGCGGCGGGACACGAAGAGTGGGTCGTCACCCGCCTCGAGCATGCGCATCATCCAGTAGATGGCCGCGTCGGGATCGCTCCCGCGCATGGACTTGATGAAGGCGCTGACGACGTTGTAGTGCTCCTCTCCGCTCTTGTCGTAGAGGAGCGGCCGGTGGCTCTCCGCCGCCTTCACCGTGTCGAGCGTCAGGTGCGTCTCGCCGCGCGTGTCCATGTAGTCCGCCACCAGCTCCAGCGTCGAGAGCGCCCGACGTGCATCGCCCTGTGCCAGCTCGGCGATGGCGCGTAGCGAGTCGTCGTCCGCCGACAGACCTTTGCCGCCCAGACCATGGCTCGAGTCGTGGAGCGCGCGCGAAAGCAGCGTCCGGAGATCGTCCGCTGCCAGCGGCTCCAGGCGGAACACCTTGCAGCGCGACAGCAGCGCCGCATTCACCGCGAAGCTCGGGTTCTCCGTGGTCGCGCCCACGAGGACGATGGTCCCGTCTTCCACGTGAGGAAGGAACGCGTCCTGCTGCGCCTTGTTGAAGCGATGAATCTCGTCGACGAAGACGATGGTGCGCTGCCCGTGAAACGCCAGGCGGTCCCGCGCGGCGGCGACGACCTCGCGCAGCTCGCCCACGCTCCCCAGCACGGCGCTGAAGGGCACGAAATGCGAGCGCGTCGCGGCGGCGATGACCCGCGCCAGCGTGGTCTTCCCGCTCCCCGGCGGACCCCAGAGGACCATCGAGCGCACGCGGTCCGTGGCGATGGCCTGGCTGAGCAGCGACTCGGGCTTCAAGAGGTGCACCTGCCCCACCACATCGCCCAGCGCGTCGGGACGCATGCGGTCGGCGAGGGGCGCGCCGCGCTCGATGCTCTTGCGTGCGGCAGCCCCGAAGAGCGTCGCGCTCGGGTCGGCGGCGCCGGGGCGCCTTCCTCGGGAGGCCATGGGCGAGAACGTAGGCCATGTGAATGGCAAGGCAACAGGCGCCCGCCGCCGGCGAATGGACTATGGTGGGCGCATGCCTCGGGGTTCCTCCTGAAGGTGCCGGCGCTACTCACCGTAGCCGCGCTGGCGACGGCGTGCGAAGAGCCTCCGCGTGCGCCTCCGGCGAGCCCCGGCGCAACAGCGGTCGAGCTGAAAGCGTTCGAGGTGCGCGACGACGACATCGACCGGTTCGAGCACTGCCCACCCGCCGGCGAGATCGGACAGGACTGGGTCCCGCCACTGCCCGAGTGGCATCCGCCCGCGGCCTCGTCCTCCGTCGCGATGACCGAGAGAGACGTCGTCGCGCCGAGCGGCGACCCGGCGGCGACGGTGTCGAGCGACGTCGCGGACGAATCGGCCCCCGCGTCGATCGCCGTCCTTACCGACGAGGCGGCGAACCAGACGCGCGCGGGGTTCCGGCGTTGCTACCACTATGGCCTCCTCTACGATCCCACGCAGGACGGGCACGTGGCGGTGGTCTTGCGTGTCGATCACGCGGGCAAGGTGGCCGCGGTGGAGACCTGGGGGGCCTGCGACCTGGCCCCGGAGGCGCTGGTCTGCATGCGCGACGAGGCCCTGCACGTGAAGCTGCGCCCGCCGGTGGGCGGGTGGGCCACGGTGACCTTGCCCGCCGTGTTCACCAGTGGACAGGAGAAGCAAGGCACGACAAGAGACGCCTACGCGGCGTCGGCCTACGTCGCCATCGAGGCCATGCGGCCACGCCTCCACACCTGCGAGCAGACCGCGAGGCTCGCGCGCACGGGGGTGTTCGCGAGCGCGCTCTTTTCCATCGACGTCGACGAGCACGGCAAGGGGGTGCACGTCGCGGTGGATCAGTGGAGGGGCGGGCACGAGCTGCTGGCCTGCGCGGCGGAGGTCCTGCGCGAGGCGCCGTTCGCCGCGCCGCCAGCCGGGCGCGGCAGGGTCATCGTGCCAGTCGTGTTCAATCCCCGACCAGGCACGCGGTAAGCGCATGCGCACCTGGAGACGCGTCGTCATCGCCGCCGCCATCCTGGGGACGGCGTTCCTCTTTTACCGCTGGTTGCAGTCGGCGTCGGCGCGGGCCGAGCGTCACCCGGGTCAGCGCAGGACGAGCTTCATCAGCGCGACCGCGAGCCCCACCCCGATGAGCAGAAAGGCCAGCGCCACGCCGATGAGGACACCCACCTTGGCACGCGGCGATGCGGACAGGGACCGCGGAGACACCGGCGCGGGCGCGCTGCTCAGCGGCAGACCCCCCGCCGGTCTGTTCTGTCCCTGCGGCAGGTGCTGCGGCGTCTGCCCGGGGGACGCCTGCGCTGCGCCGAGCGCCATCGGCGACACCGGGGCGAAGGGCATGGTGGGCAGCTCGCTCCAGTGCGCGCTGGCGAGCTGCGGCGGGAGCTGCGTGGCCCCTTGCAAGACCAGTTGCATCGCCGAGGCGAAGTCCGCCGCGCTCGCGAAGCGGTCCTCCGCGCGCTTGGCGAGCGCCCGTTCCATGATCCGGTCGAGCACCGGCGGGAAGGTCCTCCCCGGGACGCGCTGGCTCAGCGGACAGGGCTTGCCGGTCACGTGGAGCTGGATGAAATCCATCGCGCTCTTCGCGTCGAAGGGGAGCTTGCCGGTCAGGACCTCGTAGAGAATGACCGCCAGCGAGTAGGTGTCGCTCGCCGGCGTCAGCACCTTGCCCTGCGCCTGCTCCGGACTCATGAACTCCGGCGTCCCGAAGACCATCCCCTCCTGCGTGAGGATGACCGATCCCGGGCGCATCTGCCGTTCGCCCACCTTGGCCAGGCCGAAGTCCAGCACCTTGGGGTAATCGCGCATGCCGGCCGACTGGCAGAGAAAGATGTTCTCTGGCTTGAGGTCACGGTGAATGATGCCCGCCTTGTGCGCCTCGTCGAGCGCGCCGGACACGGCGATGAGGACGGGGAGAGCGCGCTCCATGGGGAACGGCCCCTCCGAGCGGACGGTCTGGTTGAGGTTCTTGCCGTCGAGATACTCCATGATGATGTAGAGCGACCCGTCCTCGAGCTCGCCGAACATGAACACCTTGACGGTATTCGGGTGGGTCAGCTGGCTCATGGCGCGCGCCTCGCGCCGGAAGCGCGACACCAGGTCCTTGCGGTTGGCGAGCTTGGGGTGGAGGATCTTCACCCCCACCATGCGGTTTCTCTCCGTCTCGAGCGCCTTGTAGACGGCGCCCATCCCGCCAGAGCCGATCTTCTGCAGGATCTGGTACTGGCCATTCAGGATGTCACGTCCGATGAACGGGTCCTGCGGGCGCATGGGAGTCGACTGAAGGTGGTATCACGACTCGGCTCGCGCCATCATCCTGGGCGGGTGACTCTCCTCGCCAGCAGCCTCCTCGCGAAAGCGGGCTTTCTTCACGCGTTTCCCACGCGGGACACGCCGGACACGGCCCTCCTCGGTGCGCTGCGCGCCGCCGCCGTGATCCAGGTCAAACAGGTGCACGGCGCGCGTGCCGTGCTCGCCGGGGACGCGGCCGGCGCGGAGGGCGACGCGCTGGTGGCGAGTGCTGGCGGCGTCGCCGTCGGCGTGCGCGTGGCGGACTGCGTGCCGGTGCTGGTGGCCGACCTGGCGAGCGGGAGGGCGGGGGCGATTCACGCGGGCTGGCGGGGGGTCGTCAGCGGGGTCGTGCGCGCCGGGGTGGAGCTGCTCGGCGGGCGGGACGTCGTCGCCGCCATCGGCCCGTGCATCGGTGCATGTTGCTTCGAGGTCGGACGCGACGTTGCGGAGAGGATCGGCTTCGTGGTGCGCGTGGAGGGGGACAAGGCGTACGTGGATCTGCGGGCGGCGGTGCGAGCGCAGCTGCGGTTGCTGGGTCTCGCCGACGAGGCCGTCGACGACGTCGCCGGATGCACGCGTCACGAGCCCGAGCGTTTCCATTCGTTCCGCCGCGACGGCGCGAACAGCGGTCGCATGCTCGCGGCCATCGCCTCGCGCTCGATAAGCGGTAGCCTCTAGAACGCCATGATGCAGGGAGCTCTGAACGACATCAGCGAAGCCGTGGGCAATACACCCATCGTGCAGCTCCACAAGGTCACCGGCGGCGTCCCCGTCGAGATCTACGTCAAGTGCGAGTTCTTGAACCCCGGCGGCAGCCACAAGGACCGCCTGGCGTCGAACATGCTGCGTCACGCCGAGGAGGACGGCCTGAAGCCGGGCGGCACCATCGTCGAAGCCACCAGCGGCAACACCGGCGCCTCGCTCGCACTGCTCGCCGCGCTCCGCGGCTACAAATGCGTCTTCGTCATGCCCGACAAGATGAGCCAAGAAAAGATCAGCCATCTGCGCGCATTCGGCGCGCGCGTGGTGGTCTGTCCCACCGCCGTCGACGCCGAAGATCCGCGCAGCTACTACAAGACGGCCCTGCGCATCGCGGCAGAGACGCCGAACTGCTTCTACGCCAATCAGTACCACAATCCGGCCAACCCCGAGGCGCACTACCTCTCCAGCGGACCGGAGATATGGCAGCAGACCGGCGGCGACTTCGAGGTGTTCTGCGCGGGAATGGGGACAGGCGGGACGCTGAGCGGGACCGGCAAGCTCCTTCGCGAAAGGAAGCCGAACATTCGGATCGTGGGCATCGATCCGGTGGGTTCGCTCTACTACGACTTCGTCAAGCAGGGCCGCATCACCAAGGCCTTCTCGTACAAGGTCGAGGGCATCGGGGAGGACTTCTTCCCGTCCACCATGAACTTGAAGATCCTGGACGACATCGTTCGCGTGGACGATAAGGAATGCTTTCTCATGACGCGCGAGCTCACGCGCCTCGAAGGGCTCTTCGTGGGTGGGTCGGGGGGCGCGGCGGTGGCGGGCGCGCTCAAGTACGCGCGCACCATGGTCGAGCGCGGGCAAGCGACGGTGAGCGGGCGGCCCGCGCGCATTCTCGTATTTCTGGCCGACGCCGGGCACAAGTACCTCTCCAAGATCTTCAACGACGACTGGATGCGCGAGAACGGCTTTCTCGAGGACTCGCCGGGCATCGGGACGGTTCGCGACCTTCTCCTTGGCAAGAAACCGCTCATCACTGCCGCTCCCGAGGCGCGCATTCGCGACGTCGTCGATCAGATGAAGTTGCTGAGCATCAGTCAGCTGCCGGTGGTCGACGGCGGCAAGATGCGCGGCATCGTCGGCGAGGTGGACGTGCTGCGCGCCCTGGTCAGCGGGGGCAAGACGCTGGACTCGTCCATCCTCGAGGTGGTCGAGGACGACTACGCGACGGTCACGCCAAACACCAAGATCGAGCTCTTGCAGGGCGTCTTGGCCGACGCCAAGGTCGCCATCGTCGAGGACGGTGACGAGGTGGTCGGCATCGTGACCAAGATCGACCTCATCGATTTCCTCGCCCGGCGGAACTCCGTGCCGGTTCCGCCCGCTCATCCTCCGCTCACGTAGCGGACGTCGATCCACTGCTGTACGCCGTTGGGGAAGGCCACGAACACGTGGTGCGACGACACTTGCAACACCGTCCCCGGGTAGCGGTTTCCGTCGGCCCAGTGCACGAGCACCGGCGCTCCCGGCGCGAAGGCGTGGACGGGCTGCGCCGCCGGAGGGGGAGCGACCGCAGGAGGCTGGCTCGTCACGCGCTGCGGAACGGCCGCGGCGGCGGACGGAGAAGGCGACTGGACGGCCGGTGGGAGCTGGCTCTTCGTGGCCATGACGCTCGCGGCCAGCGGCGAGACGGCGGCGGGCACGGCGCGGGCGGGATCGTCCAAGTCATCGCGCCGGACCGTCTTGGCGTAGGGGTCGGGCAGGGCGTTGACGATGCTGCGGGGCCGCGTGGCGGGCGGCACCACCGAGGCGTGCGCGACGGGAGTCCCGCACGCGGCGCAGAAACGCGACTGCGCGACGAGGGTCGCCCCGCACTTGGTGCAGCTGGCCATGGCGACAGTTTCCCACGACGACTGCTCGCAGCGATAGGGTCGCAGGAGTAGGCTCGGGAGAGGCGTGACGGTCCAACGACAGGACACGGGGATGGTGGGGGCGGGGCTCGAGGCCCGCGTTGCACATCTCGAGGACGAGCTGGCGGACACGAAGGTGGCGTTCCGCACGGTCGTGGAGCGCTCGTCGAACGCGCTCCTTCTTTATCGCGAGAGCCGCGTCGTGCAGGTCAACGCGCCGTGCGTCGCGCTGCTCGGGTACGCTGGCGCGGGCGATCTGGTGGGATGCGACGTGACCTCCATCGTTCATGCGTCCGACGTGCTGGCGACGCAGGAGCGACTGCTCGCGACACACTCGACCGGGCCGGCCACGCCGGGGGCGCTACGGAGCATGCGCTTTCTCTGCCGCGATGGGAGCCAGCGCACCGTGGAGGCGAGCGCGACCGCGCTTGTCGTCGACGGCGCGCCGTCGGTGCTGATCGTCGCGCGCGACCCCGCCGAGCCGAAGCGCATCGACCTCAAGGCCCTGCAAGCCGATCGCATGGCCGCGCTGGGGACGCTGGCCTCCGGCGTCGCCCACGAGGTCAACAACCCGCTGGGCTTCACAGTGGCCAACGTCGCCTTCGCGCTCGAAGAGCTGAGCCGCATGGAGACCGAGCTGGAGCCGGCCGAGGACGAGCCGAACGGGGGCACGGAGGCGCGTCTGGCCGGCCTGCGTGGGCGGTTGTCGCCCGTGCTGGAGGCGCTGCAAGAGGCCCGGCAGGGGAGCGAGCGCGTGCGCCTCCTGGTGCGCGACCTGAAGATGTTCGCCGGCGGTGAGGTCGCGCGCGCCGTACACGTCGACCTCCGGCGCGTCATCGAGTCGGCGCTCAACATGGCGTACAGCGCCATGCGGCACCGGGCGCGCCTGGTGAAGGACTACCGCGCCACGCCGACCGTGGCCGGCAACGAAGCGCGGCTCGTGCAGGTGCTCCTCAGCCTCTTCGTCAACGCCGCGGAGGCCATTCGCGAAGGCGATCCCGACCGCCAGGAGATCCGCGTAGTCCTCGCTGCCGAGCCGCTGGGTTGGTGCCTGGTCGAAGTGTCGGACACCGGACGGGGCATCGCGCCCGAGCATCTGACGTGCGTCTTCGATCCGTTCTTCAGCACCAAGCCCGGAAGCGGCACCGGCCTCGGGCTCAGCATCTGCCACGCCGTGGTGGCGGCCATGGGCGGTGACATCTCCGTCGAGTCCACGCTGACCAAGGGGAGCACGTTCCGGGTCAGGCTCCCCCTCGCCACGGAGGAAGGTCCGGTCGCGCCGACCAAGAGAGCCTCCATCCGGCCGACGCGGCGCGCGCGCGTCCTGGTGGTCGACGACGAGCCGATGATGGCGCGCGCCGTCCAGCGCATGCTCTCCAGCGAGCACGACGTGGATGCCATGACCGACCCGCTCGCCGTGCTGGAGCGCCTGCGCTCGGGGGTCCGTTACGACGTCATTCTGTGCGACCTGATGATGCCGACGCTGACGGGGATGGACGTTTACGAGGCGGTCCTCTCCATCGACCCGGAACTGGCGCAGGGCATGGTCTTCATGACGGGCGGCGCCTATACGCCACGGGCGGCGGAGTTTCTCGAGCGAATCGAGAACCCTCACCTCGAGAAGCCGCTGGATCGCGCCGCGCTCCACGCCGTCCTCCGCGGACAGCTCTCACCGTAGCTTCACCCAGCGCTGCATCTCGGCGTCGAAGCCCCCCATGTCCACCACGCGCGCGCGCTCGAGGCGCAGCCCCGCCGCGAGCGCCGACGACCGAGAGCGCTCCGGCCAGGGCGCGATCCACACCAGACGACCTCCCGGCACCAGCACCGCCGCCGCGTGGGCCACGAAGCGGTCGAGCATGTCCGAGAGGCCGGCGGTGCGCGACGCGCGGCGTCCCATGGGTGGGTTGGTGATGATGAGGGTGACGCCCTCCGGCGCCCGAGCCAGCGCGTCGCCCGGCTCCAGCGTGGCCTCCACGCGCGCCGCGGCGAGGTTGGCGCGCGCGGCGTCGAGGGCACGTGCGTCGACGTCGCTCCCGTGCAGCGCGCGGTAGGCGCCGAGCAAGGCCCGCTCGACCAGCTCCGCGCCCGAGCCGACGAAGGGATCCCACACCACGTCGTCCTCGCGCGCGCCCGCCACCCGCGCCAGCGCCGCGGCCAGGCTCGGATGCGACGCCGCGGGCACGTCGCGGCGACGCCAGGCAAAGCGCGGATCCTCCAGCGCACGGGGCGACAGCGAGACGTCGAGCCGGCCCGCCCGCGACTCGACCCGCACCTCCCAAAGCGACGCCGTCGGATCGTTCACCAGCTCCGGCGACAGCCGCGCGATGGCGCTGGCCGTTCGCCAGGTGGCCGCCCGCCGGTGCCCTCCCTCCGCCCAGGCCAGGCGATAGCGCGGAGCCCCCACCGTCCACGTCGACAGCACGGCGCGCGCGGCGTCGCCGGCCACCGCGCGGGCGATGGCGTCCTCCTCGGGTTCCCCTTCCCGCGGCGGCTCGGCGACCAGCGGGAAGCGGAACCCGAGCATGGTGCGGGCCGCGAACAGCGCCTGCATCGGCCCCACCAGGCGCGCATGCACGCGACCCGCCTCGCCGGGGTGAACCTGGTCCACCGCCGCGATCCGCGAGAGCTCGTCGACGAGGAGATCCTCCACGCCTCGCCGGGACAGGACCGAGAGCTCCACCGGCCGGGCGGGCGCCTGGCTGGCGTCGATGCGTCCCCGCCCTCCGCGCGACTGCGTCCGCTCGATCATCAAGGTCGCCTGCTGACCGATGCGCGCGAGCTCAGCGTCGTCCGCGACGGAGGCCTCGCGAAGAAGAGGCAGCGAGCGCTCGCTTCCGACCTTGCCCAGCGACGCGGCGATGGAGCGGCGCATCTCCGGACGTGGGTCGCGCTCCCAGGTCCCCAGCAGCGCCTCCTCGACCTGATCACCCTCCGGGCCGCGCGCGTGGCCGAGGGCGATGGCCGCGTTGCGACGCGTCTTCGCGTCGGCGTCGGTCAGCGCCGCAAGCAGAGCCACCCGCGCCCGCCCGTCACTCCCCAGCCGCCCGAGCACGCGCACAACGCGCGCCCGCAGCGAAGGCGCCGAGGTCTGCAAGCGCGCCAGCAGCCCCTCCACGGCGCCGCTCCCCAGGCGCACGAGGGCCCTCTCGGCGTGCTTCTCCGCGGCGTCGTCGACCAGCAGATCGACCAGCGCGTCGAGGTCGTAGGCCCGGGGAGTGAACCCGGGATCACGAACGGCTTCGGGAAGAGGTCTTCGCGGCAAGGGGGGGGGCGAGAGCTTGCGCGGTGTGGGCGGGCGCGTAAAGATCGAGTTCGTCTTGGTGACGGGCATCGACGCACGTGTCCTCATGGCGATCTATGGCGGATCGCACGGCGTCTGGGCGCCGCCGATGATCGCTGCCACCCTGCTCGGCGAAGGGTGGACGTGCCTCGCGCTTCTCCCTCTCCTGGCGTGGCCGCGCACGCGGCGCTTCGCCGTGCTCCTCGGCGCCGGCATCCTGACGCAGGCCATCCTGGTCAAGGCGCTGAAAGAGGTCTTCGGGCGTGTGCGGCCCTGGATCGCGCTGGGCCTCCCCGCCCCCATCCGTTCGCCGCACGACCCCTCGTTTCCCAGCGGGCACGCGGCGGGCTGCTTCTGCGTGGCGGTGTTTCTCGCCGTGGCGCTGCCCGTCGCCTGGCCCCATCGGCGCACGCAGGCCTGGGCGCTGGTGGCTCTGGCGGCGACGCTCGCCCTACTCATCGCGCTGTCGCGCGTCTATCTCGGGGCGCATTTCCCCGGCGACGTGGTGGCCGGCGCGCTCCTCGGGGCGCTGGTCGGAGGGCTGGCCGGAGGCCTCTACGCGCGGGGACGCTCGGGAGTGGAATACGCCGCGAAAAAGGGCTAAACGTCGTCGGCCTTGCGCATCGCCCTCCAGCTCGCCTGCTTGCTCGCACTCCTCGCCGCCGTCGGAGGCTCGTCGGGTTGCCGGGACTCCAGCGCCAAGGTCGCGGAGGTGACGGGCTCCGGGTCGACTGCGGCGGTCGAGGTGAAGGACGTCGTCCTCCCCGGCATCGACACCAGCGCGATGACCCCGCGCGAGCGCCATGAATACAGCTCCCTGGTGACCGATCTCCTCGCCCCCTGCCCCAACGTGCCGGTCTCGATCGCGCAATGCGTGCAGGAGAGAAGAACGTGCAGTGCGTGCGCGCAGGCCGCCAAGTCCATCGCCCACGCCGTGCGCGAAGGGGCCTCGGAGGAGCAGATCCAGGCCGCGTTCAAGAGCCGCTACGACCCTGCCGGGGTGAAGACCATCCCCCTCGCCGGCTCTCCAAGCAAGGGGCCCGACGACGCCAAGGTCATCCTGGTGGAGTTCGCGGACTTCGAGTGCCCGCATTGCCGCGCCGCTGTGCCGATGATCGACGCGGTGCTCGCTGCGCACGGCGACAAGGTGCGCCTGGTCTACAAGTTCGTCGCGCTGCCGATGCACGTGCGCGCCGAGCCCGCCGCGCGCGCGGCCTGGGCCGCCGGCCAGCAGGGGAAATTCTGGGAGATGGAGCATCTCCTGTTCGAGCGGCAGGATCACCTCGAGCAGGGCGATCTGGAACGTTACGCGCACGTCCTCAAGCTCGACCTCGCCAAGTGGAAGGTCGACATGGACTCCCCGGCAGCGAAGGACCGGATGGAAGAGGACCACCGCTTGTGGGAGGATCTCAAGCTCAAGGGCACCCCGACGGTCTACGTCAACGGTCGCGAGCTCGATCTGGAGGCCGACGAGATCCTCGAAGAGCGCGTCGCGGCCGAACTCGGCGTTCCTCCTGCCGGCGCCTCGTCGGCGTCCGCCGCAGCGGCGCCCGAGCCATCCGCCGCCGCGAGCGGCGCGTCGCACTGAGCCCCCGGCGATGAAGCTGCGCGCTGCTCTCTTCGTGCTGCCGCTCGGATACGCTCTGCTCGCCGGGTGCGGTAGCGCGACGCAGTCTCCCGTCACCGCCAGCGAACAGGACGTCGATCTTCCCGGGGTCGACACCAGCCAGTTCACCCCGCGCGAGCGGCACGAGCTGTCGGTCTTCGTGCGCGAGCTTCCCGCTCCCTGCAAGGACGTCGCGGTCCCCATCGGGCAGTGCTTAATCGAAAAGCGAGCGTGCGCGGCGTGCCTCCCCGCCGCGCAGGCCATCGCCAAGGCGGTCCGTGAGGGGATGTCGCACGAGCAGGTCACCGACATCTACAAGGAGCGCTTCGACGTGACCTCGTCGCGGAGCATCTCGCTCACCGGGTCGCCCTCGCGTGGTCCGGAAGACGCCCCCGTCGTGGTGGTGGAGTTCGCCGACTTCGAGTGTCCCTTCTGCCAGAAGATCGCGCCGGAGCTCGACGAGCTGTGGGAGAAGCGCAAGGATAAGGTGCGCTTCGTCTACAAGTTCATGCCCCTATCCATGCACCCGCACGGCGAGATCGCCGCGCGCGCGGCCATCGCGGCGGACATGCAGGGCAAGTTCTGGGAGATGCACAAGTTGCTCTTCGCCAACGGACAGCACCTCGAGCAGAGCGACCTGGAGAAGTACGCCGCCTCGATCGACCTCGACGTCACGCGCTTCCGCGCCGACATGCGGTCGCCCGCCGCCAAGGAGCACATCGACGCGGACCGCAAGCTGGCCGACGATCTCCAGGTGAAGGGCACGCCGACCCTCTTCATCGACGGCCGCGAGTACGACTCCAAGGTCGACTTGGGCGAGTGGCTGGACCAGGAGATTGCCGTCCGGAAGTGAGTGCGGTAACGCTGCCGGCACGTGAGGTCGCTGGCGCTGGACGGATGCGGGTGCTTCCCCACCGGGCGGCATTACGCCGGCATCGCCCACCTGCTGCGCGCGGTGACACGCGGGCTGGTCGAGGAGCTGGCGCACGACGCTCCCTGGGCTGCCTTGCCGATCGCGCTGATCGACGTGGAGACGACGGGCAAGGACGCGTCGGTCGATCGCGTGGTGGAGATCGGCATCGTGCTCTCGCGCGACGGGGTGATCGTCGAGCGCCGGAACTGGCTGGTGAACCCCGGGCGGTCCATCCCCGCAGAGGCCAGCGAGGTTCACAAGCTGACCGACGACGACGTCAAGGACGCGCCCTCGTTCGCCACGGTCGCTGCCGAGGTGACGGCGATGCTGGCAGGATGCGTGCCCGCCGCCTACAACGCGGCCTTCGACAAGGCCTTCCTCACCAACGAGCTGGCGCGCGCCGGGGTGACGTTGCCTCGCGAGGTGGAGTGGCTGGATCCGCTGGTGTGGGCGCGCGAGCTTCAGCAGGGGGAGAGGTCGCGCGCCCTCGGCGAGGTCGCCGCCCGCCTGGGAATCGCGCTCGACAACGCCCACCGCGCCAAGGACGACGCCGAGGCCGCTCTGAAGGTCCTTCTGGCGCTGGGACGTGACGTGCGTGTTCCTCGAACCTACGGGGCTCTGGTGTCCGAGCAGCGTCGCCTGTCCCTGGCCCAGGCCGACGAGCGGCGTCTGAAGTGGCGTAACAGCTAACCTTTTGCGCACTGTGCCCGGGGCGTTTTGCCATATAGTGCCGCGTACGCTGCGACTGCGGAGGTACCCATGACGGACAAGGCCACGATCCAACTGGGAGATACCAAGCTCGACGTGCCGGCCATCGTCGGGACGGAGGACGAGCACGCCATCGACGTCGCGCAGCTCCGCGCGAAGACCGGGTACGTGACGCTCGACCCGGCGTTCATGAACACCGCGTCGACCAAGAGCTCGGTCACCTTCATCGACGGCGACAAGGGAATTCTCCGCTATCGAGGCATCCCCATCGAGCAGCTCGCCGAGAAGTCCAGCTTCGTCGAGGTCGCCTACCTGCTCATCTACGGCAACCTCCCCAGCGAGACGCAGCTCATGGACTGGAGCGAAAAGCTCACGCGCCATTCGCTGCTCCACGAGGACATGAAGCACTTCTTCGAAGGCTTCCCGGCCACCGCGCACCCGATGGCCATCCTCAGCGCCATGGTGACCGCCCTCTCCAGCTACTACCCGGATGCGCTCGACGTCGACAACGTCGACCTGCGCGACATTACCATGGCGCGGCTGATGTCCAAGGTGCGCACCATCGCCGCCTTCGCCTTCAAGAAGTCCATCGGGCAGCCCTTCGTCTATCCGAAGAACTCGCTCACCTACTGCGCGAACTTCCTCAACATGATGTTCTCGGTCCCCGCCGAGGAGTACGAGGTCGACCCCGAGCTGGTGAGGGTGATGAACCTGCTCCTCATCCTGCATGCCGACCACGAGCAGAACTGCTCGACCAGCACGGTGCGCGTGGTGGGCTCCAGCCGAGCCAACCTCTTCGCCTCCATAAGCGCCGGAATCTGTGCGCTCTGGGGGCCGCTGCACGGCGGCGCGAATCAGGAAGTGCTGGAGATGCTCATGGCCATCCACAAGGACGGCGGCAGCGTCGACAAGTACGTGAAGCTGGCCAAGGACAAGAACAGCCACTTCAAGCTCATGGGCTTCGGCCACCGCGTGTACAAGAACTTCGATCCGCGGGCGAAGATCATCAAGGCCGCCGCCGACCAGGTGCTGACCAAGCTGGGCAAGGCCGACCCGCTCCTCGACATCGCGAAGTCGCTCGAAGAGGCGGCGCTGAAGGATCCCTACTTCGTGGAGCGAAAGCTCTACCCCAACGTCGACTTTTACTCGGGCCTCATCTACCGGGCGATGGGCTTTCCCACCAACATGTTCACCGTCCTCTTCGCGCTCGGCCGTCTCCCCGGCTGGATCGCGCACTGGAAGGAGATGATGGAGGACCCCACCACCAAGATCGCCCGACCCAGGCAGATCTACACCGGCTTCACCATTCGCGATTACGTTCCCATGGAGGAGCGGGCGTAGTCTCGCGGAGGCGCGTTCAGCGCGCCAGCCAGGGCAGCCAGCGGTC
>Ga0302326_10008111_pt1 | contig 23238 bp, 21 predicted proteins | sample Palsa_T0_3_FD_202264 | JGI IMG/M metagenome (GOLD analysis project Ga0302326, IMG submission 202264) | Peat permafrost microbial communities from Stordalen Mire near Abisko, Sweden - Palsa_T0_3 | ecosystem: Environmental > Terrestrial > Soil > Palsa > Peat permafrost | place: Sweden: Abisko... | reverse complement strand
AAATCGTGACACCGGGCGCCTTATGCGCATGCGCCAGCAGGCCGTCGGCGATTCCACGGGCGTCCAGCACTTCCAGCGTGCGTGCCATCGTGGCGAATGCGCGGCTGGACGGGTTGATTGCCGGCCAGCGCTCCAACACGATGACCGACCGGCCCGCTCGTGCGAGGTCACCGGCGGCGGTCAGCCCGGTCGGGCCTGCGCCAACCACCAGGACGTCGACGTCATGAACGGTCATGGGCGCGACCTCTCGTTGTGAGTTCAACAACTGTTGACATCGACGGTAAGTCGTTCTTAGCACCATGTCAACAGTTGTTGAATACACTGTCTCCCATGTCGTCCAAGACGCGTGATGTACGCGATGGTCAAGCCACCCGGGCAACGATCCTGGACACCGCGCGATCGCAATTCGGCAGCCACGGTTTCGAGCGCACCACCATCCGCTCGGTCGCGTCGGCGGCCGGCGTCGACCCGGCGCTGGTCATGCACTATTTCGGCAGCAAGGCAGAGTTGTTCGCCGCGGCCTCGCGATTCGACATCACGTTTCCGGATCTGTCGGATCTCGCGCCGGACCGTGTCGCCGATGTCCTGCTACCGATGTTCGTCGCGGCATGGGGTCCGCAGGGCCCGTTTCTCCCGCTGCTGCGCGCGGCCGCGACGAACCGGACCGCCGCGGACGCGCTGCTCGAGGTTTTCGTCGACCAGGTGGCGCCCGCGCTCGCCGCGGTCGTACCCGATCGCGCCCCCGAACGGGCCGCCCTGGTGGGATCGCAACTGCTCGGCCTCGCCGTGGCCCGCTACATTCTCGCCATGCCGCCGCTGACCGGCATGGACGACGCGCGGCTCATCGAATGGCTGCGACCGGTACTCGTCCACTACCTGACAGATCCGGCGCCCTGACGCGCTTCGATGATCGCCAGCGCACGCCTGGCCCATCGGATGTTTTCCTCTTCGAACGAGATCCCGCGCATCAACGTCAGATAGGGGCCTATTCGCTCCGCGGTGGCCAGGAATTCGGCCTCGCTGCGCCCATCGAGCAGTCGGTGACGCAGCCGCTCGTAGCGTTGCACTTTGGCCTCGGCCCATTCCCGACGTTCGGCGATGAAATCCCGGACAGCGGCGGCGTCACCGGCGTCGGCGGCCTGGACCTTGATCATCAGCTCGTCGCGGATCACCGAGGGCTTCGGGGGCCTCCCGGTGAACTGCCGGATCGCCTCGCGGCCCGCCTCGGTCAGCGAGAACATCCGCTTGTTGGGCCGTCGTTCCTGGTGCACGATGCGTGCCTGGATCAGGCCTTGCTCGGCGAGACGTTCGAGTTCGCGATACAGCTGCTGGGGTGTGGCCATCCAGAAATTGGCCACCGACGCGTCAAAGCCCTTCGCCAGGTCGTAGCCCGACGACTCTCCCTCGAGAAGAGCGGCCAGCACGGCGTCACGCAGCGACATCGCCCTAGCCTACACATCTGATTAGTCAAAAAAGTTACTAATCGCGTATGGACATATGCCGACCGGCGCTCTAACGTCGATCACACCTACTCAACAAGTTGACTACGCGAGGTGCTCCGTGTCCGCTCCCCATTCCTTCCGCAAGGCCATCGAAGAACACGACGAGCAGGCAATCTCGGCGCTGCTGGCCGACGACGTCGTCTTCACCAGCCCGGTTGCCTTCAAGCCCTACGTCGGCAAACCGATCACCGCGGCGATCCTGCGTGGCGTGCTGCGGGTCTTCGAAGACTTTCGCTACGTCCGCGAGATCCACGACAGCAACGGTCGTGAGCATGCGCTCGAGTTCGAGACCGGGATAGCGGGCGCACCTGGCGTGACGGTCAACGGCTGCGACTTCCTGCACGTCAATGACGACGGTCTGATCGATGACTTTAAGGTGATGGTGCGACCGCTCTCCGGTGCGACGGCGTTGTCCGAAGCGATGGCCGCACAATTTCCGAGAATCCAGCAGGAGGCTGTCGAACTGGCCGACCAGTTCGCGAAAGCCTAGGAAGACAGCAGGGAGCAGCCAGGCATGCGAATCGGATTAGGGATCAATTACGCGGGCGGCTTCAAGGACGTCGCCGCCGAAGTGGCCGACCTCGAACGCGCCGGACTGGACATCGTCTTTGTCCCCGAGGCGTATTCCTACGACGCGGTCAGCGCGCTCGGATACCTGGCGGCCAGTACGCAGCGAGTCGAGCTGGCATCCGGCATCCTTCAGCTCTACACCCGAACGCCCACCCTGACCGCGATGACCGCCGCCGGTCTGGACTATGTGTCCGACGGCCGGTTCACCCTCGGCCTAGGCGCATCCGGGCCACAGGTGATCGAGGGATTCCACGGTGTTGCCTATGACGCGCCTATTGCGCGCACCCGCGAGGTCATCGAGATCTGCCGCCAGGTGTGGCGGCGTGAGCGGCTGCAGTATCAGGGCGACCATTACACGATCCCGCTGCCCGCCGAAAAGGGCACTGGCCTCGGCAAGCCGCTGAAGCTCATCAACACGCCTGTCCGGGAACGTATCCCGATCCTGGTGGCCGCGCTGGGACCCAAGAACGTCGAGCTGGCCGCCGAGATCGCCGAGGGTTGGCAACCCATCTTCTATCTGCCGGAGAAGGCACAAGACGTGTGGGGCAAGGCGCTGACCGCCGGACTGGCCAACCGCGACGCGGCGTTGGGCGAGCTCGAGGTGTACGCCGGTCCGACGCTTGCGATCGGTGAAAATGTCGAGCCGCTAAGGGATTTCGTCAAACCGCATCTGGCGCTCTACATCGGCGGCATGGGCGCCAAGGGGAAGAACTTCTACCACACGCTGGCCACCCGATACGGATACGGCCCGCAGGCCGATCGCATCCAAGAGCTGTACCTGTCCGGCGATAAGGACGGGGCCGCGAAGGTTGTTCCCGACGAGCTCGTACGCGACATTTCGCTGATCGGAACACCCGGGTTCGTCAAGGAGCGGGTGGCGGCCTTCCGCGAGGCCGGGGTGACCACCTTGAACGTGGTACCCATCGCCGAAACGGCCGCCGACCGAGTGAAACTCATCGAGACGCTTCGGGGTCTGGTCGACTGAGGGCGGCCGGGCTCAGTTGCGCGCGGCGGACAGTGCCGCGTTGAAGGTTTTGCTCGGCCGCATCACCGCGGTGGTCTTCTCGTCGTCGAGGCGGTAATAGCCGCCGATGTCGACTGCCTCGCCCTGGGCCTCGGCCAGCTCGGCAATGATGACGTCTTCGTCTTTGCTCAGCTCGTCGGCCAGCGCGGTGAAGTGCTTGCGCAACTCTTCGTCGTCGGATTGTGCCGCGAGTTCCTGGGCCCAGTACAGCGCCAGGTAGAACTGGCTGCCGCGGTTGTCGAGCTCACCGGTCTTGCGTGACGGGCTTTTGTTGTTGTCTAGCAGCTTGCCGATCGCGGCGTCCAGAGTCGTCGCTAGGATCTTGGCCCGCTCGTTGCCGGTCTTGATTCCGATGTCTTCGAAACACGCTCCCAGCGCCAGGAATTCACCAAGCGAATCCCACCGCAGATGGTTCTCCTCGACGAGTTGGTGGACATGCTTGGGCGCTGAACCGCCCGCCCCGGTCTCGTACATTCCGCCACCGGCCATCAGCGGCACGATGGACAGCATTTTGGCGCTGGTGCCCAGCTCCAGGATCGGGAAAAGGTCAGTGAGGTAGTCGCGCAAGATGTTTCCGGTCGCGGCGATGGTGTCCTGCCCGCGCATCGCGCGCTCGATCGTATGCCGCATGGCTCGTTCCTGCGACCTGATCGAGATGTCGAGACCCTCGGTATCGTAATCAGCCAGGTAGGTGTTGACCTTCTTGCGCAGTTCGTTCTCATGCGGACGCCACACGTCCAGCCAGAACACCACCGGCATGCCCGAGATTCGTGCCCGGTTGACGGCCAGCTTGACCCAATCGCGGATCGGTTCGTCGCGGACGATGGGCATCCGCCAGATATCGCCGGTTTCCACGTTCTGGGTCAACAGGACTTCCCCGGTGTCGAGGTCGACGATGTTGGCGACGCCATCCTCGGGGATCTCGAACGTCTTGTCGTGCGAGCCGTATTCTTCGGCCTGCTGCGCCATCAAACCGACGTTGGGCACCGTGCCCATGGTGGTTGGATCGAATTGCCCGTGCGTTTTACAGAAGTTGATGATCTCCTGGTAGAGGCGGGAAAAAGTGGACTCGGGGTTGACGGCCTTGGTGTCCTTCTGCCGCCCGTCGGCGCCCCACATCTTGCCGCCCGCGCGGATCATCGCAGGCATCGACGCGTCCACGATCACGTCGCTGGGTGAATGGAAGTTGCTGATGCCCTTGGCCGAATCGACCATGGCGAGCTCGGGGCGGTGCTCGTGGCAGGCGTGCAAGTCGCGGATGATCTCGTCGTGCAGCGACGCGGGCAGCGACTCGATCTTGTTGTACAGATCGACCAATCCGTTGTTGACGTTGACGCCCAGTTCGTCGAACAACTCCTGGTGCTTGGCGAAGGCGTCTTTATAGAAGATCTTCACCGCGTGGCCGAAGACGATCGGGTGAGAAACCTTCATCATTGTCGCCTTGACGTGCAGCGAGAACATCACGCCAGTTTCGTAGGCGTCCTGCATCTCCGCCTCGTAGAACTCGCACAACGCCTTCTTGCTCATGAACATGCTGTCGATGATGTCGCCGTCCAGCAGCGACACCTCGGGCTTGAGCACGATCGTCTTGCCGTCTTTGGTCTCCAGCTCCATTTTCACGTTGTGTGCGCGATCCAGCGTGATCGACTTCTCACCGTGGTAGAAGTCGCCGTGCCGCATGGTCGCCACATGAGTACGTGACGCTTGCGACCACGCCGCCATGCTGTGTGGATGCTTGCGCGCGTACTCCTTGACCGCGTTGGGGGCACGGCGGTCCGAATTACCCTCCCGTAGAACGGGATTCACCGCACTGCCGAGACATTTGGCGTAGCGGTCGCGGATCTCCTTATCCTCGTCGCTTTTCGGATGCTGCGGATAGTCCGGAATCTTGAATCCCTTGCCCTGCAACTCCTTGACGGCGGCGACCAGTTGAGGCACCGAGGCGCTGATGTTGGGCAGCTTGATGATGTTGGTGTCGGGCAGCTTGGTCAGCCGGCCGAGTTCGCCCAGATTGTCGGGCACGCGCTGCTCGTCGGTCAGGTCATCGGGGAACTCGGCCAGGATCCGTGCTGCCACCGAGATGTCACTGGTCTTGATCTCGATGCCGGCCGGCTCGGCGAAGGCACGCACGATCGGCAGGAACGCATACGTCGCGAGCAGCGGCGCCTCGTCAGTCAATGTGTAGATGATGGTCGGCTGTTCGGCGCACACGGTCTGTCTCCCGACGTCACTATTCGGTCAGAAATTCAAGGTCTCAGCGTTCTCGCTGCCACGTTAGCAAGGGTGTTTGGCCTGGTGTCGCCTCGCATGGATCCGCGCTGGCAAGAAGTCGGCGCTGTGCGATACGCTTGACCAAGGTCATGAGTGCCAGCGTCAAGCCCCGGCTTGCTGGCCGGCAACCCTCCAACCGCGGTGGGGTGCTCCGGGTGAAGACCAGGTTGAGTAGCCAGACGCGGCTACGTCGGCAAGCGCGGGTCCGCTATGACGGGCCCCCCGAGTAGACAGGGAAACCTGATGCGCATTTATTTGGGCTGGCCCATCGTGCGTCGCAGTTGCTGATCAGTTGGCTGCCGGTTACGTCGTCTTCAGACGGCGTCCCGCGCACCCCCAAGCAACCGATACACCCAGGACTCCTTCGCAGAGAAAGCACCTTCTATGACCGTTGATAGCGAAATCGACAGCGATCCGACCGCGCACTGGTCGTTCGAGACCAAGCAGGTTCACGCCGGCCAGTCACCGGACCCGACTACCCACGCCCGTGCTCTGCCGATCTACCAGACCACGTCCTACGTCTTCGACGACACCACCCACGCTGCGGCGCTGTTCGGACTGGAAGTCCCCGGCAACATCTACACCCGCATCGGCAACCCCACCACCGACGTCGTCGAGCAGCGGATCGCCGCCCTGGAGGGCGGGGTGGCCGCGCTGTTTCTGTCTTCGGGTCAGGCGGCCGAGACGTTCGCGATCTTGAACCTGGCCGCCGCGGGCGATCACATCGTGTCCAGCCCACGGCTCTACGGCGGCACTTACAACCTGTTCCACTACTCGCTGCCCAAGCTGGGCATCGAGGTCAGTTTCGTCGAGGATCCCGACGACCTTGACTCGTGGCAGGCGGCGGTGCGGCCGAACACGAAGGCGTTCTTCGCCGAGACCATCTCCAACCCGCAGATCGACATCCTGGACACCCCCGGGGTCTCCGGTGTCGCGCACGCCAACGGTGTACCGCTGATCGTGGACAACACCGTCGCCACCCCATACCTGATCCAGCCGATATCCCAGGGCGCCGACATCGTCGTGCACTCGGCCACCAAGTACCTGGGCGGTCACGGCGCCGCGATCGCCGGAGTGATCGTCGACGGCGGCACCTTCGACTGGACGCAGGGCCGCTTCCCCGGATTCACCACCCCGGACCCCAGTTACCACGGCGTGGTGTACGCCGAGCTTGGGCCGCCCGCCTTCGCCCTGAAGGCTCGCGTGCAGCTACTCCGCGACTACGGGTCGGCAGCGTCGCCGTTCAACGCATTCCTGGTGGCCCAAGGCCTGGAAACGCTGAGCCTGCGTGTCGAGCGCCACGTCGCCAACGCTCGGCGAGTCGCCGAGTACCTCGCCGGCCACGACGACGTGCTTTCGGTCAACTACGCCGGCCTGCCCGGCTCTCCGTGGTACGAGCTGGCAAAGAAGCTGGCGCCCAAGGGAACCGGGGCCGTGTTGTCCTTCGAGTTGGCCGGCGGTGTGGACGCCGGCAAGGCGTTCGTCGACGCGCTGAAGCTGCACAGCCACGTCGCCAACATCGGTGACGTGCGGTCGCTGGTGATCCACCCGGCGTCGACGACCCACGCCCAGCTCAGCCCCGAAGAGCAGCTGTCCAGCGGCGTCACCCCCGGGTTGGTGCGGCTCGCCGTAGGCATCGAGGGCATCGACGACATCCTGGCCGACCTCGAACTCGGCTTCGCCGCCGCGCGCCCATCCGGCGGCGTTCCAGCCGGCGGCGCCGCAACCGGCACCAGCGATCCGCACGCCGCGGCGGCGTTCTGAGGAGGCCGCGGGTGACAATCTCTGACGTGCCGACCCAGACGCTGCCCGCCGAAGGCGAGATCGGCATCGTCGACGTCGGCTCGCTGACGCTGGAGAGCGGCGCGGTGATCGACAACGTCAGCATCGCCGTGCAGCGGTGGGGCGAGTTGGCGCCCGCCCGCGACAACGTCGTCATGGTGTTGCACGCGCTGACCGGTGACTCGCACATCACCGGGCCCGCCGGGCCTGGGCATCCGACGCCGGGCTGGTGGGACGGAATAGCCGGGCCGGGCGCGCCGATCGACACCAACCGTTGGTGCGCGGTTGCCACCAACGTGCTGGGCGGCTGTCGCGGCTCGACCGGGCCGAGCTCGATGGCATCTGACGGGAAGCCTTGGGGCTCAAGATTTCCGCTGATATCGGTGCGGGATCAGGTTGAGGCCGACGTGGCGGCGCTGGCGGCATTGGGCATCACCGAAGTCGCCGCGGTACTCGGCGGGTCGCTGGGTGCAGCGCGAGCGCTGGAATGGATGATCAGCCACCCCGATCGGGTGGGCTCAGGTCTGCTGCTGGCGGTGGGTGCGCGTGCTACCGCCGACCAGATCGGTACACAATCCACCCAGATCGCGGCCATCGAAGCCGACCCGAACTGGCAGGGCGGTGACTATCACGGCACCGGACGTACCCCCGACGCCGGCCTGCAGATCGCCCGCCGCTTCGCGCACCTGACCTACCGGGGTGAGGTCGAGCTGGACACCCGCTTCGCCAATAGAGCGCAGGACGGCGAAGATCCCGCGGATCCGCCGTCAGACGGCCGCTATGCGGTGCGGAGCTACCTCGAACACCAGGGCGGCAAGCTGGTGTCGCGTTTCGACGCCGGCAGCTACGTGGTGCTCACCGACTCGCTGTCGAGTCACGACGTTGGCCGGGGCCGCGGCGGTGTCGCCGCCGCGCTGCGCGGCTGCCCGGTGCCGGCGGTGGTCGGCGGAATCACCTCCGACCGGCTCTACCCGCTACGGCTGCAGGCGGAGCTGGCCGAGCTGTTGCCCGGATGCGGCGGGCTGCAGGTGGTCGACTCGATCTACGGACACGACGGATTCCTGGTGGAAACCGACGCCGTCGGGGAATTGGTGCGGCAAACGTTGGAATTGGCTGCGGCCAAGGGTGTGTGTCCGCGGTGAAGCAGTCCCCGCAGGCCCGCTCACTGTCGTTTGGCTCTGCAGCGGCCGCGTACGAGCGCGGCCGCCCGACCTACCCGCCGGAGGCGATCGATTGGTTGCTGCCGCCCGGAGCTCGCGACGTGCTGGACCTCGGCGCCGGGACCGGCAAGCTGACCACCCGGCTGGTAGAACGCGGGCTGGACGTCATCGCCGTCGACCCGATCGCCGAGATGCTGGAGATGCTGCGCAAGTCGCTGCCGGATACACCGGCGCTGCTCGGCACGGCAGAGGAAATTCCGCTGGCGGACAACAGCGTTGACGCGGTGCTGGTCGCGCAGGCGTGGCACTGGTTCAACCCGGCGCGGGCAATTCCCGAACTGGCCCGAGTGCTACGGCCCGGCGGACGGCTGGGTTTGGTGTGGAACACCCGCGACGAGCGGCTCGGGTGGGTGCGAGAACTGGGTCGCATCATCGGCCGCGACGGAGACCCGATGCGCGACGAGGTGACATTGCCAGCGCCGTTCACCGATCTGCAGCGCCATCAGCTCGAGTGGACGAATTATCTAACGCCACAAGCCCTTATTGATTTGGTCGCGTCGCGCAGCTATTGCATCACCTCGCCGACCGAGGTCCGCACCAAGACGCTGGACCAGGTACGTCAATTGCTGGCAACCCATCCGGCGCTGGCGAACGCCGGCGGCCTCGCGCTGCCTTACGTGACGGTGTGCGTGCGGGCGACACTGTCGGCTTAGCCCTTCAGAGGCCAGTTATTGCACGGTTCTGGGTGATTTGCGTGCGATAAGTGGCCGCTCGGTGTGTCAGAAGTTGAGCCCGGAGAACATCACCCGGCCGGGATCGTACTTCTGCCGAACGGCGCTCAACCGAGACAGGTACGGACCGAAGTAGCGCGACGCCGGCTGGTTGGCCTCGAGGTAATTCACATAGCCACCAACGGAATACGGCCGCACCGCCTGGTGCGCCGTATTGAGCCAGCCGACGGCGCCCGAAGGGTCACCGGGTGTTTCGACATACCACTGCACCAACGAGGACTGCCGGCGCCACGGAAAGGCCGAAGCCCCTGCCGGCACATCGGCCAGCGCGCCGTCGAGTGCGTGCATGATCGCCAGCATTCGGCCGGCACCACGCGGGAACGCGTCGACCGCCGCGGCGATTCCCTGAGCGGCGGCCGGCGTGATCGCGGTGAAAACATCCGACCCACCGACATATCCGAGCGGCGACGGGTTGAGGTTCCCGACGGCCAGATAATTCACCAGGTCCAGATAGTTGAACGTGTGGTTGTCGGTCCCGGTCGGCTGGATTCCCACGGCCGAGGTGATAGCGGACGCCACGCTGCCGCCCGACCCGGCCGGGCAGGTCGCAAGGATGCGCGGGTGCGTACCCATGGCGTCGACGGTGGCGTCCGCCAGCGCCCAGTTGCTGCGGTCGGCGGTCCGCAGCCAGTTCTGCCAACCCAGCAGAACCTGCGCGAATGCCTGTGCGGGGAAGTTGAGGTTCACCACGTCGACCTCGCCGGTGGGGAACGTGGCGAAGGTCAGGGAGGTCGTCACGCCGAAGTTGCCGCCACCGCCACCCCGCAACGCCCAGAACAGGTCGGGCTGGCTGGCGGCAGAAGCGGTGACCGCCTGACCACCGGGCAGCACCACCGTGGCCGACCGCAAGGCGTCGCACATCAGGCCGGCATGGCGGGAATGCGCACCCAACCCGCCGCCCAGGGCGTGCCCAGCGGCGCCTACCGACGGGCACGTCCCCGTCGGGATGCCCCGGCCCGCCGCAGCCAGCACCTGATGGATCGCGTACAAACTCGTGGCGGGCGTCACCGTCACCTGCCCGGCGGCGGCGTCGTAATCGATTCCCCCGGGCAGTTGACGCAAATCGAGCACCATCGCGCCGTTCGCGGTGGACGCCCCCACATAGGAATGCCCGCCACCGCGCGGAGCGACCTTGAGGTTGTTGGCGGCCGCGAATGCCATTGCCTTCTGCACATCCGCGGCCGACGTGACGGTTACCACCGCCGCAGGCGACAATCCGTTGTAGTTGGTGTTGAAAACCTGTTTGGCCGAAGCGAATTGCGGACCATTCGGCGGGATGACCTGGCCGCCGATGGCCCTGGACAAACCGTCCCAAACCGAGACGACCGGATCACCGCCGGCGCGGCCCGATCCGAGAACCACGCCGGCGGCTAGGGCTCCGGCGGCTCCGGCGGCGCCGCGCAGAAACGTCTGACGCGAGATCTCACGCGTCAACGTCGGGCTCCCGCGATGGCCGTCATGCCCTGCATTGTCAACCCGACGACAGCCAGAACCGCGCTGGTACAGGACGTGTCGGCACGCGTCGGCCGAAACGTAGGCGAACCTTAACCCCACCGTGTTCTGGACGTGACAGCGATAGAGCAGTGTTCGAGGCGGACACGAAAGGGTGAGGGGTGGAGATGCGTCGCTACTGGGTGTCGCTGCTGAGCAATCAGCCGTTGGCGGTGCGCGCGCTGATCGGTATTGGGTGTCTGATCACCGTAGCCACCGCTTTCTCGGCGACGGGCGAGGCAGATCCCAACGACGACAACTTCATCGACGCGCTGAGTCACGCCGGCATCGAGTACGGCGAACCAGGAAACGCGATGGCCGTGGGCCAGTCCATCTGCCCGATGCTCGCTCAGCCGGGCGGCAGCTTCGCCGCCGCCGCCTCGGGTGTCGCTCACCGGGGAATGTCACCGCAGTTGGCGAAGATGTTCACTACCATCGCGATACAGACGTACTGTCCCGATGAGATGGCAAACATCCTCGGCGGCAACGCATCTGGTCTGCAGCGGATGCCGGGCGTGACGGGGATCCCGGGGGTCTAACGGGTTCCCAACGGGTCGATCGTCCACGCGATATAGACCATCGCCGCCGCGACGGACGCCATCGTCGCGAAGTCAATTGCCTTGCTGCGCAACACCAGAAGCCCCGCGCGGTCTTCGGTGAGCGCCAGCCGCAACACCGCCGCGACGCCGACCCCGATGCCGATCAACAGTGCGCCGCGGCGCCAGAAGTTCGCCGCCACCAAGCTGAAGGCAATGGCGAAGATCAGCACGACCGTCACCATCGGCCACTGCGGGCGAATCAATGCGCGCACACTCACTGACTTTCGGCTAACTCGACAACGTTCGTCAGCAGGAAGGCGCGGGTCAGTGGGCCAACACCGCCCGGATTCGGCGACACGTAGCCGGCAACCTCCCAGACGCCCGGATGCACATCGCCGGCCAACTTGCCGTCCACCCGGCTGACGCCGACGTCGACGACGGCCGCGCCGGGACGCACCATGTCCGCGGTCAGCATGTGCGGCACGCCGACCCCGGCCACGATGATGTCGGCTTGCTTGGTCAATGCAGGTAAGTCACGAGTCCCGGTGTGGCACAGGGTAACCGTCGCATTCTCAGAACGGCGGGTCAGCAGCAGACCCAACGGACGACCGACCGTCACGCCGCGGCCGATGACGACCACATGCGCGCCGGCGATCTCAACGTCGAAGCGCCGCAACAGGTACACGATGCCGCGCGGGGTGCAGGGCAGCGGCGCCGGCGTGTTGAGCACCAGCCGACCCAGGTTTGTCGGGTGCAGTCCGTCTGCGTCCTTGGCCGGATCGACGCGCTCCAAGGCCGCGTTCTCGTTGAGCTGCCTCGGCAGCGGTAGTTGCACGATGTAGCCGGTGCACTCGGGGTTGGCGTTGAGCTCGTCGATGGTTTCGTCGAGCTTGGCCTGGCTGATGTCGGCGGGCAGGTCGCGGCGCAGCGAGGTGATGCCGACCTTGGCGCAGTCGGAGTGCTTGCCACGGACGTAGGCCTGTGACCCAGGGTCGTCGCCGACCAGGATGGTGCCCAGTCCGGGGGTGCGGCCCGCTGCGGTCAGCGCTGCCACCCGCAGCTTCAGGTCGACGAAGATCTCGTCGCGCGTGATTTTGCCGTCCAACGTGATCGCACCCACGTCACACAGTCTGGCATGCCTGCGGCGCGAGCCGATTGATGGCGACCCGCTGCGTTCGGCTTCGCCGCACTTGCGATCGCCACTCAGCCGGATTGATGGCGACCCGCTGCGTTCGGCTTCGCCGCACTTGCGATCGCCATTAAGCTCCTGGCATGCCAGAAGCCCCGGACGTGCTCGCGCCGGCCAAGCTCGGGCCCATCACGCTGCGCAATCGCGTCATCAAATCCGCGACCTTCGAAGCCCGCACGCCCGGCGCACTGGTCAGCGATGACCTGATCGAATATCACCGGCTGCCGGCCGCCGGCGGGGTCGGCATGACCACCGTGGCCTACTGCGCGGTCTCGCAAGGCGGCCGCACCGAAGGAAACGGGATCTGGATGCGCCCGGAGGCCGTGCCCGGGTTCCGGCGGCTGACCGATGCGATCCATGCCGAGGGGTCGGCGGTTAGCGCGCAGATCGGACATGCGGGCCCAGTCGCCAACGCCCGCTCCAACAAAGCCACCGCGCTGGCCCCGGTGCGGTTCTTCAACCCGATCGGCATGCGGTTCGCCAAGAAGGCCACCCGCGACGACATCGACGACGTCACCGCCGCGCACGCCAATGCGGCCCGGCTGGCCGTGGACGCCGGATTTGATGCCGTCGAAGTGCATTTGGGCCACAACTATTTGGCGAGCGCGTTTCTGAGCCCGCTGATCAACCGCCGCAATGACGAGTTCGGCGGGTCGCTGGAGAACCGGGCCAAGGTGGCCCGCGGGATGGTCATGGCAGTGAAAGAAGCCGTCGAAGATCAGATCGCGGTGACCGCCAAGCTCAACATGACCGACGGCGTGCGCGGCGGCATCTCCGTCGAGGAAGCGCTCATTACGGCCAAGTGGTTGCAGGACGACGGCGCATTGGACGCCATCGAACTCACCGCGGGCAGCTCGCTGGTCAACCCGATGTACCTGTTCCACGGCGACGCCCCGCTCAAGGAGTTCGCTGGCGCCTTCAAACCGCCGCTGCGCTGGGGCATGCGGATGACCGGCAAGAAATTCCTTCGCGAATACCCCTACCGCGAGGCATACCTACTACGCCACGCCAAGCGATTCCGCGCCGAACTGACGATTCCGCTCATCCTGCTCGGCGGCATCACGAACCGGGACACGATGGACTTGGCTATGGCAGAAGGCTTTCAGTTCGTCGCGATGGGACGGGCTCTGCTGGCCGAGCCCGATTTGATCAACCGGATCGCGCGCGATGGCAACAGCGTGCGTTCGGCGTGCACGCACTGCAACCGCTGCATGCCGACGATCTACAGCCGCACCCGCTGCGTGGTGACCGGCGCCCCCGACGCCCTAGCTCGCTGACCGGCGGGCCGGAACGGCCCGTGTCGTTTAGAGCCGATCGTGGGGCGGCCGATACAGTCTGAGCAGTGAGCCAAACAGCTAAGGTTGAGGCGATGAGTCAGGCAGCACCGCCCGTGCTGACAGTCCGGTACGACGGATCACAACGTACCTTCGCAGCGGGCCACGACGTGGTGGTCGGACGCGATCTTCGCGCCGACATGCGCATCACGCATCCGCTGATCTCCCGGGCTCACTTGCTGCTGCGTTTCGATCAGGGCCGTTGGCTGGCCATCGACAACGGCTCGCTGAACGGAACCTACGTCAACGGGCGCCGCGTCCCGGTGATCGACATCCATGACGGTCAGGCCGTCAATATCGGCAATCCCGATGGGCCGCAACTGAATTTCGAAATCGGCCGCCACACGGGTGCAGCCGGCCGGCCGCCGCAGACGGCGTCCATGCCGATCGCCAAACCGTCGGCGCCCCCGCGGCCGGCACCATCGCAGCAGCCGCCACGCCCGGCTGCCGGGCTTCGTCCTCCTGGGCCTCCCCCGCCAGGGCCCTCGCGACCGTATCCCGGCGCGCCGTGGGCGCCACCGCAGCCGGGCTATCAAGGCAATGCCGGTCAGCGTCCGCTGGCCTACTCCGCAAGCTCAACGCACCTACCGCCGCCACCGATGCGGCAACCGCCGGCGACCTTCCAGCCGAAAACCCAACTGGCGCCCCCGGCCAGCAACAACCTCGCAACGAAGATGATCCAGGCAATCCTGCCCGGGTCCCTGACACCGGACCAGCCGCCTGGATCGGCCACCATCGGTCGAGCCAACGACAACGACATCGTGATCCAGGACGTGCTGGCTTCACGTCATCACGCGTTCCTGGTCGATTCGCCGCTCGGCACCGAGATCCGGGACGCCCACAGCGTCAACGGCACCTTCGTCAACGGCGTGCGCGTCGGCTCCGCGGTGCTCAACGAGGGCGACGTGGTCACGATCGGCAATATCGACCTGGTCTTCACGGCCGGCAACCTGATCCGGCGCACCGAGGCCGCGACCCGGACCGGCGGCCTGGAAGTCAACGGTGTCCAGTTCAGGATCGACGGCAAGCAACTGCTGGACAACATTTCCCTGACGGCTCGGCCGGGCACGCTGACCGCGATCATCGGGGGATCCGGCGCGGGCAAGACGACGCTGTCGCGGCTGATAGCGGGATACACCCGTCCCAGCGGCGGAACGGTCACCTTCGAAGGCCATGACATCCACGCCGAGTATGCAACGATGCGCAGCCGGATCGGGATGGTGCCGCAGGACGATGTGGTGCACCGCCAGCTGACCGTGAACCAGGCACTGGGTTACGCCGCCGAGCTCCGGCTGCCGCCGGACACCAGCAAAGCGGAACGCGCCCAAGTCGTCGCGCAGGTGCTCGAGGAACTCGACCTGACCAAGCACGCCGACACGCGCGTGGACAAGCTCTCCGGCGGCCAGCGCAAACGCGCTTCAGTTGCGCTGGAGCTGCTCACCCAACCGTCGCTGCTGCTACTCGACGAGCCGACCTCCGGGCTGGACCCCGCGCTGGACCGTCAGGTGATGTTGATGTTGCGGCAGCTCGCCGACGCGGGCCGGGTGGTGCTGGTGGTGACGCACTCGGTGTCCTACCTCGACGTCTGCGACCAGATCCTGCTGATAGCCCCCGGCGGCAAAACCGCCTTCAACGGGCCGCCCAGCCAGGTGGGTGCAGCGTTGGGTACGACCAACTGGGCGGACATCTTCGCCAATGTGGGCGCCGATCCGGACGAGGCGAATCGCCGCTTCCTGGAAGGAGACGGCAGAAGGCAGTCGCAGGCGCTGGCTTTGGAAAGCCCTGCTGACCTGGGCGAACCGGTGCACACCGACCTGCTGCGTCAGCTTTCCACAATCGCGCGTCGCCAGATTCGGCTGGTCATCTCCGACCGCGGCTACTCGGTGTTCCTGGCGGTGCTGCCGTTCCTGATCGGTGCGCTGTCGCTGACGGTGAAAGGCCCCAAACCGGGTCTCGGTCTCGCCGACCCGCTCGGCCTGGCGCCCACCCAACCGCAGTACATCATGGTGTTGCTCAATATCGGAGCCGTGTTCATGGGCACGGCGCTGACCATCCGAGACCTGATCGGTGAGCGACCCATCTTCAAGCGAGAGCAGGCGGTCGGCTTGTCCACCACCGCCTATCTGCTGGCCAAGGTGGCCGTCTTCTGTGCTTTCGCGACCGTTCAGGCGGCGATCGCGACGTTCATCGTCCGGCTGGGCAAGGGCGCACCCACCGCGCACCCGCCGTTCTTCGACAACTCCACGTTCTCGCTGTTCGTCACCGTCGCCGGCACCTGTGTGGCCTCGGCCATTCTCGGTCTGATGCTCTCGGCGGTCGCACAGTCCAACGAGCAGATCATGCCGCTGCTCGTGGTGTCGATCATGTCGCAGCTGGTGCTCGCCGGCGGGATGATCCCGGTGACCGGTCGGGCGGGTCTCAACCAGCTGTCGTGGTTGACGCCCGGACGGTGGGGTTACGCCGCGGGGGCGTCGTCAATCGATTTCCCGGACCTGGTAAAGGTCAAGCAGATCCCGACGAACGACCCGATCTGGCAGCACTCCAAGCACATCTTCTTCTTCGACATGGCCATGCTCGCCGGGCTGTCGCTGCTCTACGCTGGATACGTTCGGTGGAATATCCGGCTCAAGCGTTGACGTCACCCGTCACGCGCGCCGTCTAACCGCAGTCCATGGGCCACCGCGTACGTGAGTGCTTGCTCAATGTCGATCCGCGCCCCCGCCAACGACGCGGTTGTCCACAACGACGGGTCGACGGTGGCGCCGCGCAGATCGGCGTCGTCCAACCGGGTGCCCGTCGTGCGTGCGCCCGTCAGGTCGGCGCCGCGAAGCAAGGTCTTGCGCAAATCAGCTTGCACCAGACTGGTCTCGCGCAGCCGGCAGCCGCTCAAGTCGACGCCGCGAAGGTCGTTACCCCCGAGCACGGCCAGCGTGAAATCCACCTCCTCGAGCGTCAACGGCCGCAGTCGGCACCGCGTGAACACCGAGCCCAACATGCTGCACTGGCGAAAAGTGCTGTGCCACAGCGATGTCAGATTGAATGTGCAATTGCGGAACGCCGATCCTTGGTGCTCCGACTCGGCGAGATTGACGCCGGTGAAATCGCATTCGGTGAACAGGACTCGCTCGGTCTGCAGCCGGCCGAGGTCGTCGTCGCGGAAATCATGGCCGACGAACTCGCGATCGATCCACCGCACTCTCGCGTCAGCCGGCGGTGGACGTCAAGCTTGATAGCGCGTATTCGCTGACAGCGATCAACGCGTCGGTCGCCGATCTGCGGTCCCTGGCATCGACGTTGATCACCGGAACGTGTTCGGCCAGCGTCAGCGCTTTACGCACCTCAACGGCGGGATACCTTGGGGTGCCGTCGAACTCGTTGACCGCGATGAGGAACGGCAGGTTGCGATGTTCGAAGAAGTCGACCGCGGCGAAGCAGTCCTGCAGACGCCGGCAGTCCACCAGGATGACCGCGCCGATCGCACCGCGCACCAGGTCGTCCCACATGAACCAGAACCGGCGCTGCCCCGGGGTCCCGAACAGGTAGAGCACCAGATCCTCGTCCAACGTGATCCGGCCGAAGTCCATCGCGACCGTGGTGGTCCGTTTGTTCGGGGTGGCATCCACCATGTCGACGCCGGCGGAGGCATCGGTCACCATGGCCTCGGTCCGCAGCGGCATGATCTCCGAAACCGTGCCGACGAACGTCGTCTTGCCGGCGCCGAACCCGCCGGCGATGACAATCTTGGTCGAGGCGGTATCGCGCGACTTCGGACGCGGCGCGGCCGCCGCATCAGAGCGCTCGTAGGCCACGGAGCGTCCTTCCTATCAGTTCGCGGCGTTCGTCGCGGGTCGACCGTTCGGTCAAAGTCCGGTTCACTCGAAGGTAGCCCGAAGTCACCAGATCACCGATCAACACGCGCGTGACACCGAGCGGCAAATCTAGCCGAGCCGATACTTCGGCTACCGACGGGCTCTTCGTGCAGAGCTGGACGATCCTGCCGCGCACGTCGTTGTGCGGCCATCGGTGAAACAGGGCCGACTCCAAGGTCTGGATCGGCGCTTCCAACGGAAGCTCGACGCTGGCCTTGGTCCGTCCAGCCGTCAGGGTGTACGGGCGGACCAGGCTCGCCTCAGGCGCGGGCGGCTTCGGCCCCGGTGGCTCGCGATTGTCCATCGCAGCTCACGAGTGTGAGGGGCTCGGCGACGATGCAGGCCGTGCCCCGGCCCGAGAAGGAGCCGAGTAATCGGGCCCAGCACGTCGGGACGATTGCACGACGTTGCCCACCCGCTCGACAAGGACAGCCATCTCGTAACCGATCTGGCCGATGTCACACGACGTCGAGGCCAGCGTTGCCAGATGCGACCCATCGCCGACCTGCATCAACAACAGGTAGCCGTTCTGCATCTCCACCACCGACTGCAGCACCTGACCGCCATCGAACAGTTGCGCGGCGCCGCTGGCCAGACTGGCCAGCCCCGACGCCACCGCGGCGAGTTGGTCCGCCCGCTCCGGCGGCAGATGCTCGCTGGCCGCGATCAGCAGGCCGTCGACGGATACCAGCACGGCGTGCGTCACCCCGGGGACCTCGCGGGCGAAATTCGAGACAAGCCAGTCCAGGGAGTTGTCGGAGCGCGCCGAATCGAAGGCAGGCGTCATTCGTGATCGGATCCTTGATCTGTGTCGCGGGCATGCAATCGCCCTGCGTGAACGCCGCCGAAATGGCTGCTGATAGAGGCGCGGACGGCGTCGGGGTCCCGCACCGGTGCCTCATGCGCGGGCGCGCGCCCAGAGCTGAGGCCGCCGTTCGATGCTGACCCGTTGTCGTCGTCGGCTCGGTGATGCGCGGTGCCATTCTGCTCGGGGCCGGCACCGCCCGGCACCAGCCGGGCGCCGGGATCGCGCACCGGCAAGCCCTGGGCGGTGTGAGCCTGCACGGGCACGTTCTCGATCTCGGCCGCGGCTGACCAGCCACGGTCCCACACCGACTGCCAGTCCAGATCGGGGCTACGGGCCAGGTCGCTAGGGTCGTCGACCAGCCATTCGGAGAGCATGCGCTGGTAGATCAGATCGTCGTCCGCCGGCCGGGTCGCGGGAGCGGCGGCTTCGGCAGTCCAGACGTCATCGGTCTCGGGCGCATCGGACTGAGCCGCGGGCTCCGGCGCGACCGGCGCAGGCGCGGGTGGCTCGGCTTTGGAGCGCTGCCGATTCTCGCGGGTGAATTTCACCCGCGAGCCGAAGAATGACGAGGTGCTGGACACCGGCTGCGGCGCGGGCTGTTCCGGAGTCGGCTCGGCGGCGTCCTCTCGGTCCTCTCGGTCCTCGCGCGGGACGGGCGGTTCACCGGTGATGCCGCTGCTCCCGGGCCGGCGCCGGGGCAACAAGCTGACCGACGACTCGGACGAGTGAACACCGTTGCGTTCGGTGGTGTCCGCCAGCTCGGCAAGGTCCACGGAATCGCCGTAACCCGGCACGGCGGCCGAGTGCTCGGGCGGCGCCGTAGCGGCCGGACTCTGGGACGCCGTTTCGAGCGGCGCGGCCGGGCCTCCGTCGACACCGACCAGCACCGCCGGCGGCAAATAAACCTCGGCCGTCGAGCCCGAGCGCGTCTCCTCGACAGACGAACCACGAAGCCGGACCCGAATCCCGTGCCGGTCAGCAAGCCTGCCGACGACAAACAGACCCATGTGGCGGGCGCTTTCGGGGGTGACTTCTCCCCCGGCGCGCAGCCGCATGTTGGCGATGCGCCGGTCCCCGTCGGTCATACCCAGCCCGACATCGACGATCTGCAGCAGAACCGCTCCGTCGCTGCGGAATCCCGCCGAGACCCGGACCGGCGACGCCGGTGGCGAGTACCGCAACGCGTTGTCGATCAACTCCGCAAGGAGATGAACGATGTCACCGGAGGCTGCGCCGGCGATCTCGCAGTCGGGCACCATCGACGTTTCCACTCGGCGATAGTCCTCGACCTCGGAGGCGGCCGCGTGGATGACCGACGACAGCGGCACTTCTGCGCCCTGACCTCCTCGCGAGCTCCGCGAGCCCGCCAGCACCAGCAGGTTGGCGCCGTTGCGGCGCATCCGGGCGGCCAGGTGATCGAGGCGGAAGAGACTGTCGAGCCGCTCGGGGTCCTCCTCGTTGCGCTCCAATCGGTCGATCAGCGAGAGCTGCTGGTCGACCAGGGACCGGTTGCGCCGCGACATGGTTTCGAACATGTCGTTGACCAGAAGCCGCAACCGGGCCTCGTCACCGGCCAACAGCAGCGCCTGAGTGTGCAATTCGTCGACCGCGTGCGCGACCTGGCCGATTTCCTCGGTGGTGTGCACCGGCAACGGCTCGGGCGGGGATTCGTCACCGGCCCGCACCCGGGCGATCTCGCGCTCAAGATCCTCGTGCGCAACCTTCAAAGCGCCGTCCCGCAGCACCCGCAGCGGCTGGATCAACGTTCGCGCCACCAACCACACGATCACGAGTGCCGCGACGATGGCTGCCAGCACCAGAACGGTGTCGCGGATCGCGGCGTCGCGCCGATCGTGGGCCTGGTCCTCGACGGCCTTGGTCACCCGTTCGGTGGTGTCCTTGACGATTTGCGCGGCGACCCCGTCGGTGGTCTGCACCGAGCGCAACAGCGCCGGGTTGTTGACCAGCAGAGTCGCCGGATCTGACATGAGCCCCATCCGGAGGACCATCTGCTGCTGCAGAGTCTTGGCTTCCGGCGAGCCGACGCCGAGCACTTCGGCCATGCCGAACAAGGTCGAGGGCTCGGTACCGGCGAGGGTGGTCATCGACGTGCGCAGCTCGGGCTCGGGCAGGTCGGCACCGCGGGTGATCAGCAGTTGCTGCATCATCATCTGACCGCGGGCCCCGACCGCGCGGCTCAGTCCCTGCGCAGCGGCCCGGATCTGCTCGTCGCCGACGCGGAAAGAGGCGTCGACGGTGTTCTCGGCGGTCAACAAGATCGGGGCGTACGTGGTAACCCGAAGCCGTAAGGGCATGCCGTTCTTCGAGACCGCGTCCAGCAGCGTCTCGCCGCTGTCCAGCAGGGCGGTGACTCCAGTGTCGACGTCGGAGGAGACGTTTGTCTCGCTCAGCCGAGCCTCCAGCTCGTGCTTGCGGGCGTCGTAGTTCTTCTTCGCGCCCTCGACGTCTCCCCCGGCCGGGCTCGCCAGCAACGCGACATCGAGCGCCGACATGTATTTGGTGATGGCGGGAACCACCTCCGCGCGATCGGCCGCCAACCGCAGGTCGTGCGCGGCGGTCAGCGCGCCCGCGATACGCAATCCCCCGAAAACCATCGCCAGCGTCAACGGCAACGCGACAATCGCCACGACTTTCCATCGGACCGGCCAATTGCGCAGCGACCATGACGCCGGCCGTTGCGCCGCTGCGGACTCACCGCTGTTGTTCTCCGCGATAGGACTTTTGACTGGCAGGACCGCACGCGCGGCGCGGGTAAACACGGTCACGGGACTAGCGGGGGGTTAGCGTCCGCCCCGCTGAATCGCAGTCTTAGCGCGTTGTTCATGAGACTTCCTGCTAATTGCGCTCACCCCGTTCGACGGGCAAGCGATATACGCGTGGCAATTGGACGAGTATGCCAGGCTGCGGCTAGCGAGACCACAGTTCTTACTGAACAGACAGAGTTAGCCGACTCTATCCAGAGACCACAGACGATAGCTGAGCAAATTTTTCGTAGCTGTTCTTGCTGCTGTTTACTTACCGCCGGCCGCTGCCTGGGCAGCGTCGCGCGCATGGTTACCTGTGTTGTGTTCAGGCTGCTGTTTTACTCCCCGCGAATCGCGCCCAATACCGGCAACGCAATCCGAACCGCGGCGGCCACCGGTGCAGAGTTGCATCTCGTCGAACCGCTGGGCTTCGACCTGTCCGAACCCAAGCTGCGACGGGCCGGGCTGGACTATCACGACCTCGCCTCTGTCACCGTGCATCCTTCCTTGGACGACGCCTGGACGGCGCTGTCGCCGACGCGGGTGTTCGCCTTCACCGCGCACGCGACGTCGCGGTTCACCGACGTCAACTACCAAGCCGGGGACGTACTGATGTTCGGCCCGGAGACAACTGGACTGGACTCGACGACACTGGCCGATATCCATGTCACCGAGCGCGTTCGCATACCCATGTTGACCGGACGGCGTTCACTCAATTTGGCCAACGCCGCCGCGATCGCCGTGTACGAAGCGTGGCGTCAGCAGGGTTTCGCCGGCGCCGTCTAAACGACGCCCGCCGACGATGCAGGACGTGGAGCGTCCTGAGGAGGAGGCGGGCAATTCAACCGACTACCAGGCGTTCCAGTGCGTGAGGCTCTCGGCGGGCAGCCGCTTGGCCAGCTTGAAATCGGTGCCTTTGGTGTAGGCGATCGGAAACAATCCGCCCTGGCTGTATTTCTCGTACGGAATGCCCAGTATGTCGGCGACCTTTTCCTCGCCGCCACGGATTAGATGCAGCGTCGTCCAGCATGAGCCCAACCCCCGCGAGCGCAGCGCCAGGCAGTAACTCCAGACCGCCGGGAACAGCGACGCCCAGAAGGACACCCCACCCAGCGGCTGTTTGTCCTCGCGACCTTCGATGCACGGGATCATCAGGACGGGTGCTTCGTGCATGTGCTCGGCGAGGTAGGTCGCGGAATCTCTGACTGCGCCCATCCGCTCACTTCGGGTGTCGCCCTCGCCGTAGTCGGGCGATGGCGAGCTCAGATAGACCCGGGCGTTGGCCAGGTAAACCTCGCCGATCGCCTTCTTCTTCTCGGCGTCTTCGACGAAAACCCATTGCCAGCCCTGCGAATTAGACCCAGTGGGCGCCTGCAGCGCCAATTCGAGACACTCCATCAGCACATCGCGGGATACCGGCTTGTCGAAGTCGAGGCGCTTACGGACCGACCGGGTGGTGGTGAGGACTTCGTCGACGGACAAATTCAGGGACATGGTGTGGAGACTACATTTGCTCGCCGAACGCGAACCTGTGGCGAGTTTTCGGCGGCACTTTTTTCGCGGTGATTACACGTTCGGCGAAAAGGCTAACGGAAATCGCGGGATTTCGATCCGATCTTCAGGGTGAGCTCGGCGAACCGCTCGGCCACGACGGTGACTGCGCCACTGGCGTTTTGGATCTGACCACGGACCAACAACGCAGGCGCTGTCTGCGCCAGCTTGCGGTGTCGCGCCCATACCCCGGGTGTGCACAGCACATTGACCATCCCGGTTTCGTCCTCGATGTTGATGAACGTCACCCCTTGGGCCGTCCCCGGTCGCTGCCGATGGGTGACCGCCCCGGCGATCAGCACCCGGTCGCCGTCGGGCACCGACAACAGCGCGGCGGCGGGCAGCACCCCCATCTCATCGAGATCCGACCGCAGGAACTGGGTCGGATAGCTGTCCGGGGAGACGCCGGTGGCCCATACGTCGGCCGCGGCCAATTCCACCTCGCTCATCCCCGGTAACGACGGGATATGCGACGACGAGCCCACCCCCGGCAAGCGACCCGGCCGTTGGGTGGCGGCCGCGCCGGCCGCCCACAGCGCCTCGCGTCGGGAGATCCCGAAGCAGCTCAGCGCTCCAGCGGTGGCCAGCGCTT
>Ga0302326_10008109_pt1 | contig 23240 bp, 12 predicted proteins | sample Palsa_T0_3_FD_202264 | JGI IMG/M metagenome (GOLD analysis project Ga0302326, IMG submission 202264) | Peat permafrost microbial communities from Stordalen Mire near Abisko, Sweden - Palsa_T0_3 | ecosystem: Environmental > Terrestrial > Soil > Palsa > Peat permafrost | place: Sweden: Abisko... | reverse complement strand
GGCAGCGGGCAACTTTGCCGCCAGCACCTCGGCGAAGAACAGCGTCACCATCAACCAGGCAACACAGACCATTACCTTTCCACCAATCGCATCCCGCGCCTACGGCAGTGCACCCTTCGCGGTGACTGCCACCTCCAGTGCCGGCAGCAATTATCCGGTCACCATCACGGTTCAGTCTGGCCCCGCCCTGATCGGCGGCGGAACCGTAACCCTCACGGGCGCGGGAACCGTCGTGTTGCAGGCCTCGCAGGCCGGGGACGCAAACTACTCCGCAGCTTCGACGACGCAAAGCTTCCAGGTGACGCCTGCTCCGTTGACTGTAGCCGCCAATAACGCAACCCGTGCCTTTGGTGCCGCCAATCCGAGCTTTAGCGGAACAGTGACGGGCGCCGTGGGTAGCGACAGCTTCACTGAGAGCTTTACCACCGCCGCCACGACAACTAGCAATGTTGGCGGCTATCCGATCGTGCCTTCCGTGACGGGAACAAACCTGGGCAGTTACACCGTCACCATCGTCAACGGCACTCTTACCATCACTGCAGCGGCGACCACGACCACGTTAAGTGGACCCGGCAGCGCAACCTACGGGGCTAACGTGACCCTGACGGCGACCGTAAGTTCGACCGCGGGAACGCCCGGCGGAAGCGTGACCTTCTACAACGGTTCCACTGCGCTGGGCACGGGCACGTTGAACGGCAGCGGCCTGGCCACGCTGAGCACCTCCGCGCTCCCCGGCGGCACGGATAGCCTGACTGCAACCTATGGGGCCGCGGGCAACTTTGCCACCAGCACCTCAGCGGCAAACAGTATCACCATCAACCAGGCGACACAGACGATTACCTTTCCCGCGATCGCATCCCGCGCTTACGGCAGCGCACCCTTCGCCGTGACCGCCACCTCTAGCGCTGGCAGCAGTTATCCGGTCACCATAACGGTTCAGTCTGGTCCGGCCGTGATCGGCAGTGGCACCGTATCTCTCACCGGGGCAGGAACTGTGGTTCTGCAAGCTTCGCAGGCAGGAGACGCAAACTACTCCGCCGCCACGGCGACGCAAAGCTTCCAGGTGACGCCTGCTCCGTTGACGGTAGCCGCCAATAATGCGAGCCGTGCCTTTGGCGCCGCCAACCCGGTCTTTAGCGGAACGGTGACCGGCGCAGTGGGCAGTGACAGCTTCAGCGAAACCTTTACTACCACCGCAACCGCCACCAGCAATGTGGGCAGCTATCCGATTGTGCCGGCGGTGACTGGTCCACAACTGGCCAACTACACCGTCACCCTCGTCAACGGTTCCCTTACCGTGAGTGGAGCCGCTACCACAACGACATTGAGTGCGCCAGGCAGCGCTGCCTATGGCGCCAGCGTAGTGCTGACGGCGACGGTAGCCTCGACCGCCGGCACACCCGGTGGAGTCGTCACCTTCTATAGCGGATCCACGAGCTTGGGTACGGGCACGCTAAACGGTAGCGGTGCGGCCACACTGGCCACTACCACGCTCCCGGTGGGAACCGATACGCTCACCGCTAGCTACGCGGCAGCGGGCAACTTTGCTGCCAGCGCCTCGTCCGGGAACAGCATCACCGTGAACGCGGCGTCGCAAACCATCAACTTCCCAGCGATCGCATCCCGAGCCTACGGTAGCGCGCCCTTTGCGGTAACGGCGACTTCCAACTTAGGCAGCAGCTATCCAGTCACCATCACAGTACAATCCGGCCCGGCAGTGATGAGCGGAGGCGTCGTGACTGTCACTGGTGTGGGCACAGTGGTGCTGCAAGCGACACAAGCCGGCAATTCGGACTACGGTGCGGCCACCGCGACGCAGAGCTTCCAGGCAACACCTGCGCCGCTGACCGTCGCAGCCAATAACGCGACCCGCACGTTCGGCACAGCCAACCCAACCTTTAGTGGAACAATCACCGGCGCAGTGGGCAGCGACAGCTTCACCGAGAGCTTTACCACCACCGCCGGCCTTAGCAGTAATGTTGGCAGCTATCCGGTCGTGCCCGCTGTTACCGGCCCACAGGTAGCCAACTACAGCGTCACCCTAGTGAACGGTACGCTTACGGTAGCTGGAGCGCCCACCACAACCGGCTTGAGTGCGCCGCACAGCGCTACCTATGGCGCTAGCGTAAACCTGACCGCAACCGTCACTTCCACCTCGGGCATGCCAGGCGGAACGGTTACGTTTTACAACGGATCCACGCCCGTCGGCGTGGGCACGCTCAACAGCAGCGGCGTGGCCACACTGAACACCACTGCCCTGCCCGCAGGTACCGATGGCGTCACGGCCGGCTATGCAGCGCAGGGGAACTTTGCCGCCAGCGCTTCGCCGGCAACCGCGATCGCCATCGACGGCGCCTCGCAGACCATTACCTTTCCCACTATCCCATCGCGCGTGTACGGCAGTTCGCCTTTTGGTGTAACGGCAAGTTCGAGCCTGGGCAGCAGTTACGCGGTCACTATTAGCGTGCAGTCCGGCCCAGCTACGGTCAGCGGCGGCATCGTGACCGTAACTGGCGTGGGCACCGTAGTCTTACGGGCCACACAAGCCGGTAGTGCCGGGTACGACTCGGCCAGTACGACGCAGAGCTTCCAGGTAACGCCCGCACCGCTGACCGTCGCAGCCAATAACGCAACCCGCACGTTCGGCACCGCCAACCCAACCTTTAGTGGAACAATCACCGGCGCGGTGGGCAGCGACAGCTTCACCGAGAGCTTTACCACCACCGCCAGTCTTAGCAGTAATATCGGCAGCTATGCAATTGTGCCGTCTGTAACCGGCACACAACTGGCCAACTACACCGTGACCACCGTCCCCGGCGAGCTGACGGTGACTCCGGCGGCGACCACTACCAAGCTGAACGCCCCAGCGAGTGCGGCCTTAGGCGCCAGCGTAACGTTGACCGCCACCGTGGTATCCACCGCGGGCGTACCTGCAGGAAGCGTGACCTTTTTGAGCGGATCCACTTCCCTGGGTGTGGGGGTGCTGAACGCCAGCGGCGTGGCCACGCTTAGCACCACCGCGCTACCGGCCGGAACGGATACCGCCATGGCTACGTATGCGCCCGCGGGAAACTTTGCCGGCAGCAGCTCACCAGGGGTCAACCTCACGATCACTGCCACTCCAATAGAGCCAACAGCTACCTATTCGGTGTCGGCGAACCCCAGCACGCTGACCATTGCGGCAAGGGGTACAGGAAGTACCACTCTCACCTTCACGCCGACTGGTGGCTATAGCGGGACGATCACGTTGAGTTGTTTGAATCTGCCTGCGAATGCCAGTTGCGCGTTTGCCCAAAATCAGGTCACGCTGAGCGGTAAGAACGTCAATACCGGCCTTACCATCAACACGACTCTACAGCAAGCAGAGAAACATGTACCGTCTCAGGCACCGCAAAGTCCATTCAACCCGGCCGTTTTTGCGTTGGTATTCTGGTGCCCGGGCGGCGTGACCGGATTAGCCGTCCTGGCGCGGAGACGGAAGTTGGTCAAGACGCAGCGACTTTGGCATCTTTGCCTGCTGCTCGCAGGTGCCTGGGCCCTGGCCGCCGGTTTGTCCGGTTGCGGTATGAGCGGATATGTCGCGAACGTTACGCCGTCTACCGCGAAGGTGACGGTCGTGGCTACCGGAACCTCTGGAACTGTTGTCACAACGCAGACCGTAATCCTTACGGTTAACATGATGAGCGTGACGCCGTAGGGGTCCGACGGCTATCGTATCAACAAGCTTCCAGTTCGTAACCTTGTCGTCAGAGCGGAGTCTTACACGTTTGTGAAAGCGGCCACGGTCTATCCTAGGGCTTGTCTGATTCCTCAGCGGGTAACGCAACAGAGCCCGGTCGCCCTGTCCAACTGGAAGCCTCGGCGGAATCGCGGTTTGGGCCGGATGAGGTGTGTGTTCCTTGCGGCAGGAATAGCGCTTGTCTTAGCTCCGCTCAGTGTTGCCCAGGAGGTCCATCCACGCTACACAATTGTGGATCGTGGCCCAGCCCTGGTTCGCACGCTTACCGACACTCCGGCGTTGAATAATCATGGCGACATGGCCATCTGGCACTCGGAAAACGCGAGCCTGATGCCGGGCATAGTTTTTCACGGCAAGGAGACCATTTCTATTGAGGGAGAAAACAATTTCACCCTCGTCTATCCTTCCGACATCAATGACCGGCTTACGGTAGTAGGGACTCTCCAGGCGCCACAGGATTTGCGCTTCACCCGCGCGTTCAAGTGGTCTGATAATAAGCTGGAAATCCTGGGATCGCTGGGAGGCGCCTATTCCGCTGCCTTGGCCGTCAATGCAGCGGGTGACGTGGTAGGGAATGCACAGGTCAGCAGCGGCGGGAAACACGCAGTCTTGTGGCGGACGAAGCAGCCCCGCGATCTCGGACTCCTTGCTCAGGGAGATTACAGCAGTGCCCGCGACATAAACGATAAGGGCGACATCGTGGGAGAGGCGAATCTTGTTCCGAATGGTAAGCCTCAGGCTTTTCTTTGGCACGCAGGCAAGATACAGCAGCTGCCGAAGCTGCCCGGCGGCACAATCTGCAGTGCTCAGGCCATCAATGTAAACAACGCGATCATTGGATCCTGCGACGTGGCTAATGGCATCGCACACGGCGTGATCTGGAGAGATGGGACCGTCGAGGATCTGGGGACGCTTGGTGGCGAGGATTCGCCGAGCACAGCATTGGACATTAATGCCCTGGGGCAGGTGGTCGGCAGCTCAGAAGACGATGGAAGGCAGAGGGCGTTCCTTTGGGAGAAAGGCAAGATGATCAATCTGAACAAACTCATCGCGCCCAATTCCGGCTGGATGCTGCTGGTGGCATCACGCATCAACGACAACGGCGAAATCATAGGTCGAGGATACTTTCACCGCACCACTCACACATTCATGCTTCAGCCGGATCAGGCGCTCAATAAAAAGTGATTGGATCGCTACATAAGGCTTTGCCGCCCGCGATTTGCGCCGACGAACGGGATAGAATCATGGTTCCCGGCTCAGAATCGGCCATCCAGGAGAAGCACATAGCCCGTGCCCATCAAGCGCCCCATCCTTCTCTATAGCCTCCTGGCCGGCCTTTTTGTCATCAGTCTGCTCTATCAGATCCGTTATCTGCCCGACCTTTTCCATCGTGAAACACTGCACTTCCCTTTCTTTTTTGTCGACGCCGGCAGCGATACGATCAACTTCACTACACCCGAAGCGGCCGGCTTTGGGATCCGCAACGGCGACCACCTGCTGGCCGTCAACGGAACGCCCTTTACCGGAACCGTCGTCCTGGGTCAGGCTTTCGCCAAGGCCAGGGTGGGTGTCCCTCTGCTGCTGACGGTGGTTCCAAAAGACGCCTCTTTGAACGAGCAGCGAATCGTCGATTTGCCGGTTACCTCAACACCCTTTTATTCCTGGAGTACTTTCAGTGACCTGACGGTGGAGTTCCTGCTCCCGGGCTTGTCTCTGCTGCTCGGCTTCTGGGTTGCCTTTCGCCGTCCTCGCGATCCGATGGCCTGGCTGTTGCTGGCGCTCATGATGAGCTTCCCGAACATTTTGCAAACCTTCTTTGTCGAGGGCTGGCCGCCCGGATGGCGCGAAGCAGGTCTGCTTTATGAATCGACCCTGGAGGCCATGTTCCCGATTGTTATTTACCTCTTCGGCCGCTTCTTTCCTGAACCTTTTCCACCGGGCAGCCGATACGATTACGGTTGGAGAGCCTTGCAGTGGTTCTGTGCGCTGCCCTTCGCCCTCATTGCGCTAGCGGCAGTGGTGATCTCAATTGGCGGGGCGAGCGACTATCGATCGGTCAACGGTCTCTACAACGCCCTCAAGCCTCTGAGAACACTGTCAGGGATCTTCACTTTCGTCCTGATTTCAAGCTTCTTCTCTGCCATGGGAATCAAGCTCGGCCTGAGCAAATCGCCAGATGCCGAGCGAAGATTGCGCTTTCTCTACTGGGGCGCTTCCCTAGCCTTCCTCCCGGTTATTTTGCCTACGTTGTACGCGCGCTTTCAGGGCAAGTTCGCCAGCGAACTTTTCCCCTCATGGTTTAATGCGCTCATTGTGATTCCGCTCATTCTTTTTCCACTCACGTTGACTTACGTGATCGTGGTGCAAAAGGCGATGGGCGTGGGTGTCGCCCTCCGTCAGGGCCTTCAGTACACGCTGGCCAAGGGCAGTATACGAGTGCTCCAGTTTATTGCCATGGGAGTCGTTATCGTCGCCGGGACAACCATGGCTGCAAACGCGGGGCACGACCGTCCGCAAAAAACCATCGTCATCCTAGCCGGCATCACGGCCTACTTTACGATCCGCAGGCTCGGGGACAACTTGCGCACCTGGGTCGATCGCCGCTTCTTCCGCGAAAGCTATGACGCGGAGCACGTGTTGACGGAGCTCAGCGATCAGGTACGGTCCATGATTGAGCCCAAATCGCTCCTCGAAACGGTCGCCGCCCGAATCTCGGAGACGTTGCATGTGCCGCAAGTGGCGGTGCTGCTGGGCGCAGACGGATTCTACCGGCCCGCATTTGCCATGGGATATCCAGGTCTTCCTGCTGTGGCCTTCCCCAGCAAAACAGGAACAGCATTGGTGTTAAAAAGCCAGAAGGAGCCGGCTCGGGTGTTCTTGAACGATCGTCAATCCTGGCTTTACCGCGAAGAAGGGATCGGCGATGAAGAGCGAGGTGAACTGGCCGCGCTGCAATCGGAGCTGCTGCTCCCCCTGGCAGTACGCGACAAACTTCTGGGTTTTATCTCGCTCGGCGCCAAGCGGTCGGAAGAACCCTACACCGGCTCGGATGTGCGCCTGCTTAAGTCGGTCGCCTCGCAAACCGGGTTGGCCCTCGAAAATGCGAACCTCATGCAAACCGTCGCGGATGAGGTGGCGCAGCGCGAACGCCTGAACCGCGAAGTCGAGATCGCGCGCGAAGTGCAGGAGCGCCTCTTTCCCCAGAAACTGCCAATCATCCGGGGTCTCGATTACGCCGGTCATTGCCGGCCCGCGCTGGGCGTCGGTGGCGACTACTATGACTTTCTTGCTCTGCCCAAGGGAAACCTCGGCATAGCAATCGGCGATGTCTCCGGCAAAGGAATTGCCGCGGCCTTGATGATGGCCAGCCTGCAGGCATCGCTGCGCGGCGAAGCTACCCGTGCCCCGGAGAACCTTGCGGCCGCAGTGAGCAATGTGAATCGCCTGGTGTACGAGGCCTCCTCGTCGAATCGGTACGCGACTTTTTTCTATGGCCAGTATGATCCAGCCCAGGGCAGCTTCGCCTACGTCAACGCGGGTCACAATCCTCCCATGCTTTTTCATGGTGACGGTGAGAACGGTACGGTGACCCGCCTGGAAGCCGGCGGAACTGTGGTTGGCCTTGTGGAGGGCGTCCATTACGAGCAAGGTTCGGTGCGGCTGGAACCCGGCGATGTCCTGGTGGCTTTCACCGACGGTATCAGCGAGGCCATGAATCTGGATGACGAAGAATGGGGGGAGGACCGCCTGCTCGAAACTGTTCGCGGGTGCAAAATCTCATCCGCCCAGCAACTCCTGGAGTGCATCTTCGACGCGGCCACCAGATTTGCCGGAACTGCCCCCCAGCACGACGATATGACCCTGGTAGTCGTCCGCGCCTTCTCGGGGTAGTCATCAAACCTTAGAAACCGCGGTCTACGTGAATAGATCAGGGCTGGGGCGCCAGGCTCCGTCGGCTGTTCCATAAGGGCTGGCGACGACGACGGTGTAGCCATCCGGGTCGCGCATCCAACACTCCCAGTGGTTGGGACCGCCATTGCCATCGAGAGGGTTGCGATGGCGGGGCATCACGAACTCGACGCCCATTTCGGCGGCGCGTTGCATGACCGCGTCGAAGTCATCCACTTCGAACCAGAGCAGCACACCATTACCGTACGGTCTGTCAGCGCAATTGCCGATGGGGCCGTGATGATGTTCGACTGCAAAACTGTGCAATTGGAGGATGAGCTCGCCATCCTTCACCAGTTGCTCATATTGCCTGCCGCCGTGAGCCCCGCGGCAGCTCAGCAGGCGCTGATACCACCGGCTGCTGGCTTCGACATCCGTGACACAGATGAGAGGCTGGGGGCGCATGGCACCTACCCTAACAGAACTCCTGCTTTAGCGAGCAGATAACCCCTGCCTCCACGGTGCTCTTGCTTCTCAATTGACCGCACTCTCGTGCGGTCAAGGTTTTTCGCTAACCGTCGGCAGTGAGGCGAGCAGAGCCCCCAGGTCCCTCTTCATATAGGAGATCCTGGCCCGAACGTCCTGCAGCATGGCCCCGCGATCTTCGAAGTCGTCGATGCTAAGTTTCAGGCTTTCCGACGGCTGGCTGGTCAGATGATCGATTTTCTCCGTACTCGACAGTGAGTCAATTCGCTTCACCTGGACCCAGGTCTGCAGTAATTCCTGCTTGCGCGTGACGCCCGGCGCCCCGCTACGGCTGGGCTCATTCAGGAAGATCCAGATGGTCTCTGGGTATTGGCTGTTGGGCAGAGTAGGGCGGTCGAAAAACTCGGCCAGCATGTTGGATTCGAAATTGAAGCGACTGCTCTTGCCTTTCTCGTCGCGAATTCCCACCAAGGCAAGTCCGGCAGAAAGAGTCCCGGCGCCGATGCCAACACCGGCCGCTGGCTTGGTAAGGCTCGATGAAAGTTGCAGGCCGGAACTAGTCGCGCCGACAGCTCCGCCCACGAGCACGCTGAGCAGGTTTGCCCGGCTCACAGTGCGGTCGCGGCGATCTGCAAGAAATCCGCGCACCTCATTGGAGCGCGCAATCTCATTGTCGATCTGGGCTATCGTGGCATCGACCTGGAGCGACGCCGCCATTACTTGTTCGGAAATGCGCTGATGCAGCCAAAGGATTTCCCACCGATCCTCCGGTCCAGGACTGGCTGACAGCTTTTGCAGCTGACTGAGTTCAGAGGAGACCTTAATCAATTCCGCTGTAGTCTCAGATGTCAACCGCTGGGGTGATCTGGATTCGACCGTCTGTGCTGAGGTGGCCACAGCGACGGCTAACAACGCCAACAGGTGCAGGCTGCGAGCAAGACTCATGCCGATTATGATGACACGGCGCCGCTGCCCCGCCCCCTTAAGGTTGTAGAGTCACGATCGAGCAGCCAATGGGCGGGCCCGCCGGCGGGCGAACAGGACTGCCGGCAAGCACGGCGCGAATGGCTTCTTCCAGGTCGTGATGCGTCGCTTCCGGCCGCTCGGTGCCCAGGGCGATGTACCGATCGTCAATCCGCCCCCGGTATACCTCGCGCAGACCGGTTCCCTGGGGAACAAAAACCGCGGCCTCTGGAGTGACGGTTACTTGCGCCATCCGGGCGAGTGTCTGCTTCGTGTCTAACGCTGTCTTGGCGGTAATTGAAAACTCAAGGTCGTGGGCACGAACGACTTTTGCTCCATCTCCTGGATTGGGATACACAAACCATACGCGAACACCGAGCGGTTCAAATTGCTTTGCCAGACGCTGAACTTCGGGAATGTATCGGTTAGAAATGGGACAATCCGAGGCAGCGAAGAAGAGGACCACCGCCCGTGCTCCCGCCGGCGAGAGATCAGTAAGCGGGCGTCCATCTAAATCGATAGCCAACGGCCCAGTTAGGCCGGCGGCTAGCGCCAGCGCCAGCAACGATGCACGGACGAGCATAGTCATCTAAGCAGCCTCCGGTTCGGCGCAGGAGCGCTCTCCATCATACCGCCGGCCAAATTGATTCGCGTTCCAGATGAAGTATCGCCCACAAGTATATGTATTAAAGTAGGTTGCCGCCAGAAAAAGCCGCGTTGCTCACGCCTGCTCTCAAGCCATCCCTGGGCGTGTTTATTGAGTGAAATCAAAGCCAGATTCGCTCCGCGCCACCTTGCCGCGAACAGCCTTTGTAAATGCGAAATTACCATCCGCCTGTAGCCATCGTCTGTTATCGTTCCTCGCAGTTCATGCGAAACCAATACAGCGCCCGCGAGGTGACCTATGCCCTGCAACCCGGTGGAGTTAAAACACGTCCCGCTCTTTGCCCTGCTCGATGATGATGAAATTGCCGTCCTGGCTGCCCAGGTCGATCTCAAAACATTTGCTCCCCGGCAGCGCATCTACAAAATAGGTGATCCCGGCAAGCACGCTTATATTTTATTGTCGGGCAACGTGCAGGTCACCACTGTCGACGAAGACCACCAGGAGGTCGTGGTCGACCAACCTGGGCATGGGCAGTTTTTCGGCTTCGCCTCCATGCTGGAGCAAACGCCCCACCAGACAAGCGCCTTGGCCATGGAAGAAACCACGTGTGTCGAGATCAGCCGCGACGACATTGCCACTTTGCTGCAGCGCAAACCTCTGGCGGGCATGGATATGCTGACGGTGCTTGGCCACCAATTCCATGCCTCGCAGCAATTGGTAAGGCTTCGCGCTAGCCGGAATGCCAATGATGTGATCGAGGAGGAATACACTCTCGGCGAACATATCGCCGATAAGGTCGCCAGTTTCGGCGGCTCATGGACCTTCATCATCCTCTTCGCCGTTGTGTTGGTCGTTTACACCTGCATCAACGTCGGCCTGCGAGGCCGGGCGTGGGACCCGTACCCCTTCATCCTGCTCAATCTCTTCCTATCCATGCTGGCCGCTATCCAGGCGCCGGTCATCATGATGAGCCAGAACCGGCAGGACAAGAAAGACCGCCTGCGCAGCGAATTGGACTTCGATGTAAACCGCCGCGCCGAGTCGGAGATCCAAAACCTCTCCCGCAAGCTGAACCTGGTAACCGACAAGCTCTGCGACCTCGACGACCTGCTCCGTGAACGGCCCACGCCGGGCGCGGAAGTCACGCCCAAGACCTAGGGCCCAGCAAGCGAGGAATCTGCGCCGGCCCGGATGAGCCCTGACGGCAGCAGTGGAGAGTTAGCCTTGTAGGGATGAACGACAGGGAAGTTTTATTTCTCTGTACCGTGCCGCTGATCGCTAAGGATTAGGTTAGCAATATCACGGCATAAAGGCTGGCGACCTATCGTTTAGCAACAGAGGAAATCTGTGCTTGTCCCAGTCAGAGCGGGATTATCAGATGACTTCAAGAGGTCGGCGATGGCAACATGGTGACACTCCATGTTGCGTGCAATTCTCACTTTAACCGCTGCGTGTTGTTTCGCCTGCTTGTTGCACGCGCAAACGTTGCCGACCCCGCACACTGCAGATCGCGTATCGCCTGACGCGCCGCGCCATGTCGGAGATGACAGTTGCATGTCGTGCCATCAAGACCAGAGCGTTACCTACATGCACACAGCACACCACCTGACATCGCAGCAGCCGAATGGGAACTCTATTCTCGGCTCCTTCAGCGCAGGGTCAAATGTGTTGAAGATCGCAGACCCCGCTCCGGTTATTGGTGACCCTGGCCTCTATTACAAGATGGAAATCAAGGATACCGGCTATTATCAGACCGCGGTGACTGGCTTTCCTGGGCAACTGCAGACGCGGAGCGAACGCATCGATATCGTCATAGGGTCCGCCGTGCGTGGACAGAGCTATCTGTACTGGCATGGCGATGAACTGTACGAGCTTCCAGTCAGCTACTGGTCGGATGGAAGGCAGTGGATCAACAGTCCGGGCTTCAGGAATGGGCCCCCAAATTTCAATCGGCTTGTCTCTCCCCGCTGCCTTGAGTGTCATGTCACGTACATTGAACCCCGCTCCTCCGAGCCTGGGACAAACCGCTATGAAAAGGCAAGCCTGGTAACCGGGATCTCCTGTGAGACCTGCCACGGACCGGGCGCAGAGCACATCGCGATGCATCGGACTGCAGTGCCTGTATCTGCAGCATCGTCAGGACAGGCAATTCTTAATCCGGCTCACTTCTCGCGCGATAGACAGGTAGACCTGTGCGCACTGTGTCACAATGGCGCTCAGCACGCAGAACTGGCCAAGGCGTTTTCTTACGTCCCGGGGGAACCCTTGGACAAGTATCTCGGTCCGAACTCAGCCGACACGGACTTACGTCCCGATGTGCATGCAAACCAAGTGGGATTGCTGAAGAGGAGTCGCTGTTATCTGTCCTCTCCGAGCATGACATGCTCCACATGCCACCAGGTACACGCTCCGGAACGGCCTGCCCCATCGTATTCTGCACGGTGCCTGAGCTGTCACCGCGTGGAAAGCTGCGGCATGGAGAAGAAGATGGGACCCAGGATCGCCGAGAATTGCATCGATTGTCACATGCCCGTGGAGCAGACAAACGCCATCGTTTCAGAAACAGCGGATAAGATCATCCGCACTACGATGCGGACACACTGGATCAAGGTCTACCCCGCTGCGGATCAGCCATGACGGCTGGATATGGCGGTGTGCGAGAACTTGGGGAGCACTGCCCATGAGTTTGTTCAACCCTCGCTCTATCGCATCGCTTGGCAACGCAAGCGGTTGGAAGCGATTCAGTTTTCCGGAGGTTGTGGACTGACTCTCACTCGAGCCGCGGCATTCTCTTGTTTTAGCTCGTTATTGAGAACCGACTTCAAGTGATCCACAACTTCTGCAGCCTCACGGTTCCGGTGCAGCTTGCGCAAGAGAAGGAACTCACGGTTGAGAGCCGAGCGATTATCAGGTTCAATTTTGAGTGCTGATTGAATGTGATCGAGGGCTCCGGAAAGATCGTTCTGTTGTTCGAGCAATTTGCCCATCAAGATCTGAGCTTCAACCGAATCCGGTTTCGCCTGCAAAGATCTTGCCAGGTCAGCCCGCGCTTCATTGAACTCTGGCCGTCCCGGCTCGGCGCCGGAACGAACTAAGAGATCCGCGAACAGATAGTTTGTGACTGCATCGTTGGGGGTTACTTTTAGCTGGCTCTTCAGCAGCTCTTTCTCCTTGTCCAACTGATTCCGATCCGAGTACAAGAGGCTCATTGCGATGGTGCTATGCGGCTGATCGGGTTCGATCTGGGCCGCAGCCACGAAATCGCTCTCTGCCTTGTCATATTCGGCTAACTGTGCGTAGGCCACACCTCGGATAAGGAAGAGGGACGCAGCTTTGGGAATCTTCGATATCCCCGCAGTTGCCGCAACCACCGATCTATTTTCCTGGTTATGCTCAAGACAAAGAATTGCCAGGTCGAGATAGTTTGACTCATCCTTCGGACTGATTTCGATCGCATTTTCTAAGACGCGAAAGGCATCATCAGGTCGATGAGCTTGCGTGTATGCGGACGCAAGTAGATTTAACAGCTCCGAATCCTTCGCTGAGGCTAACGGAGCCAAAACCGTGATGGCTTCGTTTGGGTTATGATCTTGAAGCTCGGCAACTGCCAAGTTATATTTAAGCTGAATGCTATCCGGGTGTAGTTGCGATCCCCGAGACAACACATGAACAGCCTGATTGGCCAGTTCCTTTTGCAATAAACAGTCTGCAAACTCGCTCAGGGCGTTTTGCTCTCGATAGACCTCGCCCTTGCTCCGTTCGAAATAGCTAACAGTATTGCTACAGTCATGAGACTGATAAGCGAGTGCTCCAGCCATCGCATTGGCTACTTCATTCTCCGGCGTAATCGCGAGCAGCCGTCGCACGTATTGCGAAGCTCGTGGGTCACCATGAAGATAGGCAGTCTGCAAAGCGCCCTCGAGGGCCGGAGCAAAGGTTTTGTCCAGCGAAAGAGCCCGATCAAAACTCGCCAAACTTTCTTTCGTTTGCCCCAGGCCGTCCAATGCAAGGCCGCGCAGGGTCCAGAGGGACCGATCTTGCGGATAGGTTTTCAACAGAGGACCGAGGATGGTTAGAGCGTCGCTGTAGTGGTGAGACGATATTGCCGCGGCGGCCGTTTGGCGAGCTGCGGAATAGTCTTGGCCCTGCGCCGGCGGGGTGAAGAGAACAATCAGGCAAAGCAGGGAGACGATAGGGTTTCCCATCCAGGACAACTCTTGAAGCGGAATCCGCTGCGACTCAGTATAGAACAAGAATCCGAGTCGCAGTGGATTGCCGAGAATTAGAAGATAATGCGGCCTACCACCTGAATTTGCCGGGGTAGGTTCTGGTCTGTGGATTTGCCGAATTCTCCATTCGACAAGTCGCTCACAGGGTTCGTGAGATTGACTCGATTGAACAGATTGAGCATCTCGCCTCTCACTTGGAAACTGCCTTGTTCGCCAAGAAATGGCAACTTGAACGTTCGCGATGCAGCTAGATTGGTATTCGCCAATCCTGGCCCGTTATAAGTATTTCTCCCCAGATTGCCTTCCGTGCCCAGTGCTGGTATAGGAAATGCGCTGACCGGGAATACCCCTCTCAGAAAGTCAGACCGGCTGGTGCTCTTGGTGCTGCCAAAGCTGGGGACGTTTGGCACGTCATAGTCATAACCATCCGCGTTGAAGTCGCCAGAGGGATATGCAGCAGAGGTGTATACGGTAAAGGGTTGTCCGGACTCCAGAACGATCACCGGCGAAAGCATCCAGCCACTGGTAATCCAGTGTCCAATGCCCCCATTCAGACCAGGAACATTCCACACCGCATCCACCGAGATTCTGTGCCGTGCGTCGTAATCCGATCGGCCATAGTTTCTCCCAGGATTATTGACGTCGATGACGTTCTCCGCTCCACCCACGCCATTGTCGTTGCTGCTGGTATAGTCAAGCGCCTTTCCGTAGTTATAAATCGCATGTACGGACCAACCGCGTGAGAAGCGTTTGGAGATAGCGAACGATCCGACTTCCGCGTTCGCTATGCCGATACTCTGACCATAGATAACGGCTCCAAAGCTCTGGTTAAGTCGGGCCAGGTTTCCGTTATTTACGACCAAATCGCCGGCAAATCGATTTGAATCTGTCTGGAAGTAAAGATGAGTAGCGGATGTGCCAAAATAATCGGCCTCAATCACAACGCTTTGGCCGATGCTCCGCTGAACGCCAATCGACCAATCCTGAACCAGTGGCGGCACCAGATTTGGCTGAGGACCACCCACCCCAATGCGGGTGCCAACCAACCCGCCATGATCGTCCACCTCATACTTGATGCCGGGCGGAGGCGCGAATCCAGTGGGACCAGTGGTGCTCGTTCCGTACGAGAAATTAGCCAGTGTTGTTCCCGCGTTATAGATGCTGATACTGGGATCGGCAAATTGGGGTGGATTGGTGCGAATCCCGTCCACATAGGACAAGTCTCCGATCTTGTTATTGAAGAGGCCCCAGCCACCATGGACAGAAGTCGTACCGTTACCGAACACGTCGTATGCAAACCCGACACGCGGAGCGAATCTCCACAGTGCATTGTCAACCACTTGACCGTTCGCGCCGCGCACCAGCATAGATCCGTTCGCGACCTGCTGCTCGTGCGTCGATCCAGATCCGGGGGTGAAGAGAGCCAGCGGATTGCTTCCATAGGTGACGGTGGCCAGATGGCCGAAATAATCGAAGCGGACCCCCAAGTTCAATGTCAGGTTCTTTGTTACCTTCCAATCGTCCTGCACAAACGGAGCCGTTTGTATCATCAGCACACGCGAATAGAGACTTTGCGCCGTGCCACCCTCCTTGACGTCCACGATCGGTCCACTCTGGAAGTTAGGGTGATCGACGGCGAAATCGACGATATTGGTGAAGTAAAACGTAGGACGGTCAAGGCCAGCGGTGAAATTATCCAGGTCTTGCTGTCGATCAACATCGATACCGACACGAATACTGTGCGATCCCTGGACATAGGTCAATACATCATGCCAGTTCCAGTTGTTGTGGACCCAGCCGGATGGACCCCAGGAAGAAAAGCCTTCCCCAAGCCCCCCCGGATAGGCATTTGGCAGCGTTGGAAGCGATCCGGGGGCAGCCGGCTGATTCCCATCTGCGCGAACATAAGACATGCTGGCTTCGTTCAGCAGCTTCGGAGAAAAGCCGTGAACGTAGTCAATCTTGTGATACCAGGTAGCATTTGGACTCACATAAGCCAGATTGGGCCTTGGATCGGCAACTCCCCCCTGGGTGGTGTTGCGGAACAAGCTGTAGAACAGCTTGTCATTTCCGTCGTGGAAGTTGTGGTCGATCCGTGCGTGTCCCTGAAATCCATTGTTGATAGGAGACTGGTTGATGGATACATTTCCCAGGGCGACCAGATCTCCGGGAATGTTAGGAATGGGGTAGGGGCTTATGAGGGCTTGCTCGATTTGACTGACAGTCTGGAAACCGCTGGTCGGCGTACCACCTGAGGGGGCGCCCTTGAGGAACTGCGCCGCTAGCGAACTGGGATAATTTGTGGTGACGTAATTCACAAACTCAGGAGTTTCCATGGGCTGAGTCAGAGTTACGCCCTGGTCGCTCTTGCTCCAGAAAATCGAACCGAAGAAGAAGGTCTTGTCTTTGATAATCGGTCCGCCGACCGAACCCCCAAAATCGTTGCGAATGAATCGCGGCACCTGAGTTTGAAACTCAGTGCGCGCGGTCAAAGCTGAGCTGGTATAAAACTCCGAAAGGTCTCCGTGAAAGTGGTTGGTGCCCGGCTTGGTAAAGACCTCGATGAGCGTGCCGCTCTGGCGGCCTTTGTCAGCGGAGAAGACATCCGTGCTGACCTTCATCTGCGCGACCGTGTCCGGTTCTGGAGTAATGTTGGTGATGCCGTCTCGCGAGTTACCGTTAACGCTGGTACCGTCCACTTGATACTCGTTAGACTCCTGCCGCTGGCCGGCGCCGATGATCTGGAAGCCAGGTTCCGCATTGAAGCTGTTGGTGCCCTGAGACCCTGAACTGCTTGCCCCACCGAAGGATCCGCCCAGGCCGGTCACCCCCGGGGCCAAGGTGGCAACACTGGCGTATAGGTTTTCTCCTACCAGGGGCGCGCTCTCAACGGTTTGTTGCTCCAGGGTTCGACTGATTGTTCCGCTGGTCGTCTCCACAGCGGAGGAATTCGCGGTGACCTCAACTCTGGCTTCCGTCGTGCCCACATTGAGCTTGGGATAGACGGTTCGTATATCGGTCCCTTCAATATCTATGCCCTTCTGTTCCCAGGTGCCGAATCCAGCTGCCGTCACGGTAATTTGATAACGTCCGGGGGGTAGGTGGAGGATTTGCACCAAGCCCTGCGAATTCGAGGCAGCAGATTGCGTCACCTGCGTGTCCTGGTTGGTGAGGGTGACTTGGGCGCCGGGGACGACAGCTCCGCTTTGATCGGTTACGGTTCCCTCAATTCCGCTGCTGTATTGTGCTCTAGCGGATGGCGTCCCTGGGACGAGAAGAGCTGCAAAGCAAAGCGCCATGACCCAAAAATGTAGCCTGAGATTTGTCTCCCGCATATGAGATTCTCCAAAGTGAATTTCGCAAATGCAGATCATTTTCCGCCGGCTCCCTGCGGCAACCTGAGTTTGATTGGAGCATTTTGAAAGCTTTCATTTTCAGTCGCGTAAAAGACTAGAACGACTTTCTCAAAGCTGTCAATAGCAAAATTACCACGCACAGAATTCAGTATCCGGCGCGATTGTTTTCAGCGTAGATTGTTTGCCGGCAAGGAAAACCTAGACCCGTTCCCCGGAAATCGTTTGCAAGAATTTCCGGCCCTGCCCGAGACCGGAATGATAATGGTTCCTATCTCAAAACAGACTTAGACTTACGTCTGGCCTTGGGTACGTCGGCGCGCAAGCTCTCTTCCAATGGTGGCGCAACCGAGCTGCGGATTTTGAGCGCCGTCTCGAGCACAATGTGTTTCACAGGCCCGTTGTCTCCGCGCACGCGATCCACCAGTATACGAGCGGCAGTGGTCCCCATCTGGTATCCGGGTTGGGAGACGGAAGACAGCGGGGGGCTGGTCATCTCGGCTAAATCCAGGTTGTCGAAGCCCATAATGGAAATGTCTTCGGGGCATCGTAAGCGCGCCTCGCGAAATGCCAACAGCGCACCGAAGGCCATCATGTCGTTTCCGGCAAAAATCACCGTGGGCCGAGGGATCATGCGGAGAAGTAGCAAAGTCTTCGTGTAGCCGCCATGTTGATCGAAGGTGGCTTCCTGTATCCATTCCGGACCGATGTGCATTTTCTTTTCCAGGAGTGCGCGCTTGAAACCCTTCAGGCGATCCTGGGCGTTGGTGAGGTGCCGCGGGCCCATGATCACGGCCAGCCGCTTGTGTCCTTGCCGAAGCACGTAGTTGGTCGCCTCATATGCGCCCTTCTCATTATCGGCAGTAACGGTGTCTCCATTCCAGTCTTTGGGCAGACGATCCACGCAAACGACTGCCGTCCCGGACTTCCGGTACTCCTCCGCCTGAGCGGTGAGATCGCTAAAGTTCGATGGAATGACGATGAGTCCCGATGGTAGATAGGTGCGCAATTCTTTTAGGTGAACGATCTCCTTGGCGTGATCGTTATCCGTGTTACAGAGGACAAGCCGGTAGCCGTTGGTGAATGCGATATCCTCCGCTCCGCGAACAACTGCCGGGAAGAAGGGGTTTGTCACATCGGGGATGATCATCCCGATCATATTTGTTTTGTCGCGACGCAGGCCCCGCGCAAGCTGGCTGGGCTGGTAGCCGAGGGCATCTACTGCGTCCATCACTCGTTTGCGCAGGGGTTCACGGACTGCGGCGGAGTCATTGAGGACATGCGAAACGGTGCCAAGCGAGACACCTGCGATCTTCGCAATCTCCTTCATGTTTGCCATCGCGATGACTCCCTCGAGGCGGCTTCGACTTCATTCCAGCCGCATCTTCCATCCGTTACTGCAGCCATAGGCAGAGGTTTTCCCTAAGAGGCTACAGCCTCAAAGCACACAGTTCGGAAGATGCCCTGCCCGATATACTTTGAGTTTCGCATATCGTGAACCGGCACTTCGCCAGCCTGCGATATGCCTGCGGTGTAGATGCAACCCGGCGTGCCCTTCTCGAAAACTCACCTTGACAAAAGATCGGTCCCCTTTTTATTCTTCAACAGCTCTACTTTGAAAGCTTTCATTTATTGCGACTTTACCACGGAGAGGGGCACTTGGACCCCAAGAAGTCGGTCGTTCTGGCGGTAGATCGCCCATTGAGGTAACGAGGACGCGAACGGGCGTTCGTTTTTTCCCCGTAGTCCGTCGCTTGAGTGCAGAGGAGCAAACACCTTGTTCCAGCCAGAAGCGTATGCGGTTGCCCTTTCTCTTATGGTCGTCAGCATGCTTTGCTGGGGATCATGGGCTAACACGATTAAGCTCTGCCCTGGTTACAGCTTTCAACTCCTGTACTGGGACTACGTTCTTGGCCTGATCGCCGGCGCCTTGCTCTGGGGTCTTACCCTGGGGAGTCTCGGACAATCGGGTAGACCTTTCCTTGCAGACCTGGTCCACGCCGATGCTTCGCATGTTCTGCTGGCAATCGCCGGCGGATTTATTTTTAACATCGCTAACCTGCTCCTGGTGGCCGCGATTGATATCGCCGGGCTGGCGGTGGCATTTCCGGTGGGTATCGGGTTGGCGCTGGTCGTTGGAGCAATCAGCAGCTATGTCTTATCGCCGAATGGGAATGCGGTCCTGCTCTTTGGAGGAATCGCGCTGGTCATTGCCGCCATCGTCTTTGACGCAGTTGCCTACCGGCTGCGGGAGACCCAGCACCGCTCTTTGAGCAGGCGGGGCGTGATCATCAGCACGGTAGCGGGCCTTTTGATGGGCAGCTTTTATCCCTTCGTCTCTAAAGCGATGGCCGGTTACGACGCGCCTGGACCTTATGCGATCACTCTTTTCTTTGCGCTGGGCGTGGCACTCAGCGCTATCCCCTTCAATTACGCACTTATGCGGCGGCCACTGGTGGGTAGCGAGCCTGTTTCGATGAACGGCTACTGGAAGGCGCGAGGATCCTGGCATACCTGGGGAGCCGTAGGGGGCGCGATCTGGTGTACGGGCGCGGTATTTAACTTCATAGCCTCGCGCGCGCATATTGTGGGACCGGCGGTGTCGTATTCAATAGGACAGGGCGCGACGATGATATCCGCGGCCTGGGGCGTTTTTGTATGGCGGGAATTTGCAGCGGCGCCGCGGCGATCGAAGATTTTTCTGGCATGGATGTTTGTCCTCTTTCTGTGTGGACTCACCGCCATTGCTCTTGCTCCTGTCCTTTAGGAAACGTCGTATTTGATTCGAGGAGACGGCATGCTTGCGGGAAAAAAGCCAGTCGTTGTCGCAGGCAGCATCAACATCGACCTTGTAGTCAATGCCGAGAGAATCCCGGTGGAAGGCGAGACCGTTCCCGGGAGAGACTTTCAGATTCATCCTGGAGGCAAGGGTGCAAACCAGGCCGTCGCGGTAGCACGGCTCGGTTATCCCGTGCGCATGATCGGCCGTCTCGGTGATGATGCCTTTGGCTCCCAGCTCAGGAGGGATCTGGAGAGCGCCGGTGTTGACGCCGCTGGCGTGACGACGACCCAGGGGACTTCCGGAGTGGCGATGATCGTCGTTGCGCAGAAGGGCGAGAACAGCATCGTCATCACACCGGGCGCAAACGCTTTGCTCACTCCAGAGGATCTGGAAAAGCACATTGAGATCATCCGCCATGCAGGTCTTGTGCTCACACAGCTCGAGATTCCGATCGAGACTGTCGAACACCTGGCGCAGATTTGCCATCGCGAAGACGTGCCGCTGATTCTCGACCCCGCACCGGCCAAGGAATTGCCGCCGAAACTATTGAAGAATATCGAATGGTTCACGCCCAATGAAACCGAGGCCGCATTCTTCATCGGGAACTCAATCAGCGCAATCGCTTTGCGTGATCCTGCTCCAATGGCAGAGATGCTGATAAGCAAAGGAGTCAAGGGCGTTGTACTGAAGCTGGGCTCTCGTGGCGCCTACCTGGCATCCGCGGCCGGGCTGACCGAGCGACTCCGCCCTTTCCCGGTAAAGGCTATCGACACGACTGCGGCCGGGGATGCCTTCAACGGCGCCTTTGCCACTGGGCTGATGCTAGGGATGGGACCGGTCGAAGGCGCGCGCTTTGCCGCTGCCGCAGCGGCCATCTCCGTCACCCGGGCAGGCGCCCAACCTTCCATGCCGGCTATGGCGGAGGTGGAGCAAATGATCGCGCGCGCCAACGGTGGCAACGGCCTTGGCGCCAGGCAAATCTTGAGTGTAGAACCGAGGACGAAACAAGATGAGAAGCCTCACGAATCGTAAGCTGTCGGCAATATTCATATCCATGACCCTTTTCGGGGCAAGTCTGGCTTTACCCGTAATGGGACAGGACTGGCGTTATCTGCCGCACGAACAGCAGATCCCACCGCCGGCGTGTCTCACCCTCCATGCCCCGTGGGAGGGCGGCTATACTCCCTGCACCCCACAGGCGCACGAGGAGTGGCTCAAGGCCGTGACGGACTGGCGCACAGAGCGCCACATCCGCGTTGGGTATGATCCGGCGCGTTACGAGATGCCTGCCCTGATATGGACGCAGTCAAGCTTCATTCAACCGCAGATGATGGTGCATGACCGCTACTTCTACGATCCAGTCTCCGGAAAATACACCGTTGACCGTTATCTCGACGACCTGGAAAAGCGCTACGGCGGCATCGACGCCGTGCTCGTCTGGGCCACCTATCCAAACATGGGAATCGACAACCGGAACCAGCAGGATATGGTGCGCTCGATGCCCGGCGGCGTGGAAGGCGTGCGGCAAATGGTTGCTGATTTTCATCGCCGCGGTGTGCGGGTTCTCTTTCCCATAATGATGTGGGACCAGGGCACGCGCGATGTTGGATCGGCATGGCCGCAGGCCACCGCGGAATTCATGAAAGAGATAGGCGCGGATGGCGTCAATGGCGATACCCAGGACGGTGTGCCACTGGCATTTTCGTTGGCCGCGGACAAGGTCGGCCACCCACTCGCATTTGAGCCGGAAAACGGTCCCTCAGACGAGGCGCTGGCATGGAATGTTCTGACGTGGGGGCAATATAAGTTCCAGTTCGCACCGACCGTAGACCGATATCGCTGGCTGGAACCTCGGCATCAAGTGAATATTCAGGGCCGCTGGAATCGGGACAAGACAGATGATCTGCAGTACGCGTTTTTCAATGGCGAGGGGTGGGAAAGCTGGGAAAACGTTTGGGGCATCTGGAACGGAATAACGCCGCGCGACGCCGAAGCAACGCGCCGCATGGCAACGATGGAGCGCGGCGCGGCGCCTTTTTTTGTGAGCCATGGATGGGAGCCGTTCTATCCAACGCACAGGTACGGTGTCTACGCGAGCAAGTGGCCCCTCGAAGATCAGACGATCTGGACCATCGTGAACCGCAACGAGTATGACGTTTCAGGACGGCAAATGACTGCGCCGTTCAAGCCGGGTATCCGTTACTTCGATCTTTACCATGGGGTGGAGCTCACCCCACAGCGTGAAGGTGACAACGCCATTCTTTCCTTCGCTCTGGAAGCGCACGGGTATGGCATGGTTCTAGCCACTTCGGGTGAACCCGACGCGACGATGCGCCAGTTGATATCCAAAATGCAGGAGATGACCAAAACACCATTGTCAGGCTATTCCCATGAGTGGAAGACACTGCCGCAGCAGCTGGTCGAGATAGCCCCAACAACGCCTGCGGCCAGCACACCGGAAGGCATGATTAAGATCCCTGGAGGCGATTTCGTCTTCAGGGTGGAGGGCATCGAGGTAGAAGGATCGGATGACGTAGGCGTCGACGTGCAGTATCCGTGGGAGGACACGCCGCGACGTTTTCACGAGCATCGCATCGAGATCAAGCCGTATTACATCGATAAATATCCGGTGACAAATGCAGAGTTCAAAAAATTTCTGGATGCGACGCACTATCACGCGAAGGATGATCTGAATTTTCTGAAGGACTGGACCAACGGCTCCTATCCAGAAGGATGGGACAACAAGCCGGTCACATGGGTCTCATTGGAAGATGCCCGTGCATACGCAAAATGGGCGGGTAAGCGTCTGCCGCACGAATGGGAGTGGCAATTCGCCGCCCAAGGTACCGATGGCCGAACGTATCCCTGGGGGAATGCATGGGACGCGAAAGCCGTACCGGCTCCGGATCAGGGCCGTACCATGAGGAGCCCTGACAACGTAGATGCACATCCGAGCGGAGCTGCTCCGCTCGGTGTCATGGATCTGGTGGGGAATGTCTGGCAGTGGACCGATGAGTACGTGGATGAGCACACACGTGCTGGGATCCTGCGCGGCGGCAGTTACTATCAGCCGCAGGGGTCAATCTGGTATTTTCCCCAGGCGTACAAAAACGACAACCATGGCAAGCTGCTGCTGATGGCGCCGAGCTACGACCGCTCCGGGGCACTCGGCTTTCGCTGCGTCAAAGACGCG
>Ga0302326_10008108_pt1 | contig 23241 bp, 14 predicted proteins | sample Palsa_T0_3_FD_202264 | JGI IMG/M metagenome (GOLD analysis project Ga0302326, IMG submission 202264) | Peat permafrost microbial communities from Stordalen Mire near Abisko, Sweden - Palsa_T0_3 | ecosystem: Environmental > Terrestrial > Soil > Palsa > Peat permafrost | place: Sweden: Abisko... | reverse complement strand
GTGGTGGCACCGGCGCGCGCGGCGGCGATCGTTGGCACCATCAGGTTCTGCGACGGGTCCTCTTTCCCGGCGACCTTCGCCAGCGCCGCGAGCGCCTCATCGACGGCCGCCTGGTCGCGCTCGGCACGCCAGCGCCGAAGCGCCTCGATCTGCTGCGCTTCGATCGCGGGGTCGACGACCAAGATCCCGCCCTCGGCGTCGGCGGTCAGCGGCGAGTCCTCGGTCTCGGTGAAGCGGTTCTGCCCGACCACGACCTGCTCGCCGGCCTCGATCCGGCGCAGGCGCTTGCGGTGGGAGTCGACGAGCGCGCCCTTCATGTACGGCACGGCCTCGACCGCGCCGCCGTGCTCGGCCACGACCGCCATCTCCGCGCGCGCTCCCTCCAACAGCTCCGCGACGAGCGCGTCCATGACCTTCGACCCCTCGAAGATGTCCGGGTACTCGAGGATGTCGGTTTCGTAGGCGAGCACCTGCTGGATGCGCAGCGACCACTGCTGATCCCACGGGCGCGGCAGGCCCAGTGCCTCGTTCCAAGCGGGCAGCTGGATCGCGCGTGCGCGCGCGTCGCGCCCGAGCGTGACCGCGAGCGCCTCGAGCACGATCCGCTGGACGTTGTTCTCGGGCTGCGCCTCGGTCAGGCCGAGCGAGTTGACCTGCACGCCATAGCGGAAGCGCAGGTGCCGGGGGTCCTGCACGCCGTAGCGTTCGCGGCCGAGCTCTTCCCACAGGATCGACATCGCACGCAGCTTGGCGTGCTCCTCGACGAAGCGCACGCCGGCGTTGACGAAGAACGAGATGCGCCCGAACACCTGCTCCATGAGCTGCTCGCCCTCTGCGCCGGTGGCGCCGACGCGCGCGCGCACGCCGTCGAGCACCGCGATTGCGTTGCTCATCGCGTAGGCGATCTCCTGCACGGGCGTCGCGCCGGCCTCCTGCAGGTGGTAGGAGCAGATGTTGATCGGGTTCCACTTGGGGACGTGCTCGACCGTGTAGGCGATCATGTCTGCGATCAGGCGCATCGACGGTGCCGGCGGGAACGCGTAGGTGCCGCGCGCGAGGAACTCCTTGATGATGTCGTTCTGAGTGGTGCCCTGCAGCTGATCTTGAGCGACCCCCTGATTTTCGGCGGCGACGATGTACAGCGCCAGCAGCCACGCGGCGGTCGCGTTGATCGTCATCGACGTGTTCATCTCGCCGAGCGGGATGCCGTCCATCAGCGCGGCCATGTCGCCGCGATGGGAGATCGGCACGCCGACCTTGCCGACCTCGCCGCGCGCGAGCTCGTCGTCGGGGTCATAGCCGGTCTGCGTCGGCAGGTCGAACGCGACCGACAGTCCCGTCTGGCCCTTCTCGAGGTTGCGCCGGTACAGCTCGTTGGACGCCTTGGCCGTGGAGTGGCCGGCGTAGGTGCGCATCATCCAGGGCCGGTCGGGCTCGGACAACCGCGCGGATCGCTCAGCGCTCATGCAGCCAATTGTACGGTCGCGCCGTTGGCTTTATCCTGCGGTCAATGAGTCAAACAATTGAGATGCCCCGCACGAGCGGCCCCGGGGGCGGCTTGGGAGGCGACTGGCGCGTGATCGTGCGCAACGACAACCACAATACGTTCGAGCACGTGGCGCGCACGCTCGCGCGCTTCATCCCCGGCGTCAGCCTCAAGCGGGGCCTGGAGATCGCCGGCGTGATCCACGCCTCGGGCCAGGCGATCGTCTACAGCGGCCAGCAGGAGCCCGCCGAGCACTACTGGGAGCAGCTGAAGGGGGCCGGCTTGACGATGGCGCCCCTAGAGCAGGGCTGAGAGGGCCGAGGCGGCTCAGGCGCTCTCGCCGGCGACCACGCCGTTGCCGTGGCCGTTGGCGACGCCGGCGACCGGCTCCGGCGAGACTCCGCCCGCGGTGGTCAGATCCCACCAGCCGTAGAGCACCGGGATCTGGTACCAGCTCGAGTGCGTCGCCCGGAAGTAGGTCATCTCGGGGCCATCCCAGTAGCGTTCCCAGTCGAGGTGCTCGTCGAAGGCGGCGAGCTGCTGGAACTTATAGCGGTCGTCGCGGGCGCGGTAGACCGCGTAGGAGCTAGCTCCGTAGCGCAGCGCCGTGGCCGCGACCTCGTTCAGCGCCAGCTCGAAGGCGTCTCCGCGGAAGCCGGTGGCGTACCACGGGACGATCACCGTGCCGGCCATCAGGCGCCGACCTCCGCGTGGATCGCGCCGGGACCGTCGGCGGTCTTGCCCTGGCCCTCGGAGTCGGCGCCGACGAGGATCGAGATCTTGCCGAGGTGCTTGTTTTCGAGCATCAGCTGGTGAGCTTCGGCGACGCCCTCGAAGCCGAGCGTGCGCCACAGCACAGGCCGAATCTGCCCGCTCTCGATCAGCTCGTTGGCCTTCATGCACTCGTACGCGTTGGCGAAGTGCGAGCCGAGGATCTCCTTCTGCTTCATCCACAGGTAGCGCACGTCGAAGTCGAGGTTGTAGCCGGTGGTGCCTGCGCAGATGACGACCTTGCCGAACGGCTTGACGGTGAACACGGAGGTGGGAAACGTCGCCTGCCCGACGTGCTCGAAGACGATGTCGGGGGCGTCGCCGAGGATCGCCTTGACGCGCTTGGAGAACTCGCGCGAGACGCCGAAGCGCGCCTTGTCCTCCTCGGGCGTCTCCTTGCCGGTGCGCATCATGCCCGCGAACTCGGCCCGGTCGATGAAGTCGACCGCGCCCAGGCGCTTGACCAGCTCGCCCTTCTCCGGCGAGGAGACGACCCCCACGCAGTGCGCGCCGGCGGCCGCGCACAGCTGCGTGGCGAACACCCCGAGGCCGCCGGCCGCGCCCCAGATCAGCACGTTGGCGCCTGCCTGCAGCTTGCAGCGGGTGATCAGCATGCGGTAGGCGGTGAAGTACACGAGGCCGTAGGAGGCTGCCTCCTCCCAGGTCAGCGCGGCGGGCTTGGGCAGCAGCTGCTGGGCCTGCACCTTGGTGAACTGGGCGAAGGAGCCCCACGTCGTCTCATAGCCCCAGATCTTCTGCGAGGGCGCGGCCATCGGGTCCAGCCCGTGCACCTCGGGATCCTCGTAGGAGGCCTGGTTGCAGTGGACGACGACCTCGTCGCCGGGCTTCCAGCGGGTGACGCCGGCGCCGACCTTCCACACCACACCCGATGCGTCGGAGCCGCCGATGTGGTGCCCGAACTCGGGGTGGTCGCCGTAGCGCATCACCGACACGGGCTTGCCGAGCGCCGCCCACACGTTGTTGTAGTTCACGCCCGCGGCCATCACGCGGACGATCACCTCGAACGCGCCGGGCTCGGGGACCTCTATCTCCTCGATCTGGAACGCGTCCTTGGGTTCGCCCAAACGCTCCTCGCGGATCACCCACGCGGCCATCGTCGCGGGCAGCTCGCCGGGCTCGGCGTCTACGGCGGAGACTTGCTGGAGATCGATCGCCACGTGCTCTGAAACCTCCGGTGTTTGAAGTGACCCACCCTACCTGGGAGGGATCCCATCCTACCCGGGAACGGGGCTCAGCGGAGCTCGGTGAACAGCGCCAGCTCGCCGGAGAGCTGCTCGTAGAGGCGGCGGCGCAGCTGGGTGTGGATCTGCGAGACGCGGCTCTCGGAGACGCCGAGGCGCGCGCCGATGTCGCGCAGCGTCCAGCCCTTGGCGTACAGCAGGACGGCGACTTCGCGCTCCTGCTTGGTCAGGCGCGCGAACGCCTTGCGGAATCGCTCCTTGGCTTCGGCGCGTTCGGCCTGGATCGTGGGATCGCAGTCGCTGTCGGCGCTCTCCAGCGTGTCGATGCGCTCGATCGTGGCGCTGTCGTCGGCGCGGACGGTTCGGTTGAGCGAGCCGACTTCGGCCAGTGCGATCTCGTCCAGGCGCTCGCCAAGCGCGCTCGCCGTCATGCCCACCTGCGCGGCGAGCTCCTCGCTCGTGGGCGGCCGGTCGTGGGTGGCCAGGAAGCGGTCGCGGGCGTCGTTGATCTGTCGCTCGTCGCGTCTGAGCGAGCGCGGCGCCCAGTCGTTGCGGCGCAGCTCGTCGAGCACGGCCCCGTGGATGCGCGTCCACGCGTACTGCTCGAGCGTCGCGCCCTTGGCGGGGTCGTAGCGCTCGATCGAGTGGATCAGCGCCTCCAGTCCACACGACAGGAAGTCGTCAACGTCGCACTGAGCGGGTATCTCGCGCACCTTGCGGTAGACGATGTGGCGGACCATCGGCATGAACATGAAGATCAGCCGGTCACGCACCCGCACATCGCCGCTGCTCCGGTACTCCTGCCACACGCGCAGCACCTCGGGTGCCGACGTTCTCACTTCTCGCTTCGCGCCTATCGCCATTGCTGTGCTCCGGGTTCGAGGGAACTTCTACGGCGCACTATCGGCGGCTGGGCGCGGGTCGATTTAGAGCTGCACGCGGACGTGCGAGAAGCCCTGCGCGAAGCGCCGGAAAGGCTGCTCTTGCGGGCGCCGAGCGCGAGACCTATGCTGGAGGCGCATGTCCCCGCTCACGATCGTAATCGCCGACGATCACGCGGTCGTGAGGGACGGGCTGCGGATGATGCTCGAGGCCGAGGACGACTTCGCCGTCGTCGGCGAGGCGAGCGACCTCGAGCAGACGTGCGCGCTGCTGCGCGACCGTGCGCCGAGCATCCTCGTGCTCGACCTGCACATGGGGCGCATGCTCAGCGTGAGCATGCTGTCCACGCTTCGCGGCGCCTCGTCTCAGACCGCCGTGGTGATCCTGACAATGGACGACGACCCCGCGTTCGCGCAGCAGGCGTGGGCGGCGGGCGCCGAGGGCTACGTGCTGAAGGAGGCCTCGCGCAGCGACCTCGTGCGGGCGATCCGCACGGTCAGCAGGGGCGGGCGCTATCTCGACCCGGCGATCGGTGGATGGGCGCTAGCGGGCGGCGCCGGCGAGGTGCTCAGCGAGCGGGAGCTTGAGGTGCTGCGCCTGGTCGCGCTGGGGCACACCAACACGGAGATCGCCAAGCAGATGTACATCAGCCCGCGCACCGTCGAAACCCACCGCGGCAACCTCCAGCGCAAGCTCGGCGTCAGCGGACGGCCGGAGCTGGTGCGCTACGCGCTCGAGCGCGGGGTGATCCACCGATGAGCACCGGCGGCAGAGCACGAGCGCTGGCCGTCGAGGCCGCCGAACGTCGCGTGCTGGGGAGCCTGCGTACGGCCTCGGTGCAGGCGCCCTCGCCCGCGCGCCGGCTGGCGGTCCTGGCCGCCGCCGCGGTCCTGTTCGCGGTCACGTTCGCCGTGCGCCTGGCGATCAAGGACCCCTCGGCCCTGGTCGCGAACTTCTACGTCGTCCCGATCGCGCTGCTGGCGATCGAGTTCGGCACACGAGCCGGCGTGCTCGGCGCGGGGCTGGCGCTGGGCCTGGTGTTCGCGTGGAGCGCGCTGCAGACCGTGCATCTGGGCGCGCTGGGGTACACCGCGCGCGGGGCGGCGCTGCTGGTGACGGGCGCGGTGGTCGGCAGCTTCTCCGAGCGGTTGCGCAAGGACATCGTCGAGCGCCAGCACGCCCAGCGCGACCTGTCGCTGTATGCCGACGAGCTCTCACGCGCCAACCAGCAGCTCGCCCAGAGCGTCGAGCGGCTGGAGGCGTTCGCCGAGATCGCGCGCGCCGTCGGCGGCGAGACCGATCTCGAGCGGGTGCTGTCGCTGATCCTCGCGCGCGCGAGAGATATCGTCGGGGCGCGCAGCCTGCAGGTGTTCCTGCCCGAGGGCGAGCACGTCCAGCGCTTGGACGAGCTGGTCGCGGGCGCGAGCCGGGCGCTGCTCGTGCCGCTGCGCTTTCGCGGTCAGACGCTGGGGGTGCTTGCGGCGGTCGACCGCGACGACGGACGCGCGTTCGCGGACGAGGACGAGCAGCTGCTGCTGTCGGTCGCGGCAAGCGCGGCGACCGCGGTCGCGACCGCGCGCTCGGTCGCCGCCGAGCGTCTGAGGCTGAGCATCGACGCGGCCGAGCAGGCCCGAGCGCGATGGGCGCGCGAGCTGCACGACCAGACGCTGCAGGGGCTGGCGGGCGCGCGCATGGTCCTGTCGGCGGGCCTTGCTCGAGAGGACCCGGTCGCGCTGCGCGACGCCGTGCAGACGGCGGACGCGCACATCGGCATCGAGATGCGCAGCCTTCGCGACCTGGTCACCGAGCTGCGCCCGGCGGCGCTCGACGACCTAGGGCTGGGACCGGCGATCGAGTCGCTGGCCAAGCGCCAGGCGGCCGCGGGGGGCTTCGCGCTGCAGATGACGATCGACTTCGACTCCGGCGAGCGCTCGCGCGAGATCGAGGACGCGATCTACCGGATTGTGCAGGAGGCGCTCAGCAACGTGACACGCCATGCGGGAGCCGAGCGCGCGAGGCTGCTGGTGCGGCATGTGGACGAGCGCGTGGAGGTGAGCGTCGAGGACGACGGGTGCGGCTTCGCGACCGACGGGCCGAGCGAGGGCTTCGGCCTGATCGGCATGCGCGAACGTGCGCACCTGCTCGGCGGAGAGCTGTCGGTCACCTCGGTCGAGGGCGGTCCCACGCGCGTCAGCGCCGTCCTACCCCTGCCCGTCTGACTCCAAGATCGAGGCCCCGGACAGCGACGGCGCTCCATGCGCGGACGGCTGGCCGGCCATCGACCAGTTGAACTGGGTCACGTTCTCGCGGGGAGCGAACAGGCCCGTGCGCGTTCCGCGGCGCACAAACAGGACGGGGGCGGGTGCGGCCTTGGCGATCTCCGAGCGGGTCGGCCCGAGCCCCTCGCGCCGCCAGCGCTCGGACAGGCCGATCACCAGCAGCCCGGCGCCAGCCGCGGCCGAGACGATGCCCTCGCGCCCGCCGGCGGTGACCAGTGGCTCGGTGGCGATGCCGGTGCTCTGCTGCACGAGCAGGCTCGCGTCGGCCAGCAGGCGTGTGACCGACTTGCCCTCGTCGGTCTGCCCGCCGGCGCCGAGCAGCTTCAGCGGCGCGCCCGTGGCCGACGACAGCCACGAGCCGAGCTCCAGCGCGGCCCAGTCGTGTTCGGCGCCGCCGAACGGCACGAGCACAGGGCTGTCGGGCCCGAGGCTCACGGGCGAGCTCGCCCGCGCGATCAGCACGGCGACGTCGCACTCGGCCCGTTCGAGCAACACGCTCACGTCCCCGAGTGGCACGCCCTCGCCGATCAGGCGCCGGCGTCCCTCGGTCAGCACCAGGTCGATCGGCTCGCGCTCGACGACGTGCCCGAGATCCGAGCCGGGGTGGCTGGAGGTGAGCGCGACTCCGCGGGCGCGGACGCCGTCGGCGGCCAGGCGCGTGCGTGTCTCGGCGATCGCCTTGGAGGCTCGTTCCAGCTGCAGGTTCTCGCTCTGCAGGGCGCCGCGCACCCCGCCGCCCCGCGGCGGCGCCACGAGTCGCGTCAGGATCATCTCGTGCTGGGGAGCCGTGCGCGCGAGCGGCTCCGCCAGCGCGACCAGGCGCTCGAGCGCGGCGTCGGTGTGCGAGGCGACGAGGATCGAGCGCTCGGGCACCGGCAGCTCGGGGTGCTCACGCGTGGCCTCGGCGGCCGCCGCGGCGAGCTCGTCCTCGATCTGGGTCGCGTATTCCTTGCGCGGGTCGAGCAGTTTCAGCATGGGACCCGTCATCAGCGTGGTCACCAGCGCCATGATCACGAGCGCCGCGAACAGCACGTTGGAGATGGCGCCGACTTCGAGCGCGAGGTTGAGCACGATCAGCTCGGTCAGCCCGCGGGTGTTCATCAGCGTGCCGAGCACCGCCGAGCCGCGCCAGTTGAAGCCGCAGACCCTGGCCGCGATCGCCGCTCCGGCGAGCTTGCCGAGGATCGCGATCGCGATCAGGCCCACGGTGATCAGCCACAGCTCGGGACGGTCCAGCAGCGTGACGTTCGTCTTCAGCCCCGTGTAGACGAAGAACATCGGCAGCAGCAGCGTGACCACGAAGTCCTCGGTCCGGCGTGTGACCTCCTCGGTCAGCCGCGCGTGGCGTGGCATCACCATGCCCATGATGAAGCCGCCGAAGATCACCGCGATGTTGATCGCTTCGGTCACGTACGCCGACAGCAGCACGCCGACGACGATCGCGGCGAACCACCCCGAGGGGAGTTGACCGGCCTCGTCGAAGGCTGTTGCCATGCGTGCCAGGATCCGCCGCACGACGAACGCCATCACGAGCGTGAACGCGACGGCCTCGCCGATCGTGCGCGCGACCACGCCCAGCGAGCCCGACACGGTGATGGCGGTGGCGAGCGCGATCAGGAACCAGGCGGTGACGTCGTCGATCGCGGCGCAGCCGATCGCCAGCGAGCCGAGATCGCTCTTCAGCATCCGCCGCTCGGACAGGATCCTCGCGAGCACGGGGAAGGCGGTGATCGACATCGCCACGCCCATGAACAGCGCGAACGCCGCGAACTTGATGTTCGGTCCCAGGAGCTTGTACAGCGGCAGCGCCGCGGCGATGCCGAGCAGCATCGGCAGCGCGACGCTCGCGTTGGAGATTGCCGCGGCTGGTCCGGCTTTCCCCTTCAGCGCCTTCTGATCGACCTCCAGGCCGATCAGGAACATGTAGAAGATCAGCCCGAGATTGGCGGCGACGCCGAACGCCGGCAGGATGTCCGTCGAGAAGATCGAAGCCTGCAGGTTCTGCGAAATCACCCCCAGCAGCGACGGACCGAGCGCGATACCGGCGATCACCTCGCCCATAACGCGCGGCTGGCCGAGCCTGACCGCGGCGATGCCGAACAGTCGCGCGACGATCAGCACGATCGCCAGCGCCAGGAAGAACGCCGCCACGAGCTTGCTGAACGCGCGGCGCTGCTTGGTCGCGGTGAACTGCTCTCCAGACGGCGGCAGGCCGGTCGCGGTCGTGAGCGCGGGCTTGGCGGTCGGTTTCGTGGATGGCACGGGGGTCGCGACTTCGAGCGGTATCAGGTGAACGTTCTGGAGCAACAGGTCGTTGGCGGTCGCCGTCAGGCGAACGTGACCACCTTTCGTGCACGCGACATCGCCGGTGACGGCACTCGTCTTGGTCGAGTAGGCGACTTGCCCGAGCTTGTGGGTACCCGAGACGATCGTGTAGCTCGACCCGCTGCCGTTGAGGGTGAAGGAGCTGCCGAAGCACGTCGAGCTGGGGGACAGGGCGTACTTGCCGTTGATCCCGCTCGGCGTGCGCGGCAGCGCCGCGCCGGGGGCCGGCGGAGGTGTCTTCAGGACGGCCTTGAACGCCGCGCCGCCGAGCGTGCCGGCGATCGCTCCCTTCACCCCTGCGCTGACCACGGCGTCGAGCCTCTGGTGCTTGCCGGACACGCAGTCGATTGTCCCCGTGAGGCGGTGGCCCCCGCCGGCGCTCGCGCTGTACTGCATGCGCAGCTGGCCGCCCAGCGTCTGCCGGCTGTTGGTCAGGTTGACGAACTGCCCGGACTGGTTGACGCTGAACGCGGGACCGGGTGCGGGCGGTTGGGTCGGCGCGGTCGACGGCAGCGGCGCGCCGCCCACGGGTGCGGGCGCAGGTCCGAGGCAGCTGCTGGGGGCACTGGCGACGTAGCCGCCTGCGATCGACGGCAGCGCCTTCTCGCTGCCGCCCTTGTCGATGACGACGGCCACGACGACCGCGGCGACCGCGGCGAGGATCACATAGAAGGCGATCAGGCGCCCGGCCAGACGGTTGCCCGGCAGTCCGGTGGATGACGGCATCGAAGTCCCCCTAGCTCGATCTCATGGCGGCCACCGGCGTTCAACGATGCGCTCGGTCCGGCCTATCGAGAACCTACGTCCTGCGCGCGTCGCCCACATCCGGCCCCTGCCATCGAGATGCATCCGGGAACTGCCGCAGGTTTGATGCGGGAGGTGCCGCAGTCAGGCGAGCACGACCCGTCAGTTCAGCGTGGCCGAGTGGGGTTCGCCGCCTTGGGTCCAGTACAGCGTGCTTCCCGCGAGAGCGAGCGAGCTGGGGGCGATGTCGCTTCCGGTGGATAGGACGCGGCTGCCGGTTTGGTCCAGTGCGTGGACCTGGTACATGCCTTCTTCAGGATCTGTTCTGACTATCCACGCAACTGCCCCGTCGCTCTTCACTACTATCGCATCCACAGGTCCGAGTCCTTCTGATCCAGGTTCGGGCTTCACAGGGGTGCCATCGGGCACCTCGTGAAGCAGCCGGCCTGTGCGCAGATCACGCACGACTACCAAGTTGCGAGTTAGGCCGTACGGAGAATAGTAGCTTTTTGCGTATGCGACGACTGTCCCTGTGAGCGTAGGGTCGAGCACGCCGCTTTCTTTTTCGGGGCCGCCCTCTGCCGCCTGAGCAGGCGGGCCGCCGAGTTCGTGTTGCCGTCCCGTTCGGTACGCGCACCCAAAGATGCCGAGGGCTTCGGTGCTCAACACGAAGATCGGTGCTTCGTAGACCTCGGCCTGATGATCGGCCAACAGCAACCGCGACTTCGCGTGCCCGCATGCTGGCGTTGTCTTGCGGCTGACGTGTGCGGCGCCCGCCGGCGCCGGCGTTGTCGCGAGAGCCAGCCCTGCGATCGCCGCGGTCATGGCGCTTCGTCGTCTGTTGCTGAACACCATCAGTTCAGTGTCGCCGAGCGTGGCTGGCCGCCCTGAGTCCAGTACAGCGTGCTGCCGGCGAGGGCCAGCGAGCCGGGAACGATGTCGTCCCGTGTGGCGAGTACACGACTCCCGCTCTCGTCCAAGGCGTGCACTTGATAGACACCTTCTTCCGCGTCGGTTCCCACGATCCACGCCACTGCTCCATCGCTCTTGACCACGAGAGCAACCACCGTGCCGTTCCCCACCGAGCCTGGTTCCGGCTTCACGGGCGTGCCATCAGGCACTTCATGCAGCACCCGGCCTGTGCGCAGATCCCGCACCACCACAAGTCTACGCGACGGTCCCGTCGCGTAGAAAACTGTTTTCGCGTACGCGACGACCGTGCCCGCCAGCGTAGGATCGAGTACACCGCTTTCGCCTCCGGGGCCGCCTTCTGGTGGTGGCGGAGCGCTGCCGATTTCGTGCGATCGCCCCGTCACGTAGGTGCATCCATAGGTATTGAGCACGGTCGGCTCGGACGGCACTGCTGGCGCCTCATAGGCCTCGGCCTGACGATCCGCCAGCAGTAGTCGCGAGTGCGGATGCTCGCAGACAGGTGTCGCTTTGCGGCTGCCGCGTGTAGCGCTCGCCGTCGTCGGCACCACCGCCACAGCCAGCGCTAGGACTATCGTCAGTGTGCTTCGTCGCATTGCCCTAAGACTACCGCCGGCCTTTGGAGTTGCGCCCGAATCGACATTTGTTCGAGTGTTCTTGGCCCATCGCATGAGAGACATACTCGGAAGCGCGTTTCTACATCGGTACGGTTTGTCACCCGTTTCCGTTTGCTGTCGTGATGCCGTGCGCTCGACACGCCACGAGTTCAATCTATTCCGCGATATCGCACTTCGATGAGCTTCTACCCAGACCAGTTCTGGATTTTCATGGCCTTCCAGCTCAGCGATTACCTCTAGTTTATTGGACAGTCGTGGCTGTTCGGCTGGCAACGGCGTCGGCTCGTAGTGACCTTCTACCGTGGTGGCCAGCCCATTGGGATTTACAAGCACCAATGTCTCCGTTTCGCCTTCCGACGCTTCTTGTTCGAGTGTGATCGTCGGTCGATGGCAGCTTGTTTCGAATGCCCTTTCTCCTCCGAGACTGGGGCCGTTTATATCCACAGGGTTTTCGGCTTCGGCCTGGTAGTAGTAGGTTGTGCACGCTTTCAGGTTACTGAGGGCAACTGTCTCACTTTGTCTGCCTTCCGCGACAGTCGCTTCGGTAGTCTCTGTAGCTAGACCGGATGCGCTGGTGGTGCCATAAGTGACCCTGTACTTGGTTTCTGTCAGAACAACGAATTAACGCGCAAGTTCCGACAAAAGGGCCTCTGGGGGCGCCGCTCAGGCGTGAATGGTCTCGGTCGCCGCGCGCGGCGCGTGGGCGTCCGCCTCCGCTGAGCGGCGCTTGGCCAGGATCTCCCCCTCCGGGACCGCCGGCGCGGAGGCGTCCTCCCGCGCCCTGATCAGCACGAGCGCGAGCACCGCGCCGAGCAGCGCGACCGCGGAGCCGAGGCGCAGCCCGTACTGAAGTGCGTACACGAACGCGTCGCGGCCGGCGTGGATGATCTGCGGCGAGATGCCGTGCGGGACTTCGCCGGAGCCGAGGCCGGCGGCGAGGCGTGCACGCGCGCCGCCGGACAGCGCGGGCAGCAACTGGTTGATCTTGGCGCGCCCGAGCGTGGCGACCATCGCGCCGAGCACGGCCACGCCGAAGGTGCCACCGACCATGCGGTTCATCGAGAGGATGCCGGAGGCGACGCCGGCCTTGGCCTGCTCGACGGCGTTCATCGCGGCGGTGCTCATCGGCGACATCACGAACGCCATGCCGATGCCCATCAGGACGAAGCCCGGCAGCAGCGCGCCGTATCCGCTCGAGACGGTCAGGTTGGACTGCCAGAACAGCGCCCCGGAGACGGCCGTGAGGCCAAAGACGATCAGCCGCCGCGGGCCGACGCGGTCGGCCAGGCGTCCGGCGAGCGGAGCTATCAGCACGATCATCAGCGTCGAAGGCAGGAAGCGCAGGCCCGCCTGCAGTGGGCTGTAGCCGAGCACGTTCTGCATGTACAGGGCCATGAAGAAGAACATCGCGAGCATCGAGAAGCTGACGATGAAGGCGACGATGTTGGCGCCGAGGAACGTGCGCGAGCGGAAGAAGCCGAAGTCGACCATCGGCGATTGCTGGCGCCGCTCGACGGCCGCGAAGCCGCCCAGCGCGACGAGCGCGATCGCGAACAGCGCGAGCTCGCGCGGGGAGCCCCAGTGCCATTCGTTGCCCTCGACGAGGGCGAGCACGAGCGCGGCGAGGCCACTGGTCAGCAGCGCGACGCCCGGCAGATCGACCCGCTGCGCGACGGTCTCATCGCGCGACTCGCGCACGGCGAACAGCGTGACGACGATCGCGCCGGCGGCGACCGGTAGGTTCAGGAAGAAGATGGACTGCCAGCTGACCGCCTGCACCAGGAACCCTCCAAGGACGGGGCCGATGGCGAGGGCCAGCGCCGACACGCCCGCCCAGGTGCCGATCGCCTTGCCGCGCTCGGCGGGCGGGAACGCGTTGGTGATGATCGACAGGGTGCCGGGCATCATCATCGCCGAGCCGACACCCTGCGCGGCGCGCCACGCGACCAGCCAGGTGTCGTTGGGGGAGAACCCGATCGCGCCGCTGGAGCAGGCGAACACGATCACGCCGACGAGGAACATTTTGCGCCGGCCGAACAGGTCGCCGAGGCGCCCGCCGGTGACGAGCAGCACGGCGAAGGTCAGCGTGTAGGCGTTGACCGTCCACTCGAGCGAGGCGGTGGAGGAGTGCAGGCTGCGCTGGATCGAGGGCAGCGCAACGTTTACGACGGTGTTGTCGAGCATGATCATGAACAGGGCGAAGCACATCGCCCCGAGCGCCCACCAGCGCCGGTTGTCCTCGTTCATCTGCAGCGATCGGATCCGCTCGGTCATCGCGCGGCCCCCTGCTCGGTCGGCCGGTAGGCGGCGATCTCCGCGCGGCGCTCGAGGATCAGCGCCAGCGCCTGCTCGAGCGCGTGCGCCTCGTCGTGGTTGAGCGAGCTGACGAACTCCTGCAGCGCCGACAGGCGGGCGTCGTTGAGCGCGCGGGGCACCGTACGGCCGCTGTCGGTCAGCCGCACACGCTTCATGCGTCGGTCGCTGGAGTCTTCCTCGCGCCCGACCATGCCGCGCTCGAACAGGCCGTCGACCGCGCGGCTCATCGCCGCCAGAGACACGCCGAGCGATTCGGCGAGCGCCTTCACGCACAGCTCCTCGCCGCTGGTCTCAAGCGCGCACAGCGCCTTGATCTGCGTGAACGACAGGTCGACTTCGGCGATCGTGTTGAACGTGCCCACGTTGGCGGTGCGCATCAGGTAGCCGGCGAGCGCGGCCATGTCGCACGAGAGCTCCGTGCGGTCTGCGATAGACGCTGTCGGCATTGCTTGCATTGGCGCAACTATACCGGTGGCGCAATAGTTGACTGTGTGTTATGCATCACACAGGGGGTCGCGCTAGTGTGCGTGCTCGAGTGCCCGATCCAGAGCCGCCCGACGATTCCGATCAAAGCCCCGCCGACCAGGGCCCGAACATCATGATGCCGCCGGAGGAGTTCGCCGGCAAATGGGCCAACGCTGCGGCGATCGCGCGCACGCCGCACGAGTTCACACTCGACTTCATGCGCATCGGACCGCAGGGACAGCAGGGGATGGTCGTCTCGCGCGTGTCGTTCTCGCCGCTTCTCGCCAGCCAGCTGCTAGACCTTCTCGGCGAACAGTGGCGGGAGTACACTGAGGAATCGGGCGTACCGCCCGAAGGCGAGAGCGATGACTGAAGACGAGCCGTTCAAGGGCGCCGAGGACATGGAGCCGACGAAGGCCCCGCTGGAGGGGCCGAACGTGGCGAGCACGTTCGACACACCCCCGAGCGCCGACGCTGTCAGGGCGCAGGATGCGGCGATCCGCAAGCACCTGCAGGACCGCAAGCCCCCGCCGGACCCACCGGACCGCTGATCGAAGGGGCTTCCTGCCGACCTACCAGGTCGGCTGTTGTTACGTGCCTGGTAGCTGTGGTGCGTCGCCCGTTCAACACTGTGCGCAAATTGCGGCATTCGCGAGTTCAGTTTGTTGACACCGTGCTGCCAATCGATCTAGGATCCGCGCCGGGCGATGCCGACGTCTGTCTGCATCGCCCGAGGCGTTCGAGACTGCTCGCGATCGACGGGAGGGACTGTGTTCAAGCCATCGGCTCTGGTGTTGCCCGACCGCCTCTCTGTGCGACTCGGCTGGCTCGCTGGCCGACGTTGGCGGCGGTGCGCCCTCGGTCTGATGGCGCCGGTGGCCGTGATCCTGCTCGGGCTGCTAGCTCCCGGAATGGCGTTTGCCTCACCGCCGTCGACGGCGATTCGCTATGACTACGACGCGGATGGGCAGCTGAAGGGCTTGGTCAATCCGGCGAGCGAAACGGCGCTCTACACCTGGGACCCGGCGGGGAACCTTCTGTCGATCGGGTTGAAGTCCTCGAAAAAACTGTCGATCCTCGTGCTGGCGCCGACGCAGGGGGCTGTGGGGGAAACGGTCAGGATCAGTGGCACCGCCTTCTCCGCCACAGCCTCGGAAGACAAAGTCAAGTTCAACGGGACGACCGCGACCGTCAGTGCCGCGAGCGAATGGTCGCTTACCGTGACCGTGCCATCCGGCGCAACGTCGGGCACGGTGACGGTGCAGACGAAAAGCGAAGGGCCGGTCACGAGCGCCCAGAGCTTCACGGTCGCGAGCTCTCCCGCCCCCAAAATCACCTCGCTCTCCTCGAATCTGGCGACTGCGGGCGCCGAAGTCACCGTCTCGGGCTCCAACTTCGAAGCCAACGCCTACAACGACCTGGTATTGGTCAACCGGTCGAGATCCGAACTGGTGTCGGAGTCCCCCACGGCGATCAAGTTCAAGGTTCCCGGGGCGACCGGGAGTGGGCCGGTCGCTGTCGCCACCCCCCAGGGCGCCGCGAACGGCCCCGACCTCTTCATCCCGCCCAATGGCATCTCAACGTCGAAAATCGGCGCCACGGGAGAACTCTCGCTGGGCGGCTCGGCGACCGTCAAAGTCTCCAAAGCGGCCGAAGACTACGCCTTGGAGACGTTCGCGGCGACCGCGGGCCAACTCGTGTCGATTGTCGCTTCGGAAGCCTCCTATCATGGTTGGGTGAGCGTGTGGGGCCCGGAAGGCACGAAGGTGTCGGAAAGCGAAATGGGTTTTTGGTCGGGTGAAAACCCACGGTTGGACGGGCCGATCACGTTGGCGACCACGGGCACATATACGATCCTGGTCCAACCGAACGAAGCGGGGGCGACGGGTAGTGTGAAGTTGTCGGCGTATTCGGTCACGAATGTGAAAGGGTCGATTACGCCGACGACGGCTGGGGCTGCGACGAATGTTTCGCTGAACACTCCGGGACAGCAGGCGCTTTACACGGTGTCGGGGACAGCGAGCGAGTCGGTGTCGTTGAAAACGTCGAGCACGTCGTTTCCGCCCGAAGGTGGGTATGTGGAATGGAAGAACCCGGAAGGCATAACGATCGCGAGCGATAGTTTCTCCAGCACGGAAAACGAGTTCATCAAGCAGGTGCGGTTCGCGACGACTGGGACCTACACGCTGGTCGTGCATCCCTATGGCGTGTCGACCGGGTCGTTGACGCTGACGGCATATAACGCCTCGGATGTCACGGGCTCGATCACACCCAGCGCTGAAGGTGAAACCAAGACGGTCACGATCGGCGTGCCGGGCCAGTTCGCGCGCTACACCTTCTCGGGGACGGAAGGTCAGCGTGTGTCGTTGGTGGCCGCGGAAGCGTCCTATCATGGCTGGGCTTCGGTGTGGGGCCCGGAAGGCATGAGGGTGTCGGAAAGCGAAGTGGGCTTTGGGTCGGGTGAAAACCCGCGTTTGGATGGGCCGTTCACGCTGCCGGCGACCGGGACGTACACGATCTTGATCGAACCGGAAGGCGGGGCGACGGGTAGTGTGAAGTTGTCGGCGTATTCGGTCACGAATGTGAAAGGGTCGATTACGCCGACGACGGCTGGGGCTGCGACGAATGTTTCGTTGAAAACGCCGGGGCAGCAGGCGCTTTACACGGTGTCGGGGACGGCGGGTGAGTCGGTGTCGTTGAAAACGTCGAGCACGTCGTTTCCGCCCGAAGGTGGGTATGTGGAATGGGAGAACCCGGAAGGCATAACGATCGAAAGCTATAGTTTCTCTAGCACTGAAAACAGGTTCATGAGGCAGGTTAAGTTCGCGACGACTGGGACCTACACGCTGGTTGTGCATCCCTATGGCGTGTCGACCGGGTCGTTGACGCTGACGGCATATAACGCCTCGGATGTCACGGGCTCGATCACGCCGACGGCGGCAGGTGAAACCAAGACGGTCACGATCGGCGTGCCGGGCCAGTTCGCGCGCTACACCTTCTCCGGCACGGAAAAACAGACGATCACGTTGAAGGCGCGAGAATCGACGATCGCCAACGGCTGGATGTCCGTCTGGAACCCGGAAGGTTCCTCCGTGTCGGGCAGCGAAGCGAACTTCTCGGGCTCGGGCGCGTCCGTCGAAATCACGCTGCCCACCACAGGCACCTATACGATCCTGCTCGAACCCGTCGAAGGCGACACCGGCAGCGTGAAGCTGACCGCGTATCTCGGCTCCCACCCCGACGTCGTGCGAGGTCCCAGGGACGCCGGCAGCGTAGCCGCGCCAAGCCGTCCCACGCCGCACCTACTGGACACGCTCGCGTCGAAGCGCGTGACTCGTTCGACAGCATTCCGGCGTGCTCACGTGGCACTCACGCTCAGCGCCGAAGCTCGCGCCAAAAGGCTAATGGCCGGCTCGATCACGCCAGAAATGCGCCGATTCCGCCCGCGCGGCCCGGCACGGTGGCAGCCGCCAGCCCGTCGCGATAGCGGGGGTGTCGAAAGCGGGCAGAAAACCCCGTGGACGAAGATCGCTCGCCTGCAGGGCCTCTACGGCGCGACGGCGGTCTCGGGGCAGGTGCTGGCGCAGGACGGATTGCCGATCGCCGGAGTGCGTGTGGCGATCGAGGGGACCTACCTGGCTGCGCAGACCGACGAAGCGGGACGCTTTCTGTTGAGCGGAGCGGTGCCGTCGGGCCATCGTGTGCTGGTCGTCGAAGGCGAAAAGCTGCCCGCCGGCCAGCGCTACGGTACCTACGAGATCGGCGTGCAGATCGCGGCCCACAAGACGACGATGCTCCCGTACACGATCTGGCTGACACCGCTCGACCCGGCGGGGGACACGCACATCGACTCGCCCTCCACACACGAAGTCAGGCTGACTACGCCACAGATCCCCGGCCTGGAAGTACGGATCCCCGCCGGGAGCGTGATCACCGACCGGGAAGGACACACGGTCCACAGCCTGAACGTTACGGCGCTTCCGGTGGACCGCCCGCCGTTCCCGCTGCCGCCGTGGGTCTCCGTGCCGCTGTACTTCACCGTGCAGCCCGGTGGTGCATGGCTGAGCAGGGGCGCACAGATCGTCTACCCCAACTCAGATCACCTCGCCCCCGGTGAGCGGGTCGATTTCTGGAACTACGATCCCGCCAGTCGTGGCTGGTACGTCTACGGGAAAGGCACGGTCACGCCAAATGGCAAGCAGGTGATGCCCGACCCGGGCACGCGCATCTGGGAACTCACGGGCGCGATGTGGCAGAACAGTCCCGGCCTGCCCGGCCGCGGCCCGAAGTCAGGGGGTAATGGATGGGGCGGTGATCCGGTGGACTTTCGTACCGGCCTGTTCGTCTACCACAAGACCGACCTGGTGCTGCCCGATGTGATCCCGATCAAGATCGAACGGACCTACCGTCAGGGCGACTCCAACTCCTACAGCTTCGGCGTGGGCACGACGAGCCTGTACGACATACGCCTGTGGTCTAACAACGAGTACAAAGAAGTCGATCTGGTGCTGCCGAACGGCGGCGCCGTGCGGTACCTGCGCACCTCGCCCGGGGAAGGCTATGAAGAAGCCGAACTGGCCTCCACGAGCACATCCGGGCCGTATTACGACTCAAAGATCAAGTGGGATCGCTCCGAGCCTGGCTGGGACCTGACCCTCACCGACGGGATCACCTACGTGTTCGGTGAGGTCGCACCGCTGCAGGCAATCCGTGACCGCTATGGCAACCAGCTGACGATCACCCGCGAAGACGGACAGCATGGAAACATAACACAGATCACCTCTCCGCACGGCCGATGGGTACGATTCACCTACAACAGCTCTAGCGACGTCACCGAAATCAAGGACAACGGCGGTCAGACGCTGAAATACGCTTACAACAAAGCGGGCCTGCTCGAAACAGCAACCGATGCTGCGGGTCGTACGACCTCCTACGAATACAGCAGCGCAGGAGAGATGACATCCGTTAAGGACGGTCGGGGAAAAGTCTATATCGAAACCGAATATGAAACCCACGAACGGGTCGCGAAACAGAAGCTTGGCAACGGCGGCACCTACAGCTTCGCCTACACCGAAAACGGCTCTGGCGAAGTCGAATCGACCACCGTGACCGATCCACGCGAAGTCAAACGCAAGGTCACGTTCAACAGCGAAGGCTATCCCACCAAAGACGTCAACGCGCTCGGCACAAGCCTTCAAGAGACCACCAGCTACGAACCTGAAGCCGGAAGCGGGCTTCCGCTCAGCGTCACCGATCCGCTGGGGCGCAAGACCACCTATAAATACGACAGCGCCGGCAACATCACCCAGATGACGCTGCTGGCAGGCACGTCCTCCGCGCGTACGCTGGAATACACATACGAACCGGGGACCAACGAGCTCGCGAGCTATACCAACGCGCTCAAACACAAAACCACCTACCACTATGGTGAACACGGAGAACTGCTGAGCGAAACCGACCCGCTCAAACACACGACCAGCTACGAATACAACGTCGAAGGACAGCCGACCGCGATCAAGAGCGCGCTCGGCAAGACGACGAAACTGAGCTACGAATTCGGAGACCTCACCGCTGTCACCGACCCACTCGGGCGCACGACCAAGCGCTTCGTCGACGAGCTCGGCCGGACAGGCTCGATAATCGCACCGGAAGGCCAGCGAACGCTTTACGAATACAACCAGGATGGCCAGGTGACGAAGGTCACCGACCCGCTTGGCGCGACGACGAGCTACGAATACGACGGGGACGGCGACTTGGTGGCGAGCACGGACCCCAACAAACATCGCAGCTCGTCGACCTACAGTCCGATGGATCTTTTGGAAAGCGAAACGGATCCGCTCGAACACACGACCAAAGGCGTCTATGACCCTGAAGGCCAGCTCACCGAATTGACGGATCGTGATGGGAAGGTCTCGAAGTTCAGCTACGATGCGCTCGACCGGCTCACGGAAGCGCGGTTCGGGGTCTCCGGGGAATCCGCGGAAAGCACGATCAAATACGAATACGACCTCGGGAACCGTCTCACGAAGATCGTCGATAGCGCCACGGGCACCTACACGCCGGAATACGACGAATTCAACCGGCTGAAGTCGCTGGCGACCCCCAATGGCACGATCAAATACGAATACAACGAAGCCAATCAGCGCACGAGCATGACCGCCCCGGGAGCGGAAGCCGTCAAATACAGCTACGACGAAGCCGGACGGCTGACCGAACTCAAGCGCGGCAGCCAGGTGGTCTCGCTCGCCTACAACGAAGCGAACCTCCCGACGAAGACCACTCTTCCCGATGGGATCGAAGAGAGCTACGGCTACGACGAAGCGAACGAGCTCACCTCGATCGCCTACACCAAGGGAGCGACAAAACTCGGCGAACTGGACTACTCCTACACCCTCGACGGCCTGCGCGAAGCGATGTGGGGCAGCTACGCGCGTACGGGCCTCCCCGAAGCGATCAGCTCAGCAGCCTACAACGCCGATAACGAGCAGACCGAACGCAACAGCAAAAAACTCGGCTATGACGCCGAAGGCAACCTCACCTCGGACGGCTCCTCCGAATACAAATGGAACGCCAGGGGCCAGCTCGCGGAAATCACCGGGGCGACCAAAGCCTCCTTCACATACGACCCGTTCGGACGCCGCGTCAGCAAGACTCTCAGCGGGACAACCACGAAACTCCTCCCCGACGGGCCGAACGTCGCCCAAGAAACACAAGGAACCTCCACCACCAACGTGCTCAGCGGCCTCGCACCCAACCAGGTCTTCGCGCGCACCACCAGTACGGCGACCGAAAGCCTGCTCGCCGAAGCCCTCGGCAGCACCATCGGTATCGGCACGAGCGCCGGCAAAGTCGAAACCAGCTACACCTACGACCCCTTCGGCGCCACGAGCAAAGAAGGCACCGCCAGCGAAAACCCGTTCCAATACACCGGCGGCGAAAACGACGGTGACGGCCTCTACAACGACCGCGCACGCTACTACAGTCCGGCAGCAGCTCGGTTCATCAGCCAAGACCCCCTCGGCGAAGAAGCCAACGGCCCCAACCTCTACCGATACGTCGACAATTCCCCAACCAACGCAATCGACCCCTACGGAACCAACCTACGTGCTCCCACACCCACCGACGGATCGGTGTCGGGCGCCCCAGCAGGCGGCAGCAGCGGCGCCAGCGGCGGCGCGGGTAGTGCAGGGGTGGGAGGCAGCAGTGGTAATAATGGATCTGAAGCACCCGGCGGGGGCTTCGGACCATCGCCTGGCGGGTGCGGCCCAATGAAGGGCGGGGGAGGGTCTCTCGGCACTGTCGCGACATGCCGCAAATACGAAAAGCTTGAAAAAGTCGAAGAAGAAATACGGAAAGAAAAAGAAAAGGAAGAAGGACGCAAAAGTCCGTGGGAAGTTCTCGAAGATACCGTCAAAACCGTTGTCCCCGTTGTTAAGGGCTGTCTTGCGGGCGGTACTTATGGGGCCTATGAGTTTACGTTCATCGGTCAACCGGAGGTGGGGGCGGCCGTCGGCTGTGCGGCGGGCGGTGCAATAAACTATGTCACAGAAACCAACGGATTTCCGTAAAAAATAGTTGTTCATACGTGGACCGATAGCGACTCAGAATGATCGATGACACTCGTGGTAAAATCCCAATGACACCGCGGCTACGAGGGCTGATACTAATTGGATCAGTTATTTCGACGGCCTTTGGCGCGATTGACCTCGCCCTCGGGCATGTGACCGGTGGGATCTTCCTGGCCGGAGTAGGCTCGATGACTCTAATCTCCGTTCTACGTCGCTGGAGGAACGAACGTAGAGAAGTGAGAGGAGTAACGTCCTTTCAGCTGATCAAAGCTTACAGCTTTGTTGGCGCTTGTGCCGTGGGTGGTATTGCACTATTTGTGCTCTCGGTCATGGGCGCCGTGCGGCAGCCGGTTTTGCTTGGTACGCTTGGTCTGATAGCAGCCGGCGGCTCGATATATGCGCTGGCGCGTAGTCGCTATCCTCGTGGTAGGTAGCCGGCGTCGACCGGATCCCGTTCGCCTATGACCACTTTGGGTGTCGTTTCGGACCAGCGTTTGGAGCGTGATGAGGCGGCAGGCGCCCAAGTGCTGTCCGAGACACGTCAAAGAAGCGCTGCTTGTTGATTCGGTCTTATAAGTCGTGACCGGACCCCGTTCATGGGTCCACCTGTTGTGAGAGTCGGTGGGTGTCGTCAGCTGAGCAGCGTCTCGCCGATGAATTCCCCCGCGCGCGTCCCGGGTGGGCAGGCGAAGATGGAGCTCGATGTGTGCAGGGTGTGGTGGTTGAGCGCGTCGGAGGCGGCGAGCCGGCGTTGCAGCGGGATGAACTGGCGTGCCGGGCTGCGCTGGTAGGCGATGAAGAACAGGCCGGCGTCGATTTCGCCGGTTGCAGGTTCAGTGCCGTCGCTGTAGGAGTAGCCGCGTCTGAGGATCCGTTGGCCATCGTTGCTTTCGGGGCTCGCGAGTCGGATGTGCGCGTCAGCCGGGATCTGAAGTTCGCCATCGGAGGTCGTGGCGTTGAGGTTCACCGGGTCGTACTCGCTGCTGGCGCCGAGCGGCGCGCCGGACAGCTTGGCGCGGCCGATCGTGCGCTGCTGGCCTTCAAGGCTAGTGTTGTCCCACACGTCAAACAGGATCCTGATGCGCCTGGCGATCAGATAGCTGCCGCCAGCCAGCCACGATGGACCGTCTGTCGGCTGGACCCATACGTAGTCGTTCATCGCCTGGGTGTCCTCCGCGCGGATGTTTTCCGTGCCGTCCTTGAAGCCCATCAGGTTGCGCGGCGTGACCTGCGTGCGGCTGGTGCTGGAGGTGCGTCCGAACCCGAGCTGTGACCAGCGCAGCGTCGCCGCGCTGCTGGCGACCCGCTCGAAGAGGTGGACTGCGTGGAAGGCGACCTGGGGGTCGCTCGCGCACGCCTGCACGCAGAGATCGCCGCCGGAGACGGCCGGGTCGAGGCTGTCGCCTTGGAACGCCGGCAGTGGCTTCAGCTCGGCCGGCCTGCGGGCCGCCAGGCCAAAGCGATCGCCGCCTTCCCAGCCGAACAGGCTCGGGCCGAAGCCGACGGTGATCGTCAGCTGAGCAGGCGATAGGCCGACCGCCTCGCCTGTGTCCGACGGCGGCTGACTCGGTTCTTCGGTGCCGCTGCGATACGGCCTGCCGGCGGTCACCGACGCGGCGGCCGCGGTCCACGCTTCCAGGAGCCCCCGCAGGTCCT
>Ga0302326_10008107_pt1 | contig 23242 bp, 21 predicted proteins | sample Palsa_T0_3_FD_202264 | JGI IMG/M metagenome (GOLD analysis project Ga0302326, IMG submission 202264) | Peat permafrost microbial communities from Stordalen Mire near Abisko, Sweden - Palsa_T0_3 | ecosystem: Environmental > Terrestrial > Soil > Palsa > Peat permafrost | place: Sweden: Abisko... | reverse complement strand
GTCGACGTTCTTCAATTTCGTCGACTACCTCAAACCGGCGCTGCGGCTCGCGGCGCTCAACAAGATCCGCGAGATCTTCGTCTTCACGCACGACTCGGTGTTCCTGGGCGAGGACGGACCGACGCATCAGCCGATCGAGCAGCTGTCGATGATCCGCGCGACGCCCAACGTGATCGATCTGCGTCCCGCCGACTCGCTCGAAACGCTCGAAGCGTGGAAGTTCGCGGTGCAGCCGGAGACCGGCCCGACGGTGATCGTGCTGTCGCGGCAGAAGCTGCCGTTCCTGGGCACCCGCAAGGCCGACGTGGCGCGCGGCGCGTACGTCCTGGTCGAGCCCGAAAGCAGCATCGACCTGATCCTGATCGCGACCGGCTCGGAGGTCAGCCTGGCGGCCGACGCCGCGAAGCTGCTCGCGCAGCGCGGCACGCGCGCGCGCGTCGTCTCGATGCCGTCGTGGAAGCTGTTCGACGCCCAGGACGAAGCGTACCGCAACACGATCCTGCCGCCCGACGTGCGCGCGCGCATGTCGATCGAAGCCGGCGCGACGATCGGCTGGTCGAAGTACGTCGGCGACCGCGGGATCGCGTTCGGCCTCGACCACTTCGGCACGTCGGCGCCGGCCGCCGCGATCGCCAAGGAGTACGGCTTCACCCCCGAGCACGTGGCGGACGTCGCCGCCGGCCTTCTCGCGAACGTCTAGAAAGAGCAACATGGGAGATCAACTTCGTCAGTTGGCCGCCGTCGGGCAGAGCATTTGGCTCGACAACATCCGCCGCAGCATGTTCGCGAGCGGCGAGCTGCAGCGGCTCATCGACCTCGGGCTGCGCGGGATGACCTCGAACCCGACGATCTTCGAGAAAGCGATCGGCAGCGGCTCCGACTACGACGAGCAGCTGCGCACGCTGGTCGACGAGAGCGATCCGATCGCGATCTTCGAAGCGCTCGCGATCCGCGACATCCGCAGCGCCTGCGACCTATTCGCGCCGGTCTGGGAACAGACCAAAGGACTCGACGGGTACGTCTCGCTCGAAGTCCCGCCGACCCTGGCGCACGACACGCAGGGAACGATCGACGCGGCGCAACGGTTGTGGCGCGCCGTCGACCGGCCCAACGTGATGATCAAGATCCCCGGAACGCGCGAAGGCGTCCCCGCCATCAAGGCGTCGATCGCGGCCGGGATCAACATCAACGTCACCCTGCTGTTCTCGGTCGACAGCTACGAAGCGGCGGCCAACGCGTACATCGAAGGGCTGCAGGAACGCGCGTCGCGCGGCGAGCCGATCGACCGCATCGCGTCGGTCGCCTCGGTGTTCGTCTCGCGCATCGACAACGCCGTCGACAAGATCCTCCAAGCCAAGATCGACCGGGGCGATCGCGGGGTCGAATCGCTGCTCGGCACTGCGGCGATCGCGAGCACGAAGCTCACCTATCAGCGGTTCCTGCGCACGTTCGGCGCCGATCGGTTCGCCGAGCTGCGGGCGCGCGGCGCGCACGTGCAGCGTCCGCTGTGGGCTTCGACCTCGACCAAGAACCCGGCCTATCCCGACCTCATGTACGTCGAGAACCTCGTCGGCAAGGACACCGTGAACACGGTGCCGCCGAACACGCTCGACGCGCTGCTCGACCACGGCACGGTTCGTCCGGAGGCGGTGCTCGAGGACGTCGACGGTGCACGCGCGGTGATCGAGGGGCTGGGGCAAGCGCAAATTTCGATCTACGACGTCACCGAGATGCTGGTCGCCGACGGCGTCAAGTCGTTCGCCGATTCGTACAACGCGATGCTCGACGCGATCCAGACGAAGGTCGAGAAGCTGCGCAGCGGCGCCCCGGCGCGCGTCGCGCTCGCGCTGGGCGACGCGGCCGGCGCGGCCGAAGACGCGCTCGACCGTCTGGCGGCCGAGAACTTCCTGGTCAAGCTGTGGTCCCACGACCCGTCGCCGTGGTCGGCGGCGCCCGAGCACGTCGAAATCATCAAGCACGCTTTGGGCTGGGTCGAGATCGCTCAGCAGACGCACGCGCAGACCGGCGAGCTGCGCGAGTTCGCGCAGGTGTGCGCGAAGCGGTTCGATCACGTCGTCGTGCTGGGCATGGGCGGCAGCTCGCTGGCGCCCGACATCCTGCGCGCGACGTTCGGCAAAACCGCCGGCTACCCGGCGCTGCACGTGCTCGACTCGACCGACCCGCAGCAGATCAAGGCGCTCGACGACGGCCTCGACGTCTCGCGCTCGCTGTTCATCGTCGCCTCCAAGTCCGGCACGACGACCGAACCCGACGCGTTCTTCCGCTACTTCTACCAGCGCGCGCAGCAGACCGTCGGCGCCGCCAATGCCGCCGACCACTTCATCGCCATCACCGATCCCGGCACGCCGCTCGAGCAAGAAGCGAAGGAGACCGGTTTCCTGCGCACGTTCGTCAACGACCCGAACATCGGCGGCCGCTACTCCGCGCTGTCGTATTTCGGCATGGTTCCGGCGGCGCTGGCCGGCTACGACGTCACCGCGATCCTGGACCGCGCGATCAACGCCATGCACGCCAACGCCCGGACGGTGGCGCCGCAGGACTCGCCGGGCGTGCGCTTCGGCGCGGCGATCGGCGGGCTGGCGAAGGGCGGCCGCGACAAGCTGACCATCGTGACGCATCCCGCGGTCCAGGCGTTCGGCGCGTGGGCCGAGCAGCTCATCGCGGAGTCGACCGGCAAGTCGGGGACGGGGATCGTTCCGATCGAGGGCGAGCCGCCGGGCGATCCCGGCGCCTACGGCAGCGATCGCGTCTTCGTGTACGTCGGTGCGGCGCTGCCCGACGAGCCGGGCGAGACCGAACCCTGGCTCGACAGCCTCGCGGCAGCCGGGCATCCGGTGATCCGTCTGGCGATGAGCGATACGCTCGACATCGGCGAGCAGTTCTACCTGTGGGAGATCGCGACGGCCGCGGCCGGGGCCGTGATCGGCATCGACGCGTTCGACCAGCCCAACGTGCAGGAGTCGAAGGACAACACGAAGCGGCTGCTGGCCGAGTTCGCCTCGCAAGGCTCGTTCTCCGAACCCGAGCCGCGCGTGCGCACCGACGACGCGCTGGTGGTGCCGCTGAGCGGAACGCGCGGCGCCGCGCTCGGCACCGATCTCAACAGCGCGGTCGCAGCGGTGGTCGAGCAGATCAAAGCCGGCGACTATGTGGCGTTCAATGCGTACGTTCCGATGGACGACGCCGACCGCGCCGCGCTGCTGCGTCTGCGCACGACGGTGCGGGATGCGCTCAAGGTCGCGACGACGGTCGGCTTCGGTCCGCGCTTCCTGCACTCGACCGGCCAGCTGCACAAAGGCGGCCCGAACGAGGGCGTTTTCTTCCAGCTCACCTACGACCCGCCGTTCGACTTGGCGATCCCGGGCATGGTCGGGTTCAAGACGCTGCAGCGCGCGCAGGCGCTGGGCGATTTCGAGTCGCTCGACAAGCGCGACCGGCGCGGCGTGCGCATCCATTTCCTGGGCGAGGTGAAAGACGGGCTCGCTGCCTTGGCCTCGGCCCTCGACGCCGCCGTCACCGCCCTACGGTAAGGAGCATCGTGCAGCTCGGGATGATCGGACTCGGACGCATGGGCGCCAACATGACGACGCGCCTGATGCGCGGCGGGCACCACGTGGTCGTCTACGACCGCGATCCGGCCGCGGTGCAGCGCTCGGCCACCGACGGCGCGACCGGCTCCGGCTCGCTGCGCGAGCTGGTCGACAAGCTGCAGTCGCCGCGCTCGGTGTGGATCATGGTGCCGGCCGGCGATCCGACCGACTCGACGATCGGGGAGCTGCTCGGCCTGCTGCAGCCCGGCGACGCGATCATCGACGGCGGCAACTCGCGCTGGACCGACTCCAAGGCGCGCTATGCGCGGTGCAAGGAGAAGCAAGTGTCGTTCATCGACGCCGGCACGTCGGGCGGCGTATGGGGGCTCGAGAACGGCTACTGTCTGATGGTCGGCGGCGACGACGACGCGGTCGAGCGCGCCGAACCCATCTTCCTCACCCTCGCACCCGAGGGCGGGTACGCGCACGTCGGTCCCAGCGGCGCCGGGCACTTCTCGAAGATGGTTCACAACGGGATCGAATACGGGATGCTCGCCGCCTACGGCGAGGGCTTCGAGATCCTCGAGAAGTCCGAGTACGACTACGACTTGCACCAGCTGGCGTCGATCTGGCGCTACGGCTCGGTCGTGCGCTCGTGGCTGCTCGAGCTGCTCGAGCTCGCGCTGCGGAACGATCCCGATCTGGCCAAGGTCAAGGGCTGGGTCGACGACTCCGGCGAGGGGCGTTGGACCGTCCAGGCCGCAATCGACGAGAACGTTCCGGCGCCGGTCATCACGATGTCGCTGATATCGCGCTTCGTTTCGCGCCAACCGGAGTCGTTCAGCGCGAAGGTGATCGCCGCGCTGCGCAACGAGTTCGGCGGCCACGCCATCAAATCCGAATGACGACCAGCGCCACCCAAACGACCGACGGCGTCGCCGCCAACCCGCTGCGCAAGGGACTGTCGGTCAACCGCATCCCCGACGCCTGCAACATCGTCTTCTTCGGCGCCAGCGGCGACCTGATGAAGCGCATGCTGATGCCGGCGCTGTGGAACCTGCGCCTGGCCGACATCCTGCCCGCCAACTACGGCATCGTCGGCTTCTCGCGGTCGGCGTTCAGCGACGACGAGTTCCGCGCCGCGATGAAGGAGTCGATCGATCAGTTCTCGCGCACCGGCCCCGCCAAGGAGCCGCTGTGGAGCGACTTCGCCAAGCACATCTCGTACGTGTCGGGCGACTTCGACGACGTGAACTGCTTCCACAAGCTGCGTGAAGCGCTCGAACAGAACGACAAAGAACTCGGCACCGGCGGCAACCGGCTGTTCTACCTGAGCACGCCGCCGTCGGTGTTCACCTCGATCGTCGATCAGCTCGACAAGTCGGGTCTGGGGCCGCGCGACAACAAGACCGGCTGGTCGCGGGTGCTCATCGAGAAGCCGTTCGGCACCGATCTCGACTCGGCGCGCGCGCTCCAGGCCGAAGTCTCGAAGGTTTTCGAGGAAAAGCAGGTCTACCGGATCGACCACTACCTGGGCAAAGAGCCGGTGCAGGACATCATGGCGCTGCGCTTCGCCAACGTCATCTTCGAGCCGGTTTGGAACCGCCGCTACGTCGACTCGGTGCAGATCACCGCGGCCGAGACGGTCGGCGTCGAACGGCGCGGCGGCTACTACGACAACGCCGGCGCGCTGCGCGACATGATCCAGAACCACGTGATGAACCTGCTCGCGCTCGTCGCGATGGAGCCGCCGGTGGCGTCTGACGCCGACTCAATCCGCGACGAGAAGTTCAAGGTGCTGCGCGCCGTGCGGGCGATCGACCGCACGCGCGTGACGCTCGACACCGCGCGCGGGCAGTACGACGAAGGCGCGATCGCCGGCCAGCCGGTGCCGGGCTACCGCCAAGAGCCCGACGTTCGGCCGGACTCGAACACCGAGACCTATGCCGCGGTGAAGGTCCTCATCGACAACTGGCGCTGGGCCGACGTGCCGTTCTACCTGCGCTCGGGGAAACGGCTGGCGCACAAGACCTCGGAGATCGCGATCCGGTTCAAGTCGCTGCCGCACCGGCTGTTCGGCGAGGCCGGCGACGCGCTTGACAACAACGTGCTGGTGATGAAGATCCAGCCCGAAGAGGGCATCTCACTGCGCTTCAACGCCAAGGTGCCGGGCCCGCGGATGCACATTCGCTCGGTGTCGATGGACTTCAACTACGGCACCGGCTTCGGCGTGTTGTCGGCACCCGCGTACGAGCGGCTCATCGGCGACGCGATGCGCGGCGACGCGACGCTGTTCACCCGCTGGGACGCGGTCGAGACGGCGTGGGAGATCGTGATGCCGATCCTCGACCGCTGGCAGAACGCGATCGACGAAAGCTTCCCCAACTACAGCGCGGGCAGCCAGGGGCCGCCGTCGGCGGACCGGCTGCTGGCGATGGACGGGCGCGAGTGGCGGCGGATATGAACGTGGAGTCGTCGACCGTCTCGTCCTCGCTGGACGCGATCCGCGCCCAGCTGGCACACACCAGGCTTTCGACCTCGACGTTCAACCTGGTGGTGTGGATCGACGATCCCGCGCGCCGCGACTGGATCCTCGAACGGGCCGGGATGCTGAGCGAGAAGTATCCGTCGTTCACGCTGATCCTGGATCATACCGGCGCGCGCAGCGGCGACGCGACGGTCACCACCGCAGCTCAGGATGCCGAGTCGATCTTCAGCGTGCGCGGCGAACGCGTCGACATCGACGTCGCCGGGGCCGACGCGGCGACGGTCGCCGCCTACGTCAACGAGCTGTGCGGTCCGGGCGTCCCGACGATCCTGTGGTGGAGCGGGATGCGCGAGGAGAGCCGGCCGATCTTCGAGGCGCTGCTGCCGCAGGTCCAAACGCTGCTGTTCGACTCGTCGGGCGGCGCGCGCGACGAGGAGGCGATGCGCAAGCTCGTCGCGTTCCACAAGGTGCATCCCGAGGTCGAGCTGCGCGATCTGGCCTGGATGCGGCTGCGGCCCTGGCAGGACATGATCGCGAACTTCTTCGACGATCCGGCGCTGATCGGCGAGCTCTTCAGCATCCGCCGGATCCACATCGAGAGCGGCTCGGACTCCGAAGCGTTCTACCTCGCGAGCTGGCTCGCCAGCCGATTGGGCTGGGCGCCGACCGGCCATGACGCCTTTACCGACCGCAAGGGCGGGCGCATCGCGTTCGAGCGCAAGCGCATCGGCGACATTCGGCGCGTGCAGAGTATCTGTCTGGACAGCGAAACGTCGTGGTACCACGGCGAGGTCACCGACGATCCCGGCGTGGTGCGCGTGTGGGTCGAGGGCGAGCACGCGCGCGAGCCGCGCCTGTTCCCGCTGCAGGCGATCGACAACGCCTCGCTGCTCGAGCGCGCCGTGCTCGAGACCGGCGCTGACGACGTGTTCGAAACCGCGCTGCGCTTCGCCGGGGCGCTGCTCGAGTAGCGGTCCGACCGTGGCGCGCGTCGTCGAACCGACCGTACTCGAAGACGGCGCCGCGCTCGCCCGGGCGGCGGCCGATCATGTCGTCGAGGTTCTCACCGCGACGCTCGCGCAGCGAGGCGTAGCGCACGTCGCACTGGCCGGCGGCTCGACGCCGCGGGCGGTCAACGCACTGCTCGCCGCGCCGCCGCGGCGCGCGGCGATCGATTGGACGAACGTCGTGTTCTGGTTCGGCGACGAACGCTGCGTGCCGCCGGACGACGACGAGTCCAACTACAAGATGAACCGGCTCACCTTGCTCGAACCGCTCGGCGTCAGCGCGGCGCAGGTGCATCGCATGCGCGGCGAGGACGATCCCAGCGCTGCCGCGGCCGATTACGACGCCGTGCTCCAGCGCGAGCTGGGCGTGCAGCCGCGGCTCGATCTGATCCAGCTCGGAATGGGGCCCGACGGCCACACCGCGTCGCTGTTCCCCGGTACGACCGGGGCGATCGACCCGTTCAAGCACTGCATCGCGCACTACGTGCCAAAGCTCGACCGCTGGCGCATCACGCTCACGCCGCGCACCATCAACGCCGCCAGCCATGTCATGGTCACCGCGGGGGGCGCCGAAAAGTCCGATGCGCTGCGCGCCGTGCTCGAAGGGCCGCGCGAGCAGGACGTCTACCCGGCCCAGCTCGTCCGTCCGACCGACGGCGAGCTGCGCTGGCTGGTCGACGCCGCCGCAGCCGCGAAGCTCTGACACAGGCACGCGACGACCGCTAGATCGTCACCTCGCTGGCTTCTTCCGCCGCCAACATCATCGGATCCGTCGCCGCTTCGAGGTCCATCGCCGGCGCCGTCGTCGGCTCCGCCGTCGGCCGCTCGCGCAACACCGGCAGCACCGACGCGCAGAGGATAAGGGCCGCGATGTACCAGTTCGCCCCAGGCACGCCGTGCGCGATGCCGATCGCGAAGGCAGTCGTGAAGATCGCCGGACCGAACACCGCCGACAGTCCCCGAATCGAACCAATCGCACCTTGCAGCTCGCCCTGTTCGCGCGGCGAGACGCGGCGCGTCATGATCGCCTGCGCCGCCGCCGGCGCGAGGCCCCACAGGCACAGGGGGATGATGCCGATGGCGAACCACCAACCGTTGCCGGCCGAGCCGAAGATCACCAGGCCCAGCACGCCGAAGGCGATGCCGCCGAACAGCGCGGCGCGTTCGCCGTACCGTTTCACGTACGGACCGATCACGACGATCTGCGAAACGGACGAACAGATCCCGATAACTGCCAGCGAAACGCCGGTCGCGCCCGGCTTCCAGCCGTAGCGCCCGGTGACGTACAGCACCCAGGTCGACTGCATCGCGATCCCGGCCAAGGTGCTCGCGAACGTCACGAGGCCGAGCGACGTCAGATCGCGATGGCGCTGCATCAAGCGCAGCGCGCTGACCGGATTTGCCTTGCTCCACAGGAAGCGCACGGCGCGATGCTCGGGCGCCAGCGATTCCGGCAGCACGAACGCGCCATAGATTCCGTTGAGCAAGCACAGCGCGCCGGCGACCCAGAACGGCAGGCGCGGATTCACCTGTCCGCACAGACCGCCGATCGCGGGCCCCAGCACGAACCCGACGCCGAACGCCGCGCCGATCATCCCGAACGCTCCGGCGCGCTTGTCGGCCGGCGTGACGTCGGCGATGTACGCGCTCGACGCGGTCGCCGTCGCCGACGTTATCCCTGAAACGACGCGTCCGAGCAGCAGCCAGATCAAATTCGGAGCGAGCGCCATCACGGCGTAGTCGACGCCCATGCCGAGATTCGACAGCACGATGATCGGGCGCCGCCCGAAACGATCGGACAGAACACCCAAGACCGGCGCCCATACGAACTGCATCAGCGCGAACACCGTGCCGAAGACGCCGACCACGCCGGCCGCCGCGACGATGTTCTCGTGCATGAAGCCTTCGACCAGCGGCACGAACACCGGCGCGATCACACCCAACGCGATGATGTCGAGCGCGACGGTGATGAACACGAAGATCAGCGCCGCCTTACGCGGTCCACGCTCAGCGGCGTTTCGCACGAAGCCCCTCCTTCGGCGGCGGGATCGCGTCGAGCGCGTCGATCCACAGGTCGACGGCGCGGTCCAGCCGGCGCCGCTCACCGGTCGCGCACAGATCGAGCAAGAAGCCGCGGTAACCGGCCAGGATCACCGAGGCGATCGCGCGCGCGTCGCGCTTGGAGTAACCGTCGCGCAACGCGCTCGGCTCGAGGAAGTCGAGCCACACGCCGACGGCGCGCTGCAAGAAGCCGGGAAAGCGATCGGGGGCCTGCAGCGCGAGGCCGTAGACCTCGAAGAACAAACGGAACAGCGGCACGTTCTGCGGCGCGCTCAACACGCGCCAGGCGGCCTGCACCGTTTCACGATACGACGCGGCGCTGCGCGGCAGCCGCGCGAAGAGCGCCCGCTGACGGTCGCCGGCCGCCACCAGCACCGCCGTCACCAGCTTGTCCTTCGAGCCGAAGTAGTACAGCAGCACGCGCGCACTCGACCCCACCGCATCCGCCAACGGGCGCAGCGAAAGATCGGACAACCCGTTTTCGATCACGTAGTCCACGATGCGCTCCAAGAGTTCCACGCGCCGCTGCTCGTCGGCGGTCCGCGCCATGGCCGCATCCTACCATACTTGTAACACTCGTTTCAAGTATCTGAGGGGGCTTTGCACAATTAACCGCCGGATCGGCCGATTTCTTGTGCAGACGCGGCCTTTTTTGTGCAGCCGAATAGGGCGAATAAAGACGAGGGCCCCGGGACGAATCCCGAGGCCCGTGCGCCGCTCCGCAAGCCATCGTGAATACTCAAGATGCAGGCCCTCGTTTCGCGAATCAGGACACCGCCTTCCAGAACTCGGGTTCGATCCCAAGCTTGTACATGGACTGAACGAGGCAGCAGAGGTTGTGCGCGAGCACCTTGCACAGAACCTCGTTCAACTGCGTCAGCACTGACACGGTGTGAGCGCCAGCGGCCACCGATTCGGTCAAGCGGCCCAGCTCGGAGTTATGGGCAAAGTCTGGCGAGATGAATCGTGCAACCGCGCTCGCGCTCGTTGGGGGCTACCTCGCGGCGGCCTGCGTGCGGCCGGCCGAGGCGAGGGGGAGCATCACGGTCTACGCCGCCGGGTCGCTCAGGGAGGCTTTCACGGCGGCCAACCCCGCCTTCGCGACGGCCACCGGCACGACGGCCACCCTAAACTTCGCAGGGTCCGACCTCCTCGCCACGCAGCTCCTAAACGGCGCCCCCGCCGACGTTTTCGCATCGGCGAATACGATCCAGGTGCGGCGCGTAACCGACGCGGGTCTGGCGGATGGCCCGCCCAGGGTGTTCGCCAAGAACCGCATCTTGCTCATCACGCCCAAGGCGAATCCCGGGCACGTTGACGGCTTCGCGAGTATCGCGAAGCCCGGCGTCAAGGTTGTGCTCGCGGAAAAGGCCGAGCCGGTCGGCATTTACGCCCGTGAAGCATTCGCGAAAATGGCGGGGCACGGCTACCCCGCCGACTACGCGCAGGCTATCGAACGCAACGTCGTTTCGGACGAGATGAACGAGAAGGCGGTCGTCGCGAAGATCGCTCTCGGCGAAGGAGACGCGGGTGTCGTCTACTCCACCGACATCGTTCCGCAAATCGCGCCGCAGGTGAACGTCTTCCCGTTTCCAAGCGACGTGACGCCTGACATCATCTATCCTATCGTTGCGTTGAAGAACGCACAGGACCTTACGGCCGCACGCGCTTTTGTCGCGTTCATCCTTGGCGACGGGCGGCCGTTTCTAAAAGCGCGCGGGTTCTTGGCGCCGTAGTCTATCGCCCGTGCGAGTGCGTCATTCCTCCGCTGCTGTCGTTACCGCGCATCCGGTCGTACATCGAGATTTGATCGGCGGTTAGCAGCTTGCGCGTGGCAAGGTGCGCCGACAGATGGACGGCGCGCAATCGCCCTTGGAGGTCGCCGATCTTTTCAGTGAGGGCCACCAGCGTAGCTTGGTCAATCGTCCCGTCCGCGAACGCCCGGTCGAGCGCGGCTTCGGCGTCAACGATTTGACGGCCGAGCGGCACGGCGGTGGCGGTCATGTTCGCTTCGACCCTTTCGATCGCGGCCTTCTGGTCAGCGGACAGGTCCAGGTGCTCGGCCATCGCGAGGACATGCTTGGGGCCGGGGTAGTGATTTAGCTCGCCGGCCTTCGCCATGCCGAGCCCCTCACCGGCGAGGTAGCCCTTCACCTCGTCAGGCGAGAGCGACTTGATCGTGGGCGGCGCGGCGGTCTGTGCTGCCGCGAACGCTGGGATGGTCACGGCGACGAGAGCCGCGAGAACGATGCGACTTTTCATCCCGGCGGCTTCGCTCGTTGGCCGTCGTTTTCCGGGCTCCGGCGCTTTTATGTGCAGGCGGTCGATTTTATGTGCAGCAGCCCTTAAATGTGCAAAGCCTATCTGAGGGGCTTTGCACATTCAACCCCCGATCCGGCCGACTTCTTGTGCAGACTGTCGCTTTTATGTGCTGGCAGAACGGACGCGCGAGCTACATGAATGTTTCGCGGATCGCGATGCTGCCGCTCCCCTACACCCACGGGTTCGTCGTCTCGGAGCGCCCGTCATCGCCTAGTGCGGTGGCGGGCGTCTCGTCCTTCCGTGAATGTCGGACCTTCCTCGGGCATGCATCCGATCGGCAGTGCATTGAACCGAAAGCCCTAGCCTGCGGAGTAGGCGGTGGCCGGCGAAAGGACGAAACCGAACCATCGCGACGCCCGACGAGAGCCGGGGTTTTCGCATGGGCGTGCTTCTGTTTTCGGCGGAGGTACCAATGCGCAGTCGTGTACCGCGGTTCGTCGTCTCGGCGCTGATGAGCAGCGCCCTTCTCAGCGGGTGCGCGGGAGGAGGATCGAGCGTCACGCAATCGGCGGGGACCGTTCCCTCGGCCGCACAGCGAGGTATCGTTTCCGGCGGGCAACTCGGTGTCGGCCGCCAAGCGCATTCGGGTGTTCGGCGAACGATGTCGGTGCCGACGTGCTCGACAGCCGGAAGCGGCGCGTACGTCGGCGGCGGCGCGTCCAACGTGGCGGGGGGAACCGACGCTTTCGTCGGCGCCGGCGGCGATAACCAGGCGTGTGACGGCGACTCCGCCATTGCGGGCGGTTACCAAAACGCGGTTTCGGGCACGAGCGGTAACTACGACGGTTTCATCGGTGGCGGGGAAGAGAATATCGTGACCGGCAACGGTACGGATTCCGCTGTCGTCGCCGGCGAATCGAATGAGGTCTCGAACACCGAGTCGGCGATCGTGGGCGGCGCGAGCAACGCTGTTTCGAACGAGTTCGGCTTCGTCGGCGGCGGCTTGAACAACATGGTTTCAGCCGAGTACGGATTCATCGGCGGCGGCAACGGCAATAACGTCTCCGGTAGCGCAGCGGTCATCGGCGGCGGCCAGGGAAGCCTCGCCGAAGGCGCCTACGCGACCGTGCCAGGCGGCTACGACAACAACGCCGCCGGTGAGTTGAGCTTCGCGGCGGGATTCAAATCGTACGCACGCTACGCGGGGTCCTTCGTGTGGAGCGACTATGCCAGCGGTGCGACGCTGCTGGAGTCGACTGGCGTGAATCAGTTCCTGGCGCGCGCGACCGGCGGCTTCACGCTGTGGACCAACGCGGCCAACACCGTCGGCGCGAAGCTGGCGCCCGGCTCCGGGACGTGGGCGTCGGCCAGCGATCGCAACCTCAAGACCGACGTCGCTCGGATCGACGACGCGGCGATTCTCGGGAAGGTCGCGCAGCTCCCGATCAGCCGCTGGAGCTACAAGTCCGAGCGCGGGGTGCGTCACGTCGGCCCGATGGCGCAAGATTTCTACGCGGCGTTCGGCGTGGGCGAGGACGACAAGCACATCACCTCGATCGACGAGGACGGCGTCGCGCTTGCCGCGATCAAGGCGCTGCACGCTCGCGTCGGCGCGTTGGACGGCGAGAACGGATCGCTCGAGCTCGACAATCGGGCCCTGCACGCCGAGAATGCAACGCTACGTAGCCGGCTTGCGGCCGATGAGGCGCACGTCCGTCGGGTCGATGCGGAGCTCGCTCATATCGTCGCGGTACTCAGGAAGTAGAGACCGCCCGGGGCAGCAGATCGATGGGGACGCGCCCCGCGCGTATCGCAGTCGGGCAAGAATCCGCGGCGCGCGCCACCGGTTCAGGACGCCTTTCAAAACTCGGGCTCGATCCCCAGCGCGAGGAGGGCAGCGGCTATATTGACAATCACCGATTTAAGCAGTAGGATCGAAGAATGTCGATGCAGCGATGCTGCCCACCTGCGAGCGTCGATAACGACGACCGCACAGCGCACGCGGCTCTTTTCAAGGCATTGGCCGATCCACACCGGCTGACAATGCTCGCGACCCTCGCGCGAGCTGAGGACGAAGTCTGCGTGTGCGATTTCACCGCGGCCTTGCCGCTCGAGCAGCCGACCGTCTCGCATCACCTCAGGATTCTCCGTGACGCCGAGTTGGTGACGTGCGAACGTCGCGGAACGTGGGTCTACTACCGGCTCGCGGCGGACGCGCGCGAACGCATCGAAACCGCGACGCGCTCCCTCATCCCCGAAAGAGTGCTCGCATGAAAATGCACCTGAACCTCGCAACCCGCGACCTCGACGCGAGCGTCGCGTTCTACTCCGTGCTGCTCGGCGCCGCACCGGTCAAGAAACTCGTTGACTACGCACTCTTCGTGACCGAACAGCCCGGCCTCGAACTCGCGCTCGACCTCGACGCTCGAGCGCACGCGAGCCGCGGCCAACACTTCGGGATCGTGGTGGAATCACCGGATGCCGTCGATGCGCAGATTGCCCGTCTCGAAGCCGCCGGCTATCCGACAGACGTAGAACGTGAGGAAACCTGCTGCTACGCGAACCAGACGAAGGTCTGGGCGAGCGATCCGGAGGGACGGCGCTGGGAGACCTACGTCGTCCACGAGGACACCGAGGCGCGCGACGACCAGGACACGACCTGCTGCCGCGCCGAGTCGGCGCTCGCGTCCGGCGCCGCGTGCTGCGCCTGACCGCCCCGGCGACCATGACGGCACGCGACGCGACCTTTGACGACGCGGGCACGATTGCGGAAATCTACAACGCGGGTCTTGCGACGGGTGCAGCCTCCTTCGACGCCACACCGGCCACCGTTGACGAAACGCTCGAAGAACTGCGCGAAAACGTCGGACGCTATCCCGCCATCGTCGTGACCGACAACGAGCGCGTGGTCGCGTTCGCATCCGCGTCGCGCTACCGCGCGCACCCCTGTTACGACGGCGTCGCGGATTTCTCCGTATACGTCGCGCCGGACTCGCAGCGCCGCGGCGCAGGACGTCTCGCGCTCGCCACGCTCGCGCAGCGCGCAGAAGGCTTGGGTCTTCGTAAACTCGTCTCGCGGATCCTCACGGACAACGTCGCGAGCCGCGCGCTTTGCGCGACGCTCGGCTTCCGCGAGGTCGGCGTCTATGAGCGGCACGGCCGCATCGACGGCCGATGGAAGGACTGCGTAATCGTCGAGCGACTACTCGGCGAGGCCGAGGGGTGAACGTCCGACGCGCGCTCGTGGCGGAGTTCTTCGGCACGGCCATGCTGCTGCTCGCCGTCGTCGGCTCTGGCATCATGGCTGAACGCCTCTGCGGCAACGTCGGCCTTGCGCTGCTTGCGAACGCCCTCGCGACCGGCGGCGCGCTGATCGCGCTCATACTCGCTTTCGGGCCCGTCTCGGGGGCGCACTTCAATCCGGCGGTGACGATCGCAGATGCATGGCAGGGTGGCCTCGCGTGGTCGTCCGTCGGACCGTACATCGTCGCACAGGTCCTCGGCGCGCTGTTCGGGACCGCGTTGGCAGACGTCATGTTCGGGCTCCCGCCGTTCTTCGCGTCGCACCACCAGCGCAGCGGCGCGATGATGGGCACGAGCGAGTTCGTTGCAACGTTCGGACTGCTCGTTGTTATCTGGGGCTGCGTGCGCTCGCGCCCGACCGCCACGCCATTTGCCGTGGCGGCGTACATCGTCGGCGCCTATTGGTTCACGCCGTCCACGTCGTTCGCAAACCCCGCCGTCACGATCGCGCGATCCCTTACCGACACCTTCGCCGGTATCCGACCGATCGACGCGCCACTCTTCATGGCCGCGCAACTGCTCGGCGGTCTCGCCGCAACCGCGTTGTTTGCCTTCCTTTCGCCAATCTCGAAGACAGCCGCGCAAGCCGTCGTCCTGCCGCATCCGGAGATCCTATGAGTTCGGCCGCCGATGATCGGAAGCCGACGGTGCTCTTTGTGTGCCGTCACAATACCGGACGCTCGCAAATGGCCGAGGCCTACCTGCGCCATTTCCTCGGCGACCGCGTAGAGGTTACCTCGGCTGGCACGATCGCGGCGCAAGTCCCGGACCCCGGGGTCGTCGCCGTCATGGCGGAGGACGGCCTCGATATTGCCGCCGCTCGGCCGAAGCTGCTCGACGACGAGCGCGCGGCGAATGCTGACCGTATCATCACGATGGGCTGCGACGTGCAAGGCGTACCGCGCATTGATGACGATTGGGGTCTGCCCGATCCCAAGGGACAGACGCTAGAGCGTGTCCGCGAAATCCGTGACATGGTCAAGGAAAAGGCGCGGCGACTTGCTGCGAAGCTAAGCGACTAGCGCGTTTCCGGGTCCAGCCGGGTTTTATGCGCAGCCCCCTGCCCATGAGTCCTCTCCCCGCAGGTGCAAGGAGATGGCATGAAGCCGATCACCTTGCTGCTGCTGATCGTCGCCACGGGCTGGAGGCAGGCGGGGACGCGGTCGTCCGCGCCGGGCTCGGCGTCGCAACGCCGGTCCGCTTTGCGCTGCTCGCGCTGGGTGGCGTCATGCTGTTTGCCTACGGCGTCTTCTTGACGAGCGCCCCGGTTGATTTCGGCCGGCTGCTCGGAATGTACGTCGTGCTCTTTTTCCTGACGGCGCAGGCGATCAATCTCGTCGCCTTCGGCGTGCGGCCGACGCTGCCGATCGTCTTGGGCGGAGCGTGCATCGTCCTCGGGGGCTGCATCATCGCAGCCGGCCAACGCTAGTTATTGAAAGAAGATCGTCAGGACCGCGACGTCGTCCGGATGATGCTGCGGCTGGTCTCGCAGGACGTGCTCGACGATGAACTGCGCCGGATTTTGCGTGCGCGCGTCAACGGCTGCCTGCGCGGCGGCCATCAGCCTTGCCTCGCCGTGTTCGACGTCGTGGCTGAACTCCACCAGGCCGTCCGTGTACAGGACCAGCAGCGTCTGCGATTCGTAGATGAAATCATGCTCTCGAATCAGATCGGGCAAGTTGAGCTCGACGCCGAGCGGGAAGCCGTGATTCGGCATGATGCGCGGCGCCTCACCGCGCCTCGCCATGATCGGCGGATGATGACCCGCCGAGGCGTACGTCACCTTGCGCTTCGCCAGATCGATGAGGCCGTAGATCGCTGTCGTGAACTCGACTTGATGGCCATTGAGGAAGATGACCTTGTTGGCTTGGTCCAACACCGCGATCGGCATCGGGTCGTTGATCTGGAGCGATGCGGCGACCTTGATCGCCTGTTTTGCCTGTCCCATTTTTACTGCCGCGCCGATGCCGCGACCGCAGACGTCGCCGAGCGAAAAGGCGATCCGTCCGTCGGGTAGCACGAAGACGTCGTACCAGTCACCGCCGAGATGCTCGATCGCGGCCGCGGGCTGGTAGAGAACGTCGAACGCGAGCCCGTCCACCATCGGAAAGTCCGTGGTGAGGAAGCCCTGCATCAGGGCGTCGACAGTTGCTTGCTTCGCCGTAAGTTCGAGCCGAAGCCGCTCGATGGTGGCGGTTTTGCCCACGGTCAGGTCCCTGCTGTCCGACTCCGGACGGCGGTCTCCCGTGTGTACGGTAGGGTACCAACAGTAGCAGATCGACGAGCGTATGTCGAACGATTCTGGCCCGTTCCGATGAGCCGGCCAGGCGACCTCGGCGGACGATGGAGCCGAGCGTCCAGAAGCCCTCAGCCGGCTCGGCCGGACTCCGGCATTGGGAAGAGCGTCGCGGGCAGCGGATCGGGAACGGCCTGCACGGCAGCGCGCAGGCGCGCCGACATGAACGGGCGCTCGAGCACGCGATACCAGCCGTACGCGACGAGGAGCATGACCGGAATCAGCGCCAGGTAGAGAAGGTTCGCCAGGAGGCCGGTGATGCGATGCGTGACGATCGTCTCGTAGACGACGTACACGAAGGGCACGTGCAGCAGGTAGATGCTGTACGAGAACAGACCGAGGCGCTCGAACGGCCGCAACGCGAGCACGCGGGCCGGCGCCCACAGCTCGCCGTGCCGGCCGGCTGAGGCGACGAAGAACAGTCCGACGGCGATGCCGACGAGAAAATCCGTCGCGATGTACGGGCCGTAGTAGCCGCCGCGCAACGTGTGCGCACCCGACAGCGGCACCAGCACGAGTGCCGCGATGCCGAGCAGCGCGGCGAGCGGTTTCCACGGCACGCGCGTCGCGCGCCGGTGCGTGAAATGCGCCGCGCAGACGCCGATCGCGAACAGGCCCAGGAACCACGGGCACGTCCAGTCGAGCGCGCCGCGCAGCAGAAAGTGCGGCACGAGGCCCGCGACGACCGCGACGACCAACTGCACCCACACGCCGAAGCTCCGCCATAGCGGGACGAGGACCAGCGCGAAAACGACGTAGATCTGCGCCTCGAGGCCGACGCTCCACAGCGGACCGTTGAGGTACTCGCTCGTGCCGTGGATCAGGTTGTGGATCAGAAATGCGTGCGTCACCAGCGCCAGCATCAGGTGCGAGAACGGTTCCACGCCGCCGAACAGCGGCACGCTCCACCAATAGAACATCAGCGCCGACAGAATCAGCGCGCCGAAGTATGCCGGATAGATGCGCCGGATGCGCCGGCGCGCGAACGCGCCGACGTCGAATCGGCGCTCCGGCTGCGCAGCCAGCGGCTCGGCCAAGCAGTAGCCCGAGATGACGATGAAGATCGACACCGCGTAGTGGCCGAAGCCCAGAAACGGCGTCGCGTGGACGAGCCGCGCGAAGACGGGATTGTCGATCGCCGTTTCGCGCAGATGGAACAGGAACACGTACAGCGCGGACAACCCGCGCAGTCCCTCGACGTGCGGGAAGTACAACCGGCGCGACGCCATTGCCGGCGCGCTATTGCGGGGAGCGGCGGACTTGCGGCGCGGCGACCGGCCTGATCGGCGGCAGGATCGACGACGGTCCGGCGGCGTTGAGCGTCGCGCTGCCGATCGCCGACGCGTCGATACCGTTCTGCGCGAACACGCCGCCGCTGACCCGGTTCAGCTCGACGATCGCCTTGTCCAGATCGGTCTGCGCTTGGAGCTCGCGGCCTTCTTGATTGGCCACGTCGAGCTGCCGCTGCAGCACCAGAAACGTGGTCGACGTTCCGGCTTGGAAGCGACGCTGCTCGCCGAGCAGCACGCGCTGGGCGGCCTCGCGCGCCGCGCGTGCGGCCAGCACGCGGTACTGCGCCTCGCGCAGTCCTTGGATGGCGTTGACGGCCTCGTTGCGGAAACGCTGGACCAGCGTCGTCTCGTTGATCTGAACTTGGCGCTGCTCTTCCTGCGCGATCGCGAGGTCCGCTTTGGCGGTGTGCTCGCCGATCGGGACCGAGAAGGTCAACTGAAAGTTGTAGGTCGGGAAACGGTTGTCGAGCGCGTTCTGGAACGACTGACCGAACTTGCCGGTCTGGTACCCCGGCGGGCCGGGGAACGCCGCCAGCGCGCCGGGCGGCAGCAGCGTACCGAGGATCGCGAACAGCGGGTTCTCGCTGAACGGCAGCGGGTTACCGGCGAAGCCGTCCGAGGTGTAGCCCAGCGCGAGATCGAGCTGCGGCTTGAGCTGATCTTTGGCGAAGGCCAGGTTCAGATCGGATTGCTGTCGCTGCGCGCGCACCTGCGCGACCTCCGGCCGGTTCTGAATCGCCGAGGTGATCAGCGCGTCGAGCGACGGCTCCTGCGGCACCTGCGCGACCGGCGTGGTGGGAACGAGGTTCGCCATCCAGACGGGATCGCCGGGATTCGCGAGCAAGAGCTGCTTGAGTTGCGTCTGCACGCGCTGGACGTTCTGGATCGCGGCATAGACGTTGTCTTGGAAGACGTTGACCTGCGTGTTCGCTTCGACGATATCGGTCGGTGCGACCACGCCGCGCGCCGCCAGCCGCGCGTTGGACTGCGCCTGGGCGTTCGCGTTGCGCAGGCCTTCTTCTTGGATCGCGACGTTCTGCCAGGCCGAGACGAGATCGTAGTAGGCGTCCTCGACCTGCACGACGGTGTTCGAGGCCTCGGCGAGCGCGTTGCTCGCCGCGACGCTCGAGTTGATCTGGGCCATCTGCACCTGCAGGCGCGGCTGGTCGATCGCGCGGCCGCGCAGCAGCGGCTGCGTGATCGAGAACTGCAGCGCGGTCAGGTAGTACGGGTTGTAGCTGTTGTAGGCGCTGTTGTCGGTGACGCGCGTCGCGACGAGGCCGGCGTTGTACGTGCCGCCCTGCTGCGTGAGCCCGCGGAACCCCGCCGTCGCCCCGGCCGTGTCGGTGGTGACCGGACCGCCTTGCAAGTTGGTGCTGAACGGGCTGATCACCGGCGCGACGGAGTGCGAGTAGCTCGGCACGAGCTGGAAGTTGACGTCGTAGGCGCCCTTAGCCGCGATGATCTGGTAGTTCGCGATGCGCCGGTTCGACTGCGAGATCGCGAGTTGGGTGTTGCGCTGGAGCGCCATCGCGATCGCGTCCTGCAGCCCGAGCCCGACGAACGGCTGCTGTTGGACTCCGACCAGATCGGGGTTCGGGATCGCGCTCACCGGCGCGCTGAACCCGTTCAGGGTCGGCACCGGCGGCAGCACCGGCGGGATGGGCGGCGGCGGGTTCCCACCGCCTCGAATGTTCCCGCCTGCGGGCGGCGTGGTGGTCGATGCGCCTCCGCCCGGCACCGTCGTCGTGCCCGGCATGGTCGTCGTACTGCCAGGCGTTGTCGTTCCGGGCGTCGTGGTCGTCGTTCCCGGTGTCGTCGTGGTGGTGCCGGGCGGCGTCGTCGTCGGCTGCGACGGACCGGTCGATGATTGCGGCGCGGGACCCGGTGACGTCATGTTCTGCGGCGCCGGTGAGCTCTGCGCGGGTACGGTCGGCACGGGCATCGGCGTCTGCATCGGGGCGGTGCTCAGCGCGGGCGCCGGAGTCGCCGCAGGTGCCGGTGGCGGCGCCGCGGGGACCTGCGCCGACGCGGGCGCGCCGGACAGCAACGACGTGCCGAAGATGCTCGCGCTCAGCGCGAGCGCAGCGGACCGTGAACCGAACATCGAGCTTGTGCTTCTTCTCTCTATTGGCCGTTCGTCGCGATCGACGTTTCGACCGACATCCCGACCCGCAGCGGCCGATCGGCCGGCGGATGGTCGACCACGATGCGCACCGGAATGCGCTGGGTGACCTTGACGAAGTTCCCGGTGGCGTTCTGCGCCGGAACGAGGCTGAACGTGTTCTGCGACGCGGGCGCGATCGCCGAGACGTGGCCGTGGAAGTCGACGCCCTTGTACGCGTCGATCTTGATGTCGACCGGCTGTCCGACCTTGACGTTGCCGAGCTGCGTCTCTTTGTAGTTCGCCGTGATGTAGATCCCGCGATCGGGCACCAGCGTCATGAGCGACTGCCCGGGTGCGACGGACGCTGCGACCTCGACGTTCTTCTCCCCGACGACGCCGTCGATCGGCGAGCGGATCACCGTGTAGCCGAGCTTGTCCCGCGCGACTTTGACCTGTGCTTGGAGCGACCCGTTCTGCGCGAACTGCGCCTGCGCTTGCGCCTGCGTCGCCGAAACGCGGTACGGATTGTCGGCTTCGGTGAGCTTGCCTTGCGCGGTCTGCAGCTGACCCTCTTGGGAGCCGATGCCGGCGCTGGCCGCGTTCGTGGCCGCGAGCGCGGCAGCATAGCGCGCTTCGGCCTGCGAGACGGCCGTCTCCGCCGCCCCGACGTTGTCGATCGCGGACTGGTACTGCGACTGGGCTTGCGCTTGCACCGCGCGCTGCGCGTCGAGCTGCTGCGAAGCGATGTCGCCGGTGCGCACCAGCGCGGTGTAGCGCGCGAGGTCGGCGTTCGAGCGCTGCAGCGCGGCCCGCGCCGACGGCACTTGCGACTGCGCGACGCGCAGCTCGGCCTGCGCCTGCGCGATCGCGGCCCGCGCCGCGTCGGCCTGTTGCTGCGCGGACTGCGTCTGCGCCTGCGCGTTCGCGACGGCGCCGCGCGCCGCGGTGATGCCGCCGGTGCCCTGCGTGGACTGCGCGGCGACCTGCGCGCGCGTCAGCTCGACGTTGGCCTGCGCGGCCTGCGCGTTGGCGCGCTGCGCGGTCAGCGCGGCCTGCGCCTGCTGCAGGGCGGCTTGCTCGTCGGTGTCGTCGAGCCGGATGATGACCTGTCCCTTGTGCACCGGCTGGTTCGTGTCGACCAAGATCTGCGCGACGCGCTCTTGGATCTTGCTGGTGACCGTGACGACGTCGGCGTCGACGCGCGCGTCGTCGGTCGTTTGATGCGATGTCGCGTACATCAGGTACTTGATGCCGAAGATCAGCGCCGCGATGACGACGATCCCGCCGACGATGATGACGGCCAGCGGCGGGCGCCGCCGCTTGGCGGGTTCGCCGACCTCGGCATTTGCGGCCGGCGCCGCCCCGCGCGTGTCGCCGACGACGGTCTGCGGCTGGCGCGGGGCTTCGGTCGAGGTTTCCAACTTAGGTACAGACTCCGTTGAGAAAGACGTCGACGAGGGCGTCGATCGTAGGGCGGTCGATGGTGGTACTCTCCCAGAGCTTCCGACCCACCACATACGAGAAAAGGATGCCCATGAAGTAGCGGGCCACGAAGACCGGGTCGGCGCGCAGCGCACGGCCGGCCTGGCCCTGGGCCGTAAAGTACGCCGCCAGGTCGAGCAATATCTGCGACGGACCGCGCCATTCCGGGGCGTCATCGGTCCCGGCGGCGTCCTCGAACAGCGAGACGCACATCATGGCTCGCTTCCCCATCATGTGCTCGACGGTGTAATAGGCGATCGTGCGCAGGTCGGCGGCGAAATCCGTCCCGGGCAGGCTGGCCAGGATGGACCGGAACTCCTCGACGCCGGAGCACGCTTCGCGCATCGCGTCGAGCAGCGCGCGTTTGGAGCCGAAGTGCCGGAACAGCGTCGCTTCGTTGACGCCGGCGAGCTCGGCGACCTCGCGGGTGGTCGTCCCGCGCGTCCCGTTGCGCTCGAACAGCTCGCGCGCCGCGGCGACGATCTTGGCGCGCGTCTCTTCGACGCCGGGATGGGAACGTTGAACGGTCGCGAGCATCATTTCTTCTTCGTGAAGACGGCGTCGTCGATGGCGACGTTCGTCTTGTAGTCCGTGTAGCTGCCGAAGACCACCGCTTTCGCGTACGGTATCGCGATCTCGGCGTGTTGCTCGGCCAGCATCGAATAACCCCCGACATCGCGGAAGGTCTGGGTCATGGTGATGTGCCCGCCGTTGTAGTAATCGTAACGGACCGAGTCGATGGTCCAGGCGGACGGGTCCACCAGGACCGTCTCGTGATCGATCATGCCACGGACCCGCTGGACCATTCGCAGCTCGAGGTCTTGCCGGCCGTTGAAGTCGCGCTCACCCACGTAGCTGATCGCAAAGCGCTTCTCCCAGCTCGAAGGGTCGCCGGCGTCGGTGAACATGCGGTCGAACCCCTTGGCCAGCGGCGGCACGCGGTCGAGGACGACCTCGTAGCTCGACGGCCGCTTGTAGTAGGCGGTCCCGTCGAGGTGCTCGCGGATGAACGGGAACGACGTCATCCTCAGATCGACGTGCATCCGGCTCTCGAAGCTGGTCAGGCTCGGATTGCGCTCGACTACCTTGTCGATGATCGCGCCGGCGTCGGTCGGATGGTCCATCCCGGCGTAGGCGGGCAGGCCCAACAGGACCAGCACCACGGCGAATGAAGCCGCCGCCATCCGGCCGAGCAGGCCGGAACGGCGCGGCGTCTCGGACGGGACGAGCGGAAACGCGAAGACGTTGCCCAGCCCCAGCACCGCAAAGGCGTCGCGGATCGGGTCGCTGGCCGGGGCGACGGCGATCGCGCCGCCGCGCTCGCGCAAGCGGCGCAGGCCGGTGACCAGGGCCGCGATCACCTCGTCGGGGAGGCGTTCACCGGTCAGGGCGA
>Ga0302326_10008106_pt1 | contig 23242 bp, 24 predicted proteins | sample Palsa_T0_3_FD_202264 | JGI IMG/M metagenome (GOLD analysis project Ga0302326, IMG submission 202264) | Peat permafrost microbial communities from Stordalen Mire near Abisko, Sweden - Palsa_T0_3 | ecosystem: Environmental > Terrestrial > Soil > Palsa > Peat permafrost | place: Sweden: Abisko... | reverse complement strand
CACCTGCAATCGCCCGGCTCGCGGGCACCTAGCGCCCACCGTGTTTCGACTGGTGACCTCGTCTCCCGCGACGACCGGAGCAACTGCGTACACGTGGCACCCTCGGATCGCCCTTGACGTTCTTCCAGCAAGGTCGACGAGCGCCGGCTGCTGAACGTGCATGACCACTTTTGGGGCAAGCGTCCTCGAGTAGCATCGGTCGGGGTGAGGGTTATAGACGTCGCCTACGCGGGTCATGCCGTCGCCTACTTGGTCGGTCCACTCGACCACCTGGATGATCCAGACAGACTTCGCCTGCGGCTTAGGGCGATCGCGCAGGGTGGTCCGCCTAATCGCATCGGGCTACTCCCGGATCCGAACCACCGCCGCTGGCGGTTTGACTCGACATGCAGTTCGGTGGTGGTCTGCGAGGGACCAGATATGAACTGCGACGATCCGGCTCGGACTCTTGAAAAGCTAACTGCGGCAGGTCCGCAAGTACCCGAGGTCTCACTGCGTATCCACATCGCCGACCCCTGGCTTTTCATCGTGTACGACCACGGTCTTGGCGGTTGGCGCCTCTTCGCTGAAATCATGGCGTCGGTGGGCGCTGCCGAACCAGGGTTCGCTCATCCGCCGCCGCTCGTCAATTGCAGCAACCCGGGGTTGCGTGCAACGATTCACGCCGTACGAACCGAACCCTTCCAGCTGCTAAAGGCGCTCAACGAACCGGTACGTAGGCTTCGGCGCGCGGGCGGCACCATGACGCCGTTTGCGGGCAGGGTGTCAGTCGCGTACGCACGCAGTGGCGCGGATTTCCTAACGCGGGCGCGAGAGGTTCGCGACCAGTACTGGCCCGGGGTGTCAACCTCCGCAATCATAACTTCCTCATTTCTTCGTTCCCTCGAATCCCATGGCATTACACCGGAGGAACAAGTGAGCTTCATGGTGGATCTCAATCGACACTTGCCGTCAGATGTCGGCACATTGTCGAATTTTGTTGGCACTGCGCTGGTTAGCGTCAGCTCACCATACGATCCAGCCGAGATCGCGGCCTCGATAAAAGACTACACAGACGGGTTCCGCGCTCTTGTCGGCTACGGCATGGGTTACGCCAAGCAGCTCGCCTCCCGGCCAGCTATTAAGACTGCCTGGAATTCGGGCAGCTCACGCGCCCGTGTCGTGGTCAGTGACGGTTCCAATTTGCCTGCAGCCCAACGGATTTCATGGTCGACGTCGACGAGCCCTCACGTCTTTGTGACAAAACTTCCAATCGGTTTGGCGAATCAGATCTCACTGGCGATAAACCGGGTGCAATCGGAACTCCACCTCACCGCTTCGTACTACGACTGCATGTTCGACACGGCGAAACTACAGGCGTCGCTTGACTCGGTTGTCGCGGCACCGCCATACCCACTCGTCGAAAAGTAAGCCTCACCGGCGCGCTGAAAACCTTCGATGCGACGATGTTCGCTACCTCCGCAATGCTTCTAGTGGTCAACGCTTTTGGTACGGGGATCGCGATGTGCAGCCTTTCCGGCATGTTCGGGTCGAACTGCATCGGTGTGCGGGGTGGTGTCGACATCCAGAGGATTCAAAAGCGGCGGCGCGGCAACGTCTTGAGCCATCGCATTGGTCAGTCCGTAGTTGTTCTGCTGCAAGGACCGCAAGCTGTCGAACTTTGGTGACAGCGTCGGCTGCGCTTCAGGCAACCCAGGAACCTTGGACGCCAGGGCTGCTGAAATTCACCCGGCCGGAATGTTGCGGGACGCACGGCGGGCCGGAGTCGGACGTCGTTGTGCAAGAGGTCGGTTCTATAGACCGACTGTGGTCGGGCAAGTCGAAGCAGTTCGACGCCAGGTGATCTAGCGAGGTGCTCGCGGGGACGTCCACCGACTGGGTGCGGGTGGCTCAGCCGGCCGTGGCCTTGGCCAGGGCCTGGTCGATGTCGTCGATGATGTCGCCGATGTGCTCGATCCCGATGGACAGGCGGATCGTCTCCGGCCGGATGGCCATCTCGATCATCGGACACGTCCCATCCACGCCACCTCAGATCGGCGGCCGCTGGCTGATCTCCGCGTTCGAGCCCGCTTAGACCGGCTTTCCTCGCCCGCGCCCGCGGTGAGTCGGCGGACCGCATGTACCAGCCCGTCGACGTCGTGGGTCGTGGTGGTAAAGGCGGTGACGAAACGGACGACACCTGGCTCCCAACGGCCGTGGTAAAAGCCGTAACCCTGGTCCAGAAGTCCGTCGATGACCTGCTGGGGCAGGTGGCAGAAGAGGATGTTCGCCCCTGCCGTGCCCGCAAGGCGAGTGCCGGGAATGGACTTCAGCCCCTCTTCGAGCCGCGCGGTCATCGCATTGGCGTGCCAGGCATTGCGCAGCCAAAGATCGTCGGCGAGGTAGGCGTCGAGCTGGGCGGCGGCGAAACGCATCTTGGCCGCGAGTTGTCCGGCTCGCTTAGCCCGGAAGTTGAGCTCGGAGGTCAGGGAGCGCTCAAAGACGACGATCGCATCGGCGGTTATGGTCCCGTTCTTGATGGCGCCAAAGGACAGCATGTCCACGCCGGCGCGCCAGGTTAGCTCGGCGGGGTGGCAGCCCAATGCGGCGACGGCGTTGGCGAGGCGGGCGCCATCCATGTGAACGCGCAGGCCCGCCCGCTTCGCAATGCAGGCCAGGTGCCCGATCTCGGCGGGGGTGTATAGCGCGCCGGTCTCGGTTGCCTGAGTGAGGCTCAAGACCGAGGGTTGCACACTGTGCACGTCTCCGACCTTGCGGTGCACTGCGGCCTGCAGCTCGTCGGCGTCGATCTTGGCGTTTTCCCCGCCCAGGGCAATAAGTTTGGCGCCGCCTGTGAAGAACTCCGGTGCGCCGCACTCGTCGTTGTTGATGTGGCTGTCGCGGTGGCACAACACGCTGCCCCACGGTGGGGTCAGCGCGGCCAAGCTCAATGCGTTCGCCGCCGAGCCGGTGCAAACAGGGAGCAGATCGACGTCGCAATCAAAGATCTCGCTGAAGCGGCGCCGTGCGCTCAAAGTCCAACTGTCGGTGCCATAGGGCGATGCCTGCCCGGATGCTGCCGCTACAACAGCTGCCAGGATCTCGGGTGCACCACCGGCGGTGTTGTCGCTGGTGAAGCAGCGACTTTCCATACGCGCGACCAACTCCATCGGGACAGCGCTCATGAGCCGTCACCGTCTCCGAGAGTCAAAGGCAAGGGGCAGCGGGCCGGACGCGGTTCGCGAGGTGACCGCGGCCGGTCGGGTGGCCGAATGCGAAGCGGCCGCCCGGACTTGTTGCTCCAAAAGCGCGCGGCGCATCTGGGCAAGCCGGCCAGCGTCGTCTGTGCTTGTGCTCGTGATATTTGGCACCGAATCGGCAGTGTCTCGAGCCCACGGAGTTTGAGATTTGCGCGCCATCGCAAAGGACCTCCAACCAACTCGAGTTCGGCCAAGAGGGTTAGCACAGTCTCGAACGCGATCTGGGCCTCGATCCGGCCAGCGGTTACTTATCGTGTCAGGCCCAGCTGCCGCCGACGGCGGAGTCGGTGCTCGACATGTTGTTGCCGGCGGACTGCACCTTCTGGCCGTGGCTGTTGGCCTGCTCGTAAATCGTCTGGAAGTTGCGACCCAACTGGGTGATGAACTCCTGGCAGGCCACCGAACCCGAGCCACCCCAGAAGTCACCGGCGGCCAGCACATCGCGCACGATGGACTGGTGCTCGGACTCCAGGGAAGCGGCTTGGGAGCGGATCATCGCGCCGTGGGCATCGACGTCGCCGAACTGGTAACTGATCGACATGACTGTTCTCCTAAAGGGTTTGGGTGATGGGCTAGCTGGACAGGATCTGCTGGGAGGCCTGCTCTTGGCTCTCGTAGTTGTTGGCGTCGCGGATCAGCCCGTCGCGCACCCCGTGCAGCATGTTGACGATGTTGCGGAACGCGGTGTTCATCTGGCCCATGGTGTCGTAGGAGGTGGCCTGTGCGGTACCACTCCAGCCGGCCCCGGCAATGTTCTGGCTCGACGCCCACATCTTGCGGGCTTCGTCCTCGACGGTCTGGGCGTGCACATCGAAACGGCCCGCCATCGACCGCATCTCGTGCGGGTCAGTCATAAAACGTGAAGGCATATCTCTCTCCTTAATTCGTGCTTCATTGGAAACTCACGGTCGCGGTGACCCAAACGAAACGAATCGCCTTCCTTCATCATTTGGTGTGCGGCGCATGTCCGTTGGTCGGTACGTACACGATGGCCGGCATGTAGCCGGGGGGCGCGTGTCCGTTCGACGGGAATCCGGCGGGCGCTGGATACGCCGCTGCAGGCGATGCGTATTCCGGATCCTTTGAGTATCCGGCGCCCGGCGAGCGCGAGAGCACGCTGAGGCGCGGCGAGTATTTGGAAGCAACTGCACCGCCCACGCCCGCTGCGGCGGCTATCCCTGCGGCCCGCCCCATCCCGCCCATCATTGGTAGCCCAGCTGCCATTGGTAGCCCACCTGCCGCGCCCAGGCTCGCGCCCGGCAACGCCGACGCCAACGGCACGCCGCCCATCATCGCCGCCGCAGGTGTCGCGGCCCAGCCCCAGCTCTGCGGCACCGACAACGTGCCGACCGAGGCCGCTTGACCCAGACCCGCCAATCCGCCCAAGCCTGCAAAACCGCCCAACCCGCCGGCAGCGCCCAGGCCCGCAACTGCCGCCGGGGCCGCAGCCGCCGCGCCCCCGAAAGCCGCGGCAACGGGGGTCATTGCTTGAGTGAGGGCAACGTTCATTGGCGTGCTGATAAGGGGCCCCATCGCGTCCATCCCCATGAATAAGCCAAAAAGCCCCCCGAGATTGACGGGCTCAAAAAGCAGACTTTGCAACAAGCCGGACGTCGTGGTCCCAAGCCCTAACGAGCCCGTGCTCGTGGTCGAAGACGAAGTCAGACCAAGGTCGCTCAGGAGGCCCGTAAGCAAGGTGGTCAACGACGTCGACGACGTCGACGACGCGGCGGGCGACGCGAGGTTCTGTAGCGTCGAGGGAATCGTGGAGGTCAGCTGGGATAGCGCCGACTGCACGCCGTTGCCAGTCGCGGTGCCGCTAGCCTGAGTGACTGCGGCGGCCTGGCTGGCCGCGCCGGCCGGGTTAGTTGTCGACGGTGGCGCCGTGAACGGCGTGACACTTGCAGCGGCCGCCGAGCTGCCGGCATAGCCGTACATCGCGGTAGCGTCCTGGGCCCACATTTCGCCGTACTGAGCCTCGGTCGTGGCAATCGCAGGGGTGTTTTGGCCAAAAACGTTGGTCGCGGTGAGCGCCGCCAATTGAGTGCGGTTGGCCGCGATCTCCGGCAATGGCACCATCGCCGTGAGCGCCGACTGATAGGCGCTCGCCGCCGCCCTGGCTTGAGCGGCCGTCTGCTCTGCTCCTCCGGCGGCGGCATTCAGCCACGCCACGTACGGTGTCGCCGCGGCCTCCATAGCTGTCGACGACGGGCCCACCCATGATTCGCCGGTCAATTCCGAAATCACTGCTCCGTACGAGGATGCCGTGGACTGCAACTCTGTGGCCAACCCGTCCCAGGCCGAGGCGGCGGCCAACATCGGCCCCGACCCAGGCCCGGCATACATCCGCGCGGAGTTGATCTCTGGCGGTAAGCCCCCGAAATCCATGGCTTAACCTTCGGCTACTCAGAGCGCCGCGGCCGCATTGGCGCACTCGGTGGCCACATACGATCCCGCGCTGACACCCAGCGTGTTCACAAACATCTCGTGAATCGCCGCGGCCTGGGCGCTCACCGCCTGGTACATCTGAGCGTGCGCGGCGAACTGCGCCGCGGTCAACGCAGACACCTCGTCGGCAGCCGCAGGAACTACCCCAGTGGTGGGTGCGGCGGCGGCCGCGCTCCCTGCCGTCATTGCAGATCCAATGCCCTGCAAGCTGCTGGCGGCACTCCCCAGCAACTCTGGCTGCGTGGTCACAAACGACATGTACGTCTCCTTACGGAAGCTGAGGGCCGCTGTTCGGGCGACGCCTGGTGCCACCGGTAGCTATATACCAGTTATCCGTGCAAACTCAATATTACATACCAAATGACGGATTACAAGCTTAAAAGGATATTTGCAGTCTTGTAGTTTTGTTAACGCATCCGTGCGTTCCACCTACGCGGCGAAGTCGCAGATTGAGCGCTGCTGGGGTTCTCGGCGGTGCCGGAATCGTCCCGCGGAGACGCGATGTGTCATTGGTGTACCGCCTTGCGAGAGAGCAGAGGTAACAGCTGATCGGCCGGTCGTCTGATGGTTCCTGCCGCGGCGCGTCGCGCCTGATCGTCCCCGGTGCTCACACGGATGCCTTCCCGACTCGACGGCCCACATCGGCGAGCACCATCGACAGCCCGTCGGCGGCGCGATCCACGGCGAACGAATCTGCGTAATGACGCGCCGCCGCTGCACCCCGCAAGGTCGCGGTGAGCGGATCTGACAGCTCATCGAATGCGGCAGTCAGCCCGGCCACGTCGTCCACCGCGATCGGAGGAAAGACCGGGGGCTGGTATTCCGGCAGGCCGCCGACCGGTGAGACGATCGGCATGACGCCCAGATGCATCGACAGCATCTGCACGCCACTTTGCGAAGCAACGCGGTAGTGCGCAACCGAACCCTTCGCAGCGGCCAGTGTGGAGACAACGTCCGCATAGCGGTAATTGCCAGGGCGCCAACGGACGTAGGCCGGAAGGGTCCGGATGACCAGCGGACCGTTACCGATCAGCAGCAGCTCGTCGCCGCGCCAGCTGCCTCCGTCAACGTGTCGCTGCCACGCTTCGAGGACGACGTCGATATTTTTTTGCGAGCCCAGCTGGCCGGCCACTACGAAATCGTGCCGCTCTTCAGGGCCCGCGAAAGGGGGAACCAGCGCGGGATCCAGGTCACTGCAGAGCGGCAACACGTTGACGGGGGTTCCGGCGACGTCGCGCCGGATGGCGACAGCAATAGCGGCGTAGTTGCTGTAGGTCACGGTGGCCGCGGAGCGAGATGCCCAGCGGTCAAACATGGCCTGCGCGAAGGCTCGCCGCCGTCGACCGCCCTCGTCGCGCCGCTCGTCGTGCACAAGCTGGATACGTGGGGTCCGCCCGGCCAGCGCGATCCAGCGAGGGTCGCGAACCCGCTCGGCGATGACGACGTCGGGCCGATGCTCACGGATTCGGCGCCAGGCAGCCAGCCACGTCGACGCCGTGCGGAAACTCAGATCGAGGACCATCTCGTAGTCACGTCGCGCATCTGATTCCGGATGGCGATCCGTGGTCACCAACAGCACATCTATACCTCGCGCACGGAGCGCTTCGGCCTGCACCCGCGCCAGCGGACGCATCAGCGGCGAAAGCCAGACCACCCGAAGTGGATTCGCGCCTTCAATAAGATCGCGCGGGATGCCGGCACCAGTCAATGTCGTCACCTTGTCATGCTCTCGCGAGGGGTCGGTGCCGCCGCGGTCACCTCTGGGCGCAACGTTCGACAAGTAGTCATGGCTATTTGACCCCATTACCGTTGCTTACCAACGCTATCGGGCTCTGCAAGGTTCGGGGAAAGATCAGTTGGCCACCCCATTCGCCGATATAGCTGAGCTGCTCGACCAATTCGGTCTCCAGATCCCACGACAGCGCCAATACGACATCGGGACGGTCATTGCCAATCCGCTTCTGGTCGTAAGTTGGGATCCGTGTGCCGGGCGTGAAGCAGGCTTGCCTGTACGGATTGCGGTCCACCACGTACTCGAGGAGGTCGCTGCGGATCCCGCAGTAGTTGAGCAGGGTTGTACCGGTGCCGCGCGCCTCGTAGCCGACCACCCGCTTGCCGTCGGCGCGGCACTGAAGCAGGAATCGTAACAGGTTGTGGCGCAACGCTTCAGTGTGCGGTCGCAACGGCAGATAACCTTCGACCCGGTGTAATCCCGCCGCTTTCTCGAGGCGCAACACCTCGATGACCCGATCATTGGGTGGCGCGGCGATTCGCGCCGGACGAGCCCAGATGCGAAGAGACCCGCCGTGCGTTGACAGCAACTCGGCGTCGACGACTGATAGACCGGCGGTGGCCAGCGCACGTGTTGCCGAGAGCAGCGTGTAGTACTGAACGTGTTCGTGGTCGATTGCGTGAAACTGAGTGTCACGTACCAGCTTCAGCGCATGGTATACCTCGATACTCAGCCATCCATCGTCGGCGAGCAGTGTGCGCAGTGATCGTGTGAAACCCCTCAAATCCGGCACCCGAGTGTAGATGTTGTTCGCTACCAACAGATCTGCCGGGCCGTATTCACCGCGCACTTTTCGTGCCAATGACTCATCCAAGACGTCTGAGACCGTCGGCACACCGCGCTCGCGTGCGATGACGCCCACATTCACCGACGGCTCGATCCCCAGGCAGGGTATGCCCGCCGCGGCGGCATGTTGGAGGAGGTAGCCGTCATTGCTGGCGACCTCCATCATGAATGACTCGGTTGAAAGGCCGAGCCGCTTGATGGTGTCGCCGACAAACCCCCTCGCATGCTGGACCCAGGCGTCCGAAAACGATGAAAAATAAGCGTGTTCGGTGAAGGCTCCATGCGGCCAGACAAGCGCAGGTATCTGTAGCAGGAGACAGTCCTCGCATAGCCGCAAGTGCAGCGGGAAAGTCGGTTCTGCCAGATCAAGTTCTCCGGGCGTGAGGAACTTGTCGCAGGGCGGGCTGGCGCCGAGGTCCAAAACGCTCCGCAGTCGGCCCGAATCACACAAACGGCAATTCAACTGAGCCACTGCCGCTGGCACGCTTTCTTTGGTGTCGGCCTTCATGTCACACCGAGCCCGGACCGCGGCGGGGGCACACCGCGGCCCGGACGATTCAGGGAGGTCCAGTCCAACTCGCGAGTTACGCGATCAGCTGCTGTCGATGCAGCGAGGGCACTATCGGCCAATTGGCGGGACATCTCACCGTGCTTGCCATCGGTAGAAAGACGTTGGCGCCGGCCACGATTGAGACCGTTTTCTTCCCAGGCGGCAACAACCCGGAGGCCACCACCCGGAGCTAACTCACCCCTGGCCATTCAATATGCCCCGTCGCGGGCTAAGACGGCCTTGAGAGTCTTGGCGATAAGCAGAAAATCGCTCGCCATCGACCAGTTGTCGACGTAAGACAAGTCCAGGCGCATCGATTCATCCCACGGAAGGTCCGAACGGCCATTTACCTGCCATAACCCGGTAACGCCCGGCTTGACCAAAAGTCGCCGCTGGACATCGCCGTCGTATGTCATCACCTCTCGTCTCAGCGGCGGTCTTGGCCCGACCACACTCATGTCCTGCTTGAGCACATTGATGAATTGCGGTAACTCATCGATGCTGAGTCTGCGGAGAATTCTGCCAACCGGGGTGACGCGGGGGTCATCACGAATTTTGAACAATACCCCGCCCTGGCTTTCATTGAGAGAAAGCAACTGCTGAACTTGCCTGTCGGCACCGTCTACCATCGTTCGGAATTTGAGCATGGTAAAAGGTTTTCCATCCAAACCGATCCGCTCGGACGGGTAAAAGACCGCGCCTTTGCTTGACAGTTTGACAGCGATGGCCGCTGCAATGAGTAATGGCGACGTACCGATCAGGGCGGCCAGCGCGAAGCAGAAATCGAAGGCGCGTTTCTGGAATCGTTTGGCGCCCTCGTACTGCGGTTTTTCCACATGCAACAACAAGAAGCCGCCGAAGGGCCGAAGCGCCAGCCGGCCCTCCGCGACATCCATCACTCCGGGAGCGACCACCAGATCGACATCCATCGTCTCCAGCCGCCACATCAATTGTCTGAGCCCCTGTGCACCCAAACGTTCTGTGCCCGTCAACGCGACGGTGTCGGCGCCGCATTGTCCGATCGCGGCCACGGCGTGCGCCTCGTCTCCGAGAATCGGGATCTCCCGGCCGTTGACCAGAAGGGTCTTGCCGCGCGACGGTCCGTACCCTGGGATACCGGCCCCGACCACGACGTAGCCGGCCCGAGGATTGCGGGTCAGTTCCTGCGCCAGCTGGGAGACTGCCTTACGATCTCCAATTGCCATTACCATTGTCTGATATTTGCCGGAGGTTCGCTTGCCGGCGATGTAGTAACGCCACAGTGCACGGCTCGCCAGCAACCCGATCGTGCCCACCGGTAACGCGACGGCCAAGTACCCACGGGCCAGGAATATCTTCGCCAGCAGATTCACGATCGCAATCATTCCGAACGTCCAAAATGATGCGTTGACGATGCGCCGATATTCCTCGATTCCGTTGCCGATGACACGAATCGACCTGGTGCGGAACGTCGCGATCGACGACAGCCACAATGCCGCGAACAAAACGGAAAATAGCGTCACCACCTCGCCGTGGTAACCCGAATCGTGCGGCGAATCGCCGAATCGGATGTACTGGGCGAGCCCTACCGATGCGCAAACGATAAACGCATCGGTGATTCGCAAACGTCGCGAGTATTGATGCTGCCAGCGCCGCGCAGTGGCAGCTTTGAAGGTGGGAACCGGACGAACCAATGCGGTCGGTCGGCCGGTTCGACTGGGGCGGGTCTTTATGCTTGTGACAGTCATGCGGGCCTGGTCTCTCGGTTGTACGTCACCGATCGTGAATAGTCGGATGCGAGCGCGTCGTGGCTCGTAGTCGCCCTGGCACTTCGCTTGCCGATTACGGTGGTGCGGTCCGTGGATACATTTCGTCCGGTCCCGACGATCGGCGTCACGGTCTTGACCGACGCCAGCAACGGCCAGGTGGCGTCTTGTTCGGAAATGACGCTGACCGCTAGTGGCCACTCGATCGCGAATTCCGGGTCATTCCAGCGGAATCCCTGCTCCTCGACGGCGTCGTAGACGTCGCTGACCTGATAGAGAACCTCGGTGTTGTCGGCAAGAGTCTGAAAACCGTGCGCAACGTACGCTGGAAGAAACAGCGCTCGGCGATTGTCGGCACTCAGCTGAACCATCACGTGCTTGCCGTGGCTGCCCGAGTCCGGACGCACGTCGACGGCTACGCCGACAATGGCGCCTCGGGTGCAGCGGACCAGCGTGGCCACGGCGTTCGGAGCAACCTGACGGTGGATGCCGCGCAAAGTCCCTCGGGCGTAGTTATAGGAAACGCTCGTCTGCGCGACGTTGAAGCGCAGTCCGTGTTCGGCGAATTCGTTGCTGCAGAATATATTTGAGCAGAAGCCGCGATCGTCGCGATCCGGTTCGATATCGATGATCGTTACTCCGGCAACGTCAGTGGGCATGTACCTCACTCGAGCCCTCCCTTCGAAAAAGCCGCCTCCGAAAAGCGTTGGGACGGCACGGCGAACCAAACTGCCCTCGGAACCGCTGACCAGCGCTCGCATTGTGTTGTTCTTTCGTCATCCCGGTACTGGCCCGCGCTAGTTCACCGAGTAATCGGATCCGGAATCCAGCACGGACTTCTCGACCGTGAAGGCTTCGGTATAGCGGGCGCGGCACTGCACTCCCCGGACACGCATCAAGGCGACGAACGCTTCGTCGTCAAACCATCCGCGCCCGGCTTGGGACGGATAGCACTGCGCGAGCAACCTCGCCTTCTCATGCGCCGTGGCGACCGGAATCGGCAAGTAGAGAGAAGGATTGGGAAAGTCCGACTCCCACGAGAGGATTTCGTAGCCGAGTACGAATGCTTGCGCAACATCCCGCCGCCACGCCAAGGTCGCCGCCGGAGCGCGCAGGGGACTCAAACCGTCCATCAGCATATTGCTCACTATACATACTTTTTGGATGTTGTTAAGCCTTTGAATGAACCTTTGGTATCGCGGATCATCGCAACCTTCCCCGATGCCTCAACCGGCGTATACCGGCCGTTGCACCATGTGGGGGCGGACGTTGTAGCGGGCAGCCAAGGGCGAACTGACGCCCACCCGCTCCGTTGGATTCGCCGGCGGAACGCCGACCGGGCCCGTCGGATTGGTCGGCACGACCGGCGTCGTAACGCGCGCTCCACTGGGCAACGCCGAGGGAACCTGGCTGAATGCCGGCGCCGCGGAGGTCCAGCCCTGGGGCACGGACAACGGGCCGAGCGACGCCGCCCGGCCCGCGGTTGCGGTTACGGCTGTACCGCCGAAGCCGGGTGAGCTCAACGCACCTGCTCCTGAACCGACCCCGGTGCTCATCACCGATCCGGACATCTGGAAGCTCTGGGCAAATGTGGCGGTTGCCGGGCCAAACGTATTCATCAGCGAGCCCGCCGAGCCGAGCATCGAGACGCCCGAGGCAGACATCGAGACGCCCGAGGCAGCGCCGGAGACCAGGCTCGTCCCCGACGTCACTGCGGACGACGACGTCAGGGACGTCAAGGACGAGAGAGGCGACGTCGAAGTCGAAGACGAAGCCACCGTTGATGCGAACCCCGGCAGCGCCGCGGAGCTCAACGGTGCCACCGTCTGGGCCCCCGTACCGGCCGAGGTACTCGCGGCTTGAGTCACCGCAGCGGCCATCCCGGCAACCCCAGAGGGGTTGGTGCTTTCCAGCGGAGTCGTGAATGGCGTCAACGCCGATGCTGCCGATGACGCGCCGGCGTAGCCGTACATCGCCGTGGCATCCTGCGCCCACATCTCGACGTAGTCGGCCTCAGTGGCCATGATCGCCGGGGTGTTTTGACCGAAGAAGTTTGTCGCGACCAGCGCCAGCAACAACGCGCGATTGGCCGCAATCACCGGCGGTGGCACGGTCATGCCGAACGCAGCCTCGTAAGCGGCGACGGCCGCCGTGGCCTGGGCCCCGGCTAGCTGAGCCTGCGCGGCGGTGGCGGTGATCCATGAGACGAAGGTGGCGGCTGCGGTCGCCATCGATAAAGAGGAGGGACCTAGCCACGACGACGTCAGGTCTGAGACCGTAGATCCGTAGCCGACCGCCGCCAAGTACAGGTCGTCCGCCAATGCGTCCCAGGCCGCGGAGGCGGCCGTCATCGGCCCCGCGCCGGGCCCCGCATACATCAGCCCGGAATTGATTTCCGGCGGAAACATCGCGAATTCGATCATCTATGCTCCGCCGCATCTTGTGGCGCCAGCGCTGCCGACGCTGTTAGCGACACCCGACCACGCCGGCCGCGCCGAGGCGTTCCCAGCGCGCCGCGCGAGCCTTGATCCCGCCAGACCGGTAACCCGCATAGTGAGCATATTACATACTATTTGGATGATGCACAGCCATGTACAGACTAATAGTCGTCAGAGCTTGCCAGACTCGGTCTAACGCTGTTAACTTGGATTGACCGCAAACCGAATGACGTCGACTCGGCTCGTGCAGCCTGCGGACCGCGTCGATCACCCCTTGCAGATCGCTGTTGAACTAAACTCGTCAAACAACGCCTCGAGACCTAGGGGCCCGTTGTCAAACTATCGCGGCGGAGCATTACTAGGTGGACCAACTCATGACCGAGACAACCGACACCCGAGCGGATACCACCCGCCAGCAGATTCTGCGTGCCGCCGCACGCCAGTTCGCGCGGCTTCCCTACCATCAAGTCGGCCTTGACGACGTGCTTGCCGAGGCCGAATTGACCAAGGGCGCAATGTATTTCCACTTCCGGTCCAAGCATGCGCTGGCGCTGGCCGTCATCGACGACCAGACCACCAAGTCCACTGAAGCGGTGGCCGACCTGTTGGCACGAAAATTCTCCGGCCTCGAGACGCTGATCGATTTCTCCTATCAGTTGGCCGTCCGCGACATCAGCGACGACATTTGCCGGGCGGCTTTGCATCTGCTCGAGTCGATCGGCCGGATCGAGGACCTGCAGGCGACGTCGCTCAAAGCATGGACCGACACCCTCGCGCAAACCGTCCAGCGCGCCATCGGCGAGGGCGACGTATACGAGGACTCCGACCCGCAGGACGTGGGACGCCTGCTGGTGTCGATCTACATGGGACTGCGCCAGGCCAGCAACCTGGACGAACCGGGGCGATTCCTCCACGACCTCGAGAGCACCTGGGCCTTGACGCTGCCCGGCTTCGTGCGTCCCGACCGGATCGATTACTTCCGTCAGTTCATCAAACGACGCACGAACATCGCGATCGGCAGTACGGCCGCGCTAGCGGGTTCGATGTGATCACCAGGTCGATCACCGGCCGGTGATCGATGACCCGGTCCACCGCACTGTTAGGCTTTTTTGCCAAGTCAGGATTGTTGCGATGGCCATGGTCCGGAAGCTCAGCGCACAACCGGAACTCCGGAGGTAATAGGCCATGGCCCGCCAGGTTCGATCGGAAGCGACGCGGCGAAAAATTCTCGACGCCGCGGTCGAGGTGTTCACCGAGGTCGGGTTCGCGGCTGCCGATCGTGGCGCGATCATCGAGCGCACCGGGATGACCAAGGGTGCCTTCTACCACCACTTCGACTCGATGGAATCGCTGGCATCGGCCATCATCGAGGACGGCGCAGCCCTGGTGGTCGCCGAACTGAGCACCATGTCGGACTCGTTTTCTCCGGCGCTGGAGAACATCCTGCACGGCACGTTCGTCACCGCGGATCTGTTCGCCACCAACAAGGTCGTGCGCACCGCCGAGCAGTTGACTCTTGCATTCGGCAAACTCAACGAGAAGGCCGGCGCGGCCTACGCCGCCTGGATCGAGGCGATGACGGCGCAGACCAGCAGGGCGATCGCCGAAGGCGACATCCGATCAGAACTCGACGCGAAGACGGTCAGCGAATCAATCATCGGCGCGACGTTCGGCGCCCGGATCATCGGCCAGGCGACCAACGATGACAACGATCTGGTTCGGCGACTGACCCAGATGTGGGAGCTACTGTTCCCCGCCATCGTGACCGAGACGTCGCTGGGCTACTACCGTGAATTCCTCGCCCGCGAGGCGCTGCGCCACGTCGAACACGACGCGTCCTGACTCCGGCAGCGACTAGTGCTCGTTGGCCCAGAGCTCTTCGGTGAGGTCCTGGAACGTCGCCAGTGCGATCGCATCGTCGGCACGCCGTAGCGCTGACCTGCTCATCAGCGCACGCGCGGTCGAGCCGTCCTTGTGCGCCAGCTCGACGACCATGTTGGCCAGGCCGTCGACAACCGAGAGCACCGATTCCGTTTCCAGCGCGCCATGGAATATGTCGTGGAACCTCAGCGCCACGACCTCCTCCGCATCACGGCCGACCATGTCCGCGAATGCCGTATTCGCGAACACGATGGTGCCGTCCTGCAGGACCGCCAGGGTAGGGACCGGGATGCGCTCCAGCAACACCAGCGCCGGCAATTGCGAGAGCACCTCCATCGGCGGTGGGCTGGCCTGCGCGGTTCGTCGTCGCTCCACCGCTTGATTATTGTCCATCGCGGTGTTCATTGCCGAATCGGCGATGACGGTCGTACTTTGCGGCGACCGTGCGGATAATGACACGCTGGACAGATGGCGGCTTGCCGACATGCACTGCGGTGCCAACGAGCGGCCAGCGGCGAGGAGGTTCGATGACGACGCACGGCGAATCAGCGGTCCTCGTCCTGGCGGCCGGGGCGGGCACCAGGATGCGCTCGGACACCCCTAAGGTGCTGCACACTTTGGCCGGCCGCAGCATGCTGGCACATTCGCTGCACGCGATCGCCAAGATGGCGCCGCAACACCTGGTGGTGGTGCTCGGCCGCGATCACCAGCGCATCGAAGATGCGATCGGTGAACTGGCCGAAACCCTTGGGCGCCCGATCGAGGCGGCAACGCAGGACCAGCAGCTCGGCACCGGCCACGCGGTGCTGTGCGGCCTGTCGGCGCTGCCCGACGATTTCCGCGGCGTCGTTGTCGTCACATCCGGCGACATCCCGCTGCTCGACGCCGACACACTGGCCGACCTGGTGGCCAGTCACAATTCGCGCGGCGCGGCGGTCACCGTGCTGACCACGACGCTGAGCGATCCGACCGGCTACGGCCGCACGCTGCGTACCCAGGACAACGAGGTGATCGCGATCGTCGAGCAGGCGGACGCGACGCCGTCCCAGCGGGAAATCCGCGAAGTCAACGCCGGCGTGTATGCCTTCGACATCGCCGCGCTGCGATCGGCGCTGAGCCGGCTGTCGGCTGACAACGCGCAACAGGAGCTGTATCTCACCGACGTCATCGCGATCGTTCGACAGGACGGGCAGGTGGTGCAGGCCAGGCACGTCGACGACAGCTCGCTGGTGGCAGGCGTGAACAACCGGGTGCAGCTTTCCGAACTGGCCGCCGAGCTCAACCGGCGCATCGTGGCCGCCCATCAGCTGGCCGGGGTCACCGTCGTCGACCCGGCGACCACCTGGATCGACATTGACGTGACCATCGGCCGCGACACCGTCATCCAGCCGGGGACGCAGCTGCTCGGCGGCACCCGGATCGGCGGGCGCGCCATCATCGGCCCGGACACCACGCTGACCGATGTCGCGGTCGGTGACGGCGCATCGGTGGTGCGGACCCATGGCACCGACGCGTCGATCGGCGACGGTGCCGTGGTTGGGCCGTTCACCTACTTGCGGCCCGGCACCGTGCTGGGTGCCGAGGGCAAGCTGGGCGCATTCGTCGAGACCAAGAACTCCACGATCGGCTCCGGCACCAAAGTGCCGCACCTGACTTACGTCGGTGACGCCGACATCGGCGAGCACAGCAATATCGGCGCTTCCAGCGTCTTCGTGAACTATGACGGCACGTCCAAGCAGCGCACCACGGTCGGCTCGCACGTGCGCACCGGCTCCGACACCATGTTCGTCGCCCCGGTCACCGTCGGCGACGGGGCCTACACGGGAGCGGGAACGGTGGTGCGCGAGGACGTTCCGCCGGGTGCCCTGGCGGTGTCCGGTGGACAGCAGCGCAACATCGAGGGCTGGGTCGCGCGGAAAAGGCCCGGTAGCGCGGCCGCAGAGGCCGCGGAGAAGGCACGCGCAGCCGATCACGAGGCACCCCCGGCGCCGACGGAGACAACGTGACGGCAAGGGAGCAGCGCAGCAGGGATTCGCTACCTATTATTCAGTGGCGAGCCATATAGAGGCGCATCATTCACAGGCAATCAATTGGGTAACCATCCGATCCGAATCGGCAAGGGCGACAGATGAGCTACGACTGGACCGATAACCGCAAGAATCTGATGCTGTTCGCCGGCCGCTCGCATCCCGAGCTGGCCGAACAGGTGGCCAAGGAGCTCGACGTCCACGTCACCGCTCAGACCGCCCGCGACTTTGCCAACGGCGAGATCTTCGTGCGATTCGACGAATCGGTCCGCGGCTGCGATGCCTTCGTTCTGCAGTCACACCCGGCGCCGGTCAACCAGTGGCTGATGGAGCAGCTGATCATGATCGACGCGCTCAAACGCGGAAGCGCCAAGCGCATCACCGCGGTTGTGCCGTTCTACCCCTACGCGCGTCAGGACAAGAAGCACCGCGGGCGCGAGCCAATCTCGGCACGCCTGGTCGCCGACCTGTTCAAGACCGCGGGTGCCGATCGGATCGTCACCGTCGACCTGCACACCGACCAGATCCAGGGCTTCTTCGACGGGCCCGTCGACCACATGCGCGGGCAAAACCTGCTGACCGGCTACATCAAGGACAACTACGCCGGTCACGACATGGTTGTGGTCTCCCCCGACTCCGGCCGGGTGCGGGTAGCCGAGAAGTGGGCCGACGCGATGGGCGGTGTCCCGCTGGCGTTCATTCACAAGACCCGTGACCCGCGGGTGCCGAACCAGGTGGTGTCCAACCGGGTGGTCGGTGAGGTGCAGGGGCGTACCTGCGTGTTGATCGACGACATGATCGACACCGGTGGCACTATCGCCGGCGCGGTCAAGCTGCTGCGCGACGACGGCGCCAAAGACGTCGTCATCGCCGCCACCCATGGCGTGCTGTCTGACCCGGCATCCGAGCGGTTGGCCCAGAGCGGCGCCAAAGAAGTGATCGTCACCAACACGCTTCCGATCGGCGAGGAGAAGCGCTTCCCCCAGCTCACCGTGTTGTCGATCGCCCCCCTGCTCGCGACCACCATCCGTGCGGTATTCGAAAACGGTTCGGTCACAGGACTATTCGACGGTGACGCATAGATGGCCAGTGACGCCGTCATCTATCACAACCCCCGCTGCTCGACTTCGCGTAAAACCCTGGAGTTGCTGCGCGACAACGCTATTGAGCCGAACATCGTCGAATATCTGAAGACACCGCCGTCCCGCGCCAAGCTGGTGAAGATGATCCGCGCCGCCGGTATCGAGGTGCGGGCCGCAGTACGTAAACGTGAGACGCTGTACGCCGAGCTGAATCTGGCCGATGCGAGTGACGACCAGTTGCTCGACGCGATGGCCGAACATCCGATCCTCATCGAGCGGCCGTTCGTCGTCACATCGAAAGGCACACGGCTGGCTCGTCCGGTCGACACGGTGCGCGAGATCCTGTGAGCCCACCGGTACGACTCGCCGCGGCGCTGGCAGCTTTGACGGTGGCAGCGACCGGATGCGAACCGAAAAGTCCAGACTATCAGTCGATTTGGTCGACCACCCCAACGACTACCAGCGCGGCGCCGACCGGGAAGCCGATCCCGTTCTCGCAGTATCTGGAAAGCAACGGGGTATCCGGTTCGCCGGTCGAGCCCGACACGCTGACCGACCTGACCGTGACGATTCCGACGCCGCCAGGCTGGAAGCGGATCAATCGGCCGAACATCCCGCCCACCACGAAGTTGATCGCCGGGGCCGACGCCTTTCCGAACGCCATGCTCGTCGTGTTCAAGCTGGGCGGGGATTTCGACGCCGCCGAATTGGTCAAGCACGGCAACGACGATGCCCGGCTCGCAGAGAACTTCAAGCAGCTCGAGTTCTCGACGGCCGACTTCCACGGCTTTCCGTCGTCGATGATCGAGGGCAGCTACAACCTCGGCGACCAGCGGCTGCACACCATCAACCGGATGGTGATCGCCCACGGATCCGGCGAAGACCCGGACCGCTACCTCATTCAGCTCTCAGTTACCAGTCTGGCAGACAAGGCGGTCGCCGACGCGGTCGACATCGAGGCGATCATCCACGGCTTCACCGTCGCCGCCAAGTAACGCCACCGCATTACTGTGTTTTCCATGACGTCGTGGACCGCAGCTGACCTGCCCTCGTTCGCCGGACGCACCGCCATCATCACCGGGGCCAACAGCGGCCTCGGCGAGGTGACGGCCCGCGAACTGGCCCGAGTCGGCGCTCAGGTGATCCTGGCCGTGCGCAACACCGGCAAGGGTGAAGCCGCCGCCCGGGAAATGACCGGAGACGTCGAAGTCCGTCGGCTCGACCTGCAGGATCTGGCCTCGGTGCGGCAGTTCGCCGACGGGGTCGACAGCGTCGACGTCCTGGTCAACAACGCCGGCATCATGGCCGTCCCGCACGCCGTCACCGCCGACGGGTTCGAGAGCCAGATCGGCACCAACCACCTCGGCCACTTCGCGCTGACCAACCTCTTGCTGCCGAAAGTCACCGAGCGGGTGGTGACGGTGTCCTCGCTGATGCATTGGATGGGCTACGTGAGCCTGCGGGACCTGAACTGGAGGTCACGGCCCTACTCGGCGTGGGTGGCCTACGGCCAGTCCAAACTCGCCAATCTGATGTTCACCAGCGAGCTGCAGCGCCGGCTCGAGGCGGCGGGATCGCCGCTGCGCGCGATGGCCGCCCACCCCGGCTACTCGCACACCAACCTGCAGGGGCACTCCGGCCGCAAACTCGAGGATGCGCTGATGTCCTTCGGCAACCGGCTGGCCACCGACGCCGACTTCGGCGCCCGGCAGACGCTGTACGCCATCGCACAGGATGTCCAGGGTGACAGCTTCATCGGCCCGTCCTTCGGCATAGGCGGGCGCAGCCGGCCGGTCGGTCGCAGCCCGCTGGCCAAACGCGCTGCTACTGCCGGTGCGCTGTGGGAGTTGTCCGAGCGGCTGACAGACACCAAATTTCCGCTCTGAGCCGCCGATGCGCTAGCCTGACCAGGCGTCACGGCGAGGGTGGCTCATGCGAGCCGCCGTTATCGACGGGGACCCGACTCAGTTGTCGTGATCCTGGCCGTGCCAGAAACCTGACCCAGGAGCGACACCATGGCTAGAGCTGAGAACAAGCTGACCGCGCTAGTGCGGACCCAGACCGGCAAAGGCGCGTCCCGGCGGGCACGCCGTGAAGGCAAGATTCCGGCCGTTCTCTACGGTCACGGCGCCGACCCACAGCACTTGGAGTTGCCCGGGCACGACTTCGCGGCGGTGCTGCGCCACTCCGGCACCAACGCGGTGCTGACCCTCGACATCGACGGCAAAGAACAGTTCGCGTTGACCAAGGCGCTCGCGATCCACCCGATCCGCCGCAGCATCACGCACGCCGACCTGTTGGTGGTCCGTCGCGGCGAGAAGGTCACCGTCGAGGTCAACGTCGAGGTGGTTGGCGAGGCCGCCTACGGCACCCTGGTGACCCAGGAGACCAGCACCATCGAGATCGAAGCCGACGCAATGTCGATCCCGCAGTCGTTGACCCTGTCGCTCGACGGCGCCGAGGCGGGTACCCAGTTCACCGCCGGGCAAATCGCCCTGCCAGCGGGGGTCACGCTGATCGCTGATCCTGATCTGCTGGTAGTCAACGTGGTGAACGCGCCGACCGCCGAGGACCTCGAGAGCGAGGGCGCCGGCGAGGTCGCCGAGGGTGCAGAGCCGGCCGAGGAGGCCGCCGACGAGGGCGAGGCAGCCGAAGCCGAGTCCGAATCCGAATAGACCGTGGCCGGCCCACAATTGGTGGTGGGTCTGGGCAATCCCGGACCGAACTATGCCCAGACGCGGCACAACCTGGGGTTCATGGTGGCGGACCGACTCGCGGCTCGGCTGGGCTCGAACTTCAAGGTGCACAAGCGTTCCGGCGCGGAGATCGTGACAGGTCGACTCGGCGGACGTTCTGTCGTGCTGGCCAAGCCGCGCTGCTACATGAACGAGTCCGGCCGCCAAGTAGGCCCGCTGGCCAAGTTTTACTCGGTACCCGCCGCTGACGTGCTGATCATCCACGACGAGCTCGACATCGACTTCGGCCAGATCCGGCTGAAGCTCGGTGGCGGCGAGGGCGGCCACAACGGACTGCGCTCGGTCGCGAACGCGCTGGGCACCAAAGACTTTCAACGGGTGCGGATCGGGATCGGCCGACCGCCGGGCCGCGAGGACCCGGCGGCGTTCGTGCTGGAGAACTTCACCGCCACCGAACGCCCCGAAGTGCCGACGATCTGCGAGCAGGCGGCAGACGCCACCGAGCTGCTGATCGAGTTGGGACTCGAGGCAGCGCAGAACCGAGTGCACGCCTGGTGAGTAAACCCGTTCACACGTAAAGATCTCATCAAGGAAGCCATGAACTCGCGTAAAGAAGTCGTGAGTGCGGTTGTCCGCTCATATTAAGTGCTGCTCTGCTGTTCCCATGGACCACTCCAGGGTGGACGCACTAGCCAAGCGCCGAGCGCTTAGGCCGTGGTGCGCCAGGGGCACTTAGAAGCTCGTACGCGGCTGCGCCGCGACCACACGTCGCCTGTTGCTGTCACCGTCTCGAAAGACAGCTAGATCAAGGTACTTTCGCAAAGTCGTATACATCTACCCGCCGCTTCGGCAGAAGGATGGCGTCCAAAGCCAAGTCCGGACAGTCGTCGATCGTCTATTTCCATCCAAATCTGTTGTCTGTCAATATGATTCAAATCAGCGTGATTGATAGTTATTGTGTCCGTTACATAGTGGGGCTTTTTCCGAAACATAACGGCCGCACGATCACACCGGAAAACACGGCACCGCAGCCGCGGGTGACTCAGAGACATTGCCAGACAACCTATCCGTCCTAGCCGACGACTTCGGAGATGGAGCTCAGTCCAATGCTTCATGAGTTCTTGAACAACTTTGAGCACAACCTATTCAAACCGCTGCTGCTGTTCTTCTACTTCGGATTTCTGCTCCCACTCCTCAAGGTGGACTTCGAGTTCCCCTACGTGATCTACCAGGGTCTGACGATGTATCTGCTGCTGGCCATCGGCTGGCACGGCGGAGAGGAACTCGCTGAGATCAAAGCGTCGAGCATCGCTCATATCGCGGGATTCATGGTTGTCGGCTTCCTGTTGAACTTCGTGATCGGGATGCTGGCCTATCTGCTGTTGAGCCGGTTGACGACGCTGCGACGCGTGGACAAGGCAACAGTCGCCGGATACTACGGATCGGACTCCGCGGGAACGTTCGCCACCTGCGTGGCGATTCTGGTGAGTGTGGGCTTGGCGTTCGACGCCTACATGCCGGTGATGCTCGCCGTGATGGAGGTTCCGGGCTGTCTGGTTGCGCTGTACCTGGTCGCGCGGCTGCGGCACAAGGGAATGAACGTAGACGGCAACATGCCCGATGAGCCCGGTTACATCGCGCCGGTGCCGGCCCGGTTCGCGCCCGGTGCGGCCGCCCAACCACCTCCCGGACAGCAACTCGACATCGAAAACGAGCGCGGAATCGCTCAACGGCTTGACTTCTCGCTGGAACGACACGAACGCGACGATGTTGACGAGACCGGCGAAAAGCCGCCTCTGCTGTCCCGCCAACTGCTGCGGGAAGTCTTCTTGAACCCCGGACTGCTGCTGCTCTTCGGCGGCATCGCAATCGGACTCATCAGCGGGCTGCAAGGACACAAAGTCACCCACGACGACGACATCTTCTTCGTATCGGCCTTCCAGGGCGCGCTCTGCCTGTTCTTGCTCGAGATGGGCATGACGGCCGCTCGTAAGTTGCGCGACCTTCGATCCGCCGGTCGCGGGTTCATCTTCTTCGGCTTGCTGGCACCGAACCTGTTTGCCCCGCTGGGGATCATCGTTGCGCACACGTACGCCTATCTCACGCATACCGAGTTCAAACCGGGGACGTATGTGCTGTTCGCGGTACTCTGCGGCGCGGCGTCCTACATCGCGGTACCCGCGGTGCAGCGGCTGGCGATCCCCGAGGCGAGCCCGACTTTGCCCTTGGCCGCGTCGCTGGGTTTGACGTTCTCCTACAACGTCACTATTGGGATCCCGCTCTATATCGAGATCGCACGCGCCGTCGGACAGTGGTTCCCGATCACGTGACATCCACTTAGCTCGACTCGAAATCTCAACTCCGGCAACGTCGCCAGAAACAACTCCTAAAACTGATCGCACCGCGATCAGCCATGCCACCGGAGGTGAGCATTAATGGATTTCGCATTCCTTCCGCCGGAGATCAACTCCGGACGGATGTATACCGGACCTGGAGCTGGGCCGATGCTTGCCGCCGCGGCGGCCTGGGACGACCTGGCAACCGAATTGAGTTCGACG
>Ga0302326_10008105_pt1 | contig 23244 bp, 15 predicted proteins | sample Palsa_T0_3_FD_202264 | JGI IMG/M metagenome (GOLD analysis project Ga0302326, IMG submission 202264) | Peat permafrost microbial communities from Stordalen Mire near Abisko, Sweden - Palsa_T0_3 | ecosystem: Environmental > Terrestrial > Soil > Palsa > Peat permafrost | place: Sweden: Abisko... | reverse complement strand
CCGCGATTGATGGCTGGCCCCGTTTCCTTTTTGATTGAATTTCTGGCCGCGATTCCCTCAATTGCCTACGGGATCTGGGGACTTTTCGTGCTCGGGCCGTTTCTGCAGCACCATACCGAACCCTCCGCCAAGGCCCTGTACGATCTTCTCCCGGCGGCGAGTTGGGTGGCGTTTGGGTGGGGATTGCTTTCAGTCACTATCGGGGTCGTGGCGGCCATCATCGCGTCGCGCCGGGCGGTCGGCCGGTCGGTGACGGCCGCGATCATATCCGTCTTCCTGCCGCTTGGATTGATGGTATTGTCACTCGGCTTTGCGGGGCGGATCGCAGCACACGCCCAGGGGCTGGGAAGCGCGCTGCAATCCGGGCTCGGCTCGCCTCCGACCCTGCAATGGATGTTTAACGAGCGCGTCCAGGGCCGCTTGCGCCCGTTGCCTCTCAATGGCAGCGATATGCTGTGCGGGGCGGTGGTGTTGGCGGTCATGATTCTGCCGATCATCACGGCCATCAGCCGCGACGTGCTGAAATCGGTTCCCCGCGCGCAGGTTGAAGCGACGGTGGCCCTGGGAGCGACCTGGTGGCAGACCTCTTGGGAGATGTTGCGGTATTGCCGATCGGGGCTCTTCGGAGCTGTCATGCTCGGACTGGCCCGCGCCGCGGGCGAAACCATGGCGATCACCATGGTCATCGGAAACAACAACCAGATTCGAGCCTCGCTGTTCGCGCCGGCGCAGACCATGGCAAGCCTGCTGGCCAATGAGTTTGCCGAGGCGAGTTCGGGAATGCATGTCTCCGCGCTCACCGAGGTGGCGCTGGTGCTGTTGCTGATGTCGCTGCTCTTTAACGTCGTCGCCCGCTATCTGGTCGTTGGCAAGGGCGCCGGAGGCGCGCGCTGACAATGATGCGACGATCATCATCATGACTCCCGACGCGATCCTCCCATCTTCCCCGCCGGACCGGCCGCACGAACATGCGATCTTCATCGCCCTCTCACGCGCCAAGAGCAATGTGATGTACACGGTCAGCGTGCTGTTCACGCTCGTCATCCTCCTCCTGCTCGTGCTCGTCACCGGCTATCTGGTTCATATCGGTTTCAAATCGCTGCATTGGAGCTTCTTTACGGAGAAGCCGATTCCACAAGGCGTCGAGGGCGCGCCGGGCGGCATGAAACCGGCACTGGAGGGAACTTGCATTCTCATCGGCATGGCAAGTGTCGTGGGAATTCCGATTGGAATGCTGTGCGGGATCTATCTGTCGGAATATAGCGCCAACTCGATTCTGGCAACGCCCACCCGCTTCGTCGCAGACGTGTTGACCGGCGTGCCGAGCATCGTCGTCGGAGTGCTCGGTTATCAACTGGTCGTGGTGCCGATGCGGCATCATTACAGCGGATATGCCGGGGCGCTGGCGCTGGCATTTATCATGATTCCCATCGTCGCCCGCACGACCGAAGAGATGTTGCTTCTGGTTCCCAGGAGCTACCGCGAGGCGTCGATAGCGCTGGGAGCGACCAAGGCGCGCACGATTATGGTCATTGTTCTGCCGGCGGCCACTGGCAGCATTATCACGGGCGTCATGCTGGCAATTGCCCGCGTGGCGGGGGAGACGGCGCCCCTGATCTTTACCGCCCTGGGCTCGACTCTGCTCGACCCGTCCCAACCGTTTCCCTCATTGACCGTTGACATTTACCACTATGCCCAGGGAGGAGATCGCGCCGAGCAACAGCTCGCCTTTGCGGGTATCCTCATTCTGATCCTTCTAATTTTCGTGTTGAACGTCATCGTGAGAGGATTTATTGCGACAATTTCGCGACAGCGCACGCACTGACGGCAGGGAAGCCGCTTCCGGAGCCATTGAAATGAGTACCGCAGCCGAGACTCCAGTGACAACTCGCACGACGGTCGTTCCGCCGGCGCCGCCGCAAGAGCAGATCGCGGCCCGGTCCGCGCCCCCTTCGCCGCAGCGCCCTTCACCGCGCCAGGGCGCCTCCGATACGCTAATCACACCCAACACGCAGCGCGCCACAGAAATTCACACCGAGTTGAGCACCGAGAAGTCGATCGTCACTATCGAGAATTTCAAACTCTCCTACGGAAAAGCCGAGGCACTGCACGGGATCAACATGACGATTCCCATCGGCAAGGTCACGGCGCTGATCGGCCCGTCTGGCTGCGGGAAGTCCACGCTGCTGCGCAGCATCAACCGGCTCAACGATCTGATCGACAACATCCGCCTCGAAGGACGCATCCTGTTCAATGGTCAGCCGATTCACGATCGAAACGTCGACGTCATCGAGCTGCGCAAGCGGATGGGGATGGTCTTCCAGAAGTCCAATCCGTTTCCGATGTCGATTTTCGAGAACGTCATTTACGCCCTCCGAATTGGAGGGGAGAAGCGGCGCAGCGTTTTGTACGAAGTCTGCGAGCGCTCGCTGCGCGGCGCCGCGCTGTGGGAAGAAGTGAAAGACCGGCTGCACCAAAGCGCGCTGGGCATGTCCGGCGGGCAACAGCAGCGGCTCTGCATCGCCCGCGCGATCGCCGCCGAACCGGAAGTCCTGCTTATGGACGAGCCCTGCTCCGCGCTGGACCCGGTGGCGACGGCCAAGATCGAGGATCTGATCTATCAGCTTCGCGGCAAGTACACGGTGGTGATCGTCACGCACAACATGCAGCAGGCGGCGCGGTGCAGCGATTACACCGCATTCATGTACCTGGGCAGGCTGATCGAGTATGGCCCGACCAACAGCATTTTCCTCAACCCGCACCTGAAGGAAACTGAAGCATACGTCACCGGGCGTTTTGGATGACCCCGACCCCGCGCGTTTCGCGTTGCGCAACAGACCGGAAAAGGACGGATTCATGCGACACTTCGATGAGATGCTCGACGAATTGCTTCAGAAGGTGGTGCTCATGGGAAGCATCGCCGAGAAGATGATCGAGCTGGCGATGCGCGCTCTTATCGAGCGCAATGAGACTCTCTCGGAAAGCTGCCTAGACAAGGAGAAGGAAGTCAACGCATTGCAGGTGGAGGTCGACGACAAGGCGGTGAAGCTCACCGCCCTGCAGCAGCCCGTTGCCCAGGACGTGCGGTTCGTCTTCATGGCATCGCGCATCGGCGGAGAGCTGGAACGCGTCGCGGATCAGGCCGTCAACATCTGCCAGAACACGCATTACGTCCTGGAAGGCCCGCCGATCAAACCGCTGGTCGATCTGCCCATCATGGCACAAGTCGCTCAGAAAATGCTGCGGAACAGCCTGACGGCCATGTCGCAGCGGGACCTGAGGCTGGCCGATGCGGTCTTGGAGGATGAAGACACGGTCGATGCGTTTCGCGACCAGATTTTCCGCATTCTTCTGACCCACATGATGGGTGATCCGCGCACGATTCAGCAGGCGATGTCGCTGGTGCTGATCTCACGAAACCTCGAGCGAATCGGCGATCACGCAACCAACATCGCCGAGGAAATCATCTACTGGATCCAAGGCCGGGATGTCAGGCACCAAAAGCCGTCGCTGTTGCCCGGCAGCAAGGCAAATCCGGACGACAGCGCGGCGCGAATCGGCTCCTCGGGAGCCGGGGTAAACCTATGAGTAAAGGCACTATTCTGCTCATCGACGACGAGAAGGATCTGATCGAGCTGCTGCGGTACAACCTTGAGAAGGAAGGGTACGACGTTATCGCCGCCAATGACGGTCAGAGTGGACTGGAAGTGATCAAGCGGCACCGCCCTGAACTGGTCGTGCTGGACCTGATGATGCCCGGCATCGACGGTTTGCAGGTCTGTCAGCGCCTGCGCGCCGACCACCGCTCGGCGCGCACGCCGGTGATCATGCTGACGGCAAAAGCCACCGAGGCGGACCGAGTCGTTGGCCTCGAACTGGGGGCCGACGATTACATCACCAAGCCCTTCAGTCCGCGAGAGGTGGTCGCCCGCGTCAAGGCGGTCTTGCGGCGCACCTCGGCGCAGCAGGAGGTGCCGCAACTGATTCGCAGCGGGGATCTGACCATCGACATCAACGGCCATGAGGTGAAGTACGCCGGATCGCGCATCTCCCTGACGGCGACTGAATTTCGTATTTTGCAGTTCCTGGCGGTCCGTCCGGGACGCGTCTTCAGCCGCGATGAGATCATCGATGCCGCGCTGGAGACCGACTCGGCGGTCTTCGACCGTACTGTGGACGTGCACATCACCGCCATCCGCAAGAAACTCGGCGCCGGCGGGGAGATGATCGAGACCGTGCGGGGATTTGGGTACAAGTTCCAGGCCGAGGCCGCCGCGGAGAACTCGGTTGCGGGGGGGGCATGATTCCGGGACGCGAGAGGGTCCGGTCAAATTCGAATGACGAAGTTCGAATCCTCGAATCAAGCTCGAATGTAGAATGTTCAAATGTCGAAACGGGGAGGAGACCGGTGAGGAACGACACGCATTTGTTTCTACATTCGAACTTCTTCATTCGAGCTTGATTCGAGGATTCGGACTTCGTCATTCGAATTTTGCTTCCCCGAACTCCCGACGGCCACGTTGGTACACCCCCCCGGCTTTGCGTAGGATGCATGCGTGCTTTCCAGCAGGTTTTTCCGGCGCCTCTTTCTGCCCTACCTCTTGCTGTTGTGTGCCGCGACGGGATCAGTCGGCTTTTTCACCGCGCTGCGGTTTCGTGCCAGCTATCTGGAGCAGAGGCAGCAATCGCTGAGCCGTCAGGCGGATCTTGTCTGGGCACTGGCGCTGCCGAAGATCGAATCTGGCGATCTCGCGGCGGTCAGGCAGCTCGTCTGGCAACTGCACGAACCGCTCCGCTGCCAACTCACGATTTTCGCCGGCGACGGCAGGGTGCTTGCGGACAACGAGGCGAACCCCAACTCGCTTCAGAACGCTCTCAACCAGCCCGAGGTTGCCGACGCATTGACCCGCGGGGAGGGAGAAGCGGTTCGCGGCAGTGACACGTTCGACGGTGAGGTGCTCTACGTGGCGCAGCGGGAAAAGACCGCGGACGGGAAACCCTTTATCGTGCGCTGCGCCGCGCACCTGGCGTATCTCGATCGCGAGCTGCGCGTCGTCTACGGGGCGAGTGGCGCCATTTCACTGGCCGCGATGTGCGTGGCGGCGGCGCTCTGCTTCTATCTGGCGTCGCTCCATGCCGAACCGGTAAGGGAAGTGGCAGCGTTCGCCAACGCTCTGTCTCGCGGAGAACTCAATCGCCGGTTCCATCCGTCGGGCGGCGGAGAGATCAAGACACTCACAACATCCCTGAACACCATGGCTGAATCACTCAGTGGACTGATCGCGCAAACCGCCAACGATCGCGCGGAGCTGTCGGCGATTCTCGCCAGTATGAGCGAGGGTGTCATCGCCGCCGATCGATCCCAGCGCATTCTTCTGGCGAACGAAAAAGCCGCCGAACTGCTCGATTTCAACGCCGAAGGCGCGATCGGCAAACCGCTCTGGGAAGTGCTGCGCATCGAGCAGATCCTGCGGACGGCGACCGAAACGCTGGCGGGGCAGGAGACGCGGGCGTTTCCCGTCAGTCCTACGATGGGCCGGCATCTGGAGATCACCGTCCGCCAATACCCCCTGACCGGCCGGCCGACCGGCATCGTCATCGTTGCCCATGACACGACGCGATCGGTTCGATACCAGGAGCTGCGCAAGGAATTCGTCGCCAATGTCAGCCATGAATTGCGCACGCCGCTTACAGTAATCAAGGGTTTCACCGAGACGTTGCAGGACGGCGCGCTGCGCGATCCGGAGAAGAGCGTTCAATTTCTCGCCACGATCAGCAAGCACGTGGATCAACTGACAAATCTGGTAAACGATCTGCTGGAGCTTTCGCGGCTGGAGGGCTCGCCCGAATTGCCCCGTCCGGTCAGCGTGGACGTTGGGACGCTGGCGCGCCGGGTGACCGAGCTGTTGCTGCCGGCCGCACAGAAAAAGAAACAGACGCTGCGGCTCGAAGCGGGGGCGAATATGCCCAAGGTATTGGGCAATCCGGATTATATCGACCGCGCGATTGCCAACCTGATCGACAACGCCATCAAATATACCCAGGAAGGCGGCACGATTTCCGTCACCGCGGGGCGGCACGACGACGACGTTTTCGTCGAAGTTGCCGACAACGGGCTGGGAATTCCCGCCGACGACATTCCGCGGATTTTCGAGCGATTCTATCGAGTCGATCGTTCCCGGTCGCGCGAGATGGGCGGCACCGGACTGGGGCTGTCGATCGTGAAGCACGTCGCACAGGTCCACGGCGGCGGCATCGATGTCAGCAGCGCTCCCGGTGCAGGCTCGAAGTTCCGCCTTTACTTCCCGATTCCGGCGGAAGCGTAGGCCCTGTGCCCGGGAAACCAGAATGACGAAGCCCGAAACCAGAATCAAATCCGAATAACCGAATGACCGAATGAGGGTCAAAGTTCGTTACCGAGTTCTTGGGCCATTGGCCCAACCGTGGCGACTCAGATGATTCTGGATTCTCTTCATTCGGTCATTCGTCATTCTGGTTTGATTCGGGGATTCTGGTTTCGTCATTCGGACTTTCCGCCCCCCTGAACCCCGAACCCTGAACCCTGTCTCAGCCTAAAATCGCTCAAAGATGAAGACTCTCGCCCAACGAATGGCCGACTATGCCGCGGATCTGCGGTACGAGCATCTTCCGCCCGCGGCGGTGCACGAGGTCAAACGGCGATTGATCGACTCCCTCGGCTGCGCGCTGGGGGCGTGGAACGAGCAGCCGTGTGTGATCGCCCGTAGCGTTGCCTCAACGCTTTCGGCCGACAACGGCGCAACGCTCTGGGGCACGCGGCACCGCGCGCCGCTCGATTGGACCGCGTTTGCCAACGGCTGCATGGTGCGATACTTCGACTACAACGACACCTATCTCTCCAGGGAACCCGCCCATCCCAGCGACAACATTCCCGCGGCGTTCGCCGTCGCCGAGGCGGCGGGGGCAGACGGGCGGGAGCTGATCGCCGCGATTGTGATCGCCTACGAGGTGCAGTGCCGGCTGTGCGATGCGGCAAGCCTGCGGGCCATCGGTTGGGATCATGTCACCTACGGCACGTTTTCAACGGCGCTGGCGGCGTCACGATTGCTGCACCTGACGCGGGAGGAGATGTGTCATGCGATGGGAATCGCCGGCGTGAGCAGCGCCGCCTTGCGGCAGACACGCGTGGGGGAGTTGTCGCACTGGAAGGGATGCGCTTCTGCCAACGCGGCCCGGCACGGCGTGTATGCAGCGATGCTGGCGCGGGCGGGAATGACCGGCCCAGCCCCGATCTTCGAAGGGGAAAAGGGATTCGAAAAACTCGTCAGCGGACCACTGGATGTCCAGGGGCCGTTCTCGGCCCGCGGCGCAACGCCGGCAGACGGGTGCATGATCTGCCAGACGAGCATCAAGTGCTGGCCGGCGGAATATCACTCGCAGAGCGCCATCGAAGCGGCGCTGAAGCTTCGCCAGGATTTGGGCGGCGATGCTTCTTTGATCGAATCGGTGCTGGTGGAAAGCCATGACGCGGCCGTCGACATCATCGGCAGCGAGCCGGAAAAATGGCGGCCGAAGAATCGCGAGACCGCGGATCACAGCCTGCCGTATATCGTCGTCGCCGCCCTGGTGGACGGCGAGATCACGCAACGGCAGTTTGCCCCGCAACGGTTTGAGGAGCCGGCGCTGGTGGAATTCGTGCAGCGCGTGAAAATCACCCGGAATCGCGAGCTGAGCGCGATGTACCCCCGAGCCGTCGGCAACATCGTCAGCCTCACCCTCCGAGACGGCACGGTGCTGAGCCATCGCGTCGATTACCCGCTCGGCCATGCGCGGAACGTGATGAGTGATGCTGCCGTCGAGGCGAAATTCCAAGGGCTCGCTGTCGATCGTCTGGGAGAATCCCGATCGCGTGACGTCATAGAATGGTGCTGGAAGCTGGATGACAAGCCAGATCTGACAGAACTCTGCCGACTCATGCAGGAGTGAAAAAAAACCACCAACACCGCCTAACGACAAACGACATGATTTCTCCACTAAACGCCCAGGGAGCTGGCTCCCTGGGTTCCCCCGACCCCCCTCGAGACCTCCAATGCCCCCCCGAGCCACGAGACATCGATCAATACGCAGCGCAAAGAGCAACAAACCCGCTCACCTGCACCGCCTGTTGCGGAAACAATGCCTCGCCATCCCCGGCGCATTCAACGCCGCGACCGCCCGCCTCGTTGAGCGAGCCGGCTTCGACGCCGTGTACGTGAGCGGCGCCGGCCTGGCCAACGGCGCCGCGGGCGTTCCCGACATCGGCCTGCTCTCATCGGAAGAGGTGACGCGACTGGCGGGCTACATCGCCGCCGCGGTCGACATCCCGGCGATCGTCGACGCCGACACCGGCTTTGGCGGCCTTAAAGAGGTCGCGCAGACGGTGCGCTCGCTGGAAGCCGCCGGCCTGGCCGGTTTGCATCTGGAAGACCAGAGAATTCCCAAGCGATGCGGTCATCTGGCGGGGAAGTCCGTTGTCTCAACCGAAGAAATGAACCATCGCCTTGGTGCTGCCAAACAAGCACGACGCGATCGCAGCTTTCTGCTGATCGCCCGGACCGACGCCCGGGCGACGGAAGGATTGGATAGCGCCATCGCCCGCGCGCTGCAATATCTCAATGCAGGCGCCGACGCGGTCTTTCCCGAGGCGTTGGAATCGGCCGCGGAGTTTCGAGCATTCGCAAACGCAATGCCGCGGGGCGTACCCTTAATGGCCAACATGACCGAGTTCGGGCGCGGGCCGATGCTCAGCGTGAAGCAGTTGGCGCAGATGGGCTATCGCATGGTCATCTTTCCGCAGACCGTGTTTCGAGTTGCCATGCGCGCAGAAGAAGAAGCGTTGCGAAGTTTGAAACGCCACGGCACCCAGAAGGCGCTTCTTCCGCGCATGCAGACGCGAGAGCAGTTGTACGATCTGCTCGATTACGATCCGTCGTGTGCGGCCAAAGTTTGTGGCGACCGTCCTTGCGCCCCTTCCGTTAGCCCCCGGCTTCGCCGGGGTTGAACCCCGGCAAAGCCGGGGGCTAACGGAGTTGCCGAAAAATGCGACCGTACCCGATCCGTCGTGAACGGAGTTACTCCCATGCCCGCGCAAACTGAAGCTTCCCATAGTCCGGGGTTGGACGGAGTCATCGCCGGTACGTCGGCGATCTGTTGGGTGGATCCGGATGCGGGTCTGCTCTATCGGGGATACGACGTCGAGGAACTGGCCGATAAAGCCAGCTTCGAAGAGGTCATTGGGCTGCTGATTGACGGCGACCTTCCAGGCCCGGCCGAAGCTGTGAGCCTCCGCGAACGCCTGGCTGCGCGAAGCGCATTGCCGGCTCCCGTGCTGGAGATGCTGAAACTGGCTCCCCCTGGCGCGCGTCCGATGGACGTGCTCCGGACGGGCGTCTCGATGCTCGCAATGTTCGATCCCGATGTTTCGGACAACTCGCACGCAGCCAACGTCCGCAAGGCGATGCGCCTGGTGGCCAGAGTTTCAACGCTCACCGGCAGCGCCTGGTGGATCAGTCAGGGGAAAGCGCCTGTCGCGGCTGAGGCGGAGCAAAGTTTTGCCGGCCGATTGCTCACTCTTCTTCGCGGAACGACGCCCGACCCAACAGAGACACGCGCCTTCGACACCGTGCTGACGCTGTACGCCGAACACGAATTTAACGCTTCGACATTCTCCGCCCGGGTAACGGCTTCAACGCTGGCGGGGATGTACGCGGCCGTGACGTCTGCTCTCGGCACGCTGGAAGGGCCGCTGCACGGCGGAGCCAACGAGGAGGCAATGAAGATGCTCGACGAGATCGGCCAGCCGGAACGGGCCGAGGGGTGGGTGCGCGACCGGCTGGCGCGGAAACAGAAGATCATGGGCTTTGGCCATCGCGTCTACAAAACCGGTGATTCGCGCGTGCCGGCGATGCGCAGGCTGGCGCATGAACTGGGACAGCGCCAAGGAAAGGAAACATGGGCGCAGATCTGCGAGCACCTCGAGGCGGTGATGGCGCGGGAGAAGGGGTTGTGCGCCAACCTCGATCTGTATGCAGCCCCAGTGCTGGCGCTGCTGGGGATTCCCGCTGCCTTGAACACGCCGGTGTTTGCCTGTGCGCGCGTAGTGGGATGGTGCGCGCACGTGATTGAGCAGCACGATCACAATCGGCTCATTCGTCCGCGTTGCCTCTATACGGGACCGCCGCGCCGCGGGTATGGTGCGTGAGAATGGGTTTGAAGATTCTGATTGCCGAGGATGATGAAGTCGATCGCGAGATGGCCCGCCGCGCGCTGGACGCGTCGGGGATCGAAGCGGAGTGTGTCTCGGCTTCCACTGGCGCCGAGGCGATCAGACGGCTCACGTCTGAAGCGTTCGATTGCGCCATCATCGATCATCAACTCTCCGACGTTGACGGCCTGTCCGTCCTGCGAGAGGTGCGCAGAGCGAGATGCCAGACGCCGATCATCATGCTGACCGGCCAGGCGGATGAGCAGCTTGCCGTGGAGATCATGAAGGCGGGAGCGAACGATTCGCTCTCCAAATCACGGTTATCACGCGACCTGTTGAGCCAGGCGGTTCGGCACGTCGTGCGGCTGCGCGAGGCCCAATCGCAGGTACAAACGGCAACGGCCCGCGGCGCTGAGAGCGAGCAGCGGTTCCGGACGATGGCAGATGCCGCGCCCATCATGCTCTGGGTGACGGATGAGAAATTGTCAGGCACGTATCTGAACCAGTTCTGGCTCGATTTCACCGGCCAGACGCTGGCGGAGGGCGCGGGGCTGGGTTGGATGGACGCGGTGCATCCGGAGGACCGGCCGCGCTGCCTGGCCGCGTGCGAGACGGGAAGCCGGGAACGACGGCACTTTGACGTGGAATTTCGCCTCCGCCGCAAGGACGGCCAATGGCGCTGGGTGCTCAGCAATGGCGCTCCCCGCCTGCTCGACGATGGAACCCTCGCTGGGTACATCGCCTCGTGCATCGATATCACCGAGCGAAAGCTGGCCGAGAAAGAGCGCGCCCAGCTGCTGGCCCGCGAGACCGAAGCGCGCGCCGCGGCCGAATCCAGCGAGCAGCGCTACCGGCAAATGGCGTCGGAAATGAAGCAATTGAAGGAACTCGCCGAATCCGCCAACGCGGCCAAGGATCGATTTCTATCGGTCCTCAGTCACGAGCTGCGCACTCCGCTCACGCCCATCCTGTCGACGGTGCAGTCCCTCGAGTCGCAGCCAAATCTCAGCGACGAGGCGAAAGCCTCACTGGAAATGATCCGCCGAAACGTCGAGCTGGAAGCGCAGCTCATCGACGACCTGCTGGACCTGACCCGGATCGAGCATGGGAAAATGGCGATCGACCTGCAGGCGGTGCATCTTCCCGAGGCGGTGCGGCGGGTCAGGAAGTTGGTCGAGTCGGAGTTCAACGCCCGCGGGCTTGAGCTCCGGCTGGAATTGCACGAATCGCGCCCATGGGTCCGGGCCGATTCGGCGCGTCTCCAGCAGGTGCTCTGGAATCTGGTCAAAAATGCGATGAAGTTCACGCCGGCCGGCGGCATTGTGAACGTCCGAAGCTGCACCGCGACAGAACCGGGCGGCGAGCGGGTTATTCTGGAAGTCAGCGATACGGGAATCGGCATTGACGCCGACCTGTTGCCCCGGATCTTCGACGCTTTCGAACAGGGAGAACGATCGACCTCGCCCCGGAACGACGGGCTGGGTCTGGGACTGGCGATCAGCCGGTCACTGATGAAGATGCAGGGCGGAGAGCTCACGGCGCGCAGCCAGGGGAAGGGCAAGGGAGCGACGTTCAAAGCCGCGTTCGTTCCCGCCGAGGCGCCGACAACCGTCATCGCCCCCGCGGCGCAGCCGGCAATCGAGAACTCAAAACCGCTGTGCATTTTGCTCGTGGACGATCACGAAGACACCGCCCGCGCGATGGGAAGGCTCCTCGAACATCTCGGCCACAAAGTGACCCTGGCAGACAGCGTCGCCGGCGCGCTGGATGCATTTGCCGCCAGGAAATTTGACGTGCTCGTCAGCGACATCGGTCTGCCGGACGGCAGCGGGCTGGATTTGATGCGCCAGCTGCGCCAGACCCACGCCGTGCGCGGCATCGCTTTGAGCGGCTTCGGAATGGAAGAGGACCTGCAAAAAAGCCGCGAGGCGGGATTTGCACGACACCTGACCAAGCCGGTGAGCTTCGAACGTCTCGAAGCAGCGATCCGCGAACTGACCAATGGCGATCCGAAAGACCCGTGATAAATAAATGTAATTCACTGGTACTGAGCGTTCGGCAAAAAACGCCTTCTTCAATTTCAGCTTTTGAGTGCCGTACTTGCGACACAACTCATATCCGCCGAAAGAGGAAACAAATGGAAATCCAGCGAAACGGTTCCAAGCCATCTGCCAGGCGGCGAGAGGATTATTTCACCGGGACGGTTCGCATCGACTCGCCGTTCCAAGGCAGTGAGGCGGCACGTATCAGTGGTGCGATCGTCACCTTCGAGCCGGGTGCGCGTACGGCATGGCACACGCATCCGCTCGGTCAAACATTGATCGTGACGGCCGGCTGCGGGAGACCGCCGGGCACCTCGTGGCTCTCGCGGGATCAAAGGCGACCACAGAGGGCACAGAGCTCACAGAGACCACAGAGACAGAGCTTGATCCCAAAACTCAGTTGCAGAATCGCAGCCAATCACGGCTTCTTGCACTTGAATTCTCTCCGTGATCTCCGTGGGCTCTTCTCCCTCTGTGGTTGTCTTAGATCGTCGCCTTCCCAAGTTCCCCGCGGGTCCGGCGGGTGAATCTCGTGCGCGAATAGCGGGATGCACGAATAACGGGACGGGTGGACGGGTCCAATTCATTCTGCATTCACTCGGCGGCTTTCTCCTTCTTGCTGGGCCGTCCGCGCGGCCGCAACGGCCGCAAGCCAAGTTGCCTCTCGATATTGGCTGTCCACGGACCCGAGCCATAGGGGCGGCTGTGCCTGATTGCATGAGCGACCGCCGCCGTCTCGGCGCTGGTCTGCGGCTGATTGACCCATGCCAGCCAATCCTGACGTCGCTTGACCGGCCAGCGGCAGATCGGGATCCGCGGCACCTCCCCGCTGGCCGCAAAGGCCAACTGGCCGAGGCTGGACCAGCGCCATCGCTGCGCCTGCTTCACCATCTTCGCACGCAGCGGATTGCGCTCCACGTACCGAACCAGCGTGGAGAAGTGCGCATCATCCTGGACCGGAAAAGACTTGTAGCGTCCCTGAAAGCATTAGACGCTGACGGTGAATTGATGTCAAAAAGAATTGGGCCCGTCCCGAACTCGACACAGCTCGCCAATCTCGTCCAGGTGTTGCTTGAGGAGATCGAGCATATTCCGATGGTAATTACAACGGTTTCCATGACGGTGCAGCGGCTCCGCGCTCGGACATGGCCACTAAAGTGGCTACGCCGGCGGTGGGGAGCGGTAGAGCAACTTGAAAACCGCTGTAGTTGCCATCGCCGCGCACGACTGTATCCTTGCCGACCAAACAACCGATCCGGCTCGAAGAATGCGCCGCGCGCAAGATGGGGTTCAGTTATGAGTACGATCACGTCGATTACCGCACCGAGTCCGGTGGCGGATCAAATGGGCAATTTCATCGGCAGCGGCGGATGCTCCTTCCGCGTCTGGGCGCTGTTCGCAACAGGAATCGCCGTGAAGATCTGGAATGCCGATGGATCGACACAGTCCGTGCCGATGGATCAGGACAGCGCCGCTGGATATGGAATCGACGTATGGTCCGTCTTCGTTCCCAACATCACGGCCGAAACCAACTATCGTTATACGATCTCATTCTCCGGCGGCCCTGCCGATCGCGTCGATCCGTTTGCGCGATCCATCGTTTTCCCGAACTGGACCGATGCGACGCAGGACACGAGCGATGCCCGGTCTGTCGTCACCAGTCGGGATTTTCCGTCGGGACCGACCTTTTCCGCGCCCGGCTGGACGCAATGGGTCATTTACCAGATTCATATCGGCACGTTTTTCGATCCCAGCAAGGGGGGAGCCAACCAGATCGACGATCTGATCCAGCAGATTCCGTATTTGCAGTCGTTGGGAATTAACGCGGTTCAGTTTTTGCCGTTCATCGAGTTTTCCGCGCCGCTCTCCCTGGGCTATGACCCGGTTCTGCCATTCGCGCTGGAGCGCGATTACGGCACGCCGCAGGATTTCATGCGCCTGATTCAGGCGCTGCACGCCAGCAACATAGCCGTGCTGGTCGACGTGGTTTACAACCACATCGACGTTTCCTCCAACGGCGTGAACTTTCCCTACGGCCTCTTCCAATATGACGGCTGGAGCGGCGATCCCTGCGGGATATTTTTCTACGGCGACTATGACGAGATGGCCACGCCCTGGAACAGCCCCCGCCCCAATTATGGCCGACCCGCCGTGAGCCAATTCCTTAGCGACAACGCAATGCTCTGGCTGCAGGAATACCAGGTGGACGGCATTCGCTTCGACTCAACCATCTGCATCCGCAAACGGCAGGGCCCCTGCGGCACGACCTGCTGCGGCGGCGATATCGGCGTGCAACGCAATTTCGGGTGGGAGCTGATGCAGAACATCAATAACCGCATCGATGCCTCGCAGCCCTGGAAGCTCACGATCGCCGAGGATCTCAACGGAAATGCCGCCATCACGTCACCAACCTCCGGCGGCGGCGCGGGATTCAACGCGCAGTGGGACACCGATCTGCAGACGGCTGTCATGGCGGCCCTCACCCAGGCTTACGATACCAATGTCAACCTCGGTACGATTGCCAGCGCCATGCAGAACCCTTTCGAGGGAGATCCCTTCAAGCGCATCACCTACCTCGAGTCACACGATCAGGCGAAGTATCAACGTGTACCCGTGATGATCGATTCGGGCGACCCTCAGGGCTGGTTCGCGCGCAAGAAATCAATGCTCGGCTTTGCGGTGATTTTGACCAACCCCGGAATCCCCATGTTCTTCCAAGGGGCGGAACAGCTGGATATCCGCCCGTGGACGCCATCGCCCACCGCAACGCAGGCCACTCCGACCATGATGAATTTCCCGCAACCACTGCCGTTTCCAAAGGTGTTTCAGTTTTACGCGGATATGGTCCGGCTTCGCATCAATACCCGCGGCCTGTGCGGAAGCGGATTGATCGTGATCGAAGCCAACCCCGCGACAAAAGTCCTGGCCTATCAACGCTGGAACCAGGGCGGCGGAAGCGATGACCTCGTCGTCGTCGCCAACTTCTCAGACGCCACGTTCCCCAGCTACACCATCGGCTTCCCCTATCCAGGAAACTGGAACGTGATCTTCAACAGCGATTCCAATGACTACAGTGATTCGAATGATTTCAATGCCGTCGACAGCTACAACACGACCGCCGGCCCCGGCGGCTACGACGGCATGCCCTGCTCTGGCAACATCGGCATCGGTCCGTACTCGCTGATCGTTTTGAGCCGATAAGTCCGATTCCGAATGACGCGGCATTCATGCGGCGACCACCACCTTGGAACGATTTCATCAAGTATCCCGTCGCCGGCGGCACGATTGCGCTGGCGGTGGGAGTTTCACTCGCTTCATGGTCGGGCAAGGTGGATGTTGGCGCGTTGTATGAAACCGTCGACATCCGTCGCGGCGAGCTTTGGCGATTGCTGACGTCCGCTTTGCCGCATGCGGACCTCCTGCATCTGGCCTTCAACTGCTACTGGATTTGGGTCTTTGGGTCGCTGATCGAGGAACGCTTCGGACATCTCAAAACAGTCGCGATGTTCGTTTTGCTCGCCATAGCGGCCAATGGCGCGGAGTATGCGGTTCTCTCCGGCGGAATGGGTTTGTCGGGAGTCGTTTACGGCCTGTTCGGGCTCCTCTGGGTGCTTTCGCGCCAAGACCGCCGATTTGAAGGGGAGATCGACCAGAACACCGTGCGCCTGTTCGTGGCATGGTTCTTCTTTTGCATATTCCTCACCGTCGTCGGCTACCCCATCGGCAATGTCGCCCATGGTGTGGGCGCCGTAGCGGGCGCGCTGCTCGGATTGGCGATCTGCGGTTCGTCGCAGCGACGGATCGCGGCATCCGCGGCGGTAGCGCTGCTTCTGGCCGCGACGCTGTCCGGAGTTACGTTGGGCCGGCCGTGGATTAATCTTTCCAAGTATGGCGGATACGACGAGGGCAGCCTGGGTTACGATGCGCTGATCGCCAACCGCGATGAAGAAGCTCTTCGATGGCTGCGCGATGCCACGCGCATGCAGCCGGGAATTGCAGCATACTGGTTCGACATGGGCATCGCTTACGATCGACTCGGCCGTCGTTCCGAGGCGACGGCAGCATACGAACGGGCACGTCGGCTTGAACCTGCCAACGCTCAGTACCAGCAAGGATCAGCCCCCGAGGCGCTCGAGTCCCCACGATAGTGCCGACAGTAAACGTCTCATCCGCGAGCGGAAACCGGGCTAACCGGAATATGAAACCATCTCCAGGAAACCCGCATCTCGGCAATCTGTCTACAACTCCGAGATAAGTCTACTCTTTGCGTCTGCATGCCTAAGATGCTCGTGCTGAGCCTGGTGGTTGCCGACGACGGCACGCAGTCTTGAGCGTGAGGGCGATTACATGATCTTTCCCGTTCCGGCAGCAAGACAGCGGCGCAGTCACACCGCTGACATCCTTTGCGCCCTGACGATCGTTGCATCCGGCTGCATGGTCGGGCCAAACTATCACGCGCCTGCCGTGGCGACGCCGGCCCAATGGCGAGAGATCACCGCGCCTCAGATCAAAGGTGCGCCCGCCGATAGCGGGGAATGGTGGACGGCTTTTGGCGATCCGGTTCTCGACCGCCTCATTCATACTGCTTACGCGCAGAACCTGACGCTGCGGACGGCCGGGCTACGTGTCATCGAAGCGCGCGCCCAGCTCGGCATCTCGGTCGGGCAGTTTTTTCCGCAGGTGCAGGAAGCAACCGGCGGCTGGACCCACAACCTCAGCAGTGCGCACAGCCCCGCGTCGCTGGGGCGTTTCTATTACGACGATTGGAGAGTTATCGGCGACGCCGCTTGGGAGCTTGACGTGTGGGGACGCTTCCGCCGCGGAATCGAATCGGATGATGCGAGCTTGTATGCCTCGGTCATGGACTACGACGACGCGCTGACGACGCTCGTTTCGGATGTGGCGACGGCTTATATCTCGCTGCGGTCCGATGATGAGCAACTCGCATTGGCTCGCTCCGACGTCGGCATCCAGGAAAATTCGTTGCGGATCGCGAATGCGCGTTTCCAGGCCGGTGCCGTCTCCGCACTCGACGTTGCCCAGGCCAGCAGCGTATTGGCCAACACCCAGGCCATGATTCCGCAACTGGAACTGGCCCGGCGGCAGTCGGAGAACCGGCTCTGCACGCTGATGGGAATAGCGGTTCGCGACTTGAATGACATCCTCGGTCCGCCGGGCGTGATTCCCGGTGCGCCTTCGGAAGTGGCCATCGGAATCCCGGCGGATCTGCTGCGCCGCAGGCCCGACGTTCGCGCCGCCGAGGCGCGCGCCGCCGCGCAGTGCGCGCAAATCGGAGTGGCCACGGCTGATCTGCTGCCGCATTTCAGCTTGACCGGCTCCATTGGTTACGAGAGCACCCAGTTCAAGAATCTGTTTGACAGCAGCAGTCTGGAAGCGAGCGGGGGCCCGGGTGTGCGCTGGGATATTTTGAATTACGGGCGAATCATCAACAACGTACGCGTGCAGGACGCCCGATTTGAAGAATTGATGGTTACGTATCAGCAGACCGTTCTCGCGGCGGGAGAGGACGCGGACAGTTCCCTGGTGCAGTTCATCAAATCGCAGGAGGCGACGAGCTATCTCTCCCAAAGCGTGATCGCTACCCAGCGCGCATTCGACCTTTCGCTGGCCCAGTATCGGGCGGGCGGCACGTCATTCCTGAACGTGCTGAACGCCTCGGCCACCCTGGTGGAGGAGCAGGTTCAACTCGTGCAAAGTCAGGCGGCCGTCGCCGATGGCCTGATTTCCCTCGAGCGGGCGCTCGGCGGCGGATGGTCGCTGCGGCGCGGCAAGGAGTTTATCGACCGCGAAACGACCTACCGCATGCGGCAGCGTGCCAACTGGGGAGACATCCTCGGCAAGCGATATGACCAGGATGCTGATGTGATCTTTTTCCCGCATCCGGATCCGGACAACGTTCCGCGATCCTGGAACTCCGGCTCGCCGCCGGGTGCCAGAGGATCGCCGCTTGTGACGACTCCCGCGCCGTCCAAGCCTGCGGAAACGGCGCCAGTTGGAATAATCCATGCCCCAGAGACACAACCGGCCCCGTGAGATCGCGCGGCGCAAGTCGCCGGTGTGCCTTGGGCGCAGCGTGGCACGGGCGTCTCGCCCGTGTCAGCGACTAAGGAGTAGAAAAATTGCCTCCGCGTCGAACGATTCTCCTAAGCTCCAGATCGCTGACACGGGCGGGACGCCCGTGCCACGCGTGCCACGCGTGGACTGGTGGCTTTATTTGCCTCGGACGATCGGCGCAGCCTACGATCCGCCGCAATGGTGCGGCAGTCTCTGCCGTGGAACTCGGACTTGACATGATGCGAATGCAGCCGGACCGAATCGCATGGAGGGATACGATTTACGGCGCTCACTTTGCCGTTGTGGTTGTCTTGCTGCTGTTCGTAGGTGCAGCTGGATGCAATCGCGGCCCGGCAGCCGCTGCGCCGCCCCCGCCGACCGTCACCGTCAATCGCCCTCTCCAGCGCGAGGTCTTGGAGTGGGACGAGTACACCGGACATCTCGAGGCGCCCGAGTCCGTTGAAGTCCGCGCTCGCGTCAGCGGGCAGATCGTCGACGCGCCGTTCAAGGAAGGCTCCGTCGTCCAAGTGGGCAAAACGCTGTTCGTGCTTGACAAACGCCCGTTCAAGGCGGATTTCGAGAGCAAGCAGGCCGACGTGATGAAGACGCAGGCGCAGCTCGATCTGGCGAATATCCAGCTCCAGCGAACGAAGGAGCAATTGAAGTCCAATGCGGTTTCCCAATCCGACTACGACAATGCCGCGGCGACTGTTCAACAGGCGCAGGCCGCGCTGGACGGCGCCAAGGCCGCCCTCGAATCCTCCCGATTGAATCTTGAGTGGTGCGATGTCGTTGCGCCAATCACCGGTCGCGTCAGCAAGAAGATCGTCACCCCGGGGAATCTGATCAGCGGCGGGTCCGGTCAGACGACGCTACTCACAACCATCGAATCGATCGATCCGATGTACTGCTACGTCGACGTGGATGAACGCTCGATTCTGAAGTACGTGAAGCTCGACCGCGAGAAGAAACGCATCAGCGCGCGAAACCAGCCGATTCCCACGTACCTCGAGTTGGCCAACGAGACGACTTTTTCCCATCGCGGACTCGTCGACTTTGTTGACAACAAGGTCGATCCCAGCACCGGAACGCTGGAGGCACGCGGCGTGTTCCCCAATCCGGGCGGCTACCTGACGCCAGGGTTCTTCGCCCGTATCCGGGTAGCGGGATCGGGGCGTTACCTGGCGCTGCTGATCCCGGACTACGCGGTCGGTACCGACCAAAACATCAAATTTGTCCTCATCGCCGGTCCCAACGACATCGTCGAGCGTCGCACGATCACACTCGGCGCGCTCTTTGGCGAGCTGCGCGCCGTCGCGGACGGCATCACCGCCGACGATCGGGTGATCGTCGATGGACTGGTCACCACCGTGCCTGGATCGGCGGTCAATGCGGTGGAGAAGCCGGTGCCGGCCGAATTGTTCCGCCCGATGGTGCCCGCCGGGGATGAAGGGCTCGCCGCGACCCAGCCGGCGACCGCCCCCGCAACACCGCCAGAATCGGCGCCCGCGAACCAGCCAGCGTCGGCCCAGGAGACGCAGCCCGCATCAGCCCCCGCGACGCAGCCGGCGCCGGAGGGCGCGGCGCCGTGAATTTCTCCCACTTCTTCATCGACCGCCCGGTCTTTGCCGGCGTGATCTCCATCGTGACGATCATCGCCGGGGCGCTGGCGGTGAATCAGCTGCCGATCGCCCAATATCCCGAGATTGCGCCGCCGACGGTCGTTGTCACCGCGAGCTATCCCGGCGCTAACGCGAAGACCGTAGCCGACGTCGTCGCCACTCCGATCGAGGAGCAGATCAACGGCGTTGAAAACATGCTCTACATGTCCAGTCAGAGCACCAACGATGGAAATCTTCGCCTCACTGTCACGTTCAAACTGGGGACGAATCTCGATATCGCCCAGGTACAAGTGGAGAACCGCGTCGCGATCGCCCAGCCGCAGTTGCCGCAGGAGGTCACTCAACTCGGCATCGTCGTCAAGAAAAGTTCACCGGACATCACCCTCGTCGTCCAGCTGATCTCGCCGGACAAGCGATATGACACGCTCTACATGAGTAACTACGCCACGCTGCAGATCCGCGATGAGCTGGCGCGGCTTCCGGGTGTCGGGGATATTTATCTGTTTGGGGCGCGCGATTATTCCATGCGTCTGTGGCTCAACCCGGAGCAGCTTCAGTCGCGGAATCTGACGGTCGGCGACGTGACCAGCGCCATCCGCGAACAGAACGTTCAGGTGGCGGCCGGCGTCGTCGGCGCGCAGCCGCTCCCGCCGCATACGACCGCGTTTCAGCTCACGGTCAACGCGCAGGGACGTCTCACTGATCCGGCCCAGTTTGCCGAGATCATCGTGAAGACCAGCGCTGACGGCCGCGTCACGCGGGTGCGCGACATTGCCCGCGTCGAACTCGGCGCCGCCGATTACAGCGTCAGCGCCTACCTCAACGGATCACCGGGGGTGGCGATTCCCATCTTTCAGCTCCCCGGCTCCAATTCCATTGCGACTGCCAACGCCATCTACGCAAAAATGGCGGAGCTGAAGAAGAAGTTCCCGCCGGGCCTCGAATACAGAATTCCCTACGACACCACGATCTTTGTTCGCGACAGTATCCGCGATGTCGTCAAAACCCTCTTCGAAGCCATCCTCCTCGTCGTGCTCGTCGTGCTGGTATTTCTACAGACCTGGAGGGCCACGATCATCCCGCTGCTGGCAATCCCGGTTTCGCTGATCGGCACCTGCGCGGTCATGTACGTCGCCGGCTTTTCGCTGAACAATTTGTCCCTCTTCGGGCTCGTGCTGGCGATTGGAATTGTCGTCGATGACGCCATCGTCGTCGTCGAAAACGTGGAGCGATGGATCGAACGCGGCCTGGCGCCCCGTGAGGCGGCTTTCAAGGCGATGAGCGAGGTCACCCCTGCTGTCGTCGCAATCGCCTTCGGACTCACAGCGGTCTTCGTCCCCGTCGCGTTCATCAGCGGAATCACCGGGCAATTCTACCGCCAATTTGCGCTGACCATCTCCTTTGCAACGCTTCTGTCCGCGTTCAACTCGCTGTCGCTGAGTCCCGCCCTGGCGGCGATCCTGCTCAAGCCCCGGGAAGCGAAGAAGGACTGGTTTACGCGAAGCATCGAAATCACGCTGGGCTGGTTCTTCAAGCTTTTCAATAAGACCTTTGAAGCGGCGACGGCCGGATACGTCGGCCTGATTCGGCGCGTGATTCGTTTCAGCGCCATCGCACTGCTCGGATACGTCGGCCTGCTGTTTCTGACCTATTCCGGATTCAAGAACGTTCCGTCCGGGTTCATTCCCGACCAGGACACCGGTTACCTCATCATGAACCTGCAGATGCCCGACGCGGCCGCCTTCGACAGAACCGATCGCGTGGTACACCGCCTGATCGACATCGCCAATAAGACGCCCGGTGTGCATGACACGTTTGCCATTACCGGCTATTCGATCTTCACCGGCACGAACCAGTCAAGCGCCGGGACGATGTTCATCGTGATGGACCCCTTTGAGGACCGGATCAACCATCCCGATCGTTCGGCCAGAGCGATCGTCGGAAAACTGATGGGCCAGTACTCGCAGATCCGCGAAGGCCTCGCCCTGGTCTTCCCGCCTCCTCCGGTGCGTGGCATCGGAACCGCGGGAGGGTTTAAGATGCAGATCGAAGACAGAACCGGACTGGGAACGCCGCATGATCTGCAGGCGATCACCCAAAAGGTGATGGCCGCCGGAGCCCAGAACCCCAAGCTCGGCCGCATGTTCTCCAGTTTCCGAGCGAATGTTCCCCAGCTCTATGTCAACGTCGACCGCACCAAGGTGAAGAAAGAAAATGTGCAGGTCACCGATGTCTTTGACGCGTTGCAGGTGTATCTCGGCAGCCTCTATATCAATGACTTCAACTTCCTGGGTCGCACCTACCGAGTGCTCGCGCAAGCCGATTCGTCGTATCGCGCGCGTTCCACGGATATCGCTCGACTGAAGACCCGCAATGCCTCCGGCCAGATGGTGCCGCTCGGGAGCGTGCTGGAGGTCAAGGACACGGCGGCACCCGATCGCATTAACCGCTACGACCTGTACCCCTCGGCCGAAATCAATGGCGCCGCCGCTCCCGGCGCCAGCAGTGGCGAGGCACTGGAGGCGATGGAACAGATCGCCAACCAGAATCTCCCGCAGGGCTATGAATTCGAATGGACGGATCTGTCATTCCAGGAACGGGTGGCCGGCAACACCGCGCTGTTCGTCTTTCCTTTGTGCATTCTCTTCGTGTTCCTTACGCATTCGGCCGAATACGAAAGCTTCGCGCTCTCGTCGGCCATCATTCTGATCGTGCCCATGTGTCTTCTGTGCGGCATCGGCGGTGTATGGCTCCGCCACCTCGATAACAACATCTTCACCCAGATTGGATTCGTCGTGCTGGCCGGCTTGAGCGCCAAAAACGCGGTGCTGATCGTCGAGTTCGCCAAGCAGCAACAGGAACGCGGGCTCACCGCATTTGATGCCGCCGTCGAATCGGCGCGGCTTCGCCTTCGTCCGATTCTCATGACCAGTTTCGCCTTTATCCTTGGCGTACTTCCATTGGTCACCGCCGTCGGCGCCGGCAGCGAAATGCGGCAGGCCCTCGGCACCGCCGTCTTCTTCGGCATGCTGGGCGTCACCGTGTTCGGCCTCCTTCTCACCCCGGTGTTTTATACGGTCATTCGCAAGCTCACGGGAAAGAACGTACTTCCCCCCGAAGAACTGCATGCCGATGCTGCCGCGGGCGATCATCCAGATGAAAAAGTCGCCCCGCACGCAGACCGGATGAATGATCCACACCCGTCGAGTTAGAGCGGTTTTCAAGTTGCTATACCCCCCCGGACCGCCGGCGTGGCCACTTTAGTGGCCATGTCAGAGCGCGG
>Ga0302326_10008102_pt1 | contig 23253 bp, 22 predicted proteins | sample Palsa_T0_3_FD_202264 | JGI IMG/M metagenome (GOLD analysis project Ga0302326, IMG submission 202264) | Peat permafrost microbial communities from Stordalen Mire near Abisko, Sweden - Palsa_T0_3 | ecosystem: Environmental > Terrestrial > Soil > Palsa > Peat permafrost | place: Sweden: Abisko... | reverse complement strand
CCTAGCCATACCGGCGATGCGCGGGCCGTCGTAGCGGCGTAAGCTTGGCGCATGAACGCAACCCTCTCGAGCCTGACCGCACTCTCCACCGATTTGGCGCGCGCCGTCGCCGACGCCGGGCCTTCGATCGCCTACGTCGACGCGCACCCGCGTCGCGATGCGAGCGGCATCGCCTGGGACGCGCACCATCTGGTGACGGTCGATCATGCGATCGAGCGCGAGGACGATATCGAGATCCTGCTTGCGAACGGAGCCAAGGCGACCGCCAACCTGATCGGACGCGATCCGTCAACCGACGTTGCGGTGCTGCGCACCGAAACAACCCTGGTGCCGCTCGAGCGGGCGGACTTGACGGGCCTCGCCGTCGGGCACATCGTGCTGGCGCTGGCACGCGACGAGGACGGCGCGCCGGGCGCGAGCTTCGGCATCGTCAGCTCGCTCGACGGCCCGTGGCGCACCTGGCGCGGCGGCGACGTCGACCGCTTCATCCGCCCCGACCTCAACGTCTATCCCAGTTTTTCGGGCGGAGCGCTGGTGAATGCGGACGGCCGGCTGGTCGGGATGAATACCTGGGGCCTCTCACGGCGCTCGGCACTGACGTTGCCCGTGACGACCCTCGAGCGCATCGTCGGCACGCTTGCCAGCGGAAAGCGCATCGCGCGCGGCTATCTCGGCGTCGCAACGCAGAGCGTGCGGCTGCCCGATAGTTTGCGCGCCAAACTCGGCCGCGACCAGCGCTCGGCGACGATCGTGGTCGACGTAGCGCCGGGCGGTCCGGCCGACCGCGCGGGCCTCGCGATCGGCGACGTGATCGCCGCAATCGGCACGGCCATCATCGACGATTCGGACGACTTGCAGCGCGCACTGGGCAGCGACACGGTCGGCACGACGCGGCCCTTGCAGGTGCTGCGCGGCGGCGAGTTGCGCGAGATCGCGGTCGCAATCGGGGAGCGCCCGAGCGATGACGACTGATCTCGACCTCGATCTCGGTGCGGTTGCCGCCGCGCTGCGCGCATCGACGGTCCGGGTCGAAGACGAACGCGGCCGCGGGCAAGGTTCGGGCATCGTCTGGAACGAGGCCGGTCTCGTGCTGACCAACGCGCACGTCGTGCGCGGCCGGTCGGCTCAGGTGACCGCAGCCGGAACGCAGGCCCGGGCGGCGCGGGTCGTCCAGCGCGATGCGCAGCGCGACCTCGCGGCCCTCGTCGTCGACGATGCGGCCGGCCTCGTGCCCGCGCGCGTGCGCGATTCGCAGACGCTCGTGCCAGGCGAACTCGCGGTGGCGGCGGGGAACCCGCACGGGTTGGTCGGGGCGGTAACGGCCGGCCTCGTGCACCGTTGCAACGCGCGTTGGGTTGTAGCGGACGTGAGACTCGCACCGGGAAACTCGGGCGGCCCGCTGGCAGACGCCTGGGGCCGCGTCATCGGCATCAACAGCATGATCGCGCACGGCTTCGCGCTCGCCGTTCCGACCTCGGCCGTCAACTCGTTCTTGGGCGCGCAGCCCGAGCGCAAACTCGGCGTCCAGCTGACGCCGGTCGTGCTGGGCCGCGGCGCGGCGCGGGTCGAGGCCCAGCTCGTCGTCGGGATCGAAGCGGGGAGCGCCGCGGAACGCGCCGGCGTCGCGCTCGGCGACGCGATCGTCGCCCACGACGCGGCGTCGCTCGAGGTCGTGCGCGGCGGAGCGCGCCTGCGCCTGACGCTGGCCTGGCCGGAGGGCGCGCACGCGGCGTGATTCGAACGCTCGTCTGCGCGTCGTCGGCGCTCGCGCGCGCGGGTCTCGCCGCGGTCGTGCGCGGGGACAGCCGCTTGCAGTACGCAGGCGAGGCTGCGCCGTTCGAGCTGGAACGCGCCGTGCGCGCGCTCGATCCCGACGTCGTGCTCGAACAGCGCGACGGCGGCGCCGAAGTCGCGAACGTACCGACGGTCGCACTGGTCGACGATCCGCGCGAAGCCTGGGCCGCGGAAACCTTCGGCGCCGACGACGCGAGCGCGCGCGCGATCCTAGCCCGTGACGCCGCGCCCGAAACGATCGTGGCGGCGCTGGTGGCGGTGGCCGCGGGGCTGGTCGCGGTGCAGCCGCGCGCGCTCGTACCGGCCGCGCGCGCCGGCAGCGAGCGGCTCACGCCACGCGAGGTCGAGGTGCTGGGCGAACTCTCGCGCGGCGTGCCGAACAAGACGATCGCCGCGCGCCTGGCGATTTCCGAGCACACGGTGAAGTTTCACATCGCCTCGATCTTCGCCAAGCTCGGCGTGGCCAGCCGCACCGAGGCCGTCACGCAGGGGGTGCGGCTCGGCCTCATAATGCTCTGACCAAACCTCCGGGAGCGACGGTATTGGTCGACACGATCCTGGCTTGGATCCACTTCGTTTTCATCTTCGGCCTGGTGGGCACGCTGTTCGCCGAGTTTTTCTTCTATCAGCGCACGCTGCGGGTCGAGGCGCTGATACGCTTGCAACGGGTCGACATGCTGTTCGGCATTCTGGCCGGCGCAGTCATCGTGAGCGGCGTCTTACGCGTGATGTACTCGCCGAAAACCGCCACGTTTTACCTCCACGATTGGATCTTCTGGGCGAAAATGGCGCTGTTCGTCGCCGTCGGCCTGCTGTCGATCGTCCCCACCCTCCATTATCTGCGGCTGGGCGGCGGGACGGCCAAGGATATCGCCGTTACCGTGCCCGAGCGCGACTACGCAACGATTCGGCGCGTGCTCGCGCTCGAGGTCGTGCTGTTGATGTTCATCCCGCTGTGCGCGTCACTGATGGCGCACGGTTACGGGTATCGCTAGCTCCGCGCTAGCGGTGTGCTTTCATCGCAGGCGCGCGATCGCTTGCACGTGGGCGTCGATGCCGAGGTCCGCGCGCATGAGGCCGCGTTCGGTGATCGAACGGTCGCTGTGATAGACCAGCTCGATTGCGCTTTGGTGCCCGACTGGCCCGGGCACGCTGAATTCCGCGCTCGCGCTGCCGTCGCTTCCGGCCGTAAACCAACTGGCGGCCGTGACCGTTCCTTCGAGCGGCGAGAACGCCACCGGCCGCGCGTTGAAACGAACGACCAACAGCGTGTAGCGTCCGTTGGGAACGAGGTTGACGAGGTGGGCGACGATCGGCACCTCACCCGACACGCCCTCGGGAGAAAGTTCGACTAGGCCCGAGGCTCCGAACCAGCGTTGCAGCGAGAAGCCGAGTTGCTTTCCGTTCGCATCGAAAGCGGACAGCGTTCCGTCGTCGCTCATCAGCGCGTTGCGAATGCCGGCGGCGTGCGCGAGCTGCTGCAGCGCCGTCGCCGGCGGCGCGCCCGGAGCGGAGACGAACATCCATGGGTCGATTAGGTCGGGCGCTTTCGTTTGCAGCGAATACAGCGCCGCGTACGGTACGAGCGAGAGCCGAATGGGGCCGGCCGGCGCTGGCTGGGAATTCGCAGCTCCCCCGAGCGAGCCAAGGCCCAGCGCGAACCACAGCGCGCTAATGGTCGGAAAGCGAAGCAGCACGGGCAAGTCCTCCGTTACGGTGGCCCTTCGTCGCGCGAGCGCCGGAAGCCGGTTCCGGGGCCGAACCCGCGTCCCGAACCTGGTTCGCGCTTTGGTAACAGCAACGTAACGCTGGCTCAGTATCGTTCGCCCGGTGTTAAGCGAACGGGCGTCGAAGTCTACTGCATGGAGGGCGCGATGCACGCGACGGTCCGCCTCACGCAGCCGGTGTCGGACGAGGATCTCGAGAGAATCTCGAGAGACAATCCCGGCTGGCAAGTCGAGCGCGTCGGGACCGGCTCCCTGCTGATGAGTCCCACCTCGTCCGCGGGCAGCACGAAGAACGCCGAACTCGCCTATCAGCTTGCCGTCTTTGCAAAGGCGCACGGGGGCGTCGTCTTCGACTCGAACGGCGGCTTCACGCTGCCCGACCAATCGGTGCTCTCTCCCGACGGCGCGTGGATGCGTCGTGAGCGCTGGGCCGCGCTCAGCGCGAAGGCTCGCGACTCCTATGCGCCGATCGTGCCCGACGTCTGGATCGAGCTGCGCTCGAAGACCGACGACGCGCTGCGACTGCGAACCAAACTGCAGCGCGTGAAATCGTACGGCGCGGCGTACGTTCTGCTGATCGATCCGTACGAGCGCATCACCTGGTCCGAAGGCGAACCGCCGCCGAACTTCTCGCTCGATCTCGAAGCGATCTACGACGCCTGACCGCTCGACGCGCGCCGGACCACGCGGCGGCCCAAGGCGTCTGCGACCCGGGACGCCAAATCGAATTTCATGGCAGACGCATTGACGGACATCCGGCCGATCGGCATAGCGGAGATCGAAGCGGCGCGCGCGCGCATCGCCGGCACGATCGTGCGCACGCCGCTGGTCAAGCTGGAGTTGGGGCCGTCGTACCCCGAGATCTATCTCAAGCTCGAGACCCTTCAGCCGATCAACTCCTTCAAACTGCGCGGCGCGGCCAACGCGGTCGCGAAGCTTCCGCCCGAGCGCCGCGCGGAAGGCGTCTGGACGATCAGCGCCGGTAATGCGGGCCAAGGCGTCGCGTTCGCCGCTCGCCAAGCGGGCGTGCCGTGTACCGTCGTCACGATCGAAACCGCGCCGCAAACGAAGGTCGAGCGGATGCGCGCGCTCGGCGCGACGCTCGTGAAGGCCCCCTTCGACGCTTGCTGGGAAGCGATGGAGCGGCGCGAGTTTCCCGGCGTCAAGGGAACCTTCGTGCACCCCTTCGACGACGACGATTTCATCGCGGGCAACGCCACGATCGGCTTGGAGATCGCGGAGGACCTGCCCGGTGTCGCGGTCGTGATCACGGCGATCGGCGGCGGCGGGCTGGTCGCCGGCGTTGCCTCGGCCGTCAAAGCGCGCGTCCCGAACGTGCGCGTCTACGGCGCCGAGCCGGAAACGGCCGCGCCGGGCTCGCTCTCGTTCGCAAGCGGCACGGCCTCGACGTTCGATGCCTGGCAGGTAAGCTTCGTCGACGGCGCCGGCGGCAAGAGCGTCTTCCCGCGTATGTGGGAGCGCATGAAAGACATCGTGGACGGTTCGATCGTCGTGTCGCTCGACGAAATCGTGCGCGCGATGAGAATCCTCGCCGAAAAGGGACGCGTGATCGCGGAGGGCGCGGGCGCGCTGTCAGTCGCGGCGGCGCTTTCGGGCAAGGCCGGTTCGGACGGCCCGATCGTGTGTGTGATCTCGGGCGGCAACATCGATCTCGCCAAATTCTGCGAACTGATCGGCTCGGTCGCGTAGGCGACCGCGCAAGGGGAGAGAGAGCGTATGCCCATCACCGCAATCAACCCGGCCTCAGCGCTGGTCGTCATCGATATTCAGAAAGGCATCGTCGCGATGCCGACGGTGCATCCCATCCAGCCGGTCATCGACAACGTCCTTCGCCTCGTCGAAGCTTTCCGCGCGAAAGGGCGCCCGGTCGCCCTCGTGCACGTCGGCTTTTCGAAAGACTTCGCTGATGCCGTCAAGACGCGCGTCCAAACTCCGATGGCGGCCGGCGATCTGCCGCCCGATTTCAGCCACTTCATCGACGCGCTCGGCGCCGACCCCAGCCGCGACATTTTGATTCTCAAGCATCAATGGGGCGCGTTCTACGGCACCGGACTCGAGCTGGCGCTGCGGCGGCGCGGCGTTACCGATATCGTCCTGTGCGGCGTCGCCACGAGCATCGGCGTCGAGTCGACCGCCCGCGACGCCTACGAGCGCTCGTTCAACCTGACGTTCGCGTCGGACGCGATGACCGACCGCGCGGCCGAAGCGCACGATCGGGCGCTCGCCCACATCTTCCCGAGGATCGGCGAAATCGGCTCGACCGACGAAATCCTAACGAAGCTGTAGGATGCGGTCTGGGCTTCTCCCGCGCGGGCCGAGGAGGGCTGACGGGAAGTCGGGGCCCTTGTCCGAAATCCGCCGGTTCTTAACGATCGTAGATCCGCGCTTGCCCCGGAGGCCTTGATGCAGCGAACCCCGCAACCCGGCGCGGCTTTCAGCCGGTTTTTGTTCGCGTTCCTTGCAAGCGCGACCGCGCTGACCGTCCCGGGCTCCGCCGCGGCGCTGGATCCGCCGCTTGCCACCGCAAGCAATCCGATGACGATCGTTCTGGACGAGCGCACGGCTCCACGCGGCTTCGCCTACACACACATGACGATCCCGGTCGCGCCGGGACCTTTCACGCTCGACTATCCGGAGTGGATTCCCGGCGAGCACGCGCCGACCGGGCCGCTCAACGACCTCTCGGAGCTGCGGATCAGCGCCAACGGCCAGCCGATCGAATGGCAGCGCGATCGCGTCGACATGTACGCCTTTCACATCGTCGTGCCGCCGGGCGTCAGCACCGTCAACGTCGACTTCACCGTGCTGCTGAACCATCCGAACAACTTTGTGGACGGTCAGCTGGCGACCAGCAAGATCATGGTCGGAAACTGGAACCGCTATCTGCTGTATCAGCGCAACATCGACAACACGCAATACTTCGTACGCGCGAGCCTGATTCTGCCGCCCGCCTGGGACTACGCGAGCGCGTTGCCGGTCGCCGCGCGCAACGGCAATCAAATCGATTTCAAGACCGTGAGCCTCGAGACGCTGGTCGACTCGCCGACCGACTCCGGGCGCTACTATCGCCACATTCTCACTTGGAGCGGCGGCGACGCGCATTCGTATCTCCACCTGTTCGCCGATCATCCCGAAGACCTCGACATCAGCAAGACGTTGCTAAGCGAATACAAGTGCATGACCCCGGAGGCGCTTGCGCTCTACGGCGGCCGCCACTGGAACGAATATCACTCCGAACTCACCTTGAGCGACCTCATACCGGTTCAGGGCATCGAGCACCATCAGTCGAGCGACGACCGTGCGAATGACGCCTTTATGACCGATCCCGCAGATCAGATGTTCGGCGGCGACCTGCTGCCGCACGAATTTTCGCACTCCTGGAACGGCAAGTACCGGCGTCCGTTCGATCTGCAACAACCAAACTTCAACCTGCCGTACCCCGAGCATACCGAGTTGCTGTGGGAGTACGAAGGCATGAACCAGTACATGGGAGATCTGATCGCCTTTCGCTGCAGAATCAAGGGAAAGCAGTCCGACTTTCCCGAGTACTTCGCCTCGATCTACGCCGACATGGAATCGGAGCCGGGGCGCAACACGACGCCCGTCATCGACCTGACGACGGGCGCGCCGTACTACTATCCGGCGGCCGGCGACTATGGGTCGCTGCGCCGCAACGCCTTTCCCGATTTCTATTTCGAGGGCGAGCTGATCTGGCTCGACGCCGATACGATCATCCGGCAGCTGACGAAGGGCAAGAAATCGATCGACGACTACGTCAAGGTCTTCGCCGGAGGCACGTCAGCGCCGCAAGTGGTTACCTACACTCGCGCCGACATCGAACACTACTTAGGAGAAGTCGTTCCGTACGACTGGCACGGCTTCTTCGAGCACTACGTTTACTCGATCACGCCCCAGCCGCCGACCGACGAAATCGAACGGGCCGGTTACCGCTACGTCCTTACCGACACGCCGAACAGGTATCAAACCGTTGCCGACAAAGTTAACAAGGCGATCACTTCCTGGCTCGACGTCGGTCTGGACCTCGATCTCGACGGCAACGTGAAGGACGTGCGCGAGGACTCGCCGGCCTGGAACGCCGGCCTGGGCGTGGGCATGCAGATCGTTGCGATCGACGACCGGGCGTTCACGCCCGACGCCTGGCGGGCTGCCATCAAGGCAACCTCATCGAGCATCGCGCCGCTGAGCCTGCTCGTGAAACACGCAGACCACTATCAAGACGTGACCCTGACCTATCGAGGCGGCCTCAAGTATCCGCACCTGGTGCGAATCCCGGGGACGGTCGACATGCTCGGCGATATCGTGAGGCCGCATGCGAAATAAGACACTTGCCATGAAGCGCGCGCTCGTCGCGGGAATCGCTTCACTCGCCGTTTGGCTTGGCGCCCTTCCGGCGTATGCCGACGATTCGCCGCAGCTCGATCAGCCGCTTGCGACCCAGAGCAATCCGATGACCGTCGTGGTCGACGCGCGCAAGGCGGCGCTCGGGCTCGCCGTTACGCACATGACGATTCCCGTTACGCCGGGACCCTTTACGATCGATTACCCGGAGTGGATACCGGGCTACCATACGAATGCGGGCCCGCTTGCAGGCATGTCGGAGCTGCGGATCAACGCGAACGGCACGCCGCTGCGCTGGCAACGCGACCAGGTCGACCTGTATGCCTTTCACGTCGACGTCCCGCCGGGCGTGCAGACGCTCGACGTCTCCTTCACGGCCATCTTAAACGTCGCCGAAGAGGCGTCGTCGTCCCGCAACATCATGATCGGCAACTGGCATCGCTTCATCCTATATCAGCGAAACGTCGACAACGAGCAGTATTTCGTTCGCGCGAGCCTGATCATGCCGCCGGGCTGGGACTACGCCTCGTCGCTGCCGCTCAAAGCGCGCGACGGCGACCGCGTCGACTTCGACACGGTTTCGCTGGAAACGCTCGTCGACTCGCCGACCGACATCGGCCGTTACGTGAAACACTTCACGACCTGGTCCGGCGACGGAGCCACCTCCTATCTCGACCTGTTCGCCGACGCGCCCGAGGATCTCAAGATCGACGACAAGGTCATCGATGCATACAAGCGCCTGGTGCCGGAAGCGATGGCGCTCTACGGTGGACGGCACTGGAACCTCTACCATGCCGAACTATCGTTGAGCGACGCCATCAACTTCGAGGGCATCGAGCACCACCAGTCGAGCGACGACCGCGCCGGTGAAGACTTCATGACCAGTGTCGACGAGCAGAACGCGAACGGTGACCTCTTGCCGCACGAGTTCTCGCACTCTTGGAACGGCAAGTATCGTCGCCCGTTCGACCTCCAGCAGCCGGACTTCAACGACCCCTATCCGGAGCGCACCGAGCTATTGTGGCAGTATGAAGGCATGAACCAGTACATGGGCGATCTGCTCTCGTTCCGGGCCGGCATCCGCGATCCTAAGGACTACCCGGAATTCCTCGCCGCGATGTACGCGGTGATGGCCGCCGAGCCCGGGCGCAAGACGACGCCGATCATCGACCTCACGACCGGCGCACCATACTTCTACTGCTGCGCAATCGGCAACTATCCGAGCATTCGGCGCGGGTCCAACGACTTCTACTCCGAGGGCGAGCTGATTTGGCTCGACGTCGACACGATCATCCGCGAGCAAACCCATGGGGCGAAGTCGATCGACGATTACACGAAGGTCTTTGCCGGCGGCGTATCCTCACCGAAGGTCGTGACGTACACGCGCGAGGACGTCGAGGGCTACTTGAACCAGGTGACGCCCTACGATTGGCACGGCTTCTTTCAGAAATACGTCTACTCGATCGCGCCCGTGCCGCCCACCGATGAGATCGAGCGCGCCGGGTACAAACTCGTTTTCGACGACAAGCCGAACAAATTCGACGCCGGCCGCTTCGTCACGTCTCACGAAGTCAAGTCTTGGTACGACGTCGGCACGAACCTGACTTCAAAGGGCGAAGTCGAGGACGTTCGCGAGGACTCCGCTGCCTGGCAGGCGGGCCTCGCCCCCGACATGCAAATCGTCGCCGTCAACGATCGCCAGTTCACTCCGGACATCTGGACGGGAGCGATCACGAGCGCGAAGGACACGACGGAGCCGATCCATCTGCTGATCAAGCAAGGCGGCTGGTACGCCCACCTCGACGTCGCCTACTACGACGGCCTGAAGTATCCGCACCTCGAGCGCATCCCCGGCACCACCGACATGCTATCGGCGATCATGGCGCCGCACGTAGTAACGCCGGCGCCAAAGAAGTAGCTCAGCCCGTCAATTCGGTCGGCGCCAGGCCTTGCGGGGATCCAAGAGGCTTAATTACCGCGTTTTTGCGGTGATTTATGGTATAATATCACCGCAATGTTGCGGCGATTCATTTGGGAAGACCCTAACTGGCCGGCTCTCCAAACCGACCTGGCGCTTCTTGGGCCATCCCTCGATGGCGCAATCTACGACCAAGGCAGCGTCACGGGTGCCATCCGCGCGCTAGCGCAGAACGACCGTACCCGCGTGGAGATCGACGCGCTCTCGGAGACAGCGTTGGAAACCTCGGAGATCGAGGGCGAGCACATTAGCGCAGACAGCGTTAGGGCCTCACTCGCTCGTCGACTCCGTCTGCCAACTTCCGCAGAACAGAGTGCCCGAGATCCGCGGGCGGACGGCGTAGTCGAGCTGACCGTCGACGCCACTCGCAACGCGAATGCCCCGTTGACCGCAGAGCGCCTATGGGCGTGGCAGAGCGGTCTGCTCCCCGACGCCCCACGGTCGTTGACCGTTGGCGCGTGGCGAAACAGTGCGGACGACCCGATGCAGGTCGTGTCCGGCCCAGTGGACCAACGCGTGGTTCATTTTGAAGCACCGCCCGCGAACCGAGTCCCGCGGGAAATGGACACCTTCCTCGCATGGACCGAACAGCCCGAGCAACGATCAACACTTGTGACGGCGGCGATCGCGCATCTGTGGTTCGTGACCATTCACCCGTTCGCAGATGGAAACGGGCGTATTGCGCGTGCGATTGCCGACCTCGTGCTAGCTCGAGAGGAGAAGCAAGTCGCGCCATACGTGTCTTTGTCGCGTCAGATTCGAAAAGAGAGAGCCGCCTACTACGAGGCGCTCGAACGCGCACAACGCGGCACGCTGGATGTGACGCAGTGGGTGTCCTGGTTCATCGACTGCTACCGCCGCGCTACGAACGATACGCTCGAAGCAGTCGACGATCTCGTACGTGCAGCGGCCTTCTGGCGCGAGCACGGCGAGATCGACTTCAACGCGCGCCAGCGTCGCGTTCTCGAGCGATACCTCGCCGGCGCTTTTCAGGGCTGGTTGAACTCGCGCAAATACTCTGCCATCGCAAAGACGTCGCCGGACACGGCTCAACGCGACCTCGCAGATCTAGTGCACAAAGGCATAATCGTGCCGAACGAGGGCCGCGCCCGAAAAACCAGCTACCGCATGCAAAGCACCTACGACCCGAACGAACGCGACGACGCTTAAGCTTCTCGCAACACGGCTGGCATGGTTGACATCGAACATATGTTCGATTACCATGGCTTCCCATGGTTTCCCTGGCGGCGCTCGAGCAGCGACGTGCGACCCTCGAGGGGCTGCGGGCGGCGCTTGCGGCGGGGTACCGGGCGGCCTCGCCTGAGGCCTTTACCCTGGCTGAGGAGAGCGTCGTACGGAGCGGCCTTGGGACGCTGGATGCCGCGCTCGGTGGGGGGTTTCCGCGCGGGGTCGTGGCCACGCTCGAGGGGGCGCCGGGGTCGGGCCGCTCGGCCGTAGCGGCGCGTCTGCTTGCGAGCGCAACCGCGGGCGGCGGGCTCGGAGCGATCGTCGAGGCACCGGCCGGTCCCGAGGGCTCGTTCTACCCGCCGGCGCTGGTTGCGGCCGGCGTCGATCTCGAGCGGCTGCTCGTCGTGCGCGCCGGCGACGCGGCAAGCATCGCACGCGCGGCCGACATTCTGCTGCGTTCGGCGGCTTTCGGCATCGTCGTCATCCCGGCGCTCGAGCTGCGGGCCACGGTCTGGACGCGCCTGGCGAGCTTGACCCATCGCGCGAACGCGCTGCTGCTGGCAATCGGCAGCACCGCCTCGGACGAGCTGCGCTACTTCGCCTCGCTGCGCGTGCGCTTGCAGCCCGCGCAGGTGCGGTTTGCGGGCGAGAGCGGGCTCTTCTGCGCGGTCGCCGGAATCGACGTGGAGGCCGCGGTCCTCAAACACAAGCGCGCCGCACCCGGACGCCGCGCGCACTTCAGCTGCGCGACCTTCGAACGCAGCGGCGCGCCGCTCTGCGCGCTGCGCGAACGCAGCCTCGAGAACGCCACCCGAGCCGCAGCCGTAGCGTGGTAAACGCCGGCGGCAGCGTGGCAAACGCGGCGCCGTAATGCCGATCGTTTGCGCGCTCGTTCCCAATTACGAAGTTGCGGTCGCGCGCCTCGACGATGCGGCGCTGCGCGAGCGGCCGCTGATCGTGGCCGACCGGCTCGAGCGCGGCCACGCGATCGCGCTCGACGAAGCGGCGTTTGCGCTCGGCGCGCGCGCCGGTATGACGCTCGTGCAAGCCGCCGCCTGCGCGCGCGAAGCCGCGATCGCCGTCGACGACCCGTTGCGCAACCGCGCGCTCTGGGAACGCGCGCTCGAAGCGCTCGATACCGCTTCGCCGCTGGTCGAAGACGCGGGCAACGGCACGGCGTATCTCGAGATGCGGGGCATCGCGGGCTTCGAACGCGATTGGCTCGCGAGCGTGCGCGACGCGTTCGCGCAGGATCCGGAACTGGCGGCGCTGCCGCTACGCGCGGCGCTGGGGCCGAACAAATTCGTCGCGCGGGCGGCCGCGCTCGTGCGCGACGGGAACGTCGTTCACGCGGGCGACGAACGGGCTTTCGTCGCGCCGCTTCCGCTGCCCGTGCTTGGGCTCGAGCGCGCGCTGCTCGAACGCTTGGAACTCTTCGGCGTCACGAACCTGCGCACGCTCGCAGCCTTGCCTCACGGGCCGTTCGTGCGCCGCTTCGGGCCCGAGGCCGCGCGCTGGCATGCGCTCGCGGGCGGGGTCGACGAGTCGCCGCTCGTGCCGCGCGCGCGCCGCATCACGATCGACCGTTCGCTCTACGGCGAAGGCACGGCGGAACGCGAAGATCAGCTGCTGTTCGCGCTGCGCACGCTGGTCGCGGGCGTCGCCGACGACGTCGCGCTGCTGGGCAAACGCTGCGGCGCGCTGCGGCTCGAACTCGAGTGCGAGGACGGCGAACGCATCTTGCTCGCAACGACGCTCGCGCAACCGACGGCCCAACCGGCCACGCTGTTCGACCTTTTGCGCGCGCGGCTCGAAGGCGTCGTGCTGCGCTCGCCCGTGACGGGTTTGCGGCTCGGCGCCGAACGCTTGGAAGCGGGCGGCAGCGAGCTGTCGCTGTTCGCAAACCGCGATCCCGATCCCGAGATCGTCGGCATCGCGCTCGCCCGGCTCGAAGCCGCGCTCGGCCCGCAAGCAGCGCTGCGCGCGCGCGTCGTGGCCGGCAACCGCTACGAAGCGCGCGTTGCCTACGAACCGTTCACGGCCGCGCGCGTCGTGCGCGCGCCGCAGGCCGCCGCGACGCGCACGACCGCAGCCGTGCCGGAAGCAGGCACGCTCGCTTACCGCGTACTCGAACCGCGCGCGATCGAGGTGCGCCTGCAAGGCGGCTGCCCCGCGTTCGTCGCCGGCCGCAGCGTCCTCGACGCGGCCGGCCCTTGGCGCGTCGACGAAGCCTGGTGGGCCCACGCCCTCGATACGGGCGGCCGCCCCATCGCAAGCGACGCCTACGACGTGCTGCTCGACGACGGCGCCCTCTGCCGCATCGTCAACGAACGCGACCGCTGGTACCTCTGCGGCACCTACGATTGAATGTCCAATTGACAAAACCTAAACTCTGCATTGAAACTCGCCACTCAGCAGGAGACGACCTTGCGATGTCCGTTGGTTTGAATGTGCTCTCGCGGGCGAGCCCTTCGCGCCGGGCTACCTAAGTTGTAACGAAACCTTGACCTGGGCATCGTGACCAGGACTTGTCAGCTTCAGAGGGTTGAGATTTCGTCGGAGATTTTTGCGCGTTGGCCGAGGTAGGTGCCCCACCAGTAGGTGACGCGCACGTGCGTCCGGCCCACTACGATATTGGGTGGACGCTCGGAACAGAGTATTGCGGCGGGCTTCTCCTCGCCGACACGTGGCAACGTTTGGCAAAGGTAATGGTGCCCGTTGATCTTGTTTGGATACGCGATGTACACCAGATCGCGTTGCCCGCTCGGAAGCAGCACCGCGAGGTCGCCGCCGTGATTACCGAGGCTGTAATCGACGAGCCGCCCATCTTCGTAGTACAAGTGAACGGCCGCCGGCCGGGACGGGTAATCAGCCGACGCCGCCACCGGCAATAGGCACAGCGTGGAGATCGCGATGAACTCGACGAGTAGCGACGGTCTCAACGCCCGGGTCCCTCCTTCGTTTGTCTCGGCATTTGCGCTTCGATTTCCGCATAGTGGCCCATCACGGAGTGGTAGTACGGCAGCGACGTGTCCGCAGCGGTGTTGTAGGCCTGGATGCCCATTTCTTTTCCGTAAGCGTGCATGTCGTTGCTCAGCTTGGCTGCAGCCGCGTCGGCGGCGAAGTTCGGATCCTTACCAGCTTTTTCACAGTCGGCCTTCGAGTTGAAGCGATCGTCCATCTGCCAGATGCCGTGGCCGTGGCCGTCAGCGCCGATGTGCGTTTTCTGATCGTACAACGCACCCTTCCCCATATTCGTTTCCTGTTCGCCGACGGCGGCGAGCAGCTTCGGGTCGATCTCATGACGCATCGCGGCTTGAAGAATCGCATCCCGATGCGGGAAATGTTCCGGCAGCTCGTGCTCGAGGCGCGTATCACGCACGCTCGTAACACCGTTGTGAAAATCGATCTTCACGGGGTCGCCGTGTTTTGCCGCGTATTCCATCGTGTCCCTGAAAAGCTTGGGATCCTCGGCATGCGCGGCGAGCTGATGCAGGCTGTATTCCGCCGTTTTCGTGGGGCCTTTGATTTCCTGATGAACGCTATCGCCGTGGATGTGGACCTTGCCGTTCTGCTGATAAGCAGAGGGCATGTCTTTCTCGATTCCATCACGCTTCATCCGTAAAGGCCCGTGCGGATCGGGCGGAGCGTGGACGGCCGCCGCCGGCTCGGGCGGTGCGGGAGGTGCATGGTCGACCGGCACGGGTGTCGCCGGCGGCCCCGTTCCACTCGGCCCCGGCGACGCCTCGATCGATGGGGAGGCCACCGGCACGGGCGTGGGCGTGGGCACCAACACCGGCGTAGGCACCGGCGCCGGACTAGGGGCCGGGCTCGGCGACGGTCGAGGATCAGCCACGGGAGAATCCACTAAGCAAGAGCCACGCTCCTCAGTACGATGTACGGCCAATTATAAGCGACCCCATGACCGGGCGAATAGTCGGGATATCCCTACTACACGCGGACGCGCAGCCCGCTCGATAACGACGGTCAGGCGACGGCTCGCGAGCGCACGAACGAAGTCGCTTTGGCGCACGGGCGCTGAACCCCGCATACTCGAGCGCGCCGCGCGGCGCTTAGCTCAGGCGAATTGGTCGGGGGGTGGCTTCGGGATGACGGGTTCGAGGATCGCGTCCATGCGGGTGAAGACGCTGCGATCGATATCGACGCTCGCCGCGGCCACGTTGTCGTCGACCTGACTGAGCTTGGTTGCGCCGAAGATGACGCTCGAGATGCTCGGGCGGCGCAAGCACCACGCAAGCGAAAGCTGCGGGAGCGTGATGCCGGCTTCTTCGGCGATCGGAAGCAGCTGTTGCACCGCGTCGAGCACGGGCTGGGTGAAGTAGTCCTCCATCATCCCGGCGGCCGGGCCCGAGGCGCGCGTTCCCGGGGGCGGGTTCTTCGCGTCGGTGTACTTGCCGGTCAAAATGCCCATCGCGAGCGGCGACCAGACCACGTTACCCAGACCGTACTGCGCCGTCGCGGGAATGACTTGCGCCTCGATGTGGCGCCACAGCGCGCTATACTGCGGCTGATTGCTGATGGGTTCGGCCCAACCGCGCGAGCGGCAGATCGTCGCGACGCTCTCGATCTGGTCGGCCGTCCATTCCGAAACCCCCCAGTAGAGGATCTTGCCCTGACGCACGAGGTCGTTCATGACCGCGCAGGTTTCGTCGATCGGCGTGTTGCGGTCGTAGCGGTGGCACTGGTAGAGATCGATGTAGTCGACGCCCAAGCGCCGCAGCGAAGCGTGGCACTGTTCGTACACGTGCTTGCGCGAAAGTCCCCGGTCGTTAGGCCCATCGCCCATCGGAAAGAACACTTTGGTCGCGAGCACGAAACTTTCGCGGCGAAATCCCGACAGCCCGCGGCCGACGACTTCCTCGGCGCGGCCGCGCGCGTAGACGTTCGCGGTGTCGAAAAACGTCACGCCCAGTTCGTAGGCGCGCGCGATGCACGCTTTGGCGGTCTCTTCTTCGACCGAACCGCCATAGGTGAGCCACGAGCCGAGGCCCACTGCTGAAACTTTCACGCCCCAGCGGCCCAGATTCCGATATCGCATTATGGTACGGTCCTCTCGTAGTTCGGAGAATCCTTCGTGAGATCGGCTACACCTTGCAACCGGTTGCGTTCGGCCGATCAGTCGGCGGTGACGTCGAGCACGACGCTGCCGCCGTAGTTGTCGGTGAAGGTCAAAGCGCAACCGGGGTCGCCCAAGGTGCGGCGCGAGCCGTTGCGGTGCAGGGCGCGCGCACGGGGCGCCGGTGCGGGCGCGAGTCCCGGCCCCGGGCTCGAACCGTCGGCGGCGATCGTGTACGTGGTCGGCGAGGTCGCGGTCACGCCGCCCGTTGCGATGATCCCGCCGCATTGCCCGTTATCCGCTTCGCTGAACGAGAGGGTCAGACCGTCGGCGACCGGGCCCGGCTCGAACAACGTGACCGTTCCGGTTCCGGCATTGAGCGCAAGCGACGGCGACGTGCCCGAGGAACCTTGCGTGAACAGCGGGCCGCCCGAGGCTCCCGTGTCCGTCGTGTCCGTGACGTAGATCGGCGACACGTCCAACGCCCCGCTCGGCAACGAGGGCGATGTCGTCGCCACGGTCGCGTAGTAGGCCGTATTGAAGGCGGCGCTGCTCGGCTGCAGATAGACGAAGCTCAGCACGTCGCTCGAGCGACAGGTCGTGACGCTCGTGGCGCCGGTAGCTGCCGCGTTGCAGGCGGGAGGCGTGGGCGAATACGAACTGAGGTCGCTGACGGCGATCGAAAGCGTCGTCGATCCGGCCGGCAGATTTTGGTCGGTCACGCCGAGCCCGAAGGCCGGGTTGTAGGGGTCGTACACGCCGCCCAGGATGACGTTCTGATCCGCGTCGAGTGCGTCGACCCCGAAGTTCGAACTGAAGCCGAGGTAGCCGTCGCCCGAGATAACGGGTTCGGCGAACGCGACGCTGGTGGGCGTGCCGCCGATGTAGGCCGTGATCGAATTGTTGACGCTTGGGTCGATCGAGGCCACGACCGTGCCGCTGCCGAGCACCTGCGCGCTCGAACCGAACGCGGGCGGCGAGCCCAGCGGCGCTTGATCGTAGAGCGTGAAGACGAACGTGTCGGCATCCGGGCTGGGGGCGATGGGGGCGGGGATCTGCAGCGTGCAGATCTGCGGATCGCCGCCCGTGCAGTTGGTCGTCGATCCGGGCGACACGTCGAAATTGACGGTCACGTTGTAATCGATCACGCTGTTCGTCGTGTGGGTAACTTGGACCGATACGCCGTCGGTCGAGGGCGAGACGAACTCGCGGCGCCGGCGGCTACTCGAATTCGAAGGGCGCGGAATCGCGAGCCGCACCGTCGCGCGGCCCTTGGCCGTCGGCGAAGCGCCGGTCGCGGGTGCGCTCGGCACGGGCGACACGGCGTGGCCGCCGCCGCTGCAAGCGGCAAGCAAACTCGATACTAGCAGCGCGCCGAGCCGTCTGCGTTTGGGTGGTCGTCCGCCCATATAAAATCTCTGTCGGTAAAGGCCGAGCCCACTTGAGGTCCCCGCCCGCCGCGGGTTAGAAGTTGAGATAGCCGCCGGTTGCATTGACCGGAACACCTTGGTACATCAGCTGACCGACGCTCGTCAGCGTCGCCGGCGCCGTGAACGTGTACTGGTAGATGCCGCCGCCCGCAACGCCGCCGTTCGTGGGCGATCTGCCGGCCGTTTCGACGAAGACCTGACCCTTGCCGTCGGCCGTGACGCCGAGCCCGGTCGGGGTCACGTTCGCGGCTGCGCTCGGCGCCGTCGCACCCGGCGTGAACACGACCACTTGCGATTGCCCGGAGCCGCCCGATTGATCGTTTGCCAACACCACGAACAGATCGCCGTAGGGGTCGACCGCGAGGCCCTTCGGATCGGAACCCGCGCCCGTCACGAGCTGGTTTTGAAGCGCGAACGTCCCCTGGAGATTGTTGCTGTAGACGTCGACGACGTCGTTCGCGTTGTCGGCGACGAACAAACGGCCGCTGGAATCGAGCGCGATGCCCGTCGCATTCGGAGTCGATCCGCCCGGCGGCGTATTCAAGCTCAGCGAGCTGATCATGGTCAGTTGCGGCAGCGAGAACATGTCGACCGCGCTGCCCGCGCTCGCGTAGGCGTTGCCTTGCGAATCGACCGCCACACCGCCGCTGACGGGCCCATTTGGCCCGGGCCAAGCGGCGATGTTGCTGCCGACCGTGTAGGCGGGGTTTGTCGCCGTCGGCGCCGTTACCGGGAAGGTAAAGAGTCGACGCACGAAGTCGTCGGCAACGACGATCGAGTAGTTTCCATTTTGATCGGGAGCCGTGTGCGCCACTTGCGATCCCTCGAAGCCCGGGCCAAATGTGTCTCCGTTGTAAACGAAGTACGGATCGCCGAAGTAGGGCGAACCCGGCTGGACGTTGACGAGGTCGTACTCGATAAAGGTGTCGTTGTTCTGCACATCCTGTCCGGCGTAGATCGTCTCGCCGGGGATGGCCAGGAACTGCGACGATTCGCCGAGGTCGCTCGCGACCAGCGCGACGTTGCCGCCAAAATTATCGGTGAACGTCACGACGCAGGCGGATGGATCGCCCTCGGTGCGCCGCTTTCCGCTCGGCCGCTGGCTCTGCAGGCTCTGCAGACTCTGCAAATGGAGTGCGCGCCGGCGAGCCATGGCCGACGAACCGGTCGCGCCCGCGATCGTGAACTCCGTCGCCGAGACCGCAGTGATGCCGCCGCTTGCGATCACGCCGCTGCAGTTGGCGTTTTGCGCGGCCGTAAACGAAACCGGGACGTTCTCAGCTGCCGGACCGGGCTCCGCAAGGGTCACGGTCCCGGTTCCGCCGTCGAGCGCGATCGAGGGAGACGTACCGGAAGATCCTTGCGCGAACGACGGGCCCCCCGAAATTCTGCTCGCCGTGTCGGTTGTATCGCTGATGTAGATCGGCGACACGTACAGCGCGGGGCCGACCAGCGTCGTCGCCGCCACGGTCGCGTAGTACGCCATATCGAAGGGGCTCGCGGCGGGCTGCAAGTACGCGAAGCTCAGGATATCGCTCGAGCGGCAAGTCGTGACGCTCGTTACCGCGGTCGCGGCGGCGTTGCAGACGGGCGGCGCGGGCGAATACGAACTGAGGTCGCTAAGCGCAATCGAAAGGGTCGTCGAGCCCGCCGGCAGTTGTTGCTCGGTGACGCCGAGCGTGAAGCCGGGATTGTACGGGTCGTACACGCCGCCCAGGATCACGTTCTGGTCCATGTCGAGTGCTTGGGCCCCGAAGATCGAACTGAAGCCGAGATAACCGTCGCCTGAAATCACGGGCGGTACGAACGACGCGCTCGCCGGTATGCCGCCGACGTAGGCCAAGATCGAGTTGTTGACGTTGGGCGCGATCGAGGCTTGGATCGTGGCCGTGCCGAGAACGTGCGCGAACGTTCCGAACGTCAGCGGTGTCCCGGTCGGCGCTTGATCGTAGAGCGTGAAGTTGAAGGTATCGTAGTCCGGGCTCGGCGCGAGCGGCGCGGGGATCGGCAGCGTGCAGACCTGCGGATCGCCACCGGTGCAGTCCGTGGTCTCGCCCGGCGCGACATCGTAGTTGATCGTTACGTTGTAGTCGATCGTCGAGCCCGTCATGTGGGTGACTTGGATCGCCACGCCTTGCGTCGAAGGCGAGATGAAGTCGCGGTGCCGAGCGCTAGAATTCGATTGACGCGGAATCGTCAGACGCAGCATCGCACGGCCGCGGGCCGTTGACGATCCACCGCTCGCCGGTGCGGTCGAGGGAGACGTGGCCGGTGAACCCGGCAGCGGCGACAGGGTGCGGCCACCTCCGCCCGCGCTACAGCCGACGAGCGAACTCGATACCAGCAACGCACCGAGCAGCTTGCGATTCAAGAGTCGACCTCCACCCAATTGAAAGCGGGCCGCGCCGAGAAGGGCGACAGGGGACCGCGGATGCGGGCTTTCTCGCATCTTAGTAGGGTCTGTCGGTAAAGGTTGGCCTTTCTTGAGCCGTTGATGTTGGAAAGTGACGTCTTGGGCGACGAAAGGATTCTCGATGGCCGCGCCCCCGCGGAACTCCATGCGCTATGCATTCTTGGCGGCTATCACTGCGTGGTCGCTGGCCGTCAACGCGCCCGTCGCAGCAGCCACGATCGTCGGCACGCCGACCAATACCGCGACGTCGCCGGTACACATCGACGCGTGCTTGGTTTCGCTCGATCCGCAAAGCGGCACGACGCTGCCGTCGATTTTGCTCAGCTCCGTATCGACCGCCGGTCCTCAGCCGATTTCAGCCCAAGTCGAACTAACGCTGCACGACGCCAACGGTAACACGCTCGACACGCACACGATCTTGGTGCCGGTCGCGCCCTCCGAGGTCCCGCTACCGGGCTATCACGCGATGGGCGCCGGCGCGACGCTGGGCTGCCGTCTGCGCTCGGCCACGCTCTCCGACGGAACCGTCGTCAGCCTCGTCTCGAGCGGGAGCGGCGGCGGGGGCGGAGGCGCGGTGCTCGGCATTCTTGGCGGCGCCCTCTTGCTCGGCGGCCTGGCCGCGGCCGCTGGCCACGGCTCGTCCTCCGGATCCGCGCCGACCCCAGCTCCGACGTTCACTCCCACTCCAACGCCGGCACCGACGCCGACGCCCAGTCCCAGTCCGGTGCCGACGCCGACGCCGCAACCCACGGCGAGCCCGACCCCAACGCCCAGCCCGACGCCGAGCCCGAGCCCGACGCCGCTTGCCACCCCGACGCCCGGTCCGCTCCACGTCGCGCCAACGAACCTCAGCTTCATCGCGACGGGCGCCGGATATTCGCAGACGGTCCAAGCCAGCGAGAGCAACTACAGCGGCCCGTTCACGCTCAGCACGCCGTCGTGCTCGGGAAGCAACGGCACGATCGTTACGGTGTCGCCCAGCTCGACGACGGCCGGCACGTTCACCGTCACCCCGCAAAACGCCGGCACGTGCAGCATCAACGTCGGCGACGCGCGCGGCAACTTGGCGAGCTTTACCGTCAGCGTCACGACGACCGGCGGCACGATCATGAGCCGCCCGCACTCGGCACCGGCCTCCGCCCCGACCTCGGCGCCCGCGGCCGCAGGCCCGCCGCCGAAACGCCATTAGGCGTTCGGAGCGCCGGCTACCAGGGCTTCCACGTCGATCGGACAAGCGCAGTGCATGCGCTTCATATCCATCATCGCGGCCATCGCGATCGTCGTCTCCAGCTCCGGCCGAGCCTGGGCCAGGCAGCCCGATCCGGTCGTGTTGCAGCCGGTCACCGAGTTCATTCACGCCATCAATGCCGGCGACACGAAGGCGTTCTCGCGGCTGTTCACCGCGGACGCCGTCGCCTGCGACGAAGTCCCGCCGTATCGCTGGCTCGGGCCGAACGCCGTTGCCCACTGGTCGCGCGACGACGACCGCCTGATCGCGGCGCACCACATCACCAACGCGATCATTTCCGTCGCGCCGCCAACGTACTTCCATCGCGGCGGCGACGGTGCATACGCCGTCTATCCGCTCGTCGACGCGTATACGGTCGCCGGAAAGCGGCAGCGCGAGACCGGGCTGTTCACCTTCGCCCTAGTCGAAACGCCCGCCGGCTGGCGGATCAAACTCGCCTGTTTCGCCAAGCTGAGCGACACCAGCGACGCAAGTTGGGACGGCATGTGAATCCTGCGGCGCACACGCCAGCCGCAAAGCTCAGGCGCGCGCAGGCGCTGAGCGTTAGCGGTATGGTGGCAGCTGCTTAAGCGAGGCCGCCGTGATCACGACGTTGTGTGGAACCATCACCAGGTACGCTACGCGACAAACGAGTCCGGCATTCTCGTCCCAAGCGAAGAACGCATTATCGATCGGGCCTGGGATCGGACGAATGTTCCTACCGACCCCAGGGAACGGGTTTTTCCTGAGCATCCTCAGGATGCGCCAAAACTGAGGGCCGTCGATCTCCTCGCACTGCCTCTGCGCTTCTTCGCTCGCGCAGCCTAACTCGAAGTCAGGCTGATCCGATCCCAATCCACAGGAATGAAGCCCCCGTTCCTGGCGGCCTCGCTGCCCCTTTCATGAGCCGCGACAAATTCAGGATCGTCCCGCTTTACATCCGACCAAGTCGCCTCATTCAGCGCCTTCTCGTATTGAACGCGATCCTTCACGGCGATCATGAAGCCGGCCATCGCAAGAGCGTAACGAGTTACGAAGTCTTCCTTCGTGATGAGCATCCAGGCGACGACGAACGGCGCGGCGATAGCGGCGCGCCAGCTTCGATGCTCTTGCGGGTGGTTTATCTGATCCCACATAGCCTCTGCAGCGACGACGAGCTGGAGGCGAGCTTCATAGGGGATCCCGTCCCAGTGATCGTCTACCGCGTGCCGCGCACGTTCAAGGTAATCGGCGTCTCGGCTCATGCGCCAGGCAGTGTGCCGGCGCGAACTCAGCTTCTCAATTCGCGAGAGGTCGAGATCGAAGCGGCCTGGGCGAATGGCGTCCGTAGTCATGGACTTTCAGTGTACCCCGCTGGCCCGGTAGGGTTCTGTGACGGCGGCCGCACCGATGCGAAGGACCCGCTTGTCAACAAAACAAGCAGTACCCCGAAAAGCGCTCCGGCGGCCGACCTGTGCGCCCTGGCCGTGCTCGCGCTCCGGGGGTCGCGTCCTTGGACGGGTCGCGAGCCTCGTCCTCCGCCATAGTGACGCACACTTTCCGGCAGAAGTACGTACTTTCCTGTACTTCCCTGTGCAAACGCGTACTCGTACGATATGATTGGGGGCACGATGTCTCGTGCGAAGGGCGGCAAAACTCTAGAGCTATCCCTTGAGGACAACGAAGAGTTTGAAGCGCTCTACACGGAGCGCGGATATAAGCGCGCGCAGCTCGGCCGTATCTTGCTGCGCTACGCAATGCCACGGATCGATGAGGCCATCAAGGAGTGGAACGCCGCCGGCGCCCGCCGGACACAGCTGCGGCAGCGCCGGCCTGTCCTACTACGGGCCGCCAGGGGCGGGGACGATCCGCCGCGCGACGAGACAACGTAGCGCTAGCAGAGCGCCCCGCGGCAGCGTCTGATCCGCGGTTGACATCGAACGTATGTTCGATTACGATGGCGGCCCATGGCCGGCGCGCGTTATGCGGAACTGCACTGCCGCTCGAACTTCAGCTTCCTTGAAGGGGCGTCGCATCCTGAGGAGCTGATCGAGCGGGC
>Ga0302326_10008101_pt1 | contig 23253 bp, 25 predicted proteins | sample Palsa_T0_3_FD_202264 | JGI IMG/M metagenome (GOLD analysis project Ga0302326, IMG submission 202264) | Peat permafrost microbial communities from Stordalen Mire near Abisko, Sweden - Palsa_T0_3 | ecosystem: Environmental > Terrestrial > Soil > Palsa > Peat permafrost | place: Sweden: Abisko... | reverse complement strand
CTCACGACGTCGGCGCGCGACGCTGCGCCCGTCCGCAGCACATTGAGGACCAGGTTGCGGTTCATGTCCACCATCAGCTGGCGGTCGCCGCGGCGGATGCCGTGCCTGGAGAGCTGCCCGTCTCCAGTGCCGTCGGGGCTCTCGCCCGGGCGCCGTGATCGCCGTGCGGTCATGCGTACCGCTTCCCCTCTGCCTAACTGCTCCGTCGCCTGACTTCCGGCGGCCTGACTACCTTTGTCCTAAGGACAAACTAACTCTCCTCTAACTTTGTCCTTAGGACAAACTAACTACCTCTGCCATTGTTGTCAACGCACCCGCGCAAGGTCGTTCGCCCAGCCTCCCCGAGGTGGCCCAACGCTTGTTGGCCGCCTAAGACAGCGCCGTCAGGTGGGGAGGTTACGGCTTACGAGGAGGGGCGGCGCAACGCCCGCCTGCAGGTAACAGCCCACGATCTCGGCTGTTAGAGCCTGTGCGACCAGGATCCCGGCGAAGGAGGAGACACTGCAGACGCCGAGCCCTCCCGGGCCCCCCGGCCCAAGACGAACCGCCGTATCCGCGTAGGGAGCGCCGGTGTCGATGCTGATAGTGGCGATCTCGAACAGGCGCGACCCGCTCGGGTGCCTCGAGCGGACAGTGCGGCTGTGCTCCAACGACGTGACGGCAATCACCGGGAAGCCGAGACGAGCCGCCTGGAGCGCCATCTCAACGGGCGCACCGTTACAGCCTGAGTGCGATATGACGACGAACGCGTCTGCCGCCCCGATTGCCGCATCTTCCAGGAGGGCGGGCGCGGCTTCCGGACGGCGCTCGAGCTCTCCACTCACAAAGTCTTCCTTGGTGGCCCACCCCGAGGCCACCAGGTCTTCGAGGACCAGCTCTTTCATGGCGGAGAGCCCTCCGGCACGGCCGGCCAGCTCCATTGCCACGGCGCGGGAATGCCCGGTGCCGAACACCCACACGGTCCCACCACCGAGCAGGCGCCCCGCCAGGGCGCGTCCCGCCTGGGCGATGACGGCGACCTCCTTGTCCCGGAGCCTGCTGACATAGCGAGCCGCAACGGCAAATACGTTGTCGGCAGTCGCCTCTTTGGCGGCTATCACCTCGATATCGGTTGCGGGCTTGTGGTCGAGCATGGGGCCTCCGACGTCAGCCGATCGGGCGCCGCAGCTGGGCGACGAACTTGTAGCGGTCGCCGCGATAAAACGACTGCACGAACTCGACGGGCCGTCCTTCACTATCGCGGCTGTGGCGGGTTAGCAGCAGCATCGGGTACCCGACCGTGGTGTTGAGCAGCGCGGCTTCCTTTGGCGGCGCAGGGACCGTCTCGATCGTCTCCTCCGCCTCCGCCAGGTGGACGCCGAACTCGGTGGCGAGCAACTCGTAGAGGGAGACCGAGTCACCGAGGCGGCGAGCGAGGCCGGGGAAACGGGCGGCGACGAGGTGCGTGGTCTCGATTGCCATCGGCTCTTCGCTAGCGATACGGAGCCGCTCGACGCGAAAAATCCGTGCGCCATGGCGGACATCGAGGCGGCGGGCCAGTTCTTCGTCGGCGCCAACCTGGCCAACGGAGAGCAGCTGCGAGCGGGACGCAAGCCCACGTCGGCGCATGTCCTCGGTGTAGCTCGTGAGCTCGAGCGGCTGAGCGATCTTGGGTAGAGCGGCAAACGTGCCACGCCCTTGCATCCGCACGAGGCGACCCTCAATCGTGAGCTCGTGCAGAGCCTGGCGGATGGTGGTGCGGCTTGTGGCAAAGCTCTCGGCCAGGGACCGCTCGGGGGGCAGTGCCTGGCCGGGGGCGAGCCCAGCCAGCATGTCGGCCAAATGCCCCTTGACCACGTAGTACTTGGGGTACTGCCTGCTCAGTTGGTCCTCGGCACCGGCGGTTGCCGACGCAGGGCCGGCCGCGGCCGTCCTCATGGGTTGCCTCCTGGCCAGCCCAGCGGCTGGTGCGTGATTGAGCCTGTTCGATGTTAGAGAACCTGCGACTGGACATCGTAGGCCGTTTGCGCGATCATTTGGTCTAGACCATATTGGTCTAGACCAGATTCCCCGACGGCCACGAGGGCGCGGACCTGACCTGAGTGGACCCGAACAAGCACAAGGAGCGCAATGTGAAGAAACGCTTTATCGCTCCCACCGCTATCGCCCTCGCCGTCGCGGCCGGGGTAGGCGGTGGAGCTGTACCGGGAATAGCATCGGCCGCCTCGGCCTCGGGCGGCACCCTAACTGTCTGGCTGATGACCGGCGACACCGATCCAGCCGTCTACAACACCGTCAACGCCGCCTTCGTCAAGGAGTACCCAGGCTGGACGGTGAACGTCGAGATCCAGCAGTGGAGCGGGATCTCCGCCAAAATCATTACTTCTCTGGCGACCAGCTCCCCGCCCGACATCATGGAGCTCGGTAACACCGACGTAGCCGAGTTCGCCGCCTCCGGGGGGCTTGACAACCTGGCCACGGACGAAAGCCAGTTCCAGAACAGCTCCACTTGGCTGAGCGGCCTGGAGGGCCCTGCCGAGTACAAGGGGGGCCTTTATGCCGTCCCCGAGCTCGCCGGCGACCGCGTGGTCGTGTACAACAAGGCGATGTTCAAGAAGGCCGGGATCACAAAAACGCCTGCGGACCTCAACGACCTGCTGGCTGACGGCGCCGCCCTGAAGAACGCCTACTCCAAGGTGAAGAACTTCTCGGCGCTCTACCTGCCTGGCGAGGAGTGGTACGCCGCCATGCCCATCGTATGGGCCGAAGGCGGCCAGATCGCTGTCGAAAAGGGCGGCACGTGGTACGGCGACCTGACCTCCACGAAATCCCTGGCCGGCCTGAAGGAGTTCCAAGTAATCCAGAACTTCATGTCTACGTCGGCCTCCCGCGACGTGAACGAAGCCAACCCCTCGGACTCCGCCATCTTCGCCAGCGGCAAAGCCGCCATGTACATCGACGGCACCTGGACACTGGGCACGGACATCACCGACAACAAGGCCTTGACAGGAGATATCGGCACCTTCATCCTCCCGGGTGTCAACCCGGGCTCGGAGGCGCCCGTTTTCCTCGGTGGCTCGGATCTCGGCATCGCCAAGAACAGCCCTAACCAAGCCGAGGCACTGGCCTGGGTCAAGTTGTACGCTGGGAGCGCCAACCAGTTGCTCCAAGCCTCGAACGAGGGCTTCATCCCCAATGCGAGCAACCTCGTTGGCCAGGTCAGCGTGAGCTCCAACATCAAGACCTACTTCAAGGCAGCGGCCGTAAGCCAGTTCACGCCACCGGTGCCGGGCTGGGCGACCGTCGAGGCGGACAACGTCATGCAGGACCTATTGGCCCAGGTAGCCGAGGGCAAGCAGAACGTCGCCCAGATAGCCAAAACATACGACCAAAAACTAGACACCCTGCTCAACGCCCAATAGCGGGCCCTAAAACAAAATGGTTGCACCGACAGTGCCAGATTTGGCGCCCGCCAGGAAGGGGCGCCCCATCACTGGGGCCCCCTCCGACGGTCGGCGCAACCCTCGTCCGAGCTGGCGCCGCGCCGTGCGGCGCCAGCTTTTGCCGCTCCTTTTCCTCCTCCCGTCGGTAGGCCTGATCAGCTTCCTGACCCTCTACCCCCTCGGGAAGCTCATCGCCACGTCGTTCCAAAACCTTGGCGCGTTCCAGCTTGTCCAGCACAAGGTCGTCTGGGACGGCCTGGAAAACTATCGCACGATTTTCGCCAGCGGTGGTGGCTTGGGCACCTCGATCTTGCAGACGGCGCTCTTTGTCCTGGCCTGTGTGGGCCTGACCATGGCTGTAGGCACCGGGGTGGCGCTGCTCCTCGGCCGCATCGGCAAGGTGCTGCGGACCGTGGTCACCGTGTGCATGCTGTTCGCCTGGGCCATGCCGACCTCGGCAGCCGCCACGGTATGGACCTGGTTGTTCCAGCAGGAGTACGGCGTGGTCAACGACACCCTCACCTCGCTCGGCTTGAACTTCAGCAACCACAACTGGTTCGGCAGCGAGATTGGTGCCTACAGCATCATCGTGGCCAACATCGCCTGGGGAGCCGTACCCTTCGTAGCGCTCATGATGTACTCGGCCCTCACGCTGGTACCCCGCGACCTGTACGAAGCCGCAGCGGTTGACGGGGCTTCCGCAACTATCACCTTCCGCAAGGTGACCATGCCTATCGTGCGCCCGATTTTCGTCCTGATGACTGTGCTATCAATCATCTGGGACGCCAACGTCTTCAACCAGGTCTGGTACCTCACCCAGGGCAATGCCCAACTGCTGAACGTCGTCCCGCTTGGTGTTTGGCAGTACATAGAGGCGTTCTCCAGCACGCAGTATGGGCTTGGCGCCGCGGTTGCCGTCATCATGATCCTGCTCCTCGTGGCTGTCACGGGCTATTACATCCGGCTCATGGTCCGCACGGGCCAGGTAAAAGCGGAGGCAAAGGCATGACGGCACCTGTCCACATGGCTGGCACCCGGACGGCGCGCTACCGGTATATGACCTGGTTCTGGCGGGCGGTGGCGATCGCCTTCGCCGCGATCACCGTCTTCCCCGTCTACTGGATGGTCCAATCAGCGTTCGAGCCGAACAGTGACATCGCCTCGCTCGCGCCGAACTTCTTCCCCGTCCACTTCACCTTCCACAACTTTGTCGATGCGGTGCACCACACTGCGGGCGTCGGTACGGCGTATTTCCTCGACGACGCCCGCAACAGCCTGTTAGTCGTCGCCTCGGCGACCGCCATCACCCTGGTGTTCGGGTTCCTGGCAGCGGCAGCAGTGAGCCGTTTCCGGCTGAGGGGAGCGTCGGCGTTCCTGGTGCTCATCCTGGTGGTGCAGATGGTGCCGGGCACCGCGCTGATAATCCCAGTGTTCCTCATGCTCGATAACCTCCACCTGACCGACAATTACTTCGGGCTCATCCTGGTATATGCGGCATCGACCCTGCCTTTCACGATCTGGGCGTTGAGAGGCTTCGTCCGCGGCGTGCCCATCGAGCTCGAGGAGGCAGCCATGGTCGACGGGGCCACCCGGTTCGGCGCCTTCAGGCGCATCCTTTTGCCCCTGGTGCTGCCCGGCGTTGTTTCCGCCGGGGTATTCGCCTTCATCACGTCTTGGAACGACTTCCTGGCCGCGGACGTCCTCATGCAGCAGAACAACCACCAGACGTTGCCTGTTTGGCTGTACAGCTTCACCACCAACACGGGCACCGATTACGGAGGCTTGATGGCTGGCTGCACCATAATGGCTCTCCCCGTAGTGATCTTTTTCCTCCTGGTCCAGCGCCGGCTGGTTAGCGGCCTTACGGCAGGAGCCGTGAAGGGGTAACCATGACGATGACAGAGCCCGGCACCCAGGGCCCACAACTGGGCAAACTGATGGCTTCCGAAATGGCCGAACAACCGGCCCGACTGGCTTCTCTGCTTTCGCAGCGCGAAGAGATCGCAAAGGAGATCAGGTCGGTTGTCCCCGCCCGTTTGGAAGGCACCGTGCTCGTCGCACGTGGGTCGTCCGACCATGCGGCAACCTGCGGGGCATACCTCCTCGAAATGGCCACCGGGAGACCGGTCGCCCTCGCCTCTCCGAGCGTGCTTACGCTGTACCGCCACAACACGGATTACTCGGGCCACCTCCTCATAGCAGTAAGCCAGTCAGGCCAGACGCCGGAGATCGTTGAGGTCCTCCGGCACGCGCGCGCCGGCGGCGCACGCACCGTCGCGATCACGAACGACGCGGCCAGCCCGCTCGCTGAAGCGGCAGATTTGCCGGTCCTGCTCGGGGCCGGTCAAGAACTCGCTGTCCCAGCTACGAAAACGGTAACCGCGCAATTTACTGCCTTCGCCATAATCGCCCAGTCGCTCGGAGAGATCGGCCTGAACGACGACGTGGCCGACGAGCTGCCCCGCCAGGTTGCCGAAGTGCTCGCCGACCCGAGCCCTGCTGCGGCGTTGGCAGAATGGCTCGCAGATGCCGACCGTCTGGTCACGCTGGCGAGGGGTCTCCTGCTCGGCGCGGCGAGAGAGGCAGCGCTGAAAATAGCGGAGACTTCGTCGATGCTTACGACGGGGTTCTCGTCGGCAGACCTCCGGCACGGGCCGATCGCGATCGCCTCCCGCAAGCCGCCGTTCATTGCGTTCGCTCACCCCGGCCCGGCCGGCCCGGACGTGCTCGATGCCGTCCACGAGCTGAGGACGCGGGGCGCCAGCGTTCGTGTCGTAGGCCCGGTCGAGGATAGCGATATGGGCTGGCCCGCGGCAGCTCCGGAGATCCTCGCCCCGGTCCTGGCTGTCGTGCGCGGCCAGCAGATTGCGCTCTCGCTCGCTCGACTTCTTGGGCGCGACCCGGACGCGCCGCCAGGTCTGTCGAAGGTAACCCCTACGTGAAGCGCTTCGCGCTCCTTGCAGCGCGCGTTGCCACCCCCAGAGAGCTCCTCGAAAACGGGTTCGTCGTCATCGAGGGTGGCTCGGTGAGCGAGGTCGGCTCCGGGGCACCGCCAGCGACGGCAACCGCTGTGGACCTCGGCGACATGTTGATCGCACCAGGTTTTGTCGACGTGCACGTCCACGGTGGTGGTGGCGCCCAGGTGAACTGCCCGACCCGCGAAGAGGTCGAAACATCCGTGCGGAGCATGGCACGCTTTCACGCCAGGCATGGCACAACAGCTCTCCTCGCGACAACCGTGTCCGATAGCCCCGAGGCACTGAGGGCAGCGGTGGAAGGCGTCGCCGCGGTCGCAACGGCGGATCGCGGCGATCTGGCCTCCGGAAATCCCAGGCCTGGGCGTCTCAGCCAAGACGACCCGGGGGCCGTGGTGCTCGGCTCCCATCTGGAAGGCCCCTGGATCGCCCGTTCGAGGGCGGGGGCCCAGTTTGTACCGGCGCTTCGGCCACCATCTGTAGCCGAGCTCGACGACCTCGTGGCCCGCGGCCGCGGCACGGTGCGGCTTGTGACGATCGCACCGGAGCTCGAAGGCGTGCTCGACCTGATCGGCGCCGCTGTGTCTGCGGGCGTCGTCGTCTCGATCGGCCATACCGACGCCGATTATGCGACGACGAAGCTCGCTTTCGACGCCGGAGCAAGCCACGCCACCCACCTTTTCAACGCGATGGCTCCGGTCCACCACCGCCGGCCGGGCCCCATCGCTGCAGCTCTCGGGGACGAACGGATCTCGCTCGAGATCATCGCGGATGGCGTCCATATACACCCCGCACTGATCGCGCTCGTAGCCACTCTGGCACCTGAACGCCTCGTGCTCGTCACCGACGCGATCGGTGCTGCAGGGGCAGCCCCCGGCCTGCACCGTCTGGGCCCGCTTGAAGTGCTTGTCAAAGACGGTCGCGCCGTCCTAGCTGGCAACTCAGAGACGGTTGCGGGAAGCGTCCTGACGATGGACAAGGCCGTGGCGCTCACGGTAGACGTGGCAAGTGTGCCCCTGCTCACAGCCCTCAAGGCGGCCTCGCTCCACCCAGCCAAGGTCCTCGGGGAACATCGCAAGGGCCGCCTCAGCCCCGGTGCCGACGCTGACCTCGCGGTGCTCGACAGGCAGCTCGATGTCGTCGCGACTGTCGTCGGAGGCAAGGTCGTCTACGATCCGACCGGCCTGCTCAGTTCCCTCGGGGACGGTGCAGTCAAAGGTCCGGCCGTGACCAGTCGGGCCGTGAGCAGTCCGGCCCTGCCCAGCCCGGACGGAGCGACGGAGCCGGCGCCAACGCCGTGACAGCGGTCCTCGGCCTCGATGTCGGCGGCACCCACAGCCGGGCACGGTTGGTGCGGGACGGGACAGTTGTGGGAGAAGCGAACGGCCCAAGCGCGAGCCTGGCGGCGGCCGGGCGAGATCGCGCCGGTGCGTCGGTCCGGGCACTTCTCGGTGAGCTTGCTCTCGGCCCTGGCGCAGGTCTCGACGCCGTGTGCGTAGGTGCCGCCGGGACTGGCGCCGCCGAGTCCGACGCCTTCTTCGTCGAACTACTTTCCCCGCTCACCGTTGGAGGACGGGTCGTGGTCGTCAATGACGCTCGCATTGTGCTGGCAGCCGGCGGTCTCACCGAGGGGGTCGCCTGCATAGCAGGCACCGGCTCGATCGCCGTCGGCGTTGTCGCAGGTCGCGAGGAGCGCGCCGGAGGGTGGGGCTACCTGCTCGGCGACGAGGGGAGCGGCTACTGGGTCGTGCGTGAAGCCCTCCGCGAGCTGGCTCTGCGCCAGGACACGCACGTCCCCCTCGGGGCGCTTGGCGATGCCGTCATGGGCGCGGCCAGCTGCCCGGACATGGCTTCGTTGCTGCAGCGGTGGTACGACCGTCCATCACCCGACGAGTGGGCGGCGCTGGCCCCGTTGGTCATCGACTGCGGGGATCCTTTCGGCGAGGACATTGCCGAACGCACAGCGCAGGCCCTCGCGTCAATCGTTTCGGCAGTGGACGCCCAGCTCGGGGGGGCCCCAGGGTTGCCGGTGCTGCTGGCCGGCGGCTTGCTGACCCAGCATCAGGAGATAGCGGAGCGCACCGTCGGTACGGTCAAGTCCTCGTTACCTGACGCCGACGTCAGCGTACTGAGGGATCCCCCGGTAGCTGGTGCCGTTCGCCTGGCCCTCGAGGCCGCGTCGGGTGCCGTCGGCCCCTGAGGTTGAGAGGGCTGTCAAGGTGCTCGAGGTCGGTTCACCTTGTGCTCGACCAGGTTGCGCACCTTGCCGACGATATCGGCCGCCCCTTCGGGCGCCGGGTGCTGACCGTCGACGAGCGCAGCAATATGCCGCAAGCCCGTCCCCACATGAGCACGGGCGGCCCCGACGACGTCCGCGAACTCGTCGGTTTCGAACAATGCCTGCAGCGACCGGCTTAATCGATCGAGCTCTTTGGCCCCGCTCTTGGCCCCCACGATGTACCCGATGGCAATGGCAGCCAGCGTCTTCACGGGCCGCATCTTATACTCCGCCGGCTCAGCAAATCCGGGGTAGGGGATCTCCCACGAGCATGTCCACGATCCGCGTCCCTCCAAGCTGGGTGCGTAGCACGACGATCCCTGGGGGATCGGAGCGGATCTCGCCGATCTGCACAGCGTCGACCCCCAGGTGGTGGCCGCGCAGAGCTGTAAGGGCGGCCGCCGCCTCGTCGGGTGCCACAACGGCAATGAACTTTCCCTCATTAGCAACGTAGAGCGGGTCGATCCCGAGTAGTTCGCAGGCCGCTGCTACGGCCGGGCGGACCGGTAGGGCCGTTTCGTCCAGCACCACGGTCAAGTTGGAATCGCGGGCCAGCTCATTGCAGACCGTCCCGACGCCGCCCCGAGTGGCGTCGCGGAGCCAACGCGTCGAGGGGGCAGCAGCCGACAAACGCTCCATCAGGTCGTAAAGGGGGGCGCTGTCGGAGGCTATGTCCGACTCGAGCATCAGGTCGCCGCGGGCGAGCATCACCGCCATGCCGTGGTCCGCGATGGTGCCCGAGACGATCACGGCGTCCCCCACGCTCACGCGTTCAGCCGAAAAGGCCCGGCCCGAGGGGATAAGGCCGATACCCGAGGTCGAGATGTACACGCCGTCTGCAGCCCCGTGGTTGACGACCTTGGTGTCCCCGGTGACGATCTGCACTCCGACCTCGGCGGCGGCTATAGCCATGTCGGCGACGATCTCACGGAGCGTCTCGATCGAAAAACCCTCTTCGAGCACGAAGGCAGCCGACAGGGCGATAGGACGGGCACCCATCATGGCCAGGTCGTTCACCGTCCCGTGTACCGCGAGGCGGCCAACGGACCCTCCGGGGAAGCGCAGCGGCTTGACTACGAAAGAGTCGGTGCTGAACGCGAGCCGCTCACCCGAGGGCAGGGCCACAACCGCAGCGTCAGTCTGGAGGCCCGCGTCCCCCGAAGCCAGGGCGGGAAGGAACACGGCATCGAGCAGGGCCGCGGAGGCCTTACCCCCGGCGCCGTGGGCCAGGGTGACGACATCGTCGAGCAATCGGGGCCGACGCCGGCGGAACGCCTCGATGCGATCGAAGACAGCCTCTTCCCTGCCTGTTGCAGCGGTCTCGTGGGCGACATCGGTCATGACCGCTCCTGTTGCCCCACGGCCTGTTGAACGACCGACCACAGCTGCAATACGAGCGCGTCCTGGGCTTCTTGGATCCTGTGGACACTGTCCGAGTGCACCACCAAACAGTGTGCAACGGCCTCGCTGGCGGCCATCCCCCCACCTTCGTAGCCGGCGAGCCCGATCGTCAGCAGACCTCGCCGGGAGGCCTCCTCGAGGGCGCGGAGCACGTTGCGGGAATCACCGCTCGTCGAGAACCCAACGGCGATGTCGCCCGCACGGGCATGGGCGATCAGCTGGCGGGAGAAGACGACGTCGAACCCGATGTCATTGGCCAGCGCGGTGAGCACCGCCCGGTCCTCCACGAGCGACAGGGCGGGTAGGCCCCGACCGCTCGGAGGGCGGCAGAAGAGGGCCACCATGCCCTCAGCGTCTGTTGCGCTCCCACCATTGCCAAAGGTAAACAGCCGGCCACCGTCACGAAAGCATTTCGCCATAGCTTCGCCCGCCCGCGTGACGATGTCAGAGCAGCGTTCCAAGGTGGCCGTCCGGAGTGCCCTGCTCTGAGCGATCTGCGCCTTGGCAGAAGCGGTGAGGTCGGCAACCAGTGCCGCACCATCGCGCTCGTCAGCATCAATGAAGGGGTACAGGAAACCCGTGGGCTCGCTGGTCATGGCTGCTCCGTGTTGGTACCGAGAGGCCCGTCGATCAGGGTCACAGCGACGCCGGCGTGGACGAGCAGCAGGTCGCCGGGAACGGCATCCACCAGGCTGGCATCGACGATTGCGGGCCGCCCCCCGACAAGGACGTCCGCTCGCCCATCTCCGTACACCGCCGTGACCTCAGCCACCCGGCCCTCGTCGGAGCAGGTGATGCACACATCGTCCGTGCAAACCGGGTCGGGGGCGAGCAGGCCGGGATGCTCGAAGACCACGTGGCTCAGCTCCCACAGCAGGTGGTAGAGCAGCACGAGGTCGCCGGACCGGGCCGCGACCTCCGGGTCAAGCGCCTCCCACCACACGATGTGCTCCGCCGCCGCGGTAGGGGGACGCGGACCGGCACCGAGCCAGATCCGGGCAAGCCCCCAAGCCTCTGATCGCCTCAGTGCGTCGCGGGCAACCGGGTCAGTGGCCGAGCTCACGACCAAGAGGACGTCGTCGGGTTTGGAAAGCAGTCGCAAGGCGCCGACCAGGTCCGGGCCCTCGAGCTGGACGGCTGGCAACGCCCGTTTGCCGACAATGACGGGGTGGACGAACTCGACGGCCACGTGCCGACCGTGCGACTGCCACTGAGGTGCCATGCACCACATGGTCGCCCCGGCCGCGAACCGCCTGGCCAGGGACACCGCTGCGGCAGCCAAGTTGTCGGCCACCGAGACGTCGTCCGACGTCGCCGTTGGGACAGCCTCGACGCTTGTCAACTGAGCACCTCCAGACGCACTCCAGGCGACCGCCGGCGAGCTGCGACGGCGGCCTGCCCGAGAGCCAGGCCGCCGTCGTTGGGGGGGACTACCCGGTGGGCCAACACTCGCAGATTGAGGCGGCTGAGCTCAGCACGAGCGAGGCGAACGAGCAGCACGTTCTGGAACACTCCACCGCTCAACGCTACTGTGGCGATGCCGGTCTCCTGGCGGAGGCGATCAGCAGTTTCAGCGATCAAACGAGCGACCGCCTCGTGGAAGCCTGCGGCCACCGCGCTAGGCGCGCACCCGCGGCGAACGTCTTCCACGATGGCCCGTAGCAGCGCAGAACTGTCGATCTCGTCCTCCATTGTCTCGAACCGGTAACGCGGCACCGGCCCGATATGAGAACCGGCGACCGTCTCGAGCTCGATCGCCGCTTGAGCCTCGTACGAGACCGTGTGGCGGGCACCGATCAGAGAGCTCACGGCGTCGAACAAGCGGCCCATGCTCGAAGTCGGTACGCACTGTACGCCCCGCTCGAGCTGGCGGCGGAGCACGGACAGCTCAACCGGCGGGGCGGCCCGTACTGGCGATAGGTCCGCGCTCCATTCGATGCCCGCCGCCCAGAGGTGGGCCAGCGCGGCCCGGTAGGGCTTATGGATGGTGGCGTCGCCACCCGGTAGCGGCACGTAACGAAGATGCGCGCGCCGGTCGAACGAAACATAACCTGCAACGAGCGCCTCGCCGCCCCAGATAGCCCCGTCAGGACCGTAGCCCGTACCGTCAAAGGCAAAACCGATCACCCGCTCATCGGCCGGGACGCCATTTTCCACCATGACAGCGGCGATATGTGCGTGATGGTGCTGGACCAGTTCTACCGGGCAGTTAGCGTCTTCCTCGGCCCAGCGGCGGGTCTGATAGCCGGGGTGTGCGTCAGCGACAACCAGCTTCGGGTTGACCCGGTACATGGTCGCGAACTGCCGGACCGACCGCTTGAAGGCCGCGAGGGTGTGGACGCTGCCCATGTCGCCGATGTGCTGGCTCATCCAGGCGTCACGACCCACCGCTAAGCAGAAGGTGTTCTTGAGCTCACCTCCGGCCGCCACCAATGGCACCGACTCGAACGGCAACCGCACTGGCAGGGGGGCATAACCCCGTGAGCGCCGCAGCGGTAGCTCATGGCCTCCTTCGACCCGGACAACCGAGTCGTCACAGGGCACATGCACCGGTCGGTCGTGTACCAGCCAGCCGTCGACCAGGCGGCTGAGGCGTGCCCTCGCGTCCGCGTCCTCGTAGCAGATCGGCTCGTCGCTCAAGTTACCACTGGTCATTACCAGCACTTGCGGGGGCGGGTCGTCACAACCGGGAACGGGCTGGAAAAGAAGATGGTGAAGGGGCGTGTAGGGCAAGATGGCCCCCACGTAAGGGTTGCCCGGCGCCACCAGGTCGCTTAGCGGAGTGCGAGATCGACGGGACAGCAGCACGATCGGACGGGCCGGGCCGGTCAACACTGTGGCCTCACCAGCACCGATATGCGCAAGGACTTGCGCACCAGCGAGGTCGCGGGCCATTACGGCAAAAGGCTTGTCGGGGCGCGCCTTGCGGGACCGCAGCGTGGCTATTGGGGCGTCGGAAGTGGCGTCGCACACCAGGTGGTACCCGCCGAGACCTTTGACAGCAAGCACCTGGCCTGCTCGAAGAGCCGCTTGGGCCGCCGCTATCGCATTGTCGGTACCCTCCACAGCCTCGGCCACAGCGCCGGCGACGCCGCAACAACCGGTGCCACAAGCACCGGCGTAGAACTGGATCCGGGGCCCACATACAGCACACGCCACCGGCTGGGCATGGAACCTCCGGTCGGCCGGGTCGTTGTACTCGCTGGCACAGGCCTCGCACAGCTCGAACCCGCGCATTGTCGTATTGGGCCGGTCGTACGGCAGCCGGACCGTGATGGTAAAACGAGGGCCGCAGTTGGTGCAGTTTATGAAGGGGTAGCGGTACCTCCGGTTTCCGGGGTCGAACAGCTCGGCCAGGCAGTCTTCGCACACCGCCACGTCGGGAGGCACGAACGTCCGTGCCTTTGCTCGCGAGCGGCTCTCCAGGATCCGGAACCGCTGGTCGCCGAGCGGGTGGACGGCGGTCGTGTCGACAGTGACGACGCGGGCCATTGGCGGGGCGTCGTCGACAAGGCGGCGCTCGAAACAAGCCACGTCCGGCTGCGGGCCCTCGACCTCGACGAAAACCCCTCCGGAGTCGTTGCCGACGTGGCCACCCAGCGCAAGCTCCCTAGCCAGGCGGTGGACGAACGGCCGGAAACCGACACCCTGGACCACACCTGTCACGCGTAAGCGGTGCCGGACCGCGGCCGCAGCGCCCGCCACCCCGTTCATGCCGGGACCGGGCGCATCCTGCCGAGCGTCACCGCGGCTTCCCGGTGCATCCGCCCGAAGTTGTAGTACGCCGCGCACGCGCCCTCCGATGAGACCATGCATGTCCCGATGGGCGTCTCGGGGGTGCAGGCCGTGCCGAAGACCTTGCATTCCCAAGGTTTAATGACTCCTTTGAGCACCTCCCCGCACTGGCATGCCTTCGGGTCGGCAACCCGGATACCGGGCAGCTCGTAGCGCACCTCAGCATCGAATGCCGCGAACTCGTGGCGAAGTTTCAGGGCGCTCTGTGAGATAAAACCCAGCCCCCGCCACTCGAAATGGGGTCGCAGCTCGAACACCTCTCCCAGGACGGCCAAGGCTTTCGGGTTACCCTCCTCGCGGACCACTCGGGAGTACTGGTTTTCGACCTCGCAGCGGCCCTCCCTGATCTGCCCTAGCAGCATGAAGATCGTCTGGAGGATGTCGAGGGGCTCGAAACCAGCGGTAACGAGTGGCTTTCCGTACTGGGCTGGTACGAACCTGTAGGGCCGTTGGCCGATAACGGTTGAAACGTGGCCAGGCCCGAGGAACCCGTCCAGCCGAAGGTCCGGTGACTCAAGGATTGCCTTGAGCGGCGGGACGATCGTCACATGGTTCGAGAACACCCGGAAGTTGCGGATCCCGCGGTCTCGGGCTTGGAGCAGAGTCAGTGCGGTGGAAGGGGCGGTCGTCTCGAAACCAACGGCGAAGAAGACCACTTCGCGCCCCGGGTTGTCGGCCGCTACCCGCAACGCGTCCAGGGGCGAATAGACAAACCGTATATCTGCGCCCTCGGCCTTCGCTTTGAGCAGGTTGCCCTGGCTGCCGGGAACCCGCATCATGTCGCCAAAAGAGGTGAAAATAACACCTGGCTGCCTCGCCACCCACATCGCGTCGTCGACCCGGCCCATTGGGATGACGCACACCGGGCAGCCCGGGCCGTGTACCAGCTCGATGGACGGCGGCAGCACATGCTCGATGCCGTGGCGGTAAATGGTGTGCGTGTGACCACCGCACACCTCCATAAACTTGAAATGGTCGTCACCGGCCAGCGCGGTGATCTGGGCCACCAGCGCACGCGCCGCGGTCGGGTCGCGATATTCGTCTACGAAACGCATGGTCTCAGCACCTACGCGACCGGGCTGATCTTGGACAGGCGGAACGCTTCGAGCTCGTCGCCGAACGCCTGCCCCATCATCTTGAGGGACTCCAGGGCAAGGCTGGCTTCTTCCTCGTCGATCTTCGACATGGCGAACCCGACATGGATAAGCACCCAGTCGCCCGGCTGGAGGTGTTCATCTTCTAGCAGCCCGATGTTGACAACGCGCGTCACGCCGGAGACGTCGACGCGCGCCAGATGCTCGTGGCCGGTGGACAACTCCACCAACTGGCCCGGGATCCCGAGGCACATTTACATTTTTCCTTTCAGCCTCGGTACTCGATCGACTCGAGTACCAGTTCGTCGCCGCCCACTAATGCAATATCTACGGCCCCGCATACTGGGCAGGCTAAGGGCATCTCGTCGCCTTCCCAGGTGTCGTGGCAAGAACCGCAGCGAGCTCTTACCGGGAGGAGAACCAGCTCCGCGGCAGCCCCTTCGGCGACCGTGCCCTGGGTGGCGACAGCAAACGACAATTCGAAAGCGTCCTCATGGACGTGGTGCAACCGCCCAACCCGAACCCGGACGTTGGCCACGGCACGCTCACCGGCGCGTCGCTCTATGGCGTCGACGATCGAACTGCACAGCCCTAGCTCGTGCACTCAGGCCTCCTTTACGGCGACGATCTCAACACGCACGTCGACCTCCGGCTCGACCCGGAGCATCAGGACCCGAGGCGGCTCCATCCCAAAGTCCCTGATGTCGAAGCGGGATTTCCCGGCAAGCTCGATGGTCTGGTCGTCGATGGCGTGGACGGTCATCTCGTCCTCATAACTGTGGGCCACACCTCGGAAGCTGATGTCGCCCCGGACCCTGTAGCTGCCATCGTCACCCGATCGTTCCATCTTTTCCAGGGAACCGTCGATGGTCGGGTAGCGCTTTGCGTCAATCCGCTTCTGCATTTCGCGATCTTCGAGGCGGTTCCCGGACGAAAGTCGGCCCACTGACAAGGAAAGCTGGCCGGTGGGGCTCGCGCTCAGATCAATAGCGCCGTCTGGCGCCATCTCCATCTCCACGAACCCTTCGAGGCCGTCGGTGCTCGAGTGGACCGGGTGCACGTTCGACTGGGCGTCGATCCACACGTGCGAGCGCTGGGGCACAATCCTGTAGCGAGGCACCGCCCTATTACATCGCCCGCATCTTGAGGTACCTGGCGAGGTCGGGCAGCGACTTCACAACCAAGATGGCGACCAACGCGACCAACAGGGTGAAGACGAAACGGAGGATCATTTTCTTGTTCCCTTTCCGACTGGTTCGGTGATTACAGCAACGGGTGCTGGTTGGGGAATTTCACCAAAGTGCTCCGCTTGGACCTGGCCATCAGCGAGCTGGCGGCACAGTTCCATGGCACTTTCAACGGCCGAGGCTACGGGCGGGCTCAGGCCGATGCCCTCGTCGAGGCTGGCCGGCTGGCAGCCCACGATGTAGATCTCCTCAACGCTGCCGCCCAGCCGGGAGAGGGTGGCAAGGACGACGTCGGGGCTCATGCTGTGGGCGTCGACGACGGGGAGGTCCTCATCGGGGCCAGGTACTCCTGCGGCCGCGGGTTGTATGACGGCCAAGGTGCCGGGCGGCTCGCCCATCGGCACGGCGTCGACCAGGACCAGCCGGTCATAACCGTCGAGAAGCTCGTAAGCCAGGTGCACACCGCGCACGCCGAAGTCGGCCACGCGGACGCCAGGAGGCATCGGCACGGCCGCCAAGCGGCTCGCTACTTCGACGCCGAAGCCGTCGTCGCTCAGAAAAATATTGCCGATGCCGGCAACAAGCACTCCCGGGCTCATCCCGCTGCGTCCTGTTCCGAGAGCGGCTCTACTTCGTCCGGGTAGAAGAAGAGGTACCGGCCCTGCCAGTTCAGCTCATCGCTCGCAGCGTCGTCGACGCTGACGGCCACGTGCTCCGCGCCGTCGACATCGGTGAAGATCCCTGCAACAGTGGCTGTGAGGGAGTCGAGGAACAGGTCTTGCGCGTCCGAGCGGTGCGACGGGTGCAGGCGGACACGGCTCCCTTTGCTCACCTTGGAACCCGCAATTACGACAGTCGTCTCCCAGGGGTCGAAGGACGCGTCTGCTACAGGGTCCCACCACGGGACCGTCAGCGGTGGCTCCTCCACCGGCGCCACCGTACCCAGTGAGCGGACAGCGCCGTGCAGCCGGTCCCAGATCTCGGGGGCGAAGCTGTCTACGCGGTCGATGATGGCCGCGGCCCTTGGGTCAGTACCACGCGCTTCGCACCGCTCCTCGTCGGTCAAAGTCAATACCCGTAGGGCCAGGATCTCGTCGATCTCGGTGCCGTCGTAGAGGTCCCCTGGGCTCTCCGGGGCCACTTCGGGGTGGTCGTAGAGGATGATCGGCGAGGACAGCATGATGTCATCGTCCCCGACCAAAACAGGGAACGCCCCGTCGTTTTCGCAACTGCCCACAGCATCGCGGGCACCGGCCGGCGGGTCTAGAAGGGAAACGAAACGGCCCTTGTCGACGGCCAGCATGGTGTGGACCGCCACCAGGGACCGGTCCATCACGCTTTCGCGCCGCGCACTCGTCCCGGCCCACGTGGTGGTGTTCTCGATCGTTACCGTCACCTTGACCAATGGCCCGTCGCCGTTCGCCTCGGTCGCAGTGACGACCACCCGCCCCTGGACCGGTTCCCAGTGGCGGACCAGCTGCCCGACTACAGCGCCGTCGGCGCGGCGGAGCAACTCGGGCTCGGTCCCGCCACTCCAGCCGAAAGTCGCTACGTAACCCCGTTGGCCCAGCCGCTCGAGCGGTCGCTGCGGGAGGTCCACAACCCGGTCGACCGCCTCGTCCCACGTGACGTAGCGCGTGCCGTCGACCTCGAGCTGGTCGACACGGACGAACCCACCCAGGCCATCGGACGCCTCCACAAATCGGTGTTGCACCTGAAGGCAACGTGCCCGCACGCGCAACATCGTCGCCACCTCCGGTCGCACCAGGCATTCGGTGCGCAGCGACGAGCGCTCGGAACCGTCGGTTTCGCTGAACGCCCAGGGGACCAGCACGCCGAACTGCCATCGAAGCTGGTTCTTGGCCGACGACGCCCGGTACGGGTACAGCACGTACCCCTCGTAAAGGACGGCTTCGGCGATCGCCCGCGCGCTATCGAAGCGGTCCGCGCTGTCGTGTTTGTCCGCTCGGCTCTTCATCTGCCCGCTCACTGGCCGGCCTCCTTCAAGAGGCGTTCGAGGGCCTGGTCCCAAGTGGGCAGGGCACGCGATGCTTTGAAGCGCTGCAGGGCGTCGAGGGTGTCGCGACCTACCCGCAGCCACCCGCTACTCGGGAAGTACAGGTCCATCACCGCTCGCCAAACCTGGACGGGCAACCGATAGGACGCCTCCTGGTCCCAGCCCACCGGTTCGGCCGAGAACCCCGAGATCCCCGGGACGAAAACTGTGCCAGAGAAAAGCAAGAGCAGGGGGATCTCCCCCCCGGCGAGAGCATGCATGTACTTCGCCCCGGTCACCTCGAAGTCATAGGTGCATGCGACCGGCAGGTCGAACTCAGTGGACGCCGCGAACCCCGGCAACACCGTCGGTACGTGCGCCCAAAGGAACGGGCGGAGTGAGTCGCCCCACTGCGGCGCCTCCCCGAACAGCTCATAGAGCCGCTCTTCCTCCTCGGCGCTGTAGCGCCGGCGCTGCGGCTCGATACGGATCTGGCAGCGCAGAGCGAGCGCATGGACGTCGCCCCCACCGGTCTCAGACACGCGCAGCCGCAACATCAAGGTCGGCACAGCGGCGTGCGGCTCCGGTCGGGCGCCCATCACTTCGAAAGCCAGGTGGGTCATCGGGCCGTGACCCCGCAGCGGGCGCGCACCGTGGCGAAGAACCTGTCCAGTTGTTCGTGGGCTTCGCTCCCCCCATCGAAACCTCGCCACAATCGGCGGAGATGCCCGACCAGCTCGTAACACACGTCGACCGGTACCAGGTAACACTCCGCTTCTCCGCGTTCCGCCCGCACCAGGAACGCCTCGACGTCCGGTTGCAGAGTCCCCAGCTCCGGGTTTGCCGCAACTATCTCCGCCCACGTCTCCAACGCGAGCTCGGATTCCGTGGCGCCTGCCGGACTGGGGTAAAACGCTGCCACACGGCCAAGTTCCGAGTTGAGGAAAAGGAACGCCACACTGACCGGGATCTGCATCGCATCCCACTGGGCCCGCGAAAGCTGGAAGCTCGGGAACGCCACGTAGCGGTCCGGTACCGCCCGGTAATGGCCGCCACCCGAGCCCTCCGACACGAACAATAGGTAGCACCCCCGGCAGGCGCACATCAGGTTGCGCGCCTTGGTGTCGACGAGGTGGCGGTGATCGTCGCCGATGCCGTCTCCGCACAACTCGCAGCGCTCGCCGGGGCGGGGGACCTGCTTGGGCCGAGTGCGACGGATCCGTCGCAACACAGCCAAAGGGTCATCCGTCAACGGCTGACCATTTCGCTCGGGCATTCCTCGTAAACCGGCTTGGTGCTTAGCAGCACCGGGACACCGGGGACGGGCCGAGCCGGCTCGTCGACGTCGATGCAGACGATTTCCGGAGCGGCCTCGACAATCGCCCGTTCGACAGCTGTCTGGAGCGTAACTGCGGATGAGGGGCAGCCGTCGCAACTACCATGCAGGCGCAGCCTGACCGCCCCGGCCGCCTCGTCGAGCTCGAGGAGCTCCACATCGCCGCCGTGAGACGACAACAGGGGCCGGACCTTGGCCAACGCGGCCTCAACCCGCTGGGCGAGGGACTCGGGATGGAGCCCGTGGACCAGCAGCAGGCTTGCGACCAGGTCGTCGGCCACCAGGGCGTCGACCAGGCTCGGGGAGCTGGCACCGGCCAGCTCTACGACGCGGGCCAAGCCTGCGCCGTAGAGGTCCGTCACGAGACGCAGCAGTTCCTCGGCCCGGGCGCAGGTGCGGGGCTCGGCCGACTCTCGCAGCTGTTCTAACAGTTGCTCGATACGGTCGCCGGTGGCGCGGAGGTTCTGTGGTGCCGGCATCGGGCCTGCGTTCAGTCGGCCAGTTCGGGGTTTGCTACCTGGGTCGGCGAATGGAGCCTCTTCAGCACCTTGCCCTTCCCCAGGTACATGTGGACCCCGCAAGGCAGGCACGGGTCGAAGCTCCGGACCGACCGCATGATGTCGATCCCCTTGAAATGCTCCAGGTCGTTCTCCTCGAAGATCGGGGAGTCGATCACGGCGTCCTCGTACGGCCCGGGCGTGCCGTAGACATCGCGCGGGTTGGCGTTCCAGGGGGTCGGCGGGTACGGGTGGTAATTGGCGATCTTTCCGCCCTTAATGACCATGTGGTGGGACAGGACGCCACGCACCGCTTCGGTGAAGCCGCAACCGATCCCCTCATCGGGTACTTCGAACGGCTCCCACGTCTTGGTCTTCCCTGCGCGCACGTCGGCCAGGGCCTTCTCGATGAAGTCGAGGGCGGCGGCCGCAGCGTACGCCTGGAAGTACGTCCGGGCGCGGTCGCGCTCGATGGTGTTGGACCATTGCGGGATCTTCCACTCGAGAGTCACTGCCGGCTTGAGCACGGTCTTAGGAAGGTTGATGACCACGCTGTTGCCAGTTGCTTTCAAATGGTCGGTATTCACGAGACCCGATAGGGCGGTGGACCAGAGACGGGCCAAAGGACCGCCGCCGGTATCGAGGGCAAGGTGGTCCTTGCCGTCGAACCAGCGGGGGGACATGACCCAGCTGTAGTTGCCGTCGAAATCCCGCTTCTGGGGCTGAGGGTTCGTGTGCTGGTTCCACGGGTGGCGGCGGTCGACCGCATTGCCGAGCGGGTCCCGGGTCACGAACATTTCCTGGTCTGCCCAGTCGTCGTAGAATGAGTGGCCGAGCAGGATCCGGATGCCAAGGTTGATCTTGACAAGGTCGTTGGTGACCAGCTTGCCGTCGACAACAACGCCGGGCGTTACCCCCATTGCCCGGCCCCACTTGGTCATGTCCTTGTAATCGAAGTTGCACACCTCGGGATCTTGGAACGCTCCCCAACACCCGAGCAGGATGCGGCGACGCCCGACCTCCTCGTAGCCGGGCAGTGCCTGGTAGAAGAAATCGAACAGGTCGTCGTGCATCGGCACGACCCGCTTCATGAACTCGACGTAACGCATCAGCCGGATGTAGTAGTCGGTGAAAAGCTGGATCGTGGCGGTAGTGCCAACCCCGCCCGGGTAGAGGGTCGAGGGGTGCACGTGACGACCCTCCATGAGGCAGAACATCTCACGTGTGTAACGGCTTACCTGGAGCGCCTCGCGATAGAACTCCCCCGAGAAAGGGTTGAGCGAGCGCATGATGTCGCCGATGGTCTTGTACCCGTGGTCGCCTGCGTGCGGGGACTCGGTACGGTTTGCCTGTTCAAGCACACCGGGATTGGTCTCGGCGACCATCTTCTCGCAGAAGTCCACGCCGACGAGGTTCTCCTGGAAGATGTTGTGGTCGAACATGAACTCGGCGGCCTCGCCCAGGTTGACGATCTGCTCGCCGAGCGCCGGGGGGCGCACTCCATAGGCCATGTTCTGCGCGTAGCAGGAGCACGTGGCATGGTTATCGCCGCAGATGCCGCAGATCCTGCTGGTGATGAAATGGGCGTCGCGGGGATCCTTGCCCTTCATGAAGATGCTGTAGCCCCGGAAGATCGACGAGGTGCTGTGGCACTCAGCGACTTTGCCCTTGCCGAAGTCGATCTTGGTGTAGATCCCCAGGCTGCCCACGATGCGGGTGATCGGGTCCCAGGCCATTTCCACCAAGCCCTTGGCGTCCTTTGTCGGTGCCTTGGTTGCCATTGCCCTACCTCCCAGTTCCCTTGTAGCCAGTCACTAGTTCCTTGCCTCGCACCCGCCACTTCGGCTCGCGCTCGAGGGTGTGCCAGGTGACCTCGCGCAGGGCCCTAATGGCTTTGCCGTAAGCGCCGCTGGCGGCGGTGGAAAGATGGGCACCGGGCGGCTCGTCCATGAAGGGCATGAACTTGTCCGGGAAGCCGGGCATGGTGCACCCGATGCAGATGCCGCCGACGTTGGGGCAACCGCCAACGCCATTGATCCAACCCCGCTTGGGCACGTTGCACTTCACCACCGGGCCCCAGCAGCCGAGCTTGACGATGCACTTGGGCGACCCGTACTCATCGGCGAAGTCGCCCTGCTCGTAATAGCCGGCCCGGTCGCAGCCCTGATGAACGGTTGCCCCGAACAACCACAGAGGCCGCAGGGAGTCGTCGAGGGGGATCATCGGCGCTTGGCCGGTGGCCTGGTAAAGCAGGTACAGGATGGTTTCCGAGAGGTTGTCGGGATGTGTCGGGCAACCGGGCACGCACACAATCGGGATGCCTGCCTTCGACTTCCAGTTCCAGCCCAGGTAGTCCGGCACTCCCATAGCCCCCGTCGGGTTGCCCGCCATGGCGTGAATACCGCCATAGCAGGCGCAGGTGCCCGCAGCGAGCACCACCAAGGCCTTTGGTGCCAGACGGTCCAACCATTCGCTGGTCGTCATGGGCTGGTCGGTGGCCGGGTTGTTGCCGAACCCGCACCAGTAGCCCTCCTTCTTGATGGCCTCGTTTGGTATCGAACCCTCGACTACCAGTACAAATGGGTCGAGCTCACCCCGGTCGGCTTTGAAGAACCACTCGATGAAGTCGTCTGCGCCGCCGACCGGGCCGCATTCGAAGTCGATCAGCGGCCAGTGGACGGCGATCTTGGGGAGCCCGGGCAGGGCTCCCAGGGCGATCTCCTCGATGCTGGGCTGCGTGGCCGCGGTCAGCGCCACTGAGTCCCCATCACAACTGAGACCGGCATTGATCCAAAGAACGTGGACGACTGTTTCGTCCGTTCGAGCGTCGGTAACCGTCAAGCCAGTTCCCCTCTCTCTGGGAGACAAGCGCCATGCGATCCTGTTCCGCGTCAACACTTACGCACGTGGTGCTGGGTGTAAATGAGTGTTTTTTACACTGCCGGCCAGCCGAGCTTGTGCGCCCTGGGAGCCGTTGACAGTTGCCGGCCACAGGGAGTATGAAAATGAGTAGGGAGGCGTATGGACGACGTCACGGCGGCAACGGCAGGCAAGATTTCCCGCTTCGAGCTAGCCCCTCCTCGCCGCTTCATCCTCCCCGCCGTCCTGCTCCTGCTGTCGGAGCAGCCCGGCTACGGCTACGAACTGCTGGCCCGCCTGGCCGACTTCCGCCTCGGCCACGTCGACCGACCAGCGGTCTACAGAGCGCTCGGCCGGCTGGAAGCCGATGGCATGGCGCGGTCGTCATCTCAGAACGGCACGGTTGGCCAGGC
>Ga0302326_10008100_pt1 | contig 23253 bp, 25 predicted proteins | sample Palsa_T0_3_FD_202264 | JGI IMG/M metagenome (GOLD analysis project Ga0302326, IMG submission 202264) | Peat permafrost microbial communities from Stordalen Mire near Abisko, Sweden - Palsa_T0_3 | ecosystem: Environmental > Terrestrial > Soil > Palsa > Peat permafrost | place: Sweden: Abisko... | reverse complement strand
CGCCAGGTGGTCGACAGTAAGCCATGGGCTCTAGGCTGGTGTCGTCTCTGAGCTCGGGTTCGCCGACCCCCGGCGAAGTTCTGTCCTCGCGCGACCGCGCGCTCATGGCGCGTATCGCGGTGCGCCTGTTCCTCGGCGGAGCCGTCCTCATCCTCGTCGTGCTCGCGTTGCCCCACGGCCGGATCAAGACCGTGGGCATCCTCGTCGTCCTCGCCGGGTGCCTCCTCGGCGCGGTGATCATACGCATCGCCGCCGATCGTCTCCCCTATTGGTCGTTCGACGTGATCGCCGCCTACGCAGCGTTGCTCATCACCGGCGCCAGGGTGTTCACGAGCCCGGCGGGGGCCAGCGGGACCGGCATCCAGTCGCTCTACCTGTGGATCGTCCTCTTCGTCTTCTACTTCCTACCCCGCTCCCACGCGCTCCTCGAGCTGGCATGGATCGGGGCCCTCTATGGCGCCGCACTCGACATGGCAGGCCCTCACAACAGCGCCCAGGTCACGCTGTGGACGGTGACCATGGTCGGGCTACTGCTCGCGGGCTTGGTCATCGCCAAGCTGCGCGACCACACCGACGGTCTCGTCGAGCGCCTCAATCAGGCCGCCCGTACCGATGCCCTGACCGGATTGCTCAACCGTCGCGCCTTCGACGAGCATCTCGAGCAGGAGCTCGCTCGTGCCCGTCGCTCGCATCGTTCCTTCGTCGTTCTGCTCGGCGACCTCGATCGGTTCAAGGAGATCAATGACCGCCACGGGCATCCTGCCGGAGACGCGACCCTGACCGTCGTGGGCCAGGTCCTTCAAGGCGCGACGCGAACGGTGGACACCGTAGCGCGGGTGGGCGGAGACGAGTTCGCCCTACTCCTTCCTGAGAGCGACGAGGAGCAGGGGTGGGTCCTCGTCGAGCGGCTGCGTCGGTATCTGGGCGATGCCCTGGTCCACCACGAACCCGCGGTCGGCATTTCCATCGGGCTGGTCGTCTATCCCCGCGACGGGGAAACGGCAGCGACGCTGCGGGCCGCTGTCGACCAGGCGCTCTACGCCGCCAAGGAGTCCGGTCGAGGTCAGTCGACGGTTCACGATTCGGCTTCGAGCCACGGCGTCAGCGCCTCGGGCGCCACGGCGCGGGCTGATAGTCCGGAGCTGCAAGCGATGCTGACCCTGGTGCAGACGCTCGATACGCGAGGGGTCGGATCCCCGGAGCACTCGCGCCGCGTGGCCCATCTCGCCGGTATCGCCGCGCGAGAGCTCGGCCTTCCCCCGGCGAAGGTCGAACGGATCGAGCTCGCCGGGACGCTCCATGACATCGGCACGATCGGCGTCCCCGAGGCGATCCTGCGCAAGCGCGGGCCGCTCACCGCCGAGGAACGGACGGAGATCCGCCGCCATCCGGAGATCGGCGCCGACATCCTCCGTGCAGCTCCGTTCGTCGACATCCGGGACTGGGTGCTCCATCATCACGAGCAGCCGGACTCGGGCGGCTATCCGAGCGGTCTCAGAGCGGATGAGATCCCCTTCGAGGCCCGCATCCTGGCGGTGGCAGAGGCCTACGAAGCGATGACCAACGATCGCTCTTACCGTCCCTCGCTCGGTGCACGGGCGGCGCGGACGGAATTGCGGCGCGGCGCCGGGACGAAGTTCGATGGCGAGGTCGTCGATGCCCTGCTCGCCGCGATCGAGAACGACTCGTAAGACCGCGCAGACCTGACACCTTCCGGCGGCGAACCTAAGGTTCTACGCTTAGCCTGTGTCTGACCGCATTGTCTATGTCTCGCGGCTCGTTCGGCGGTCTCTGGTCGGGGCAGACGGGGCTGACGTGGGCCGCATCGTGGACGTGGTCCTCGGCTCCGGCGGGCGACCGCCACGAGTAAACGGCTTCGTCGTCGCCGTTCAGCGTCGGCACGTCTTCGTCGGCGCGGGGAGAGTGGGGGAGATCGACGCCGAAGGTGTGCGCCTGCGCCGCGGGTCGATCAACTTGCGCCAGTTCGAGCTGCGACCCGGCGAGCGCCTCGTCAACGGCGAGCTCATCGGAGGTGAGGTCGGAGGCGGTCGCGTCGTCGATATCGGACTCACTCCGGCCCCCGACTCCTTCGCCTGGGAGGTGGCGACTGTCGCGCTCGGCCACCGCGGGCTGCCCGGGCGACGGAAAGCGCCCACCGTGATCGACTGGAGCGAGGCGGGCGAGCTGTTTGCGGACGAGCGCCCGATCGATCGCCAGGCGGCGGCGCTCGGCGGACTGCACCCTGCGGAGATGGCAGCCGCGATCCGCAGCCTGCCCCTGAGCCGTCGACGTGTCCTCGCCTCGGCCCTCGAGGACGAGCGCCTCGCCGATCTCCTCGAGGAGCTATCCGAGGATGAGCAGGTCAGGCTCATCGAGGGCCTCGACCAGCCGCGTCTGGGGCGTGTTCTCGACGAGATGGAGGCCGACGACGCCGCCGACCTGTTGGCGGAGTTCCCGGCGGCGCGCCAGGCCGAGCTGCTGGGCGCGATGGACCCCGAGGAGGCCGAGCCCGTGCGCCGGTTGCTGAGCTATGCGCCGGACACGGCGGGCGGCCTGATGACGCCCGAGCCGATCATCCTCGATCCCCGGGCCACGGTCGCCGAGGCGCTGGCGCGCATTCGCGACCAGGATCTTCCCGTTCCGCTGGCCTCTCAGGTCTTCATCAGCCAGCCCCCACTGGAGACGCCCACCGGCCGCTTCCTCGGGGTGGTGGGGGTGCAGCGGCTGCTGCGCGAGGTGCCGAGCAAGCCCGTCGGACGCTGCATCGACGAGGACTGGGAGGCGATCGACGTGGACGCCAGCGACCGCGAGGTCGCCGAGCGCCTGGCCGCCTACGACGTGGTCGCCATTCCTGTCACTGACGCGGGGAAGCGACTGGTGGGCGCGGTGACCATCGACGATGTGCTCGACCGCGTGCTTCCCCCGAACTGGCGCGTCGCGCGCCACTCTCGCTGATGGCTCGCCACGACGACCTGGGTAGGCCCCGCGGCACGCCCGGCGGTCCGTCCTACAACCCCGATGCCTTCGCGGCTTACGCCGAGCGCATGGCGCGCTTCCTGGGAACCGGTCGTTACCTGGCCTCGCAGACCTTCGTCGTGTTCCTGTGGATCGTGCTCAACGTCGCGGCGGCGTCGCTCCGCTGGGACCCATATCCCTTCATCCTCCTCAACCTCGCATTCTCCACCCAGGCCGCCTACGCCGCTCCGATGATCTTGCTTGCGCAGAACCGGCAGGCCGACCGCGAGCGGGAGGAGATCGAGCGCGACCGCGAGATGAGCGCCCGCTCGCTCGCCGACAACGAGTTCCTCGCCCGCGAGATGGCGGGGATCCGCATCGCCCTCGAGAACAAGGCTGACCGCGAGGACGTGACCGACGCCATCGAGCGCCTCACCCACGCGCTCGAACGACTCCACGGCGTCGAGCTCACCGACGAGGCGGGTCCGGCCGGGGGCCACGACGCGGCCGACGGCGACTAAGCTCCCTCCATGGAGTCAGCCAACCCGGGAGAGCTCGTCAAGGTGACCGGCGTCGGCCCCGAGCTCGACGGGATCGTCTTCGACACGCCGAGCAGCACCAAGGTCGTGGTGGCCCTCATGGACCCCGTCCGCGGGCCCCGGTTTCATACCGTCAACCTCAGCGCGTTAGCCGAGCGCACGGAGGACGGCCCGCACGACCGCGCTCTGCGCCTGCTCATCCGGCGAAACCCGCCACCGGTTCGTGGCGCTGGACGCGGCGGTACCTCTGGCGGGCAAGGACGCTCCGGCTATAAGCGCGGGGCGATGCACCGGTCGACCGGAAGGTAGGCGGGCCCGCGGTTAGGGTGACTCTGATCGGGGCAGATGTCCACTGCGTACAACCATCGGGACGGATCTCTGGCCAGTGGGCTAAAGGCGAACATCCCGTGTGTCGACATGATGGTCGCGTAGCGTTACGCGCCAAGGAGTCCATATGAGTCCTAACCGTGCCCATGCCTATCGTCGAGTAATTCAGACCCTCAATGACCTGGGTCCGAGCAAGCTGCTCGACGGCGAGCAGGATCGAATCCGGTCGGCTGCGGACAGTCTCATCTTCAGCTCTGACCTCTCCGAGGATGTCGCAGCGCAGGAGGCGCTCGAAGACGTCGAGCGCCTGTGCCGCGCGCTGGTAGAGAGCGGGCGCTGGGAGCAGGTAACCGCCGCGCGCCTTGCCGATGACCTCTTCGCGTGCGGGCCCGAGCCTCGTCCGGCTGAGCTCACGGCCGCTTAGCCGCGACCCGGTGGTCGTCGGGACGTAAAGCGTCGGTGAAGCGCTTGGGCACGGCCGCGCCATCGCCGTCCTCCCACAGCGTCACCACCACGAGCTCGCTTCCCTCGGGACGGCATACGTAGAAGAGGTCTCGGCGTTCGAGGTCGCGAACGAGCACAGTCCCGCGCGAGCCCTGCTCGCCGCGGCCGGCCGCCCGGGCGCGTGCCACCCTCGAGGCGATCTCGGTCTTAGCGTCGAGGGTGCCGCGGACGCGCTGGCGGAACCGCTCGGCCGCATGGTCGGTGACGGCGACGAGCATGCCCACGCCTCACCATACAGCGCCGTTTCCCAGGCCCTAGACTTACCTCGACACGTCGCCCGGGAGGAGACCGTGCCTGTGTCTGGTGACCAGGCGCTCCGCGCGGGCCGAAACGCTGGTCATGTGAACACCGCCCTTCCGCAAGCCGTCCCCCGGGCCTCCCAGCCGCTCCTGCGCGTGTCGGGACTCACCGTCAACCACGGCCGCCTCCGTGTCCTCAGCGATGTCGAGCTCACCGTCGGCGCGGGCGAGCTCGTCGCGGTCACGGGGGAGCCCGGCTCGGGCAAGACCACGCTCGTCCGGTGCATCGCCGGCGACGCCGAACCGCTCGCCGGAGAGATCACGCTGGGCGGGCGGCCCCTGCCGCTGGCCACCGGCGCCGCCGCGGTCGTGTGGCAGGACCTCGAGCTGTGCGACAACCTCGATGTGGCCGGGCAGCTCCTGCTCGGGCAGGAGCGACGGCGCCAGCTGTTCTCGCCCTCCCGTGTCCACGCCACGGCCGCCTCGCTGCTCGAGCGCCTGGAGATCCCCATCCACGACACGACCCGGCTCGTCGGCTCGCTCTCCGCGGGGCAGCGCCAGATGCTCGCGGTGGCCAAAGCACTGAGCCGTAATCCGCGCCTGCTCGTGCTCGACGAGCCCACGGCGTCGCTCGGGGTCACCGAGGCGGCCCACGTGGAGGAGCTCATCGGGCGCCTGCGTGACGGCGGCACCGCGATCCTGCTCGTGAGCAGCGACATCGAGCAGATGTTCAGGCTCGCCGGCCGGATCGTCGTCCTGCGCCATGGCCGGGTGGTCGCCGAGCTCGACCCGCGCGGGACGCATCCCGACGACGTCACCGCCTTGCTCTCGGGCCAGCAGGTCGATACTTCGGCGCGCCGCCAGCTCTCCCGGCTCCATGGCCTGGCCGATCGCCTGGTGTCGGCCGAGCCGTCGTCGAGCCTGACGCTCATCCTCGCCACCCTCGGCTCGGCGCTCGGGACCGAGAAGGTCTGCATCCACGTGGCGGCCGGAGGGTCGTCGCTGGTCTGCGCAGCCTCCCTCGGATATGCGCCCGAAGAGATCGCCGCGTGGTCTCGGCTCCCGTTCGGGTCCGAGGGTGGACCGATCGGTCGATCGGCGGCCAGCGGCGAGAGGGTCGTCGAAGCCGACCTGCGATCGAGCCGGGCCTGGGCGCGCTTCGGCGCGGTGGCGGACTCCGCGGCCATGTCGAGCTCCTGGTCCATTCCGGTCATGGGTCCGACCGGAGTCAGCGCGGTGATCACCGTGTTCAGGCCCCACCCCGGAGCGCCCGACCGCGACGAGCTCGATCTCCTGACCCTTTACGCCGGCTATGCCGCCAGCGCGGTGGAGCGCGACCGGCTGCTCGACCAGCTCACCTCGCGCAACCTCGTCCTCGAGACCATCCGCGAGATGCTCCAGACCCTGACCGGTCCGGTCACGGTGGGCGAGGAAGGGCTGGCAATCGCACTCCAGTCGTTGCGCCGCGGGCTGGGAGCCGATGAGGTGGGACTGTTGAGCCGGGTCGGTGAGGAGGCGATCTGCTGGCGAGCGTACGCGGGTCCGCTCGGCACCGATGCGGACACTATGTCGGAAGCTCTGCGAGCGGCGTCAGGTCCGGCCTTGATCGAGTCGCACCGGGACGGCTCCGCCCGAGCGCTGCAGAGCAGCCCCGGCTCGCGGGTCCTGGCGGTGCCGTTCGACGCCCCCGCCGGCCCCACCGTCCTCCTCGCCGCGTGGGAGGCCCCGCGCGGAAGCGAGGAGGAGACGGCGCTGATCGAGGATGCCGCCCACTCCCTGAACCTGGCTCTGGAGCGGGAGGAGGCCGGACGCGCGCACCAGGAGGCGGTCGCTCTGCGGCGTTCGCGGGAGCTGCAACGAGGCTTTCTTTCCCGCCTCAGCCATGAGCTCCGCACGCCGCTGACCGCGATTCGCGGGTACGCCTCGAGCCTGATGCAGACCGACGTGACTTGGGACAGCGCTTCCGAGCAGCGCTTCCTGCACACCATCGCCGCCGAGTCCTCACGTCTCGGACGCCTGGTCGACCACCTCCTCGACTTCTCGGCGATCGAGTCTGGCGTGATGCGCATCCAGCCCGACTGGTGCGACATCCCACTCGTCGTCGAGGCGGCGGTCTCGTGCCTACCGCCGGAGTGCGCCGCGGACGTCTCGGTCAGGTGCGATCCCGCCCTGCCCGTCGTGTGGGCTGATCACGACCGGCTGGAGCAGGTGTTCGTGAACCTCCTCGGCAATGCCTTCCGCCACAACCCTCCGGGGACGCACGTCCGCGTCAGCGCCCGAAACCGAGCCGCGGGCGAGGTCGAGGTGACGGTTACCGACGACGGCTCCGGCTTCCCGCCGCAGCTCGCCGCCGCCCCGTTCGGCTCGGCCCGCCGCCACCGCTCCCACAGCTCGGGTTCCGGTCTCGGCCTATCCATCGCCCACGGCATCGTCGAGGCCCACGGAGGCCGGATCGAACTCGCGTGCCTGCCCGTGGGGACGGAGTTCCGGATCCTCCTGCCCGTGGAGGCGAGCGACGGTGCGGCGGGCGGCGAGCCGCCGGACGGCGCCGACAAGGCACCTCCCGCCGACCTGAGCGCGGACAGTGCCCGGGGGGCCGCGGCCCGGGCCGGCATCGATGCGTGATCCTGCCGGGAACACCCGGGCCCTCCTCGTCGAGGACGATCCCAACATCGTCGACCTGATCCGCTCGAACCTGGCCGTGCGCGGGTTCGACACGGTGGTCTCCGCGGATGGCACGAGAGCGCTCCAGCTGCTCGAGACCGAAGAGCCGGACATCGTGCTCCTCGATCTGATGCTGCCCGAGGTTGACGGCTTCGACCTCTGCCGGCAGATCCGCGAGCGCTCATCGGTGGCGGTGATCGTGGTCTCGGCCCGTGGCGGGGAGCGGGACAAGGTCACGGCGCTGAACATGGGCGCCGACGATTACATGACGAAACCGTTCAGCGTGGAGGAGCTACTGGCGCGGATCACCGCCACGCTTCGGCGCACGCGCGCGGCGGGAACGCCCGAGCCCGCTCCCCGGGTGTTCACCGCCGGCGACGTCGTCATCGATCTCGCCAACCAGCAGGTCACCAAGCATGGGGAGCCGGTCCACCTTACGCCCACCGAGTTCGCCCTGCTCCGCGAGCTCGTGACCAACCGGGGCAAGCTCCTCAGTCATGCCCACCTGCTGCGGCGGGTGTGGGGTCCCGCGTATCAGACCGAGACCGAGTACGTGCGCGTCTACGTTCGGCGCCTGCGCGCCAAGCTCGAGGGCGACGACGGTGAGCCCCTGATCATCACGGCGCCGCGGGCCGGCTACCGTTTCGTCGCGGAGTAAACAGCGACGGCCTCGGCGTTTCTCGCATATTTACGCCGCGACCCGCGATGTTAACGGTTCATTTACACGCTGCGGCTTAGTCTCCCAGATTAGATTTGTCCCCCGTGTCACGTCGAAGGCGAGAGCCTTGGCGTATTACGTTAGAAGGAGAGGGAGGTTCATTGTGCACTTGCTGAAAAGCAAGGCTGTGGTCACTGCGCTCGCAGTCACAGCAGTCTTCGGAGTAGCTGCGTGTGGCAGCTCGTCCTCGACCACGACCACCACGAGCTCGACACCGTCGAGCAGCTCCGCGCCCACGCCGAGCATCTCGGCCACGTCGTTCACCAACACCTTCACTGCCATGGCGACCCTGAAGGCGCTGGCCGCCGCGGGGAAGGGAAAGGTTGCCGCGATCCTTCCCGATACCACGAGCTCGACTCGGTATGTCGAGTTCGATGCTCCGTACCTCAAGAAGGCGGCGGCAGCGGCGGGTCTACCGAGCTCGGACATCATCGTCCAGAACGCTCTCGGCAGCGATTCGACCTTCGTGACCGATGCCGAGAGCGACGTCACCAACGGCGCGACGGTGCTTTTGATCGACCCCGAGGACTCGGGCACGGGCGTAACCGTTCAGCGGTACGCCAAGGCGCACGGCGTCGCGGTGATCGACTATGACCGCCTCACCCTCGGCGCTCCCAAGGGCACGGCGGACTACGTCAGCTTCAACAACGTTCGCGTCGGCCAGCTCATCGGCCAGGGCTTCGTCAGCTGCGTCGCGGCCTGGCACGTCGCAACGCCCCAGGTCATCGTCATGCACGGCGCCGTGACCGACAACAACGCCACCCTGTTCGCACAGGGCTACAACGGCGTCCTCGCCCCCGACTTCTCATCCGGGAAGTACAAGCTCGTCGCTCGCACCGCGGGCACGTGGACGCCTACCGACGCTCTGACCGAGTTCGAGGGTGCCTACACCGCTCACCCGACCACCAACTCGGCCGTCATCCCCAACGATGAGACCGGGGCCCCGATCATCGCCTACCTGCAGAGTCACGGGGTCAAGCCGAAGACGTTCCCGACGACCGGCCAGGACGCGACCCTGACGGGTCTCCAGAACATCCTCTCCGGCTACCAGTGCGGAACCGTCTACAAGCCGATCTACGAGGAGGCGCAGGCGGCTGTCGCGCTGGCCATGTACCTCCGGGCCGGCAAGCCGGCGCCGACGTCGCTGGTGAACGCCACGAGCACAGACCCGACCACGCACAATGCGGTGCCTTCCGTACTGCTGACGCCTGAGTGGGTCACGCCGAGCAACATGAACGCTACGGTCATCGCGGACAATTTCGTGCCGGCGAAGCAGCTCTGTGCCGGCAAGTACGCCGCGGAGTGCAAAGCGGCGGGTATAACGTCCTGAGTCTCAAGATCGTGTAAACGGTGGACTGGGCCCTTCCGCCAACGGCGGGAGGGCCCATATCCACGCGGCAGCTATGAGGGAGCTATGAGCACGGGTAAAAGCTCGCTGGCCGACGAAAGAGCCGACGCCGGCACGTCCGATGGCAAGGCATTGCTGTCGCTGCGCGGGGTCACGAAGCGGTTCGGGCCTGTGCAGGCCCTCACGCGGGTCGACTTCGACATCCCGCCAGGTCAGGTGACGGCGCTGGCGGGAGACAACGGTGCCGGTAAGTCGGTCACGATCAAGACGATCGCCGGACTGTGGGAGCCCGACGAGGGCGAGCTCCTGTGGGAGGGAAAGCCGGTCCATCTCCATGGGCCGCGTGATGCCGAAGCGCTCGGCATCACCACGATCTATCAGGACCTGTCGCTCTGCGAGAACCTCGACATCGTCCAGAACATGTTCCTCGGCCACGAGCTGCTTCGGCACCGTCTGCTCGACGAGGGGTCGATGGAGCTGGCGGCCAAGAAGACGCTCTCGGAACTTTCAGTGACCACGATCCGCTCGATCCGTCAGCCCGTCGCTTCGCTGTCGGGTGGTCAACGGCAGTCGGTCGCCGTGGCCAAGGCGGTCATGTCGAGGGCGAAGCTCGTGATCCTGGACGAGCCGACGGCCGCGCTCGGCGTAGCGCAGACGAGGATGGTGCTGAGTCTGATCAAGCGCCTGGCTGCGCAGGGGGTGGCGGTGATGGTGGTCTCACACAACTTGAACGATGTGTTCGAAGTCGCCGACCGGATCGTGATCCTGTACTTGGGCCGTATGGTCGCTCAGGGTCCAGTGTCGGGGTTCGACGCCACCATGGTGGTCGAGAACATGACGACTGGGCGCTCGTCGCGGACTGCGCCGGCGCAGCCGGCCGAGAGCGGCAAGGAGGCATGATGGCGGACGAAGGGTCATTCGGCACCGAGGTGCCATCCGAGCTGCAGGAGCCGCCGCTCTCGACCGAGCTGGCGGAGGATCCGACCGCCGCACCGGAAAGCGACATCGACGTAACGGCGGCCGCGCCCGAGGTGCTCGCCGAGTCGCTCGGTGATTACCTGAAGGCATGGGGGCGAAGGATCAGGGCGGGCGAGAGCGGTGCCCTGCCGATCGTCGCCGGCCTGATCGTGATCATCATCTTCTTCCAAATCGAGCGCTCGCGCTTCGATTCGGCCATCAACCTCGTCAACCTGCTCACGCAGGCGGCGGTCTACGTGCTCCTCGGCGCCGCGGAGATCTTCGCGCTGATCCTGTCGGAAATCGACCTCTCGGTAGGCTGGGTGCTCGCGGTCGGCGGGTTTGCCATCGCCGAACTGGTCGCCCCCCCGGTCAACTTCCCGTGGTGGCTCGCGATCCTCTGTGGTGTCGGCGCGACGGCGGCCATCGGCTACCTTCAGGGCAGCCTGATAACGAGGCTCAACGTACCCTCGTTCGTCGTCACTCTCGCGGGTCTGCTCGCCTTCGAGGGGGTCGCGATCGAGCTCGCCACGATCGACAAGTCGGCCGTCGGCGGAGTGATGTCGGTCTCGACCACGAGCCCCATCTTCAAGCTCGTGAACAGCAATATCAGTCCAGGCCTCTCGTGGATCATCCTTGTGGCCGTGCTCGCGATATTTGCGGCGTTGACGCTTTCTCGCGCAGCGCGCCGGCGCGCGCAAGGGCTGAATGCGCCACCGCTCAGCATCACCTTGGCGACAATCGCGGTCACGGCGATCGGGGGGATCGTGCTCGTGTACATCTGCAATCTCAACCGCGGCCTGTTGACCCCGCTGAAGGGCGTCCCGTGGGTAGTCCCGTTCGTGGGCCTCGTGCTCGTCGCCTATTCGATCCTGCTCGGGAGGACCCGAGTCGGACGCTACCTGTACGCGATCGGCGCCAATCCCGAGGCCGCCCGCCGAGCGGGCATCAATGTGCAGCGCATCCGCCGGCTCGCGTTCACGCTCAGCGCCATGACGGCGGGGATCGCCGGGCTCGTATACATCTCGTTCCTGGGGTCGATCTCTACCGACGTCGACGGGGGGACGTACACGCTGTACGGGGTGGCGGCGGCCGTGATCGGTGGCGCCAGCCTGTTCGGCGGCCGTGGTAAGCCGATACACGCACTGCTCGGCGGGCTCGTGATCGGGATCGTCTTCAACGGTCTGGCGTTGATGGGAATAAGCGCCGCGGGCCAGTACATGGCGACCGCCATCGTGCTGCTTGTGGCGGCGGCGGTCGACGCGCTGGTGCGGCGGCGGGGCGCGGCAGGCTGAGCAGCACCGCCCGCGGTTCGGCGTGGGTTCCGTCAGGCCAACAGGCGCCGGTACCGGACGTCTGCGACTCCATCGAACCTGCGCGCTCCGTCGGGTTGCCATCCCAGTCGCTCGTAAAACGAGCGTGCGCGCTCGTCGGTCTCGAGTGCCCACAGCGTCACCGCGGACATCCCGTCCTCACAGAGCTGCCGTGTAGACGCGGCTAGCAACGACCGACCGATACCCGCTCGTTGTCGAAGGGGGGACACATACAGACGGTGGATGTGTCCCACCCGCCGCGGGTCATCGTCGTCGTCCTCGGTAGGTCCGTGCTGACATAGCCCGACCACGCCGTCGTCGCATCTTACGACCAGGACCCCTCCGCCGAGCGCGGTCTGCCGGCGGATAACGGCGTCCCAGTCTCGCGCGCGGTGGGCGGCCACGCGCTGTTCGTAGAACGCTTCAGGCACACGATCGCGATAGGTTGCCATCCACGTCGCGATATGTAGGGCACGCAGCGCCATGGCGTCGGCTGGGCGAGCAGCGGTCACCTGCACGGGGATGAACTATTGCGGTGAGTGTGGCATTGCGATCAACGCGTAAGCGCGTCTCCGGCTCAGCGGGCGACCGACCGCTCAGTGCACCTGTCAGCCGCGACCCGGCGGGAACCCAACCTGGCGCTGCCCGTCGCTCCAGACGATGGTCGGGACAATCCCTCGATCGTTGGTGTAGCTCATGAGCTCAGCCTTCAGGATAACCCCCTACACCCTTCGAACCGGTCACGAACGCCGGACGAGACAGAACAAGAGGGGTCAGGGAGCCAGCGCGGCGTTCCCCCCGTGGCGCCTTCCCGCACCGGGGAAATTGCACGCGGCTGCCGCCTGGTTGAACCCGGGCGACTGAATCAGCGACTGGGGCACCGCGATGAACGACCCGGGGCTGCCGAAGGCGATACCAAAGCCGGCGCCCGGTGGCGGCGGAGTGGCCGTCGGGTCCGGGAACGTCGCCAGGCCGTGCTTGCGCATGCACTCAGCTAGCCTCACCATCGCGAGCTTCCGGCTCTCCGGTGCCGATCCTCTGCCCGGGCCGCCGCCGGGCAGCAGCTTCGAGCACGCGTTCTGGGCGGACTGGAACGCCGGGGACTGGGGATTGATCCCGGACCCGGAGCTGATGTGGATACCGCCGCCGGCGCTTGGGTCGGGGAAGTTCGGGATGCCGTGCGAGCGCATGCAATCCGCGAATTTGATCCCCGCGCCGCCGCTATTCGAGCCCGACCTGTGGTTCGACTTCCCCGAGGACCCACAAGCGGTCAACGCCATCGCACCGCTGGCGGTGGCGAGTGCGACCGCAAGGATGTGGCGGCAGCGGCTGGCTCCGGTGCTTTTCGTCGTTCTCATGTCGCTCGCTCGCTTGCTTCAAGCCTCTCGTCGCACTTGTAGCGGACCACCGGTAACACGGAGGTGACATCAACTCTCGAGCGGCATCGAGGCGAGCCGGCGGCGGGCGGCCGGGCGGATACGGCCGGCCGTCAGGGGGGCGGCGGTGCCGAGGGCGGGATCGGAGTGTCGCTGTCACCCGCGAGCAGCATCTGCGGTATCTGATCGAACTCGTAGCTCGCCGAGTCCGGATCGAAGCTGAATGCCCACACGACATCGAAGCGTTCTCCCGGCCACGTCTGGGGAATCACGGTGCCGTTGGCGATCGGAAGGATGTTGTTGGCGATCGTCGGGATCGCCTTGTGCTCCCAGCAGATCAGCGTGGTCCCGGTACTCACCGCCGCGACCATCTTTCCGAGCTCCGCCTCGGAGCCCTCCGCGAACGGATTCTCGATTGGAACGTCGACGAGCTGGCTCAGCGGATAGATCGTCTGGTAAGTGCGATGCTCGGCCGTCTTGGCGGTGCTGCCGTAGTCAGGCGAGATTAGCTGCGCGGGCGTCAGCATGCCTGTGCGCAGAACGCCACCGAACGGCGCGAACAGCGTCGCGAGCGCTCCGGCACGCTGCCAGCCGAGCGGCAGCAGTGAGTGACCGTCCTCATTACCGTCGAGGTCCACCCCGAAAGGCGGCGGCTGCGCAGGCGGGTCTGCGGGTTTCTCACCGTGGCGACTTATGAAGATCGTTCGAGGCGGCGACTGTGCGACGCTCATCTCTACCTCCAGACGTTTGGACCCAATATCCCGTGGTCTCGCGTAGACGAGCGGACCGAGTCAGGTGTCAGTGCCGACACGGGCTGCCGGCACACGTAGAAAACCTACCAGCGGCGCCACCGGCTCACAAAGCTAGGGCAACGGGTTGGACGATTCTGCATCGAGTTGCACGAGCCCCCCCATGAACGGACGGAACCAAGCCAGGCCATTCGCATCGCGGAATGTCGCGGCAACGGGGGGCCGATCCTCCGGCGCGGAGTTCCCAACGGGAACGGGGTATCTCAGCGGATCGCCAGGCACTAATACAGCGCGACGGGCCGTGGGATCGCGAGCAGGCGGCTCCGTAGCGCCCATAACGTCTCCTTTGGATTCCCTGAAGAGCCAGACCCGCACTGCGTAGACGGGAGACTTGCTCGCGTGTGTGCCACCACCACGCGAGTCTTTTGCGACCCATCCGCGTTGGCTTCCCGTCGTTCGGACCAGGCTGTAATCGCCCCGGCCTGGGCCGATTTGGTCTCTCGAAGCCTGGACTGTAGGTCGGCAATCTGCGTAAGGAGCTGACGGCGAGCAAAGAGGACGCCCATCAGGGCCGTCGCTGCCGAGACGAGCGCAGCCGCAGCCACTAGCCAATCGGTGGTAGAGGCCGCCTGCGCGGCTCCAACGGAGATCGAAATGCATCCTCGTTCACGCGCAGCGCTTTGGCACGACAGCACATTCTCGCCCAGCGATCGGACGGATTGGTGTGGTGACTGGCTACTTTGCGGTGCATAAAACCACAGCGATAGCGTCGCGACTCACCCGACTTTACCCTTGACAGCGGAGGTATTCTCCATCGTCTCGGGATCCCTGAGGTAGGTGACCTGACAAAGGTCAGGGAAGGCCGCTATCCATGAAAGCCGCCATTCCCGTGGTTCGCCGCCCGATTACACGCGCCCCGCGGTTGACCGTCCATTCTAGCGCTACGCACTCTGCGTCAGCGAGATCAATTACAGCCGCGGCATGCGGCAGACGAGGAGCAACTGGTCATGGCCAACAATTGCACGATCCAAATCGTCAATGGCACTGCGACTGAATTACTTGCCACCGAATCGCACGCGCATCATATGTCTAGCGGAAAGTGGGTATTCGGCAATATCGGCGAGACGAACTACCAGACATTCGCCGTAGAGTTCTGGGACGGGCATGGCGACGACGGCGATGGGGCCTGGCAAGACTTCGGCATCAGCCCGGGAGGAAATATCGTCCAGCTCGTGGCTGAATCGGACAGCAAGTCCAACCACTACCTGAAGTTCAAGGGGCTCGCCGCCCCCAATCCGAATCTCGTACTTGTGATCAACCCGACTGGAGCAATTCTCGAGACGCTGGAGGCGAACGATCTCAGCTGGTTCTCTCTGCCCACGGCGATGCAGGCCGAGACACTCATCGGCGAACTCACGTCGAACCAAGCCGTGTTCGGCCTCGGCGTCGTCGACCTCAGCATCCTGTTCACAGGTCCTGAGTTGCAAGAATACGTCGACTCCATCAACGCCGGCAACCTGAGCTACGATCAGGATTCGACGCTCCAGGAGACGCTGAAGGGCCTCTTTGAGTCCGTGCTCTCTACCGACGCAGGTTGATCAAGTGCCCTTGGCGCCAGACCCGCCCAGCGTGAACGGCTGGAGCTGGATGGGTGACACGCTTGCTCAGATCGAGGCGCGGCCCTTGCGCATGATCGCCATGCCAGGGGCCCACGACGCCGGGATGTCCGTTCTCACGGCGTCGTCAGACTTTTCAACCTCGTGTAACACGCAGACCCAGACGGTGCCTATCTCTGAGCAGCTTCAGGCGGGTGCGCGCTATTTCGACTTTAGGCCGGTGACCTGGAACGGTGAGGCGGACTTCTATCACGGACATTTCAGTGCGTTCGAAGGGAAGTACTTTGGCAGCATCGGCCAATCTCTCTCGACCGCTGTAGGTGAAATTGCGTCCTTTCTGGAGATGCCTGCGTGCAGTAAAGAAGTCGTGATTCTGAAGTTGTCGCATTACACGCTCCTGGAAAAGTGTCTCGATACCGCGGACCTGGTCGTCGGGCAACCGTTTGAATATGAGAACTTTCAGGCTCTCGCCGACGCCGTCCTGACGTTGAATCAGAATCTCTTCACGTCGTCGGGATCGACGTCATTGAATGATGTGGTCCTGAGCGAGGTCACCTCGGGCACATCGGGGCGGGTAATGGTCGTATTCGACCTCTGTGGCGGCTCCAACACGGGGTATCCGCTAAGCCTGGTCGCTCCTGAGGAGGGGTGCTTCTCTTACAACAACGCCGGGTCCGGAGATGCCGACCTGGTCGTGTTCGACGAGTACTACGGTAGCGACGACCTGGCCGGGATGGATAGCAATCAACAAGCGAAGTTTCAGTCCTACTCACCGGCGCCCGGACTGTCATTCTTGCTGTCGTGGACCCTCACGCAGACAGACCCGGTGCTGGAACCGTGCATTCTGGATCTTGCTAATACTGCAAATGGCGCTCTGGTAAGCGCGGTCCAGGATTGGGTGGACGCTGAGACCATCACCGCCACGAAGATCCCGTCTATCGTTGAGACGGATAATCTGACAGACGCGTGCGTCGCTCTGCAGGCCTGCGTGTCACTAAACTATCTTCAGAGCTGACGCCCCGGCGCCGCCCAAGACTGCCCGGTCACCGTCCGTATGGCGCCCGGCGGCCCATAGGATTTCGCATCAGTGTCCCAGGGAACGCACGACTTCGAGGACGACCCGCGCAACGAGCGCACCCTGATCTGGGTCAACGGCGAGCTCGTGCCGCGCGATCGGGCAGTCGTGTCGGTGTTCGACGCGGGCTTCGTCCTCGGTGATGGCGTGTGGGAGGGTCTACGCGTTCGGGCGGGCCATCCCGCCTTCCTGGAGCGCCATCTCGACCGCCTGTTCGACGGCGCGAGGGCAATCATGCTCGACGTCGGCCGCACGCGGCGCGAGCTGACCGAGGCGATCTACTCGACGCTGGGGGCCAACGACATGACCGATGGCGTGCACGTGCGACTGATGATCACCCGTGGCGTGAAGCGTACGCCCTACCAGGATCCGCGCATGACGATGGGGCCCGCGACGGTCGTGATCATTGCCGAGCACAAAGAGCCGCTGCCGGCGACGGTGAAGGACGGCATCACGCTTTTCACGACGCACGTACGCCGCGCCGCCCCCGACACGCTCGACCCTAAGCTCAACACGCACTCGAAGCTCAACGACATCACCGCCTGCATCCAGGCTTACACAGCGGGCGCTGACGAAGCGCTGATGCTCGACCCGCACGGGTTCGTGGCGACGTGCAACTCGACGCACTTCTTCATTGTCGTCGGCCCCGACGACGCGCGGGAGGTCCTGACCTCCGACGGCCGCTACTGCCTCGCGGGGATCACACGCGCGAACGTGCTCGAGATCTGTCGTGCCAACGGGATCCCGGCGCGCGAGACGACGTTCAGCCTCACCGACGTCTACGGTGCTCGCGAAGCGTTCGTCACCGGCACCTTCGCCGGCGTCGTGCCCGTCCGGTCCGTGGACGGTCGCATGATCGGTGATGGCCACCGCGGGCCGATGGTCGATCGCCTTCAGGCGCTGTACCGCGAGCTCGTCGATGCCGACGTCGCGGCGCGCGTCGCGCCATGAGGGAAGTGGTGCGCGCGGCGATGTGGTCCGGCCCGCGGAACATCTCCACGGCGATGATGCGCGCGTTCGAGAACCGTCCGGACACGGTCGTCGTCGATGAGCCGCTCTACGCTGCCTACCTCGCCCGCACCGGCCTCGACCACCCGGCGCGCGAGGCGGTCATGGCTTCCCAGCCCACCGACCTCGCCACGGCCGTAGGCGACCTCTCCGCGCCGCTGCCGCCCGGGCGCCGCGTCCACTACGCCAAGCACATGGCGCATCACGTCTCCCACGACATGGACGTGCGCTGGACGTTGCGCTTCCGGAACATATTGCTCATCCGCGACCCGGTCGAAGTCATCGCCTCGTACGTGCGCACCCGGGAGTCCTGCGAGCCCGACGACATCGGGCTGCCCCAGCAGGCGTGGCTGCTGGAGCTGTGGGACGAGCACGACACCGAGGTTCCGATCCTCGACGCGAGCGACTTTCTGCGCGCGCCGGAGGCGCACCTGCGCTGGCTGTGTGACTGGCTGGAGATCCCCTTCACCGCGCAGATGCTGTCCTGGCCGCCGGGCCGGCGCGCGTCCGACGGCGTGTGGGCGCCGCACTGGTACGCCGCCGTCTGGTCGTCCACCGGCTTTGAGCCTTGGAGCCCGCGGGAGACGGTCCTCTCCGACCACGACGCCGCCGTCGCCGAGGCGTGCCGCCCGATCCACGCGGCGCTGTACGCCCGGCGGGTGCGGATCGGCGACACGCCCCGGACGGCGGCCGCGAACTGACTGTTCACGACCCGTCACTCGGCCCGCCGGAGCACGGCCGCCGAGCTCGCGGCTAGCATGTCCCTACCGCGATTCGCTTAGGGACTGAGGAGAGAAAGCTGACGGTGCGTAGTCGTCGCACCTGGCCGGAGGACGGGCGATGAGCCGATCGAGCAGCGCGTTGCGTGGCGTCGCTTTTCTCGGCCTCGGTGCGGCCGTCTCCACCCTGCTCGCGGTCCTGCAGACCGACGTGCTCAGTCTGCACCTGTTCACCGCGATCAAATGGGCGGTCAGCGTCCTGTTCACCGCGCTCGTGGTCCTGATCGGCACGGTCTCGAGCGATCGCGCTCGGCGCGCCGATGCCACGACGAAGGTGAGCACCATCAACAGCGCGCTCATCGGCGGCGCGCGGCGCCTGCTGCGCCACCGGCGTCTCGACGAGTTTGGCGTCACGATGCTGGACGAGGACGCACCAGAGCCCCGGCGCGAGGACCTGGCGACAATCGATGCGGAGCTGCAGAAGTCCTGGCTCGTCTGCGTGGTGGGACCCGATCGCGCCGGGACGGTGGCGGCCGCGTTCACGGCCCTGCGAGCGCGAGCGCCTGACGCGCGGCTCCTCGCCCCGGTCGACGCCGATGGCCTGCGCACCGTGCTCGACGGCGGCGATGCGCTTCGAAGCGCGCTCGCACGGGTTAACGGCACGGTCCGGATCAAGCAGGCGCGCAACGCCCTGGGCAAGCTGAAAGCGTGGTATGCGAGGCTGAGGGGCGGTACGTGCGGACCCCTGGTGGTGTGGCTCGACGATTTCGCGCGCTTCGCCTCGAACCTCGACGGCGACGGGCTGCGCCGCTTTATCGATACCACCGATGCAGCGCACGCGAAGAACGTCCGTCCGCCCCGGGAGACCGCGAAGATCCGCCTGCTCGTGACGATGCGCGCGAGCGACTACGACGCGCTTCGGTCGGGCGACGGCGAAGACGCTCTGCGCGCTCGTCGGCTTCTCGTGCAGGCACGCCTCGTGCGGCTGCCGGCTGCGAACGTCCCCGAGGACTGGAGGTCGCCGAAGCACGTCGGGCAGGCGACGCACGACGAGAAGCGCTACGGCGCGGTCACTCCGCTCTCGCCCGCATCTGGACTCAACGGGACGTTCGGGGTCCTGTGCCTATTCACAGCGGCGCTGGCGCTGGCGCTCGCGCTGCTGGCGATCCATTACCGCGGTTTCGCCGCCCCGCCCACACTGAACGCCCAGGCGCTGACGGTCGAGAACGCGCTTCCGGCCTGCGACACCCCGGCGCCCCCCAAGCCGGCCGGCTCGGTGGGCGCCGGCCATGACTGGGTCCTTCCCGTGCAGGCAGGAAGCTGCCCGCGTTCTGACTACGTGTCGATCTACGCGAACGATGCAGGGCACCTCGACTTCGTGCTGGCCGAGCGGCCTATCAGTAAGGAGGCGTGGATCTTCCGCTGCGCGCTCGCGACGGATTGCGCAGTCTCTGCCGGCGGACGCCGCACACTGATCATCGGGGCGTTCATGCGCTACTCGGGCCAGAGGCAGATCGCGTTGCCGATCATCCTCTACTCCGACAGCGGGCCGACTGACGTCCGCATGCTAGCGCCGTCGCTGCCGCCCCCGAACCACCACGTCGCCGCGATCACCCTGCCGCTCAGCCCCGGTGCGGTGTCGGATCTCAGCTCCGAAAGCGTCTGCGCTCGCCCCGCCGAGCTGTGCGGAGTACCGCCGACGTACATCACCGCGCTGCCGGCGGGCACCGAAGCAGGCCAGACGGGCATCCCCGCCAGGGCTGTGCTCCTAATCGCCGGCTACGTCGCGCACGGTCCGTATTACGCGCCGGAGAAGGTGGTGACCCGGGCGTTCGTCGTGCAGTACAGCAAGGACGACGAGCCCCCGGTCCTATTCGGCCCGACCCCGTGCACGTCGACGACGGGACACAAGTACTACTCGATCAACGACCCGCCGATCGGGGTGCCGCAGCTGCTGACGAAGATGCGGGAGTCGTGGACCGGCTCGATCTCCTGTCCTCCCGTGTCCTAAAGCAGCGTCCGCTGATCAGCGGGAAATGTCCGACCAAAGACTAGTAATCTGATGGAGTTAGTGTATTATGGGCAACATGATCCTTCTGCTCCTAATTGCCTCGTGGGTGATCGCGAACCTTTCGCTAGTCGTCGGCCTGTCCGTCGCAGCGCGCAGGCGCGGCCTTCAGCACGACTGGGCGACGTCGCCTGTCGTGCTCGGGGACCACGAACCAGAATGGCGTGAGCTTGAGCACGCCGGTCATACTTTGACCCCAGAACACGCCTGACGCTAGGCCGTCAGGGGGTGGGGCCCGCCGACCGCCACTTCTTCGGCGGTGGGTAGACAGACCGAGCGATGGTGGCCGACAGCCACCCGATCCACCATCCCTGAGAGACCAGGCGAACCGTGTGCCGCGTGTCTGAGTTCGCCTCGATCTGCGTGATGATGAGGATCACGGCCCACACGACGGCGCAGCCGATGCTGTACGACGTGTAGGTCTTCAGCCGCGTGTTCATGGTTTGCGCTCCTCTTCTGGCTGTCCGGTGGTCCCGGCGGCATGGGCAGGAGGTCTGCGTAGCTCATCATGTCGCAGCATCGCGGTAAGCGCCGTCTTCGGAGCGGCGAGCCTCGGTTCCGCAGGCCTCAGGCGAGTTCGCGGATTCGCGCCGCGACGAACCGCGAGGCGACGAGGACGGTGGCCAGCTCGACCAGTGCGGCGAACAGGACGGGGAAGCGTAGGGTTGGTTCGCTGTAGCTGAAGAGGACGCTCTCGCGTGCGATCGCGAGCGAGACGAGCGCGACGACGGACATGCCGATGGTGCCGAGCGCGAGGAGGATCGCTATCGAGTTGCGGCTCGCCGCGAGCGTCAGCGCGGTCAGCGCCGCGCTGACGGCGTTGAGGAGGAACAGGGTGTTGATCGTCGGAACGGAGTGGAGGAAGCTCTCGTACTGCTGTAGGTGCACGCCGCCCTCGCACTGCAGAAGGCCGATGGCGAGGAATCTCAGGCGGTCGCTGTGTCTGAGCTTGGCCCTGGTTCGGAAGAGCGCATCGTTCGCCTCGTGACAGGCTGCAGGCGATCGCCGCTCGGATTTGATGCGCGCCCGGGTATGGACATCAAACCTACCCACGTCATCGTTCCGGCATGGCCGGACCTCCTCACGGATGTGGGGTCAGCCGGAGCCGCTCTCCGGCCAGAGAAATCCCCACGAGGAGAGTCCGGCCACTCAGCCGAAACGGGCAACCTCTGCGGCGTCCCGCGCCATACGTGCTAGGCCACCGCAGCCTCGAATGACTGCGTGAGCGACGTGCTCGCCGTCGCCGGCATCAGGCCGTAGACGCTGTTGGCCGTCTCGTCGGTCTGATAGCTCTGGTCGATGTCAGGGGGCAACTTAGCCGATGCCGTTAGCGCGTCCATGGCGGTGAACGTCAGGGTGCCGGCACCTGAGGAGAGCTGAGTATGCACCTCGCCGTCGTAGCCGACCACGTTGAGCTGAAACGCGGTGATAGGCGCGAGGTCTGCATCCGTCACTGGGTTGCCGTTCGTCGCGGTGAGATCGGTGAACGTGATGGGCTGGATGGTCGACGTTCCCCTGTCGTCGACAACGGTGAACTTCGCCGAGGTGATCCGGTTGCTCGAATCGTTCTCCAGGGCGATCTCTAGGGTGTAGCCCGCAGGAATCCGGTTCTCGGACATCGGCACGATCTCCATGCTCTTGTTGAACAGGCTCGCGGTCTCCTCCGGGGAAGGGTTGAGCACCGGCCAGAACTCGGTCTGCAGTTTCATCTGCTGGACGGTAGGGTCGAGTAGGAGGCAGTACTGCTGGCCTACAGCCGCGGTATTCGACGCGCCGTACGCGTTGAGCTGGAACGCAACACCCTCGGTGCCAACGATGTCTTCGTCGATGTTGATCGTGACCGTAAGCCAGGTAATGTCGCTGCCGTTGCTGGCCAGGTAGTAGTTGTGGTTGCTGCCGAAGGAGTCCGGCGGCTCCGCGAGCGGCCCGCCGCTGTACAGCGCGTCGCTAATACCGTCGGCCCCGAACGAGCCCCAGCCCCAGTTCGAGATCGGCTTCGGGTAGCCCGGGTCGAGCGACCCCGGGCTCTGTTCGCTGCGACTGACGCGGATGTACTGCGTCCCCGAGAAGAAGTAGCACTTCGACCCGCTGTACAGCGCAGCATCGATCCCGTCGGCCCCGAACGAGCCCCAGCCCCAGTTCGAGATCGGCTTCGGGTAGCCGGCGTCTATCGTCCCCGCGCCGCTCTGACCCCGTCTCACACGGATGTATTCCTTCCCGGAGAAGAAGTAACACACATATCCGCTGTACAGCGCTGCATCGATCCCGTTCGCGCCGAACGAGCCCCAGCCCCAGTTCGAGATCGGCTTCGGGTAGCCGGGGTCTATCGCCCCCGCGCCGCTCTGACCCCGAGTCACGCGGATGTACTCATTCCCGGAGAAGAAGTAACATGCAGCTCCGCTGTACAGCGCTGCATCGATCCCGTTCGCGCCGAACGAGCCCCAGTCCCAGTTCAAGATCGGCTTGGGGTAGCCAGCATCAATACTGCCAGCGTCGTCGTCGTCGCGGGTCACGCGCACGTACTCGCGGCCGGCAAAGATGTAATCGATCGTTGACATCAATAATCCCCCTACTGATCAAGCCGGCTCACGGTGGCGTGACGCCGACGGTGTAAGTAAGTACGTCTGCTGGCGGCCAACCTACAGGCGATTCCACACCGCGACACCCGTGTAAACACGGGACTTGTCGCCCAATCCCGGCTACCACGGTGCGGCGCGACGAGCGCTGTCGACGCCAGTCCAAGCGAGCACCGCCGAGATGCGGGCCGCTCGCCGAGGACCGGACCTACAGGTTCCTCAGCGCCGCGCTCGACTACCACCCAGCCGAAGCCCTGACGAGCCCGAGCTCGTTCTGACCGATCCGAGTGCAACGCTCTGCGTGTACCCGATCGACAGGAGGCGCCTATGCCCGGCCCCGGACGCAACGAGCTCTGCCCATGCGGCTCAGGCCGAAAGGTCAAACGGTGCTGCGGGCAGCGCCGCGGGCCGGGCGAGGAGGATCTCGCGCGCGCCTACCTCGCCCATCAAGGACGCGCCGCAGCCCGCCACCTGCGAGGTCTCGATGACGATGAGCTAGGCG
>Ga0302326_10008097_pt1 | contig 23256 bp, 21 predicted proteins | sample Palsa_T0_3_FD_202264 | JGI IMG/M metagenome (GOLD analysis project Ga0302326, IMG submission 202264) | Peat permafrost microbial communities from Stordalen Mire near Abisko, Sweden - Palsa_T0_3 | ecosystem: Environmental > Terrestrial > Soil > Palsa > Peat permafrost | place: Sweden: Abisko... | reverse complement strand
CTCCTCGACGGCGCTGCATCCTCCATGTCTTCACTTGGCTAAAGGACGGAGAGGAAGCGGAGGCTGGGTTCGCAGCGGCCGATTTTTGGGCGCGCAACGCGCGCATCGGCCGATGCGAAGCCGGCCGCAGCTTCTGTTCGCAGCCTAGCGAGACAGCTGCGTCTTCAGGAAGTCGACGCTTGTCCGCATCGAGGTGTCCTGCTCGGTCATGTTGTCCACGGCCTTGCAGGCGTGGATCACCGTGCCGTGGTCGCGGCCGCCGAAGGCGTCGCCGATTTCCTGCAGAGAGTGCTTCGTCAGCGTCCGAGCGAGGTACATCGCGATCTGGCGCGGAATCGCGATATTGTTCGGCCGCCGCTTGCTCGTCATATCGCTGTGACGGATCTGGAAATGGTCGGCCACGCGCTTCTGGATGGTCTCGATCGTGAGAATCGTCTGGGCCTGCTCCATCAGCATGTCGTGCAGCAGGCGCTCCGTAGTCGCCAGATCCAACACCTTGTTGCTCAGGGCGCTGTAGCTCGCCACCTTGATGAGCGCGCCCTCGAGCCGGCGAACGTTCTTGGTGATGTTCTGCGCGATGAAGGTGAGGACCCCGTCCGGCAGGGCGCACTTGAGGGTGGCCGCCTTGCTGCGGATGATGGCAATGCGGGTCTCGAAATCCGGGGCGTGAATATCCGCGGGCAGGCCCCATTCGAAGCGGGATACCAGCCGCGCCTCGAGTTTCTGAATCTCGCTGGCTCGGCGGTCGCTGGAGAGAACGATCTGTTTGCCCGATTCAAACAGGTCGTTGAAGGTGTGAAAGAACTCCTCCTGGATGCGTTCCTTGCCCGCGAGGAATTGAACGTCGTCGATCAGGAGAACGTCGGCGTGGCGGTAACGCTGCCGGAACTTGACCATTCCGTTCTCCTGAAGCGCCTGGATGAATTCGTTGGTGAATTTCTCGGTCGAGACGTACGAGACGCGCGCGTCCGGATTGTTTCGAAGGATCGCATGGCCGATCGCATGCATCAGGTGGGTTTTGCCCAGACCTGTGTCCCCATAGAGGAATAGAGGGTTGTATGCCTGAGCGGGTGCCTGCGCGACCGCCAGGGCGGCGGCATGAGCCATCTGGTTGTTCGAGCCGACCACGAAGGATTCGAACGTGTTGCGGACATTCAGCGTTCCCATGGCGGGGCCGCGGTCGTCACCGCGCCGGCGGGCTGGCGCGGTGCGGGCGCGGGAGCCCGCGTGCGAATCTGAAGCGCGCCCCGTGGCTCCGGGGACCCGGTTGCCGTCCATCTTCTGCAGGATGACGTTCACGGCCCTGCCGGCGGTCAGGCGCAACCGCTGCGAAATCAGGTCCAGGTAGTTATCGTGGATCCAAATCGCGGCAAAATCGTTGGGCACTCCCAGCGTCATGGCATCGTCGGTGGAATCGAGGCATACCATGGGTTCGAACCACATGTGGAAGACGTCTTCCGGGAACAGAGACTTAAAGTCGCACTTAACCGTTTCCCAGAGGTTGTGCGGTAGAGACAATGAGGGCATGAGCAGGCAAAAGGCAGGGCTTATTCACATAGGGACGGCCGACAGGTCTTCACGACGTTCCCCACCTGCTCGCTCGGGCTGCTCTCACTGCGACGAAAATGGGAATCAGATCATCACGGAAAGAGGGGTAGGGGGAATGATAGCAGATGTAATTGATGATCAAGGAGTACGGATGGGGGTCGCGGCGGAGCCTCAGAGAGGCATTCCTGGGAACGTGGGAAAGAACTTCCGGCCAGCCTAAGTGGGCTGTACGAGGGGTGCAGTAACTGAGAAGCGAAAAATCATTTCAAGGCGAACTTTCTCCCAACTTATTCACAAGGTTCCTGAGCATAACTTTTTGGCTATTTTTTCATTGCGTCCGGTGCCGAAAGTTAGGCGTTCAGAACAGGGGTTGCGGCGGGCGTAATCGACATCTTGTTACAACGCCCTGGAGGCGGCTTGGAAGGCCGATGTCCGGTCACGGCTCTGTGACGATCGCGTCACGCTGCCTGTATTTTCCAAATACAACCTATCGGGGTTTTTCGGATGTCCCCTCGAAGAATCCTGCGCCGATTTTCAGGCCGTTACGGTCTCCGGCTCGCGCCATTTTCCATGTTCTTTTATAAGTGCGATGAGGCGGCCGTCGGCCTCCTCCTGGGGGATGTTGTATTGAACGCACCGCTTTCCGACATAGAGATTGATTTTGCCTGGAGCGCCGCCGACGTAGCCGAAGTCCGCATCGGCCATCTCCCCGGGCCCGTTGACGATGCAACCCATGATGGCGAGTTTGAGGCCTTTCAGATGCCCGGTCTGTGCGCGGATGCGCTGAGTGGTTGTCTGAAGGTCAAAGAGCGTGCGGCCGCAGCTGGGGCACGCGACGAATTCGGTTTTGGAGATTCGGGCGCCAGCGCCCTGAAGAACATTGTAGGCGAGACTCGCCGCGCGAGCCGGATCGCTCTCGGTCTCGACGCTGACGAGGTCTCCGATCCCGTCGCAAAGGAGGCCGCCCGTCAGAAAGCTGGCCTCGAGCAGCCGCGAGAGAAACGTATTGTCGCCCCGCACCGCCGTCGCCGCGGTGTTCCTAATCCAGATCGGAGCGCCGCATCCGATCGAGCGCAGCGACTGCGCGAGCCTGCGATACGCGCCGAGCGAATGACCGCGGCCTGCTTTCGATTCCACGGAGGAGAGTGTGAAGAGAAGGCCGGCGTTTCCATGCGCGGCAATCGCGCCCGCGAGGGACTCCACTTCCGCGCCGGAGGCGTCGACCGCGAGGACGGCCCCGCATGTCCGCGCGAAAGCGGACCATTCGGCGAACGGCCCCGCATCGTGCGCCGTGAACCGGCGCAGAAGAACGCAGGAGCGCCGCGGCTTGGCGCCGCCTGGCGCGGCGAGGTCGCGGATGGCCGGTCCCCACTCTGAAATTTTCGCTTCGGCCGGAAGGCCGAGAACCCAGAATCCCGGCGCTGAGGCGTGCGGCCGAAATTCGCCGAGCTCGCTCGCCGACTCGAGCGGCACCAGTATGCCCTCGGCCGGCGTTTCCCGCAGCCGCGGCGCTCCGAGCTCGCGGAGCGCGCCGGCCAGAGCCGCGGACGAGGCCACTCGAACGATGACTCTGGGTGGCAGCTCGGGCCCGATGTCGGGCCCCCCGAGGGTCAGCGGCGTCACCTCGCGCCGGTTGAAATGAAAGCGGTCAATCGAATCGCTCGCGCCCTCGGCGCCCGGGCTCGGCTCCGACGGCGATTCGGCGCCGGTAGAGGGCGCCCAAAGACTCATTGCCTTCTCGGCGATCGCCTGGGCCACCGGGATTTCGTAGACGCTGTCCTCGGTGAGGGAGACGCGAATCGTGTCGCCGAGGCCGTCCAGGAGCAGGGAGCCTATGCCGATCGCGCCCTTGATGCGCCCGTCCTCCCCGTCCCCGGCTTCGGTGACACCGAGGTGGAGCGGGTAGTGCATATCCTCCCGATCCATTCGGTCCACCAGGAGGCGGTAGGCCTGGATCATGACCTTGGGATTCGAGGATTTCATCGAGAGTATCAGCTCCCGGTATCCGTGCGATTGCGCGATGCGCAGAAATTCGAGGGCGCTCTCGACCATCCCGAGCGGCGTGTCCCCATACCGGTTCATGATGCGGTCGCTGAGCGATCCATGGTTGGTGCCGATCCTCATCGCGCGCCCGAGTTCCTTGGCGCGCAGCACCAGGGGCGAGAACGCCTCATGCAGACGCTGGAGCTCACGCTCGTAGTCGGCGTCGCTGTAGTCGCGCACTGTGAAGCGTTTCTTGTCGGCGTAGTTGCCCGGATTCACACGGACTTTCTCCACGTGCTCGACGGCCTCCATGGCGGCCTGCGGAAGGAAGTGGATGTCCGCGACTATGGGAACCGCGCCGAAGCCCTCGGCGGTGAATTGCGCGCGGATGTCCTTCAAGCACCGGGCCGCGGCGACATTGGGCGCAGTGACCCTCACAATCTCGCATCCCACCTCCGCCAGGGCGACCGCCTGGCGAACCGTCGCCGCGACATCCTGGGTGTCGCTTGTCGTCATGGACTGGATACGGATCCTGTTCGATCCGCCCACGCCGACCGCTCCGACCCGGACTTCGCGCGTCGCGCGTCGCACGGTCGCAAAACGGGAAAGTCCTGCGGTCATGGGGGCGCGATGGATCAGGGGCGCGCGGGCGCCGGAGCTTTGCCAGGCATTGGCGCGGCGGCCTCGGCAGCCGCGGCGCGGTCCGCCTGCGAGTCCCGGTACCAGCGCTTCACGTCGAAAACGCTCAGATAAAGAATCACCAGTCCGATGAACACCGCGAAGAATCCCTGCATCGTCACGATGAAATTGATCGGCAGCGAGCGGCCGCGGAGGCGGCCGATCGTCGCGAAGAGCATCTGGCCGCCGTCGAGAACCGGAATCGGCAACAGGTTGAAAACGGCCAGGTTCACATTCACCAGGATCGTGAACATGAGCACCGTGCGAAGGCCGGCCTCGGCCGCCTCGTGGAAGATATGGACGATGCCAACCGGTCCGGTCATCTTGGACAGACCGATGTCCGAGTGCGGGTTGATCAGCGCCCAGAGCGTTCGGAAGGTCGTGATGACCTGATCGGAGATCTGCGCGAAGGGCGATGGGTGGGCCAGATGGTGTCCGATCAGGAATTCGATTCCCGCGCTCTCCTTGGGCCCATCGCGCGGCGGAAGGGTGAGCGTCAGCTGCGCCCCATTTCGCCGGACTACGACGGAGGCCGGCTGGCGGGGATTGGCGGAGAGATCTTCCGCGAAGCCTCCGACGTTCATTTCCCGCGTGCCGTTGAATGTCAGGATCTGGTCTCCCGGACGCATGCCGGCGCGGTCCGAGGACGATCCGGGCGTCACCGCGTAGACGTTCAGGTCATAGCCCGGGGCGATGCCGACCCGGCGAATTTCATCCTCTGTGGAAATGCGCGGGTGAAGGACGATGTCCAGGGTTTGCCCGCCCCGGAGGATTGTGAAGACTGTCCTCGGCTGATTTTGGGCGTCGCGACCGGCGCTCGCGATCAGCGCCTGGTTCAGATCGAACCAATTCAATACCCGCTGGCCATCGATCGCGACGACCTTGTCGCCAACCTGGAGGCCGGCTGCCGCTGCAGGACTGATGATCCGGCTATTGTCGGGAAGGTCGAGCATCCGACTCACATACCCGATCACCGTGCTCGCGGTTTCCTCGGATTCGGGCTGTCCGACGACCCAGATGATGCAGGCAAGAGCGAAGGCGAATAGAATATTGAAGGCCGCGCCGGCGGCGAACACGACGAGTTTGTCGGCATATTTGACCGGCGGCAAAGTGGCTGCCTCCGTGGTACTCTCGCCCTCGATAATGCCGAGATCGGCCAGCTGAGGAAGAATCACATAACCGCCAAGAGGGAACCACGAGATCTGGAACTGGACGCCGTCGGCGCTTCGCCAGGACCAGATCGGGGGGCCAAATCCGATCGAGAAGCGCTCGACATGGACGCCCCGCCTCCGCGCCGCCAGGTAGTGGCCGAGTTCGTGAACGAAGATCGAGCACCCGAAAAATAGGGCGACCAGAAAAATCGCCCAAATGTTTGAGAGCAGCGAGTGGATCAGTTCCGGAAACACGGGTGGGGTTGGATTCGAGCTGAGACCTTACTTATCCCGTGGCGTCGGTTGCGAGGCGGCGAGCCTCCGTGTCGGCGGACAGGACGGCAGCGAGATCTTGGGGTTCAAAATTGGCGACACTTCCCAAAACTTGGCCAACGATCGTGGGAATCGCAAGAAAGGGAATGGCCCCACGCAGGAAGGCCTCCACGGCGACCTCATTGGAGGCGTTAAACACCGCTGGAGCGATCCCTCCCGCCGACATCGCCTCGCGGGCGAGGCGGAGCATCGGGAATCGCTCCTCGTCGATCGGGCGGAACTCTAAGGACATCAAGCGGTTAAACTGCATCGAGGACTCCACCCCGGGGCGACGTTCGGGGTGAAGGAGCGCGTGTTGGATCGGAAAGGTCATGGAGGGCGGGCACAGCTGCGAAATCATCGCCCCGTCGATAAATTCGACCAAGGCGTGGACCACGCTCTGGGGGTGGATGACCGCTGTGCATTGTTCCGGTCGAAGATCAAAAAGACATTGGGCTTCAATGAGTTCCAACCCTTTATTGGCAAGTGTCGCCGCATCCACGGTGATTTTCGGCCCCATGACCCAGGTGGGATGCTTGAGGGCGTCGGCAGGGGTGACATGGGCGAGCCGCTCGATCGGCCAGTCACGAAACGCACCGCCGCTGGCGGTCAGAATGATCCGGCGAACGGAGGCGCGGTCGCGGCCCTCGAGGCATTGAAATACCGCATTGTGCTCGCTGTCGATAGGCAGGATCGACACGCCGCGCCTCCGCGCCTCCGCCATGACAAACTTCCCGGCGAGCACCAGGATTTCCTTGGAGGCGAGCGCGAGGGTCCGCCCGGCCGCGATCGCGGCAAGGGCCGGTTCAAGGCCCGCCGTTCCCACGACCGCAACCAGGACGATGTCGGCCGACGGCGCTTCGGCGAGGTGTGAAAGGGCCGCCCGGCCGCCGTGCAATCGGCAGCTTCGGGGAAAGGCTCCGGAGGCGCGAGCCTCCGCCCACGCCGCCTCATCGTACACGGCGGCGTCTTCAACTCCGAAGGCATGCGCGATCTCCGCCAGGCGCTTCCAATTCGTGCGGGCGGCGATTCCCGTCAGTCTAAGGCGATCCGGATGTGCCGCGATGACGCGCAGGGTGCTTTCGCCGATGGATCCCGTCGCGCCGAGGACGACGACACCTTTGGGAGAGGCCGACTGTGTGACCATGCTCAAGGAAGTCCGAGCAGATAGTACGCGACGGGCGCTGCCAACAGGAGGCTGTCGCTCACGTCGAAGATTCCACCAATGCCGGGGATAGCGCGTCCGGAATCCTTGAGCGAAGCCCTGCGCTTGATCACCGACTCAATCAGGTCGGAGACGATCGCGACCGCCGCGACGGGTGCGGCGAGCAGCGATGCGCGCAGAGGGGTGAAGGAGACCGGCACAACGCCGCGCCCGAGCCATGCGACCAAGGCCCCGACGAGCATCGACGACAGAACGCCCCCGGCCGCTCCCTCCCACGTTTTCTTCGGACTGATCTGGGGCGCCAGGGCATGGCGCCCAAAGGCCATTCCCGAAAGGAGGGCCCCCACGTCGCAGAATTTCGCCACGGCGATGACCCAAATTCCTAGGAGCAGGCGCCCGTCGGCTTCGATCCGGTCGCTGGCGAGCGGTGTGATGATCCGCACCAAGTACTGCAATTGGAGAGCGACGTAGACCAGGCCGAAGATCGTGGCGCTGAGCGCTTCGACGCGCCGTTCCGGCGGGCGCTCCCCGAGTATTCGGATCGCAAAGACGACCGTCGCCAAAGGCAGGAGCACGTGGGCGGCCGGCCCGAAGCGGGCCTCAGTCCACGGCGCCGCGGTTATCAGAGCGCCGAACATCATTCCGAGGCGCCCAAATGGGGCAAACCCGCAGGCCGCCATCAGCGCGTAGAATTCGCGCAGTGTCAGGACCGAGAGCAGAACCACCATCACGACCGCTCCCGGCGTGCGGAAGACGGCGAGCCCGCCGAGGAGGAGAAGCCAGAGGACGACGGTGCTGAGAATCCGTTTGGCCACGGAGCGCGGGCGCCTATTTCGCCGCGGCTGCCGCCGGCTTGACCTGCTCGCTGGTTCGACCGTAGCGCCGTTCCCTCTGAGCGTAGGCGGCGAGGGCGGCGGCCAGGTCCTCCTTGGTGAAGTCTGGCCAGAGCACCGGGCTGAATAGGAATTCCGCATACGCCGCCTGCATCAGCAAGAAATTGCTGACGCGGGTTTCGCCCGAAGTGCGGATCACCAAGTCCGGATCGGGCATTCCCGCGGTGTACAGGTAGCGCCGGAAGGTAGCCCAGGAACCGTCGTTGAGTTTCTCGCGGCCGGCGGCCACGGCGGCTGCGTAGGCCCTGGCGGCATCGACGATCTCCGTGCGGGACCCGTAATTGAGGGCGAGAACAAGCGTATAGTCGGTAAAATCCTTCGTCGCCTCGATCGTCGCGGCGAGATGACGGCGCACCCCTGCGGGCAGGTCTTCCGTGCGCCCAATGGTCCGCAGGCGGACCCGGTCTCGAACAAACGTCGACAGTTCCTTCTTAAGATAGAGCTCGAGAAGAGCCATCAGCGCGCCGACCTCCGTCGGGGGCCGGTTCCAGTTCTCAGCGGAAAAGGCGTACAGCGTGAGGATCCGAATGCCGAGGTCCCGCGCCGCGTAGGTGATCGTTCGGACCGTCTCCACCCCGCGCCGATGTCCCTGTATCCTGGGGAGCCCGCGTTGTTTGGCCCAGCGACCATTGCCGTCCATGATGATGGCGACATGTTCGGGCGGGTGTCCGCTTTCGGCTGCGGGATCGGGGACGGAAGACATGCGGATCAGGGGAAGTTAGGTTCCGCGGGCGGGATTTGACAAGGGGGAAGGGTACGCAAGTCTCCTGAGGTTTCCGACCCATGACTTCGAACCGGCCACTCAAATCCGCGGCGCTGGCCAAGGGCCTCGCCGAATTGCCCGGCTGGGGACACCGCCGGGGGGCGCTCGTCAAGGATTTCACCTTTCCCGGGTTTAAGGAGGCGATGGCCTTCATGGTCCGCGTCGGATTCGAGGCGGAGGCGATGAACCACCATCCCGAATGGACCAATGTTTATAATTCGGTGGCGGTGCGCCTCAACACGCACGCGGCGGGCGGCCGCGTGTCGGCGCTCGACATCGAGCTTGCTCGGCGAATGGATAAAATTCACGGCGCGGCAACCGCCAAGCTGTGAGGCCCTTTTTTTTGTGAAGATCGCCTTCATCAGCGGTACGAGCATCGTCAATTCACAGCTCTTCGCTTCCTGGGAGACGCGGTCGCTGGAAACGGCTTTTGGAAGGGTGGTTTACAAGACCCACGGCGACCACGCGCTCATCAACCGCCATGGTTACGGGTTTCCGCTTCCGCCGCATTCCATCAACTATCGCGCCAATATCCGGGGTTTGGCGGACCTCGGTTTCGTGGACATCGTTTCGTTGAACTCGGTGGGTTCGCTGAAGCCCGAATTGCCGCCCGGGACGATCGTTTCGTGCAGCGACTACGTCGGACTCCAACAAGGGCCCGCGACTTACTTCGACCAGGAACTCAAGGGCGGGGCTCCGGGCATCGCCAACAATCTGATTGCGCTTTTGGTGCAGCGCCTCGCGCCGGAATTCACCATTCCGACGGGGAAGACCTACGTTCAAATGCGGGGCCCTCGCTTCGAAACCAAGGCGGAGATTCGCGTTGTCCGGCACTGGGGGGATGTGATCGGTATGACCGCCGCCCACGAGGCGGACCTATGCTCCGAACTCGGCCTGCGGTACAACAGCCTTGCGATCATCGACAACTACGCGAACGGGCTCGAAGGCTCCGAGATCGACTTCTCGAAATTCAAGGATCTGGTGAAGACCAACCAGGAGCGCGTGAATGCGCTTTTCGCCCGGATGCTCGAGATCCTCGGTTGAGGGACGATCGATGAGCGATTTTGTGCCCGCCTCCCGGATTGGGGAAGCCAGTGCTGTGTTGGAGCGTCTCCGCTCCAATATTCGCCTCGCTCTTCGGGGCAAGGATGAGGTGATCGAGCATCTGTTGGTCTGCCTGGCGGCCGGAGGCCACTTGCTGATCGAAGACCTGCCGGGAGTCGGCAAGACGACCCTCGCTTACTCGCTCGCCCGCTCGACCGACTGCACGTTCTCGCGCATTCAGTTCACGAGCGATTTGCTGCCGAGCGACGTCACGGGCGTGGCGATTTACGACGAGACGACCCGGGAGTTCGTGTTCAAAAGGGGTCCGGTGTTTGCCAATATCGTTCTGGCCGACGAGATCAACCGGGCTCCTCCGAAGACTCAATCGGCCCTGCTGGAGGTGATGGACCGGGCGCGGGTCACGGTCGACGGGAGGGCCCATGAGGTGGGCTCGCCGTTCATGGTGTTCGCCACCCAGAACCCGGTGGACTATGAGGGCACGTTTCCGCTTCCGGAGAGCCAGATGGACCGATTCTTGATGCGATTGCAGATGGGCTATCCGCAGCCGGCCGACGAGATTGAGATCCTCCGCACGGCGCGGGGAGGGTACGACTCGATCGCGGTCAACGCGGTGGCGACGCGCGCCGATGTTCTCGGCCTCCAGGGCTTGGTTCCTCAGGTCTTTGTTGAAGACAGCGTGCTCGACTACCTTCTGCGCATTGTGGCGGCGACGCGCACCGAATCCGAATTCCGCTGCGGCGCCAGCGTGCGCGGGGGGCTCGCGCTGCGGAGCGCGGCTCAGGCGAGGGCGCTGGTCCGTGGGCGCGATTTTGTCCTTCCGGAGGATGTCGCTGAGATGGCCGGCGCGGTCCTCGGTCACCGGCTGGCGCTCGCCCGGCAGAGCGGCGATGCGCTGGAGGAGCGCCGGTCCGTCGCCGGGCACCTGCGGAGAATCCTCGGGTCCCTGCCTCAGCCGTGAAGCGTTTCTGGCGCGATTTTCTGTGGCAGCTGGTCTGGCCGCGGAGGCGCCAAAAGACTTCGCCCACGCTTTCTGGTACGGTGCTGATCGGGCTGTGCCTGGGGCTGGGCATGGCCGCCTATAATTCGGCGAGCAACATCCTCTTTGTCGCGCTCTCGCTGCTGCTCGCATGCCTGATTCTGAGCGGCGTTCTTTCTTGGCTCAATTTGCGCGCGGTCAGCTGGAGGGTGCTGCTCGATCCGCCGCTTCGGGCGGGGACCCCGACCGCCGTGGCGCTCGATCTGACCAACAGCAAACGCTTCGTGCCGACCTACGCGCTCTGGTTCGAATTCACGGCGGTGGCCGTCGACCCAGCCGGCCCCGGGCGCCCGGAGTCGACACTGACGGCACGCGGGATCGACGTTCGCGCGGTGCTGGCAAAAGTTTCGGATGCGGACGCCCGGGGCACGGTTTATTTGCGCGACCGGCTCGATGCGGGCGGGTGCGCCCGGCTGGAGTGGCGCTTCACACCGCCGCGGCGCGGGGTGCTGCACATCCGCCTGGGGGGCGCGGGTTCACTTTTCCCGTTTGGCTTTTTGCGGAAAACCACGGGCGAGAATGTGCGCAGGGAGGTGCGGGTCTGGCCGGCGCCGGTCGAATACCGTTGGATCGCCGCGGGCGCGGCCCGGCGGGCTATGGGAGAAGGATCTCTGGGACGGCCTGGCTCTGGCGGCGATTTGCTGGCTCTTAGGCGCTATGAATCGGGTGATTCCCACCGGCTGATCCACTGGAAAGCCAGTGCCAGGAGCCGGCGCCTGCTCGTCAGGCAATTCTCAGCGGAGCATTCGCAAGCCTACGCGCTGTGCCTTCCAACCGAGTCCTCGATGTGGCCGCGCCCCGAGCAGTTCGAGTTGCTTCTCGGCTTGGCGGCGACCTTGGCCGAGGACCTCTTCCGGGAAGAGGCGCTCGACAGCATTTCGATCGACGGCGAACCGCCCAGATTGGTGCGGCGCGTCGCCGATCTTGAATCCTTCCTCGACCGCCTGGCCGAAGCCCGGCCTTCGGGCTCGGTGCCGTCGCAAGCGCCCGCGCGGGCGCGTGGCGACCGGCCAAGCGTGCTCACCTTTGCGCCGGATGGCCCCCGCGGCATCGCCGCCTATGTCGATGGAATCAAGGCGGCCGCGGCTTAGTCTGGACGAGCTCCGCCGCCTGCGCTGGGGGCTGGGCGGCGCGCTCATGCTTTTGGCGACAGTGACGGTTTTCTACCTCGATGTCGATTCGGAGGGGGTCGCCGCGGCGGCGCTGGCCGGCATCCTGCTCGGGCTGGTCCGGCCCGATCTCCCCGCGCGCGTCCCGCTCTGGGCGCACCGCCTGGCCTTCCCGGCGATCGTCCTATTCTTCGCCGGGGATCTCTGGCTGACCGCCCAGGTGCTGCCGTCGATGGTCCGGCTGGACCTGCTGCTGATGCTGTATCGGGGAATTACGTACAGGCAGCGGCGCGACGACCTTCAGGCCGTGGTGCTCGGCCTCTTCCTGGTCGTGGTGGCCGGGGTCCTCACCGTCTCGATCGCCTTCGCAGCGCAGATCCTGGTCTTCACCGGATGCGCCCTGGCCCTTCTGCTGGTGACAACGCTCGTCCAATCGGCGGAGGGAGACGCCCCGCCACGGCCGAGCGGAGTCCCGAGCTGGGCGTCGGGCGTCGGCTGGGGGCGCCTCCTCAAGAGCGTCCGGGCGGTCACCGACTGGAGGCTGGTCGCCCTGGGGAGCGTTCTGTTCGCCGCGGTCGTGGCGGTCTCCGGGCTGCTCTTTCTGGCGATCCCCCGCTTCCAGTTGGAGAACAGCCTCTTCCTGGAGCGGTTCATCACACGGCACTCGCGGACCGGCTTTAGCGACACGATCCGGCTGGGCGACGTGACGGAGATCGATCAGGACGACGGCATTGCGCTCAACGTCGATCTTTCCGACCCCGCGCTGGCTTCGCCGCAGCCCTATTGGCGCATGGTCGTCCTGGACGACTACCGGGACGGCGTTTTCCGGATGTCGGCCGAGATGCGGAGGGCGGAACTTCCCCGGGAGTGGACCGATTATGCACTTCGGGGCGGGCGGCGGCCGACGCCCGGCTCCGGCACGTGGACTTTCTACCTTGAGCCCGGAGTCAGCCGGTACTTGCCGCTGGTGGGGCACTTCGAGACCCTTCGCTTCCGGGAACCCCAGAATTTCCGGGTTTCGACGGATTTGGGCATCGTGGCCCTGCGAGACGAGCCGGCATCGATGCTGGCCTACCGCGTAGAAGGGATGGACGCCCGTTCGGAGGTGCTGCGCGATCCCGGCTTTGCGATGCGGTGGAAGCACTCCGGTATTCCCGCGGGAATACCCTTGCAGATCCGCCTGCCGCTGACGCCGGGAGACGTAAGCGCCCTGTCGACCATCGAAAAGGAATTAGCCGGTCCGCTGCGGAGTGCGTCCGCCAGCCCGCCCGATGTTGCCGCTTTTGCGGAGCGGGCCTCCCAATGGCTGAGAAATCGTCACGCCTATTCGCTCGCTCCCCACATTCCCGGCGGGGAGGGCGATCCGATCGTGCGCTGGATGGTTTCGAGCGAGGCAGGGCATTGCGAGCTGTTCGCCGGTTCGCTGGTTCTGCTTGCGCGCGGGGCCGGGCTTCCGGCGCGGGTGGTCACCGGGTTCAAGGGTGGATCCTGGAACGCCTATTCGAAGAACTTCATGATTCTCAATTCGGACGCCCATGCGTGGGCGGAGATATGGGACGATGGAAGAGGAGGCTGGCTGCGCGCCGACCCGCTCTCCGCGGCGGCCGGGCCGTTGGGCGCCGCATCCGAAAGCGAGACCTCGCAGGTGCGTCCGATCAATCGCAGCTGGTCCGCGCGGTGGGCGAGTCTGCGCGTATTCTGGTACCGGAGAATCGTGGATTTCGACCAGCGCTCGCAGATCGACGCGCTCAGGGCCTTGAAGGCGGCGACGGAAGACTCGGGCAGGCGCTTGCGCGGCGGACTTGGAAGTTGGGGGGCGGCCGTGCGTTCCGCGTTGGCCGGCCCGTGGCGCACGAGGCGGATTGCGGCAGTTCTGGGGGCGGCGGCTGTGATTGCGGCCGGGACCGCTTTGCTGCGCCGCGGCGCGTGGCGGCTTGCCGGCGTTGGAGGAAAGGATCCGGTGAGGCGGCAGGCCGGCCGCTGGCTTGCCCGGGTCGCCCGTGATTCGCCCGTAGTTCCCGACTTGCAGAGGCTCCGCTACGGGCGTCGCGAAACCTGGCCTGATCCCGGAGCGGTGTTTGGCCGCGCCCGGCGAAGTGCGCGCGAGGGCTCCGGACGTGCCAGTCGGTGAAAGGGGTCGCGGCCGCCGTCCCCCGCGTTTGGCGGCTGCGCGGATTAGAGCCCGGCCGCTGCCGCCCGCTTCTTGGCAAAATATTCGCGGAGAATGGCCGTGGCCACCGGGGCGGAATTGCGGCCGCCGCCAAATTCGCCCGGCTCATTTCCTTCGATAGCGATGGCAACGGCGATTTCCGGCTTTTCGATTGGGGCAAAGCAGATGAACCAGGCCATATTGAATTTTCCAGGGAGCTGGGCCGTTCCTGTTTTTCCCGCGATGCGAACTCCGGGAACGCCGAATGCCGGGATCTCGCTGAGGAAATAGGCCGTATGGGAGCGTCCCGGCTGCGTGCATTTCTCCATTCCGTCGACGATAGCCCCATACTGCTCGGGCGTGAGGCCGATGGGATCGCTGTGTTGCGGTGACCGGTTCGGATCGTGCAGGAGCGTGGGACGGGTCACGGTTTCGCCCCGGGCGAAAGAAGCGACGAAACAGGCCATGTCCAGGGGGGTCACATCGACGTCGCCCTGTCCGATCGACATGTTGGCCGTGTGGCCCGAGGTCCAGGGTTCATCGCGTTTCTTTTTCAGCCACGCGGGATCCGGAATGATCATCCCCTTGGTCTCGAACGGAAGCTCGATTCCCGTCGGCCGGTCCATATGGAAGCGGCGCGCTTGATCGGCGATGGCCTGGGGGCCGACCGCTATGCCCAGCGTGTAGAAATAAATATCGCAGCTCGTGGCGATCGCGTCGGGAAGCGTCTGTTCGCCGTGATGGCCATTGCCGTTGTCGCAGGTCGCCCGCCGTTTGCCGATCATCATGAACCCTTCGCAGTCAGGACCCATCGTTTCGGGTGTGGTGGCGCCCCCGAGCAGGGCCGCGGTCGATACCAGGATCTTGAAGGTCGAGCCCGGAGGGCTCAGCCCATTGACGGCGCGGTCGGTCCATGCTTTTCGGGCGTCAATGTCCTCCTTGGCCGCGAGGCTCAATCGCGGGGAGAATGCGGTCAGATCGTACCCAGGTTCGCTTGCGAGCGCTAAGACCTCACCCGTCTGCACATCCAGGGCCACGGCGGCGCCTCTCCGGTCACCGAGCTGCAATTCCGCCACCTCCTGCAGGTCGATGTCGAGGCTCGTGGTCAGGCTGTGCCCCTGCACAGGGGTCCTGTGTTCAATCGGCGGATTTACTTTATAGCCGCCCGGGTCCACGCGCAGAATCGTGTAACCGGCCTGACCTTGGAGGAGACTGTCGAATCGCTTTTCGAGCCCGTCGCGTCCGATGGTCCCCTTGACTGGAAAGGTTTTGAGCCCCTGGCCCGGCAGTTCCTCGATATCTGAAGTGTCATCGATGCCGACATAGCCGAGTACGTGGGCGGCCGCCGCGCCGTGGGGGTAGGCACGCGTGTTGGACGTATATACCTGCAGTGGCGAATTCACCGGCAGGTGCTCGATCAAACGGGCGAACTGCTCAGGAGGCAGATCGTCGATCAGCGTGTACGGAAGCAGCAGCTGGCGGGCAAAATGTTCCTCCAAACGGTGGCTGTCGACCCGGTCGGTTCTTTCCAGAAGCGTATCGACCTGATCCAGGTAGCCTTGAACGACGCTGACGCGGGCGATCTGCTCCATCTGCTGGCCATTGGGAAGATCGCGGTCGCCCGTTTCGCGGTAATTTTTGCGGATGCGGAGCGCTTCCCGCCTGATTTCGTTGCGGAGCTCATCCAGGTAGAGAACCACTGCGAGGCGTGGCCGGTTGCCGACCAGGAGTTTGCCGTTGCGATCGTAGATGTTGCCGCGAGGCCCCGGGACGATGATTCGCCGCTCGTTTTGCTGGCGAGCCTGCTCGTAAAGCGAGGTCGATTTGAAGAGCTGCTGGTACGCTAGGCCTGAGGCGAGGACCAGAAGCGCCACAGCGACGATCCCGTGGAAGACCAGCACGCGCGGGTCGCGGCCCTCCCGAGTGTCGACGAGACTGCCTTCGCGCTTCCGTTGGGTGTTGTTGGAATCGCGCAGGAGCATGGGCTCCTCAAGATGCGCTTTCCCCAGCGAATGCAAGCGCCCGGGCCTGTATCGAGAAGAACCATGGGGCGATGAGCGCGAGCGCCGTCTCCGACCACCCGAGGTCGGCGATGAGCCGGCTCCACGCGTGCCCGGGTGCGGGATTGTGCCGAAGGCGAATGAAGGTGAGCGCTAGGTAAACGGCCAGATTGGCCGCGAGGGCCACCAACACACGGACAGCCATTTCGTCCCGCGGAATCCGCCGGCGCAGGACGTAGATCGTCACGTGCGTGAGCGCGAACAGCAACGCCTGCGTGCCAAAGGCGATCGGCACCGCGGCATCGCACAATAGCCCGCCCAGGAGGGAGGCGGCCAGGCCCGCCCCGATCCTGAGTGTGAGAGCCGAATAGGCCACAAAGAGACCGCCGCAGAAGAGGTAGACGTGAAACCCAGAGAGGGCGCTATTGGCCTGGCCCAAGAGGGCCTGGAGCAGCAGCAGGGTCAGGAAGAGGGCGAGGGCGCTGCGCATGGAAGGGACGAGGGAGAGTGGGGGATCAGTCCGGGTTCAGCGGAATGAGGACGGTCACCTCGCGCAGTTCCGCGAGGCGCGGATCGAGCTGCACATCCCCGGTCTGAAACAGGCCATCGGGGCTGCGCTCCGTGCGGACGATGCGGCCGATCACGACCCCGGGAGGGAAGACTCCGCCCATCCCTGAGGTTACGAGCAACTGCGGGCGCTGGCTGGTCGCCGCCACGTCGAGCGGAACGAATTCCACCACCCCATGGGCCGTCCCAAATGCCGGATTGACGCCGCCTTGATAGCTGAACGGGCGGGTATCGCCCTCGACCACGGCTGCGATTCGCAGCCCTGGATCGGTGATCATCTCAACGGTTGCAAGGGTCTCGTGCACGGCCGAAATGCGGCCGACCACCCCGCCGCTGAAGACGACAGGAGCGCCGACGGGAATGGCGTAGTCGCGTCCCTTGCGAATCACGAGCTGCTGCCACCACGCTGAAAAATCGCGCTGCACCACGCGGGCGTGCTCGAAGTGGTAGCCCGCGGACGGCGGCAGATGGAGGAGGGCCTCAAGGCGGCCCACCTCGGCCCGAAGCTCCGCGTCGGTTTGGATCGAGAAGGCGTACGAGGCGTCCAGCCGCGCCAGATCGCGGCCCGCCACGATCAGCTCATCCTTGCTGTGAAGGCGCAGGGACCAGTACTCCTGCAGATCCCGCGCGTACGATGCGGCCAGCGGAACCGGGGCCGTCAGTTCGAAGAAGGTGGTTCTAAGAAATGTGCGGACGATAACGGGAGCCGCGAGCCAGACGGCGAGCACGATTCCCAGCGTGGCGAAGGGGCGGGCCTGGTCGAATCTCTGAGAGCGCCCGATCCTCACACGTTCTGCATCAACCAGGAGAGGTCGTTGAGCACGGCCCCCGTCCCGTTGGCGACCGCGGAGAGCGGATCGTCGGCCACTGTCACCGGCAGCCCGGTCTTCTCGCTGAGAAGGCGGTCGATCCCCCGGATCAGGGATCCGCCGCCCGCCATGACGAAGCCCCGGTCCACAAGGTCGGCGGAGAGCTCCGGCGGGCAGCGCTCCAGCGTTCCGCGGACCGCATCGACGATTGCGGCGATCGTGTCCGCCAGCGCCTCCCGGATTTCCTGGGAGGTGATGTGGATTGTCTTTGGCAGCCCGGCCACGGAGTCGCGCCCCTTGACCTCCATGGTGAGCTCTTCGTCGAGGGGATAGGCGGAGCCGACCCGCATCTTGATCTCCTCGGCGGTGCGCTCGCCGATCAGGAGATTGTAGGCGCGCTTCATGTAATTGATGATGGCGCTGTCCAGCTCGTCGCCGGCCACGCGTATCGACTTGGAGAATACAATGCCGTTCAGCGAGATGATGGCGATCTCGGTGGTTCCGCCGCCGATGTCGACGATCATGTTCGCGGCCGGTTCGTCGATTGGCAGCCCCACCCCGATCGCCGCGGCCATCGGCTCGGGGATGGTGATCACTTTGCGCGCCCCTGCGTGGGTCGCGCTGTCCATCACCGCGCGCTTCTCGACCGCCGTGATGCCGGAAGGAATGGCGATCACCACCCGGGGCGGCGCGCGGAAGCTCTGGCTCGCCTTCTGGATGAAGTATCGGAGCATCGCCTCGGTGACGTCGAAGTCGGCGATGACGCCGTCCTTCATCGGCCGGATTGCCGTGATATTGCCGGGTGTGCGCCCGAGCATGCGCTTGGCCTCGTCGCCAACGGCGCGCACCTTGCGCGTATTGGTGTCCAGGGCGACAACGGACGGCTCCCTTAGGACGATGCCCTTGTCTTTGACGTAAACGAGCGTGTTGGCGGTACCCAAGTCGATCCCGATGTCGTTCGAGAAATAATTGAGAAAATTGGCCATGATCAGCGGGTTGCGGACTTTTTATCGGCGGGAGCCGCCGTCGAAATCGAATCGGCGGAGGGCGAGGGTGTCAACGCGCTAAATACGCCGGGATTTCGAGGGTTGACGCCGTCCAACCCGGACCGGATTTTGCGGCTGGTTTCGCGCATGCACGGCATTCTGTTCATTCAAGATCTGGCCATCGTGCTTCTGGTAGCCGGTGTCATGGGCTGGATTTTCCAGCGGCTCGGCCTTTCGGTCGTGGCGGGGTTCCTGGTGGCCGGAATCCTCGTGGGTCCCGGGATTCCGTCCCTCTCGCTGGTGTCCGACGTGGACGGAATCGCGACCCTGGCCCAGGTTGGCCTGGTCTTCCTGATGTTCTCGATCGGCCTGAGGCTCAGCCTCCGCCGCCTGCGGCGCATGGGAATGACGCTCCTTCTGGCCACCTTTGCCGGGGCGCTCATCATGTTCTATCTTTCGAGGCTGCTGGCGGCGGCCCTTGGATGGAACGGCACGGAGGGCCTTTTTCTGGCGGGCATGCTGATGATCTCGTCCTCGGCCATCATCGGCAAAATCCTCCATGAATCCGGCGTGAATCACGAACGGCGGGGCCAATTGGCGATGGGGGTCTCGATTCTGGAGGACATTGTCGCCGTGGTCATACTCACGGTGCTTCATTCCATGGTGCAGCTCGACAGCGCTGCCACGCATTCGGCTCATATCGGATCGACGCTCGCCCACCTCGGGGCCTTCGTCGTCCTGATTGGCGTGGTGGGCCTTCTGCTGGTCCCCTGGCTGCTGAGGAGGATGAGCATAGCCGCCGACGAGGAGTTGCAGACGCTTGGCATCGCCGCGCTTCTCTTCGGTGTCGCCCTCCTGGCCCAAAACGCGGGCTATTCGCTGGCGCTGGGCGCGTTTCTTTTGGGAATCATCATCGCGGAGACGCCCCACCGCCACCAAGTGGAGCGCACCTTCGAGGGCCTGAGGGACATCTTTACAGCGGTCTTCTTCGCGGCCATCGGCATGCAGATCCGTTTGCCCGATCTGGCTTCCTCGGCGGGGCTGATCTTGGGGCTGGCGTTGTTCACGATCGTGGCCCGTCCGCTCGCCGTTGCTTGTGGCGTCAGCCTCATCGGCATTCCGGCGCGTGACGCCCTGAGGGCGGGGCTCATGACCGTGCCGATCGGCGAATTCTCCTTCATCATCGCGAAGCTGGGAGTCGACGCCGGCGTCGTGCCCAACCGGTTCTATCCAGCCGCCGTGGGGGTATCGCTCCTGACGACGCTCGCGGCGCCTGTCCTCACGCGAAGGTCCGACGGGATTGTCGAGGCATTGCTGGGACGCCGCCCGCGATGGCTCGGAGATTGGATGATTGCCTACCAAGGCTGGATGGATCGGCTGCGGCGCCAGCAAAGCCGCAGCCCTCTATGGCGTCTCAGCCGCAAGCGCCTCTTTCAGATTGGGGCAGAGATGCTGCTGGTCAGCGGAGTTCTTCTCTTCTCCCGCGAACTGTTCGGAGCTCTCGATGGCTGGCTCAACCGTGATTGGGGCATGAAGCATGGCCCCGAGATCGTTTTCTGGACTGGGCTCGCGCTTGTGATCTTGGCGCCGCTGGTCGCGATCTGGAGGAATTGTTCTGCGCTCGCCCTGCTGTATGCGCAGGTCTCGACCTCCGGTCATCCGCGGGCCCGCCAGCTCGCGCCAATCATTGAGACCGGGCTCAAGGCGGCGGCCGCGGCGATGCTCGTCGTGTGGCTGGTCGCTGTCGTGCCCGCCGAGGATACGGCGCGCTGGCTCATCCTTGCCAGTGGGCTGGCAGCGGTCGTCGCTCTCATCTTCCTGCGCCGGAAGCTCATTTATTGGCATTGCGTCGTGGAGGTCGAATTGCAGACGGCGATTGAGATCTCCGACTCCCGAATGACGGCCACCACGGCGCCTTGGCTGCAGCCGCACCCAGCTTGGAACCTCCATATGGTCGACTGCACGCTGCCGGACCTCGCCGATTGCCAGGGCCTTCGGATCAATGAACTCGAGCTGCGCTCCCGATTCGGGTGTTCGATCGTGGGAATCGAACGGCAAGGGTTCATGATCGCGCTTCCCGGACCGGAAACGATTCTCTACCCGCGAGACAAGGTGCTTCTTCTCGGGACCAACGATCAGATCCACGCCGGGCAGCGGTTCCTCGGCGCCGTTTCAGGAAGTGCCACCACCGTGGACTCGAATTTTGACGAGGTGCGCATGGAGGCGGTCACGCTGTCTCCGGACAGCCGAGCGGCTGGGCAGACATTGGCGGAACTCTCGCCGGCCGGCAGCCATGGTGTGCAGATTGCCGGCATCCGCAGGGGCGCTCAACGGATCCTTAATCCGGGGCCCCATGAGGGCCTGCAGTCGGGTGACGAATTGCTGATTCTGGGAACCTCCGCCCAGATCGTCGACTTCAAGATTTGGCTGAGCGAACCGCCTGAGACGGTGCCGCCAGCTCAAATCCCTCCTGCTTAATTGGTTCCGTGTGTGTTCGCCGTGTCGGGCTTCTTGGCCTCGATCTTGGCGTCCGCAGCTTTCGCCGCCGGATCCTCGTCGTCGTCCTTCGCCGCCTTCTTGAATTCCTTGATCGATTGGCCCAGGCCTTTTGCGAGGCTCGGAAGCTTGGCTCCGCCAAAAAGGACCAGGATGATGGCGAGGACAATCAGCAGCTCGCCACCGCCGAAACCCCAAACCGCGAGGAGAGCATGGAAATGGGTCATGCTAGGACACTACGCAGGTTCCGGGCAGGGGCAAGCTTGATTGGCCGATGGTACGGGTCCCGATTCTGAGGAAGCAGGCTCAGTCTCGTCGGATGTTGCCAAGGCCCGGATCGCCCGCCGGGCCGGGCGCCACATACCGCCGGCTCCTTGCGCCGGCCAGAGTGGCGCCCACCGAGGCGGGCGAGGAGGCAACACTCCTCGACTGAGCCTGCTTCCTCAAAATCGGGACTGGGCTGAAGGATACGGAGAAAAGGCCCGGGGATCTCGCCGACTTTGGGCGTCGTCAGGAAGGCGGCCGCCGGCTATCCACTACCGATGCTCAAATGGATTCTTTGGCTTTGCCTTGCGGCCTGGCTGGGCGCCGAGATGAGGGCGGATCCATCGTCGGCGGCCGCTCCTGCGGCGCCTGCCGGGCTCGCTTTTGACCCGGTTGAGCATTGGGAAGCTGACTTTGAATCCGGAATTCTGTGGCGCGTGACGGGCAGCGCGACGCCGCTCAGTTACGTCTTGCAGCCGCAAATCCTCTCCTTGAAGGCGCCCGCCTTGATCGTCCGCCCGCTGGGAGGCGGAGATTTTGTTTTGCGCTCCAGGTACAGCGTCCTGATCGAACCCATCGTGGTGGGACCCGAGCATCATTATTTCGGGCTGTCGGCCTCCGGCAGCCTCGAATGGTGGGACCGGAAGCGCACGCGCAATCTGTTTTTTTCCAGCGGTGGCGGGCTGGGCGAGATGGACAGCAAGGGCCACGAGATTGCCGGCGCGCAGGGGGAGGATTTCAATTTCAACTGGTTCGCCTATGCCGGGGCTCGCTTTCGCACGGCCGAAAATTGGAGCGTTTCCCTGGGCGCATATTTCCAGCACATTTCCAACGGGCATCTCAACAAGATCGACCCGGGGGTGACTTCGCTCGGGCCGATGCTGAGCGTGGGGTGGCATTTTTAGACGGCGGGCCGACCCCAGACCGCTCGACGATCGCTACCATAGGGTGCTCACCGCAGAAGAGTCGCTGATGTTGGCGTCCTTGGTGATGAGCGCCAGCCGGTGGATTTTGGCCGTGGCTGTTATTATCCGGTCGAATTGATCGCCATGAGGCAGCGCCAATTCCGGCGCAGCGATGGCGATCTCGAGGGTGATAGGAAGCACCGTCACGAAGTTGAGCATCTTCCCCAGGATGGTGGTGGGGGAGCCCTTGAAAGAGATGCGCCCCGAATGCAGCAGCAGGCCGATCTCTTGCAGCGTCACATCGGCAATCGCCAGCTGTTCGTAGGGTGTCGTGCTGATAACGCGGGCGGCCTTGTTGCTCAACCGGTCTTCGTCTGTGGCAGCCCACAGGAATGCATGCGTATCCAGCAAATATTTGAGGCGGCCCATTATAGGGAGGGCTTCCAACTCTCGTTCGGAAGGGTCGGTTTCGTCAGATCGCCTTGAAACACGATCTTGCCCTTGGCAGCGCCGAGCAGCGACTGTCGGCGCACCGCGGCGGTGAAAAGGAAGGCTCCTTCCTTGTCCTGCACGCAAACGGTCTCTCCTTTGCGCGCTTTGGCTTTGAACGACGCGAAGGAACGGAGAAAATTGCGTGTATTCGTTACCATCCCTTTAAAATGTCTGACAATTCAGAATCTGTCAAACAGCGCCGATTTGGCGACGATTTCCGACTTTCCTTCCATGGACGACCCTCGGCTCGATAAGCTGCTCTGGAGCCTGCGCGTATTCAAGACCCGCCCTCTCGCGACGGAAGCGTGCCGCGCCGGCCGCGTGCTGATCGGCGAACTTGAAGCCAAGGCGGGCCGCAACATTCACGTGGGCGAAGTGCTCAGTGTCCGGATCGGCGCCCTGATCCGCACCCTCAAGATTCTCGCGTTGCCGCCCTCCCGCGTCAGCGCGAAGCAGCTGCCGGAATTCATGACCGATCTCACGCCTCCGGCCGAATACGAGCGCGCCAAACAGGCCGGAATCGAGCACATGCTTGCCCGGCAACGGAGCCAGGGTCGTCCCACCAAAAAAGAGCGCCGCGATATCACGAAGTTGTTTTGGGATGCGCCGTAGCCGAGTCTCCCGACACTCTCTTGCCTGCGCGAAAACTCTCTCGATGAACCCCATCCACTACACCCACGACCGGAAGATCACCTCGGATCAGTTCATCGAGGTGTTGAATCGTACGACCCTTGGAGCGCGGCGCCCGCTTCACGACAGAGAGCGAATCGCCTCCATGCTGGAGCATGCAGGTCTGCTCTGCGCCGCTTGGGACGGGGAGAGGCTGGTCGGCGTCGCCCGCTCGGTCGCCTACTACCCCAAGATCGGGATGACCCCGCACCCCTC
>Ga0302326_10008096_pt1 | contig 23256 bp, 19 predicted proteins | sample Palsa_T0_3_FD_202264 | JGI IMG/M metagenome (GOLD analysis project Ga0302326, IMG submission 202264) | Peat permafrost microbial communities from Stordalen Mire near Abisko, Sweden - Palsa_T0_3 | ecosystem: Environmental > Terrestrial > Soil > Palsa > Peat permafrost | place: Sweden: Abisko... | reverse complement strand
TTTTTCCCGATGCATTTTCTCGGGCTTGCTGGCATGCCGCGGCGCATCGCCGACTATCCCGATGCTTTCGCCGGGTGGAACCACGTCGCTTCGATCGGCGCCTATATCTCGTCGGCCTCAACGGTGCTGTTCGTGTTCATCGTGTTCCACACGCTGCTGGCGGGTAAACGGGTTGGCGCCAATTACTGGGGCGACGGTGCGACGACGCTGGAATGGCACGTCCCCTCGCCGCCGCCTTTCCACACCTATGAAGAGCTGCCGGTGATCACGGCGGCACACGCGGGCCACTAGGGGCGGCGTCGGATGCGAGACCGACTGGTTTCATCATGAGCGAGCGGTCCACGGCCGCCATTGCCCCAAATCTTAGTACTCTTGGGGGCGCGGCGGTCGGCGACTACGTTCAGATCCTTAAGCCTCGCGTCATGTCGCTGGTGGTGTTCACGGGCGTTGTCGGGCTTGTCGTCGCGCCGGGACATCTGCACCCATTCCTCGCCGCGGTGGCGATCCTCTGCATCGCGATCGGTGCTGGCGCCTCGGGCGCAATCAATATGTGGTACGACCGCGATATCGACCGGGTTATGCGCCGTACCGCGTCGCGGCCATTGCCGACGGGGCGGATGCTGCCCGGTGAAGCGCTCGGCTTTGGCTGCGTCCTCGCGGTAGGTTCGGTTGCGGTGATGGGGATCGCGGTCAACTGGGTAGCGGCCGAGCTTTTGGCGCTGACCATCGCGTTCTACGTCTTCGTCTATACGATCTGGCTCAAGCGGCGCACGCCGCAGAACATCGTGATCGGCGGCGCCGCCGGTGCCTTGCCGCCGCTCATTGGCTGGGCCGCGGTGACGGGCGACGTCGGCTGGGGTGCGATCGCGCTATTCGCGATCATCTTCTTTTGGACGCCCCCGCATTTCTGGGCACTGTCGCTCTATAAGGCCGACGAGTACGCCTCCGCCGGCATCCCGATGCTGCCAGTGGTTGCCGGTGAGCGCGAGACCAAACGGCAGATGCTGCTTTATACGCTGGTGCTGTGGCCGGTCACCGCCGCGCCATGGCTGCTCGGCATCGCCGGCCCGCTCTACGCGGCGGGGGCGGGAGGCTTCAGTCTCCTCTTCACGCTGGCGGCGCTCCGGGTGTGGCGCGACGACACCCACCGCAGCGCGCGCCAGATGTTTGCATTCTCGCTTGCCTACCTGTTCCTGATTTTCACGCTGTTGCTGGTCGATCACGGCATCGAATATGCCGTTGGGGGCGGGCGATGATGGCCGACGACCCTGTAGACAGCCGGTCGCGCCGGATTCGCGCGCGCAACCGCGCCCTGTTGCTCGTGCTGCTCGGCCTTGTGGCGCTGTTCTACGCTCTCACCATCGTGCGGATGAGCGGGGGCTAGCATGATCGGTCGCGCAACGCGCCATCACGGCTCGACCGTCGTGCTGCTGCTCACGGTCGTGGCCGGCATGGTCGGGCTCAGCTTCGCCTCGGTGCCGCTATACCGCCTCTTCTGCGCCGCGACCGGTTATGGCGGCACGACGCAGCGCGCCTCCGCCTCGCCACAGGACATCTCGAAGGCGCTGATCATCGTGCGTTTCGATACCGATATCTCGCCCGACCTCGCTTGGGAATTCCGGCCGCTAGTGTCCGAGGTCCAGGTCCATCCCGGCGAGCAGAAGCAGGTCTTTTTCCGCGCCGTTAACCGCTCGAACGCGGGCATCATCGGGCGCGCTGTCTACAACGTGACGCCGACCAAGAGCGGCATCTATTTCGACAAGCTGCAATGCTTTTGCTTCAACGAACAATATTTGGCGCCGGGCGAAAGCAAGGATATGGGTGTCGTGTTCTTCGTCGACCCGGATATGCTGAAAGATCCCGACACCAGCGAAATCCACACGATCACGCTGTCTTATTCGATGTTCAAGGCGGCGAACCAGCAAACCGAGCGCCGAAAAACCGACAAATTGGGGCCGAACTCATGACCGACACGCACGCAGCTCACGGCCACGATGCCCATGGGCACGCCGCGCCGAAGCATCCCTACCATCTCGTCGATCCGAGCCCGTGGCCGTTGGTCGGCGCGATCGCCGGCGGCGTGATGGCCGTCGGCGGCGTCTTGTTCATGCACGGGTATGGCTACGTCGCGCTGATTATCGGCACGCTGATGGTGCTCGGAACGATGGCGGTGTGGTGGCGCGACGTAATCCGCGAAGCGACATTCCAGGGCTATCACACGCCGGTCGTGCAGATCGGCATGCGCTTCGGCATGGCCTTGTTCATCGCCTCCGAGGTGATGTTTTTTGCTGCGTTCTTCTGGGCGTTTTTTACTTCAAGCCTATTCCCGGTTGGCGGCGTCTGGCCGCCCAAGGGTATCCACCCGTTCAACCCGTTCGAGTTCCCGTTTCTCAACACGCTGATCCTGCTGCTGTCGGGCACCACCGTGACCTGGGCGCACCATTCGCTGCTCGATGGCAACCAGAAGGGACTGATACAGGGATTGACCGTGACGGTGCTGCTTGGCCTCAGCTTCACCTGCGTGCAGGCTTACGAATATTCGCACGCGGCGTTCTCGTTCACCGGCGGGATCTACCCGTCGACCTTTTTCATGGCCACCGGGTTCCATGGCTTCCATGTGATTATCGGCACCACTTTCCTGGCGGTCTGCTTGTGGCGGGCGCAGCGCGGCGATTTCACCCCGACGCACCATTTCGGTCTTGAGGCCGCGGCCTGGTATTGGCATTTCGTCGATGTTGTCTGGCTGTTCCTCTTTGTTTGCATCTACTGGTGGGGCATGGGGAGCGCGCTGCCGCTTGGGGAGTAGGGGCAGCGACCTACGCTCCGGTTTCGCTCATTCGCGCGGCGCTCATGTGCCGTTGCCCACGCTGCGGCGAGGGACGGATCTTCGCCGGATTGTTGACAGTGCGAGGGGCGTGCCCCGCCTGTGGGCTTGATCTTTCAGCCGAGGATGCCGGCGACGGTCCGGCGGTGTTCCTGATATTTTTCCTCGGCGCGGTCGCGGTTGGCATTGCGGCGTGGATGGAGATCGAATTCTCGCCGCCGATCTGGGTGCATTTGCTCGTCTTGACGCCGATCATCCTCGGTGGCGCGATCGGGCTGCTGCGGCCGTTGAAGGCCGGCATGATTGCCTTGCAATACCGGCACAACCTGCTCAATCCACCACCGCTCTAGCTTGGCGATGACCGGATTTCGCCCGCACTTGGTGCCGACGTTGTTCGCCGTGCCGGGTGTATTGATCCTCCTGGGGCTTGGTATTTGGCAGGTGCAGCGGTTGCATTGGAAGGAAGGCCTTATTGCCCAGCGCGACGCGGCCGTCGCGACCGCACCGATCGCCCCGCCGCAGACCTTCCCCGAAGCCCAAGCCGACCAGTTCCATCACATCGTTGCCGAAGGCACCTTCCAAAACGATAAGGAGCTATTCCTTGCCGCCTCATCCGAGGGGGGCGACTCGGGCTATCAGGTGATGACCCCGCTCGCCATGACCGATGGCCGCACGATGTTCGTCAATCGCGGCTTCATCCCGCTCGAGCTGAAGGACAAGGCAAAACGCGCGGCCGGAGAATTATCGGGCAACGTGAGCGTCACGGGGCTTCTTCGTGTGGCGCCGGCTGAAAAGCCGAGCTTTTTCCTCCCCGACAACCGGCCTGATTTGAACCTGTGGTTCTGGGTCGACCTGCCGGCGATGGTCAAGGCGGCGGCCATTGCTGACGCCGTGCCCTATTACATCGATGCCGATAAGACCCCGAACCCAGGCGGATGGCCCAAAGGCGGCGTTACTCGCCTCGAATTGCCGAACGATCATCTGCAATACGCGATCACCTGGTTCTCGCTCGCGATCGCTTTAATTGTCATCTATGTGCTTTATCATCGGGGCGATCTGACGCAGCGGTCCGGACAAAGCTGAACCAATCGACGACGCAACGGTTTACAGAATTATCTCAAGCCGCCATATCTCGCTAAGGCCCGTCCGGGCCGAATCCTCCCACACCATCCAGAACGTTGCCAGGGGACAAGGTGATCGAGACCAACGCCCAACAAGAGGCTCGCGACACCGATCGCTCGGGCGCGCGCCGTCGTTTCGAGGCAATTCGTCGTGAAAGCGAGGCGCTTGCTGCGCGGCTGACGCCGGAAGACCAGTCGATCCAGTCGATGCCCGATGTCAGCCCCACCAAATGGCATCTGGCGCATACGACCTGGTTTTTCGAGACCTTCATTCTCACGCGCTTCGATCCTACCTACCGGGTGTTCGACCCGGCCTTTCACTACTTATTCAATTCCTATTACGAGGCTGAAGGCCCGCGCCACCCGCGGCCGCAGCGCGGGGTGTTGTCGCGTCCGTCCTGCGCCGATGTCGCGGCCTATCGCGACCACGTTGGCGCGGCGACGGCGCAACTGATCGAGGGCGCCGCGCCGGAGATATGGAGTGAAATCGCTCCGCTCCTCGAACTCGGCCTGTATCACGAGCAACAGCATCAGGAGCTGATCCTGATGGATATCAAGCACGTGTTTTCGCTGAACCCACTTTTGCCGGCCTACCAGCCCCCGCGCCGGCGCGCGTCAGGAACCGCGGCGCCGCTCAGTTGGGTCGAATTCCCCGGAGGGCTCGTGAATATTGGCCACGGGGACGCCGATTTCGCCTTCGATAACGAAACGCCGCGTCATCGCGCGTGGCTGGAGCCGTTCCGCTTGGCGAGCCGGCCGGTGACCTGCGGCGAGTTTGCCGAATTCATCGCCGCTGGTGGCTATGCGCAGCCGGATTTTTGGCTGTCGGAAGGCTGGGCCACCGTGCAGCAACAAGGCTGGACGGCCCCGCTTTATTGGCGCGAGGCGGAGGAAGGATGGCGCGTCTTTACCCTCTCCGGTGAAAAACGCTTCGACCCGGCCGAGCCGGTCGTGCACGCCAGCTTCTACGAGGCCGATGCCTACGCAAAATGGGCCGGGAAGCGGCTACCGACCGAGACGGAATGGGAAGTGGCGGCGGAAGGCGCTCCGCTTTCCGGCAATCTCGGCGACAGCCGACACTATCATCCTACCGCCGATGGCGGTGGCGAGGGGCTGCGCCAGCTGATCGGCGATGTCTGGGAGTGGACGGCGAGCCCTTACACCCCCTACCCGCGGTTCCGCGCGCCGGCCGGCGCGATCGGCGAATACAACGGAAAATTCATGTCAAATCAGATGGTTCTTCGTGGCGGCGCGGCGATTACCCCGGCCGACCACATCCGCACAACCTACCGCAATTTTTTCCCACCCTCGGCGCGCTGGGCATTTTCCGGGCTGCGTCTTGCGGAGGATGCGTGATGCCGGATGGAGCCACTTTCGCCTTCCACGATCTGGCGCCCGGTGAGGGCAGCTTCCGCGACGCCGTTCTGGGTGGCCTGTCGGAGTCGCCCAAATCGCTACCGTGCAAGTTTTTCTACGACGAGCGCGGATCTGCGCTGTTCGAGGCGATCTGCGAGGTGCCGGAATACTATTTGACTCGCACTGAGATCGCGATCCTCGAAGCCTATGCCCCGACAATTGCCGAGCGGATTGGGCCACATTGCCGGCTTATCGAATTGGGTAGTGGCGCGAGCCGCAAGGTGCGACTGCTCCTCAATGCGCTCGAAGCGCCGCTTGCCTATGTCCCGGTCGATATCTCGCGCGAATACCTGCGCGACGCTGCCGCGAAGATCGCCGCCGATTTCCCTGACCTCGAAGTCATCGCGGTCTGCGCCGATTACACCCGGCCGTTCGAGCTGCCGCGGCTGCCCGGGCCGAGCGGCAAGCGCGTCGGCTTTTTCCCCGGCTCGACGATCGGCAATTTCGAGCCGGAGGCGGTCGTCGCGTTCCTCACCCATTGCGGCCGGCTGCTCGGCCCCGGCGCGGAGATGCTGATCGGCGCCGATGTCAAGAAGGACAAGGCGGTCCTCGACGCGGCTTACAACGACGCGCAAGGGCTCAACGCCGCCTTTAATCTCAACCTCTTGCACCGCATCAGCAAGGAACTCGACAGCGATATCGCGGTCGATGATTTCGAGCACGTCGCCTTCTACAACCCCGACCAGGGGCGGGTGGAGCTTTACATCCGCAGCCGGAAAGCACAGACGGCGATTATCGCCGGGAGGCGCTTTTCATTCACCGAAGGCGAGATGATCCATACCGAGAATTCGTACAAATACGCGATTCCCGAATTCCGGGCTCTCGCTGCCCGCGCTGGCTTCGCGGCGCTCGAGACCTGGACCGATCCCGAAGGCCGGTTCAGTGTGCACTACTTGCGGCGGAATTAAGCCGTCGCGGCGCCGTCGACCGGCAGCGCCGCGCCCGAGACGAACGACGCCTCGTCCGAAAGCAGAAACAGCGCTGCATTGGCGATTTCTTCCGGCCTGCCGGTTCGCTTCATTGGGATTTGCTGGCTGCGCTGGACGATGAGCGCTTCCTTATCCTGCGTTGCGTGCTGCTGGTCCGGGCGGGCGACGAAGACGCGCAGCATCGGGGTGTCGATTGGTCCCGGGCAGATCGCGTTGACGCGGATGTTGTCCGGCGCGAGCCGCTTAGCCAGCGCGCGGACAAAGCCGACGACGCCGAACTTCGCCATCGAATAGACGGGGCTGAACCCCGAGCCGACAAGACCGGAGGTCGATGCAGTGTAAAGCAGCGCGCCGCCGCCGCGCGCTCGCATCTCGGGGATTGCCGCTTCGGTGGTCACCAGCACGGTGCGTAGATTGAGGCCGATCGCGGTGTCGAAATCGGCCATGTCGATGCCCTCGATTGCCGCTGGGCCGGGATGGCCGACATGGTTCCACACGAAATCGAGGCCGCCGAAGGCGTTGGCGGTTTGCCGCACGATGTCGCGGGAAAAAGTGTCGTCGGTCAGATCGCCGGGAATGCCGATTGCCTTGCCACCCGTCTGGGTGATCTGTCCCACCAGCGCCTCGACGCCGGCGGCGTCGAGATCGACGACAGCAACCGAAGCGCCTTCGTGGGCAAACCGCAATGCGCCGGCTCGGCCCATGCCTGAGGCTGCCGCCGTGACGATGCCGATCTTCCCTTCGAGACGCATTGTTTCCTCCCTAAGCTGCAGCGCTCTTGCTGTCGTAGAGCGTCTCCAAAGCGTCTCCATAGACGGCGCGGATCGCATGCCGGCGGATCTTCAGGGTCGGTGTTAGTTGCCCATTACCGGTGGTGAACGGCTCGCTCGCGATGATAAAACGGCGCACTCGCTCGATCGCGGGCAAGGGCTGGTTGATCCGCGTGATGACATCGCCCAGCGCCTTGATGAAGCCGGGATCGCCGCAAAGCGCCGCGAGATCGGCCGAGCGTCCGGCGTAGTGAGTGGCGAATTCTGGGTCGGGGACCAGGATTGCGACGAGGTAAGGCCGTCGGTCGCCGTACACCATCGCCTGGGCGATCTCGGGCGCCAGAGTCAGCACGCCTTCGATTTTGGCTGGCGCGATCATGTCGCCACCGGAATTCTTGATGAAATCCTTCTTGCGGTCGGTAATGCGCAGATAACCGTGCTCGTCGAGGTGGCCGATATCGCCGGTCGCCAGCCAACCATCGACAACCGTGCGTGCCGTCGCCTCGGGGTCGTTCCAGTACCCTTTCATCACATTGTCGCCGGAGACCAGGACCTCACCGTCCTCGGCGATTTTGATCTCGACCCCGTGGAGTGGCGGCCCGACCGAATCGATCTTGATCCCGCCGGGCGGGTTGCAGGCGATAACCGGCGCCGCCTCTGTCTGGCCATAGCCCTGCAGCAGCTGTACCCCGAGCGCCACGAAGAAGCTGCCGATCTCGGGGTTGAGCGGTGCGCCGCCCGAGACCATCGCCTTGAGGCGCCCCCCAAACCGCGCGCGCACCTTCTCGCGCACCAGCTTTTCAAGGAGCGGGTCGATCAGCCGCTCGCCGATGCCGAGCGCTTCACCGGCAAGGCGTTTTCGGCCGGTCGCGACCGCCTGCTCGAAGAGGCGGCGTTTCAGGCCTTTCTCGCGTTCGATCCCGCGGCGGATTCGCGTATGCAGCGTCTCATAGAGCCGGGGCACTGCGGTCATGATTGTCGGCCGTGCCTCGAGCAGGTTGGCGGCGAGCGTGTCGGCGCCTTCCGCGAAATAGATCTGCGCGCCGAGCGAGATCGGAAACATCAGACCGGCGGTATGCTCGTAGGAATGCGATAGCGGCAGAAAGCTGAGAAACACCTCGTCGCTGAGGCCGATCATTTCCAACAAATGAAACGCGCCGCGGCAATTGGCGATGATGTTGCGGTGGGTGACGAGGACGCCTTTTGGCAGCCCGCCCGTGCCCGAAGTATAGATGATGCAGGCAGTGTCGTCGGTCGAAAGTGCGGCAACCCGGACGGCGATGTCATCCTCGTGCGCGTCGCCGAGCGCCAGCACGTCATCCCATTCGTGGGCGCCATCGGGCGCGGGTCCGTCCATCGCGATGACGGTCTGGACGCTCGGCACTTGCGCCGCGGCGGCGGCCGCGCGCTCGCTCACCGGCGGCTTCGACGCGATGACGATGCGGGCGCCGCTGTCGCCAAAGATGTGCCGATGGTCGTCGATTGTGTTGGTCGTATAGGCCGGCACCGTGATCGCGCCCGCACTCATGATCGCCAGGTCGGCGATCGCCCATTCCGGCCGATTCTCGGCGGCGAGCGCAACCCGGTCGCCCGGCTGGATACCGAGCGCTACCAGGCCGCGCGCCAGCCGATTGACCGTGCGTGCGGTCTCGGCCCAGCTCAGCGGTCGATAATTGGCCTCATGCTTGGCCCACAGGAACGGACGCTCGCCTCCTCGCGTCGCGGCATCGAAGAACATTGCCGGCAGGCTGCGAATGGTATCGTAATCCAATGGCGTCTCCCTGCGACCTTATCGCGGCATGATAGCGGAAACATCGACCGGAAAATTGCCGGATTTGTGGTGTGGCTGTCGGTTCACGCGCTCAATGAGGGTGACGTCGGGCAAGGCGCAAGCCTGTTCGGGGCCTGATAATATCAGGAGAAACAGGTGAGCCAGATCGGTCTGCTCGGACGCGTGGTGACGGAACCGCCGGCATGAGCGAGGAAGATAATTTCGCCGGGAGGGTGCGGCGCTACGCCCGGGTCGGCAGCGCGGTTGGCGGACTCGCGGCGCGGCTCGCCGGTGAGCGCTATCTCGGCATCGGTATCGATCGCGAGCGCCATGCCGCCGATCTGAAGGCGGCGCTTGGCGGCATTAAAGGGCCGCTAATGAAGGTCGCACAGCTTCTTGCGACCATCCCCGACGCGCTGCCCGAGGAATATGTACGAGAGCTGATCCAGCTCCAGTCGAACGCGCCGGCGATGGGTTGGCCGTTCGTGCGCCGCCGGATGATGGGCGAGCTGGGGCCGAACTGGGAAAACCGCTTCAAGAGCTTCGAGCACGAGGCGGCGCGCGCCGCCTCACTGGGCCAAGTCCATCGCGCGGTCGCGCTCGATGGGACAAAGCTTGCTTGCAAGCTGCAATACCCGGAGATGGCGTCGGCGGTAGAGGCCGATCTGCGCCAGCTGCGCCTGGCGATGGGCCTCTACGAGCGCTACGACCGCGCGGTCTCAACGGCGGACATCCATGCGGAGATCGCCGCTCGGCTGCGCGAGGAATTGGACTACGCGCGCGAGGCCGCGCATATGCGGCTCTATGGCGAGATCCTCAAAAAAGAGCCGAAAGTCGCGGTGCCAGCGCCCCATGCCGAACTCTCGACAAAGCGTCTGCTGACGATGGGTTGGCTGGAGGGCGGACCGATTCTCGACATCGCCAAAGCACCGCTGAAATTGCGCAATGAGATCGCACTCCGCATGTTCCGCATTTGGTACGTGCCGTTTTATTATTACGGCGTCATCCACGGCGACCCGCATCTGGGCAATTACACGGTCGCGGCGGACCACACGGTCAATCTTCTCGATTTCGGCTGTGTCCGCATCTTCCCGGCGGCGTTCGTCAAAGGTGTCATCGACCTCTACCATGCGCTTGAGCGCGACGACGACCAACTGGCGGTGCACGCTTACAAAAGCTGGGGCTTCGGCAATCTATCGAAGGACATGATCGCGGTGCTGAATCGCTGGGCGCGGTTTGTCTATGGCCCGCTACTCGACGACCGCACGCGGCCGATTCAGGAGAAGCCCGGCGAGCCCGAAGGGCCGCGGCTAGTCGACAGCGTCCACAGCGAGATCCGTCGCCTTGGTGGCATCTCGCCGCCCCGCGCCTTTGTCTTTATGGACCGCGCGGCGGTCGGGCTCGGTTCGGTGTTCATGCATCTCAAGGCCGAGATCAACTGGCACCGGCTGTTTCATGAATTGATCGACGATTTCGACGAAGCGGTGCTTGCAAAACGCCAGCGTGCCGCTCTTGAGCGTGCTGGCGTACCGGACACGGACTGACCGAGACGAAATCGCCAAGTGTCCGTCGTAAGAGGAACAATTGCGGCAGGACGTCCGTTGTGATCGACTGGGGAAGTTCGCAGGCAGGGGTGGACAATGTATAGGTCACCGATCGGTTTCCTTATCAAACTGTTTTTCGCTCTTTTGGCGATTATTGCGGTTCCACAATTTGCAGCGGCGCAAGACATGCCGCCAATACTGGCGCCGCTGGCGGCTCCAATCGGAGTAGCTCCGAACCCCGAGTCGACCTCGCCTTCAGCGGAAGCCATCATCCCGCCAGCTGTGGTCAAGCCCCCGGCTGCGCCGACCATGAGCCGCGTTGCTGCCGTCGATCATCCGAAGACGATGGGGTACCCCGGGAAATCGGCCGCGGCGAAGAACAAATTTGTGGCGCTAATGAAGCGGCTTGCTTCGGCTCATCATAATGCGGTCCATCATCTTGCTAATGGAGCGCCCGAGCCGAACTTCCCGCGCGGAACCATCGTTCCGCCGCCCGACTACTATGCGTCCGGCCCGTACCAGCATCTTGTCTATGGCGGTCCCCCCATGGGGGTTTACGGCGGTTGGGGCGGGTATCGCGGCCGATATCCGTATTACCCCTAGCGGCGGACGATACTCGTCCGGCACCGATGTCGACCGCTTCCGTTACGCGGCCATCGACTCCTGCCCGGCCTTTTCCGGCAATACGGGGGGTCCTGCGCATCGCGGCGGTGACGCTTATCGCGACCCGTCGGTAACGGCGTGATTCGGCGCCGCGCGCACTGCGGCGCTGGGTAATGCCGGGCTCGGGGCGCTGGCGCGCGTCCCGGCGGCGGCCCGGGCGCCCATGCGAGCTTGTCGCCCGCGCGACTGGGTGGCGGCGCTCCGCATGGTGGTGGGGGGCATGGCGGCGGCTATCATCGCTAACTGTTGCTGGGCGTTCCCAACCGACGGCACCACCGGCGCGGTTGCGTTGAGCCGCCGGCGAGGGCACACTTCATCTCGCCTTGTTTGCTTCGCCGGTTGAGGACTATGCGACTAATTTTCGCCTTCGTGCTTCTCTCACCGCTTGTCGCGGGCTGCACGCCCTATCTACCGGAGAAGCTCGATTTCGGTACCAGCGCGGCGGTGCCGAAAGGACCCATCCCGCCCGAATATGCTGCGTTCAACGCCTACGATCCCGGTGTCAACTCGGTGCTCGCTTCGCAAATCTGCGCGACGCCGTATCAGCCGGGCGATGTCGAGGTCAACGATGCGAGCCCGGGTCAGCTCGTCACCGCCCACGGCACGTGCGCGACGCACAGGCCGATCGTCGGGAACTGATTGAAGGTGGCGACTACGCCGCCGTCACCTCGCGGGTAATGTCGTTACGGTCAGCGAGCAACCCGTCGAAATAGGCGATCGTGCGCTGTAGACCGGAACGCAGCGAAGTGCGTGGCTTCCAATCGAGCAACGCGTTCGCTTGGCTTATATCCGGGCAGCGTTGGATAGGGTCGTCCACCGGCAAGGGGCCATAGGTTACCTTCGAGCGTGAGCCGGTCAGCTCGACGATCAACTCGGCCAGCTCGGCGACCGAAGTTTCGACGGGGTTGCCGAGGTTCATCGGGCCGGTGATGTCATCGGGGGCGTCCATCATGCGGACGAACCCGTTGAGCAAATCATCGACGTAGCAGAACGCGCGCGTCTGGCTTCCGTCGCCGTAGAGAGTGATCGGCTCGTTCTTCAGGGCCTGGACGACGAAATTTGAGACGACGCGGCCATCATTGGGATGCATGCGCGGACCGTAGGTATTGAAGATCCGCACCACCCGGATACGCAGATTGTGCTGGCGGTAGTAGTCGAAGAATAAGGTTTCGGCGCAGCGCTTGCCCTCGTCGTAGCAGGCGCGCGGGCCGATTGGGTTGACATTGCCGCGATAGGCCTCGGGCTGTGGGTGCATCAGCGGATCGCCGTAGACCTCTGAGGTTGAAGCCTGGAGAATCTTCGCCTTCAGCCGTTTGGCGAGGCCCAGCATGTTAATGGCGCCCAAAACGCTGGTCTTGGTCGTCTGCACAGGATCGTGCTGGTAATGCACCGGCGAGGCGGGGCAAGCGAGGTTGTAGATCTCATCCACCTCGACAAAGAGCGGATGGGTCACATCGTGGCGCATCGCCTCGAAGTGCGGGTCGTCGAGCATATGCCCGACATTCTCCTTGCGCCCGGTGAAATAATTGTCGACGCACAGGACGTTGTGACCTTGGGCGATCAGGCGTTCGCACAGATGCGAGCCGAGAAATCCGGCACCGCCGGTAACGAGAACACGCTTAGCTGAGTTGCGCATCGTGAATTCCTTGAGCTTGCGCTTGAGTTCAGAGTTGCTACGCGATTGCGCGCAGATGGGGGTTGGCAAGCGGCTCCCCAGCAGTACGACCGATGCTGTGGTACACAAAACCAGCGTCAGTCATCTCTTGCGGTTGATAGATATTGCGCAGATCGACCACGATTGGCGAGCGCAACAGGCTCTTGACCCGCGCCAGATCCAGTGCGCGGAACTCGTTCCACTCAGTGAGCAGCACTAGCGCGTCGGCGCCTTCGATCGCTTGGTAGGCATCGCCGCAATATTCGATCTCGGGTAACAGCTTTTTCGCCTCGACCATCCCCTCGGGATCGAAGGCGTGAACCGCCGCGCCGGCTTCGACAAGCGGCGGCAGGATCGACAGGCTTGGGCTGTCGCGCATATCGTCGGTGTTGGGTTTGAAGGTCAAGCCTAAGACTGCCAGCGTCTTGCCAGCGATCTCCCCGCCGCACGCTGTGATAATGCGCTCAGCCATGCCGCGCTTGCGCGCGTCGTTTATCTTCAGCACATCCTCGATCATCGTTACCGGCCGACCGGCTTCCTCGGCGGTGCGCACGAGGGCGGCGCAATCCTTTGGAAAGCACGAGCCGCCGAAACCGGGACCAGCGTGCAGGAACTTGCGGCCGATCCGCCCGTCAAGACCGATCCCGTGCGCCACGTCCTGAACATCTGCGCCCACCGCCTCGCACAGATCAGCGATTTGGTTGATGAAGGTGACCTTAGTCGCCAGGAAAGCGTTGGCGGCATATTTTATCAGTTCGGCAGTCTCGATCGTGGTGAACACGACCGGCGTCTCGAGCAAATAGAGCGGCCGGTAAAGCGCGCGCAACACGGTGCGGGCATATTCGCTCATGGTGCCGATGACGACCCGATCGGGCCGCATGAAATCCTGGATCGCCGATCCTTCGCGCAGGAATTCGGGGTTCGAGGCGACATCGAAGGCGCCGGTCGGCAAGCGCATCGACAGAATGCGCTCGACCCGGCGCCCGGTGCCGACCGGCACCGTCGACTTGGTGACGACGACGGTGCGATTCGACGGCAACTGGGCCAGCGTCTCGGCGATCTCTGCAGCCGCGGCAAAGACATAAGAGAGATCGGCGTGGCCGTCACCGCGCCGCGACGGGGTGCCGACCGCGATGAATACCGCCTCGGCACCGTCAAGCGCCGCTTTGAGGTCGGTCGTGAAGGTGAGCCGCCCGGCCGCCTTGTTGACCGCGACGAGCTGATCGAGGCCCGGCTCGTAGATCGGGACCTCGCCGCGCTGCAGACGCGCGATCTTGTCGGCGTCCTTGTCGACGCAGGTCACCGACACCCCGAATTCGGAGAAGCAGGCCCCTGAAACGAGCCCAACGTACCCTGTGCCGATCATCGCTATACGCATCAGCCGACTCCGAAGAGAACAGGTGGCGACCGCAGCCCAAAACGGGCGTCGTGGCGGCTTATTCCACCGCCTCTCGCTGTGCTGCGGTAAAGTGGGAACAGCCGATGGAACATCTGCGTATCGCGCACCGTTGTCCCGGCGCTGTTCCACAGAAGGTTTGAGGGGCCATAATGTCCCATTCGGTGCTGGTTACGGGCGGTGCTGGCTATATCGGCAGTCACGCCTGCAAGGCTTTGGCCCAGGCCGGTTATCTTCCCGTTAGCTATGACAATTTGTCGCGCGGTCATCGCCATGCGGTGCGTTGGGGGCCGCTCGTCGAGGGCGACATCGCGGATCGTGCGCGTGTCGTGGCCGCGATCACGACGCATAGTGTGTCAGCGGTCATGCACTTCGCGGCCTTTGCCTATGTCGGTGAATCCGGCACCGATCCTGCCCTTTACTACCGTAATAACGTCGGCGGAACACTCACGCTGTTGGACGCCATGCGCGAGGTGGGCGTCGACCGTATCGTCTTTTCGTCGACCTGCGCGACCTACGGAATGCCCGACAGTGTCCCGATCACGGAAGCGATGCCGCAACGCCCGGTCAACCCCTACGGCGAGACCAAGCTGGCGATCGAACGCGCGCTCTATTGGTACGGCGAAGCTTACGCGTTGCGTTCGGTGGCGCTGCGCTATTTCAACGCCTCTGGCTGCGACCGCGGTGGTGAGATCGGTGAAGAGCATGATCCCGAGACGCATTTAATTCCGCTCGTGCTGCGTGCGGCACTCGGCTCCGCTCCGCCGGTTTCGATCTTTGGCACCGATTATCCCACCCCGGACGGCACCGCAATTCGCGACTACATCCATGTCGAGGATTTGGCGAGCGCACACGTCCGCGCGCTGGATTATCTCGCCAAAGGCGGCGGCAGTGCCGCGCTCAATCTCGCCACCGGCCGTGGCTATTCCGTACGCGAGATCATCACCGCGGTCGCCAAGGCGGTCGGTCGCGACGTCCCGCACCGCGAGACGTCGCGTCGGCCGGGCGATCCATCGACGCTTGTCGCCGATCCGAGCTTGGCCCGCTCGCTGCTCGGTTGGCGAGCGGAATGCTCCGAACTCGATACGATCATCGGCACTGCGCTCGCCTGGGAGATGCGCCAGCACAACGCCTCTCACAACCGGCGGAATTGAACCTCGTCCTCACCCGTTATGCGACGGCTGCTGTCCTAGGCGGCCGGCGCGTTGTGTCTGGGCTGGGATAAACCATATGAGTCTCGCCGCCGAAGAAGCCCTCGCTGAAGCGCCCCGGACGCCGGTCCAGGACGCCGTATCGATTAGTGTCGACGGCAAGTTCTTTCGGGCCGGGAAAGCGAAGCACTTCGTCAAGGGTGTCACGTACGGTCCGTTCGCGCCGGGGAGCCATGGTGCGCAATTCCCCGAATTCGATGTCGTCGAGCGTGACTTCGCCCTGATGGTGACGGCCGGGATCAACACGCTGCGGGTATTTACGGTACCGCCGGTGTGGCTGCTCGACGCCGCGCGGAAGCATGGTCTCAAGGTCCTGGTTGGACTGCCTTGGTCGCAGCACGTGGCATTTCTCGATAGCAAGAAGATTCAGGGCGAGATCCGCGCCGCGATCGTCGGTGGGGTGCGCGCGTGTGCGCAGCACGAGGCAGTGTTTGCGTATCTCGTCGGCAATGAGATCCCGCCCGACATCATCCGCTGGCACGGCGCCGGGCGCGTCGAGCGCTTTGTCGAGAGCCTCGTCGCGCTGGTAAGGCGCGAGCACCCGGGCGCCCTCGTCAGCTACGCAAGTTTCCCGTCGACCGAGTATCTCGATGTCGCCAAATTTTGCGATTTCTTGTGCTTCAACGTCTATCTGCACGACGAGACGGCCTTCCGACGCTACATCGCGCGACTGCACAATCTGGCCACCACAAAGCCGCTGGTGCTAACCGAATTTGGCGCCGATTCGTTACGCAGCAGCGAAGCGGAGCAGCGGGATATCCTTTCCTGGCACATCAACGCCGCCTTTGCGGGCGGTGTCGCCGGCACTTTCGTTTTCGCCTGGACCGACGAATGGTTCACCGGCGGCCATCCGATCGAGGACTGGGATTTTGGCCTTGTCGATCGCGCACGCCGGCCGAAGCCGGCCTTCGCCGAGGTTGCGGCGCAATATCTGGGACAATTGCCGCCGCCCTTGTCGCGTTATCCTCGCGTCTCGGTCGTGGTTTGCGCTTACAACGCCGAGCGTACGATGCGGCCCTGCCTCGCCTCGCTCGAAAAGCTCAACTACCCGGATTACGAGGTCATCGTCGTCAATGACGGCTCGACCGACCGCACGCTGGCGATCACGGAGGGCTTTGCCTATTGCCGGATCATCAGCCAGGAGAACAAAGGGCTCAGCGTGGCGCGCAATATCGGCGCCGAGGCGGCGGCTGGCGAGATCGTCGCCTATACCGACAGTGACTGCGTCGCCGATCCCGACTGGCTCAATTACCTGGTCGGCACGATGGAGACCAAGGGTCTCGCCGCCTGCGGCGGGCCGAACTTTTCGCCGACCGAGACAAGCTTGGTGCCGGAGGCGGTTGCAGCGGCGCCCGGGGCACCGTGCCATGTGCTGCTCGACGACGAGGTTGCCGAGCATATTGCCGGCTGCAATATGGCCTTCCGCCGCGATGTGCTGCTCGGAATCGGCGGATTCGACCCCATCTTTCGCGCGGCCGGCGACGATGTGGATATCTGCTGGCGGCTGCAGGATTCTGGCTATCAGATCGGCTACAGCGCGGCCGGGTTTGTCTGGCATTTCCGCCGCAATACGGTGAAGGCCTATATTGGCCAACAAAAGGGTTATGGGAAGGCCGAGGCGCTGGTCTATGGCAAACACCCCAAGCGCTTCAATGCCTTCGGTCAAGCGAAATGGAGCGGCCGCATCTACGGCGATCTGTCGGCGACGATGCTGTTGTGGCGAAAGCCGGTAATCTATTCCGGAACGTTCGGTCGTGGCCTGTTCCAGACGCTCTACCAGCCGCCGGGCGGTATTTTTCAATATCTGCCACTGACCTTTGAGTGGACGCTTCTGTCGCTGCCGTTGGCGCTGGCCGGAATCATTGCCGGCGGAAGGTGGTGGCTGTTAACTCTGCCGTTGCTGTTGACCTGGGCGATGTGCGTCAAGGGCGGCTTTAGCGCGAAGATTGATCCGCGTTTCGAGGGACCGAAGGCACGTGGGCTGATCGCGCTTCTCATTTACCTCGGACCGCTGTTGCGCGGCTGGGCGCGGATCAAATGGCGGTTGAAAGGACGGCCGGCGGTGGTCTCTGCGTCGAGCGGTCCGTTTGAGCAGCGTGGGCGCTGGGCGTGGCATACCAGAGGCTTTGTGCTCTCGTACTGGAATGAGACCGGGACCGAAAAGGAAGCGATGCTCGGCGCGCTGATGCGGGTTTGCGCCGCCGAGCGTTATCCGGTCGCGATGGATGCGGGCTGGGAGGATTGGGACCTCGAAATCGCCGGCGGCCCGGCGGCCGGCGCTCGCATCCTGATCGCGAGCGAGAACCACGGGGCCGATAAGCGGCTGCTGCGCGTGCGTTTGGCGCTGCGCCTATCATGCTTGGCGCGTGGGGTGGTTGGCGTATTGGGTGGTGCGACGTTGGTGAGCCTCATCTTCAGCTGGGTATCCGCGGCTGCAGCCTTCGCAGTTCTTGGAGTCGTGGCAGCCGGCGTTGCGATCTGGCAGCTCTCGCTATTTACGCGCCGACTGCACGGGCTTGTGGAGGTCGTGGCGGACGAATGTGAGCTAATCCCGGCCGATCCCGTTGCCCGCGCCGCTCTGCCTGTTGGCCCACCGCGCACCGCCTGACGGGCCCAGCCATGCTTCTCAAGATCCTTCCCTATCTGCGCGCTTATCGCTGGCAGGTGATTTGGGCGCTCGGTCAGGTGCTTCTGATCGTGGGGTTCGAGTTGCTGAAGCCGTGGCCGCTGCAGATCGTCATTGACTATGTGCTGGGTGACAAGACGCCGCCCCCGGACAGCATTGTTGTGACGCTGCTGACGCTGCCGCGGAGCGAGTTGCTGCTCTTTGCCTGTATTGGCATCGTGCTCGTCAATATTGGCTGCGGCGGGCTGACCCAGCTGCACTATCTGACGACGATCCGCGTCGGCCAGAACATGGTCAACGATCTGCGCGGCGCTCTTTACGGGCATCTGCAGCGCCAGTCGCTGGCCTATCACGGCCGGCAGCGAGTCGGTGATCTCCTGTACCGCATCACCGCCGACAGCTTCGCGGTGCAGACCATGATCATGAACGGGGTCCTGCCGATTCTGTCCGCGGCGATCCTCCTGGTCGGCATGCTCTTCGTGCTACTCCCGCTCGATCCGCTGCTAACGGTGCTGGCACTGACCGTGGTGCCGATCCTGTTCGCGCTGATCTCAAGCTTCAATAAGAAGATCGTCAGCATCTCGACCGAGGTGCGCGAGCGGGAAAGCCGCGTCTACTCGCTGGTGCAGTGGACGATGAGCGCAATCAAAATCGTCCAGGCCTTCAGCAAGGAGGAGGAGGAGCATCGCCGCTTCATGGGCGCGAGTAGCGAGAGCCTCCAGGCTTCGCTGCGGCTCTATAGCTGGCAAACGCTGTATTCGGGCGTGGTCAACCTAACGATCGCGGCCGGGACGGCGCTTGTCGTTTACGCCGGCGCGCAGGCGGTGATGACTGGACGGTTGACGCTCGGCGAGCTGCTCGTCTTCATCTCTTATCTCGCGCAGCTCTACATCCCGATCAACCAGATCACCCAGAGCTGGAGTATGATCGCTGGCGCCCGCGTCGGCGCCCGCCGGGTCTTCGAGGTACTCGACACCGCAGCCGATCTGCCGAGCGGCACGCGGCAATTTCCGCCTGAAGGTGCGCGCGGCGAAATCGCTTGGCGCGGGGTCGGCTTCCGTTATCTGCCTGAAGCTCGCGTCCTCGACGACATCGATCTCGCTGTGGCGCCGGGCATGAAGGTTGCCATTGTCGGACCGACCGGTGTGGGCAAATCGACCATGCTCGGGCTCTTGCCCCGGTTCTTTGACCCGACTGTCGGTACGGTCGAGATCGATGGCATCGATGCACGTGACTACCAACTCAAATCGCTGCGCAGCCAGATCGGGATGGTGCTGCAGCCACCGCTAATCTTTCCGCTTTCAGTTCGTGACAACATCGCTTACGGCCGACCCGGCGCCGACGATGCGTCAATCGAGAAGGCCGCGCGCCGCGCCTATATCCACGAGCGCATCGGGGAGTTGCCCGAGGGTTACGAGACGCTTATCGGCGAAGCGGGTAGCCCGTTGTCGGAAGGCGAGAAGCAGCGGATCACGATCGCCCGCGCCCTGTTGCGAGACGCACCGATCCTGATCCTTGACGAGCCGACCTCGGCGCTCGATGTCGAAACCGAGGCGTTGGTTATGGCGGCGATCGAAGAGTTGATGCAAGGGCGCACCACATTTATCATTGCGCATCGCCTGTCGACGATCCGCAGTTGCGACCGGATTGTGGTGCTACGCGACGGCAGTGTCGCCGAGTACGGCACACTCCCAGAGTTGCTGCAGCGCAATGGGATTTTTGCCGGCTACTACCGCACTCAATTTCCGAGAGAACCTGGTTCATCCCAGCCGGTTCGGTCGTTCGCGTAAAAAACCCACTGCGTTGCATTTTTGCAACGGAGTGTTGCCTTGATGTCGCGATATTTTTAGAAATCAGCGGATAAAACCGGGTATTGCCTGCCCGCTGCGTAGCATTTGCCAATACTGGTTATCCGCTGTGGCATATTCCTAATGTTGCTCATAAATGCTGCTTATTGCGATCGATTTTGTGTTTGTCGCAGAAACTATAGGATGATTTTAAAGAAATGCGCTGTCCGCGTTTCTTTAGAAGATATAGTCAGCGTATTTCTCACCAGGGAGTGGATTTGCTGTTGCAATACCTGACTCCGTTGGCTAGGCTTTTGAGCATGAGGGGGCGCTGATCGGCAGCCGACGTCGATCTAAGCCAAAAACTTTTGTTGGGATAGCCGGGGTGGGGCGCAGAGTTCGCGGGGGAGAATGATCGGCAATTTGATCTACAGGGGAACCTGGCGGATCCCGGAAATCCAATCCGTTGTCCAGTTGAGCGGCAATGCGCTGGGATCGATCCGGGCGGCCAGAAAACATCTGGTGCTCGCCTCGGCCGGCGGAGCTGCGATTGGTGCGATCACCTTCGCTACGGTCGGTTATGTGCGGCACGAGCATCGCGTCGCCGACGAACGGGTCACGGCGAGCCATGTCGAAGCGGCGAATATCGATCTGCAAGACGAGTTGGCGCGACTGCGCGATCAAGTTGCCGCGTCCAACCGCGATCTGGCGGCTGCGCAAAGCCGCGTGGTGGCGTTGACCGAGGAGGTTCATGCCCACGCCCAGGCGCCGGCCGTGGCGACTGATACGACACCGTCAGTCAAGGGCGATAAAGCCTCTCAACTCTCGCAGGCACTACATGTCGCCGAGGCCCAACGCGCGACCCTAGCGGCGCGGCTCAGTAAGGCCGAGGCCGATCTTGCTGAACAGCAGGCAAAACAGACCGATCTGCTGGGGCAGATCGACCAATGGCAGAAGAAGCTTGAGCAGCTATCCGCCGATCGCGAGCGACTGAAGGCACGGGTCGGCGAACTCGAGAAGCAGTCGGCGTTGCGTCATGCCCAGCCTCAGGTGGCCGAAGTGCGGCCGGGGCTAGCCGCGCCAGGCACGGCATCAACACAACCGCAAGAAGCGCCCGCCGCCGAGGCGCCACAACGCGTCGCCGGCATGCTCAATGCGCCATCGTCGGGGACTGCGCCCGCAGCCACCGTTCCACCGCCGGCTCCGACGCAGGCCACGGCCCCCACACCTGCTGTCGCGAGCAGCGCCAGCGCCCAGACCGTCGGCCACAGCGCCGTCGACCAATTCGCCCGCGTCTTGGCTTCTGCCGGCGTCGATGTCAGGCATCTTTTTGCGCAATTTGGCGTCAATCGCGCCGAGGGCGGCCCGGTCGTGCCATTGGCGCGCGGTCAGGTCGTCGTCGATTCCGCGCTTACTCCGGAAAAACTCGCCGCGTTGCGGGCGATGGTTAAATCCCTGCCCGTGACCGCGCCGCTCGACAGCTACGAAATCAGCAGCCCGTTCGGCGCGCGCGGCGATCCGGAAGACGGTCGTAGCGAATTCCACACCGGCGTCGATCTGAGAGCGCCATATGATTCGCCGGTTTACGCAACCGCCCCGGGCGTCGTGACTTACGCGGGCTATCGTGACGACTATGGCAAGATCGTCGAGATCGACCACGGCAACGGCATCGCAACCCGCTATGCTCATCTTCACGCGTTTACGGTGTCGGTGGGGCAGCGCGTCCCCGCGCATCAGCAGATCGGCTATCTCGGCTCTTCGGGGCGAGCCACCGGTCCACATACCCATTACGAAGTCGTCGTCAACGGCGAGCCGCAAGACCCAGAGAAGTTCTTCGCGCTCGGCCGCTACGTGCCGTCGATGACGGTTCCGGTATCTGCGACGCGTTAGACTACCGCGCCAAATCGGCGGCGAGTGAAAAGGCGGCGGTATTGCCGGTGTTCTGGCCGCGATAAATCTGGACGCTTTCAAGGACGCGCTGGACATAGAGTCGGGTCTCGGTGAACGGGATCGCCTCGATCCAATCGACCATCTCGATCTCGCGGCCGCGCGGGTCGCCATAGTCGTGCAGCCATTGGCGGATGCGCCCAGGCCCTGCATTGTATGAGGCGATGGCCAGCGCGTAGGAGCCGCCAAAGTCGTCGAGCAGCTTTTCGATATAAGCGCGGCCGAGAGTGATGTTGTAGACGCCGTCGCTGGTCAGCCGATCAATCGAGTACGGCAACTGTTGCTGGCGCGCGATGAGCGCTGCCGTCGGCGGCATCAGTTGCATTAGTCCGCGCGCTCCGGCGCCACTGACGGCGTCCTGGTCGAAGGCGCTCTCGGTGCGCACGATGGCAAGCAGCAGGGCATGTTCTGCATTGCCGCCGGGCGGCAGCGAGGTTAGCGGATAGCCATGGATCATCAGCGGCATCCCGGCATCGATCGAGCGACGCGCGACGGTGATCGCGACGTCGATACGGCCATGCTGTTCAGCGAAAGCGGCGATCATTGCGAAATCAATCGGCTTCTGCCCCAGATCCGCCTCCTGTAGCAGGAAGGTCTTGAGATGATCGCGATCCCCCGCGGCGGCAAACAGGCCGGCGGCCTCGACGAGTGGACGAGTGGTGAACTCCGCGGTTTCCGCGGCGCTGGGGTGTGGCTCGGGCAACGGGTGCGGCGGCGCGTCGTTGCCGAGCTGATGAGCGGCGAGCTGGCCGTAGAAAGTCGCCATATTTTCGGCGCCGGCGGCATACCATTTGGCGGCGAGCTGGGGTTTGCTCCCGGCCTCGGCGGCGCGGCCGCTCCAATAGGCGGCGCGCGATTTGCCCCATGGTGTCGTCGAACGAGCCAGCACTCGCGAGAAATGCTCGAAGGCGAGCGTCGGGTTCTTAAGAAAGCGCAACGCGATATAGCCAGATAAGAATTCGGCGTCGGAATAGGCAGCGCTGTCGCTCAACGAGCTCTGCTGAACGACGCGATAGGCGAGGTCGGCATTGCCGGCGGCGAGCAGGCGGCGCGCAACGATCTGCCGCTCGCCGGCCCAATTATCCGGTCGCACCGGATTGTCGGGATGGCTGAGCAACAGCTGTGCTGCCGCATCATTCTGGTCGTTGTGCCGCTCCCAATGAACGAGGTCGAAGACAAGTCCCGAGTCGGCTCGTAGCGCCTGCGGTACCTGCGCTACAAGCGCATCGGCATTGGCAGCTTTATCGTAAAGCGCCAGTCGTGCGACGGCTTCGGCGTGATAATCCGGCGGCACCAGTGGCAGCATGCGCCGGGCCGCGTCAGCCTGGTGATCCCAGAGCAACCGGTCCAGCCGCTTGATGTTGTCCTCCGAGCGAATATTGGCGCCGTAGCGAGTGAGAAAATCACGCTCGTCGCCGACGTTGAAATCGCCGTCGATCCAGGATTGCCGTAGCGCGGCGATCCCACCATCCGCATCTCCGCGCGCCATCATGATCGCGGCCGCGCGCGCCTTGCCGACGGCGCTCATCGGCGGCGAGCGCTTTAGCCAGGAGGCGGCGATATCGTCGCTTTCGCTGGAGAGCGCCTGCTCGGCCTG
>Ga0302326_10008095_pt1 | contig 23260 bp, 22 predicted proteins | sample Palsa_T0_3_FD_202264 | JGI IMG/M metagenome (GOLD analysis project Ga0302326, IMG submission 202264) | Peat permafrost microbial communities from Stordalen Mire near Abisko, Sweden - Palsa_T0_3 | ecosystem: Environmental > Terrestrial > Soil > Palsa > Peat permafrost | place: Sweden: Abisko... | reverse complement strand
AGCACGTAGGCCGCGGCCGGGTCGAGCTTTTCCAATCCCTCGATGCGGATGCACGCGCCGCTGACCGCCAGCAAGATGCGCGCCCACCACTGCGCGATGGCGTGTTGCGTGCGGCCGCGTTTATCGAATGCGGATGCCACCATGGAGGCAAGCCCGAGCGCCACCGTCGCGACGACAATGAGCGGGTCGATCAGCAAGTAGGCGCGGAGGCGGCTGAAAAACATGGCCTACGCGGCTTTGCGCGGCGGGCGCGGCACATCCTCGACGCTCACGACCAGGCGCTTATGCAACTTGGCCAGGGCCGCCTCGATCTGGTCGAGGCGCGAGCGGTGGCGGAGGTCGAGCAGGCGGTCGATCTGGCTCTTTTGCAGGCCCATGCGGCGGGCCAGTTCGGACTTGCGCACGCCGGCCTGGCGCATGGCTTCATAGAGCCGGATCTTGGCTTCCTCAAGCGCGGGAAGGAACACGGTACGCATGTCCTTGCCGCGCGGTTTACTTGCCCGCGGAATGGCGCGGCGGCGCTTGATGTATTCGGTGAACATCGTAATGATCGCGTCCACCGCGAATTCCATCGCTTCCGCGTCGGAGTCCCCGTCCGTAATGGCCTCCGGGATGTCAGGAAAGGTCACTACGAACCCTCGACCCTCCGGTGTAAACTGCGCGGGATAGCTCAACATCTAAACCTCCTCACTTCAGCCCCAATTTCCTTTTGATGCCTTCAGCCGTACCTGTCTTAACCTCTCGTGAGCCATGCCGAGGCAGGAGCGTGCATTTGCCCTCGTAAAACACCTTCGTATGCTTGCTTCCCTCCTCGAAGGTGCAACCGCGAGACGCCAGCCAGCGCTTGAGCTCGTTGCTGGTCACGTCCGATGGTATACAGATATGTATACGCTCGTCAAGGGCCGGAAACCCACCTCCTTTTTGAAGGCGCTTCTGCAAGCGGAGCAAAGCGGCGGCCTTAAAAGCCGCCAGCGGGGATAAATCCCCGCGCGGGCTTAAGCCCGCCCCCCAAGGCCTCGCACCGGTTTTCATCGCGATTCGTGGGCCGCAGGCCCATCCCGAAGGCTTGCCCCACGAGGAAAACGGTCACAAAACCGCCTAAGAAAAGTACCGGTATTAAGCGGTCAATAGTTGCTTTGGCCCAACGCCCATGCGGGGTAGATTACTGACAGGAGAATATTTATATGAAAATGGCGGCAGGATTTAGAACTATCGGGTTGGGCTTATTCGTATCGGCTCTGGTGGCCTCGGCCGGAACCATCGACATCTGGAGCTCGGCAGGCACCGGAAGCAATAACATAACCGGAACCAATACCAGTGTTTTGGCGGCGGCCTCATGGGCCATCCCGGTGAACGCGGACTACGAATGGATTTCCTACGGCGATACGGGCTGTAATTCGCTCGGTTCGGGCGGCTCGTGCGCATCGTCGCCCGCCAATCCCGCCGCCACCACGATCAACGGAACTCCGACGGCGATCTTCTATCAAACGTTCACGTTGTCGAGCGCCGCAGCCGGCTCATTGGATGTCTGGGCGGACGACACGGCGGGCGTTTGGCTCGATAGCGGAACAGTCGACAGCGGCAACGGCAGCGGCGGCACAGCCCTGGTAGCGCCCGACGGCACTCTGGGTACGCACTGCGCGAGCGGGGCGATCGGGTGCACGCCCGGCACCGACGCGGTTATCCCGTTGAGTCTGGCGGCGGGAACTTACACCTTGGTGATCGACGCCTACCAACTGGTGAGCGGTACGCCCTTCGGCGTGATGTACGACGGTGAGTTGACGAGTGTGGCTTCTTCGCCCACCCCGGAGCCTGCCAGCTATATGTTGATGGGATTGGGATTGGTCTTAGTGAGTCTGGGCGCGTTCAAGCGGCGCCGAGCAGCGCGCGCGCCTCGCCCACTAGAAACAACGATCCGGTAACGAAGATAGCATCGCCGGGGGGCGCGCCCGCAGCCAGGGCCAGCGCCTCCCTAATGTTGGCGGCCACTTGGATCTCATCGTGATCGGCCAGCGCGCGGATCGATTCCGGCCGCAACGCGCGCGCCTGGGCCGGCGCGGTCACGATCACATGCCCCGCCCGCGGAAACAGGATGGCCGCTATTTCTTCCACGGCTTTATCGCGCATCGCGCCGTAGATCAGCCAGACGCGGCGCGGTTCGTAGAAGCGGTCGAGATAATCGGCCAGTGCGCGCGCGCTCGCCGGATTGTGGGCGCCGTCCAGAACGATTTCCGGATTCACGGCCACACGCTCCAAACGTCCCGGCCACGTGGTTTGCGCAATGCCTCGGGCGATGGCCTGGGGCGCGATGCCAAGCTGCCGTAGCGCCGCGATGGTGGTGCGGGCGTTCTCCACCTGATGCTCGCCCGGCAGGGGACAACTTACCGGCAACGCATCCCACAGGAAATCGCTGCCCCGCGCATGCAGTTCGACGCCGGAGATTTGCACTTCGGAGCTGTGCGTCACAGCCACCCCTAGGGCTGCGGCGCGCGCCTCCAAAACCCCGCTCGCTTCCGCGCGCTGCCGCGCGAAAACCGCCCGCACGCCCGGCTTCAGAATCCCCGCCTTTTCTCCGGCAATGGATTCCAGGCTCTTGCCCAGGTACGCTTCGTGATCGAAATCCACCGGGGTCACTACACATAGCTCCGGTGTGACTACATTGGTTGCGTCGAGGCGCCCGCCGAGTCCGACTTCGAGCACCGCGAACTCCACGCCACACTCGCAAAACAGCAACAGCGCCATGGCGGTGACGCTTTCGAAGTAGGTAGGATGCAGGTCGATGCGATCTTCGCGCAGCAGCGTCTCCGCGCACACGTGGACCTGATCGAATGCCGCGGCAAAGTGGGCGGCGCTCACCGGATGGCCCGCAACTTGAATGCGCTCGGTAGGCTCCACCAGGTGCGGCGACGTGAACAGTCCCGTGCGATATCCGGCGGCGCGCAGTCCGGATTCGATCATTGCGCAGGTGGAGCCTTTGCCGTTGGTGCCCGCCACGTGTACGATGCGGCAGGCTCGCTGCGGATGGCCCAGCGCTGCGAGCAATACGCCGATGCGGTCGAGGCCCAGCTTGGCAGTCTTGACCTCGTTGCCTAGCGCGTAGAGGAAGCGGACGGAATCGGGATAGGTCAAGGCCCACTAATCCACGAAGAATCGCAGCGCCGTCGAGATATAGCTCTTCAGCTCCAGGCGCGGCACCACCGCATCCAGCATCCCGTGCTTCAGCAGAAACTCGGACCGCTGGAATCCGTCCGGCAGCTTCTGGCGGATGGTCTGCTCGATCACGCGCGGCCCGGCGAATCCGATCAGCGCGCCCGGTTCGGCGACGTTCAAGTCGCCCAGCATCGCAAAACTCGCCGTCACGCCGCCGGTGGTGGGGTCCGTCAGCACGCTGATGTAAGGCACGTGAGATTCGTCCAGACGCATCAGCGCGGCCGAAATCTTGGCCATCTGCATCAGGCTGACCGCGCCTTCCTGCATGCGCGCGCCGCCTGATGCCGACACAATCACCAGCGGTATGCGCCGCGCGATGGAGCGTTCGATCGCGCGAGTAATCATCTCGCCCACCACGCAACCCATGCTGCCGCCGATGAAGCGCGCCTCCATGGAGCAGATGTTCACGGGCCGCCCGGCGAGCGTGCCGGACGCCGAGATCAGCGCGTCGGAAAGCGACGTGGCGGCGCGCATGCCATCCAGGCGCTCGCGATAGGGCTTCGAGTCGAAGAAATCCAGCGGGTCCGAGGAGCGCAACTCGGTATCGAACCTCTCGTATTCGCCGTCGAACAGCAGCTTCAGCCTCGCGGCCGCGTCCATGCGCATGTGCGCGCCGCATTTCGGACAGACGTTCCAGTTGGATTCCAGATCTTTCTTCCAGATGATTTGGCGGCAGCCTTCGCACTTCAGCCACAGGCCCTCGGTGCGCAGTTTGCGCGAGGGGTCGTTGATGCGGGCCACCTTCGGCGGCGGGGCGTTTTCCTTCTTGAACCAGGACATATCGATTGAACTACGTTAGCAAAAAGTGGGGTGGCACCATGCGCCGCCCTACTCATCGCGGGTAGGGATGGCCGCGCAGCGTGGCGAAGGCCCGATAGATCTGCTCGGCGAGCATGGCGCGCGCTAGCTCGTGGGGAAAAGTCATGCGGGAGAGCGAGAGCAACGCGTCCGCGCGGGCGCGCCAATCCGCGGGCAGACCATCCGCGCCGCCCACCACGAAGACCAGGTCGCGGCCCTCCATTTCGGCCTGCGAAACCAGCGCCACGAACGCCGCCGTATCCATGGCCTTGCCCGCGGGGTCCAGAAAAATGCGGCGCGCGGCGGGATGTTTGGCCCACAAGTCCATACGGTCCGGCCGGATCTCGCGCATTTCGCAGGGCGCGTAACGCGCGGCGCGGGCGACGAAATCCGCGGCGATGGCGTTCGCGTGCGCGTCGCGCGGCTTGCCGATGTAGTACAGGAAAATCTTCACGCGGGCGGAATCTCAACGGTCCTGGAGTTGCGCCACAGCCGTTCCAGATCGTAATACTCGCGCGATTTCGGTGAGAAAATATGTACCAGAAAATTGCCGTAATCGGCCAGAATCCACTCCGCCTGGTTATAGCCTTCCAAACTGTACGGAAGTTCGCCGGCGTGTTTTAGCCGCAGCCCGACTTCGTCGGCGATGGCTTGCACATTGCGCGCGTTGGCGCCCGTGCAGATCACGAAATAGTCCGCGAACGCGGTGATGCCGGTGAGATCCAGCACGCGGATGTCGGTAGCTTTCTTGGATTCGGCGGCGCGGACGGCCGTCAGCCACGATTGGGTTTCGGTCGGGTCGGAGTACTTTAGATCAACCTTTGTCAGAACACACTCCCTGACCGTATCGTACTACAATATAGGTATCCACTCATGCGTCTTCTCCTATTGTTAATGGCCGGTTTCGTACTATTGGCGGGGCAGGCGCTTCCGCAAGCCAATCCGGCCCAAGCCGAAGACCCCGACGTGCTGCGCGCGCGCCTGAGCATCCAACGCCTGCGCGCGCTGGTGGATGCCGGCGCTCTCCCGCGCGTGCAACTCGAGCAGGCCGAAGACGCGCTGGGCGATGCGCAAGATATGGCTGTGTTGCGCCGTTCAATGTATGGCCAGGACATCACCGAGGAGCAAGCGGGCGAGATGGTGGCAGCCGCGCAACGCCGCCTGGACCGCCGCCAGAAGCAGCTCGACCGGGTGCGCGGCCTGATCGACTCCGGCATCGCGGCGAAGAACGACCTGGACCCATTGGCCGCGCAGGTCGATTATGCGCGCACGGAATACGATCTGGCGGTGTCGCGCGCCAAACTGACGCACGAGCTGGCCGAGATGGTGCGCGCCGAGCAAGCCCGCCCGCCGCGTGAGCAGGCCTCCACCGGCGGCGCCCCGGCTCCGGTCCATTACGATGGCGCCGGCGTATTTACCTCGGCCCAATTTCAGCAAGTCTCCGCGGCGTTCGAGCACCGTTTTTCGAAAGCGCTGCCTGTAAGCGCCATGGGGGAGACGGCCGTGCACCGCGCGATGGGCTTCGACCACCGCGGTCGAGTCGATGTCGCGGTGAGCCCCGGTGAGCCCGAAGGCTTGTGGCTGCGCCAGTATCTCGAATCGCGGGGCATTCCCTATTTCGCATTTTGGCAAGCGGCACCCGGCAAAGCCACCGGCGCGCACATCCACATCGGTCCCGAGAGCACCCGCCTCGGCGCGGTGGCCGACTAGGTGCGCGATTGAGTTCTCTGCGCGTCCTCATCCCGGAAGAAAAGATCCAGGCCCGCGTACGCGAAATGGGCGCGGAGATCGATCGCGACTATCCCAGTGGCAACCTGCATCTGATCTGCATCCTGAAAGGCGCGTGTTTCTTCATGTCCGACCTGGCGCGTGCCCTGCACATCGACGCCTTCGTCGATTTCATGGGCACCTCCAGCTACGGCAAGAGCAAGACCACTTCGGGCGAAGTGAAGGTGACCAAAGATCTGGATTTCTCGGTGGAAGGCGCGGATCTGTTGATCGTCGAAGATATCGTGGATAGCGGCGTGACCCTGACGTACCTGATCCACCTGCTGGAGCAGCGCAAGCCGCGCTCGATTCGGATTGCCGCGCTGCTCGACAAGCCCGATCGGCGGCAGCGGCCGGTGGAGGTTTCCTACGTGGGCTTCCAAATACCCGACGAATTCGTGGTGGGGTATGGGCTGGATTACGCGGAGCGGTACCGGAATCTGCGGGACATTTGTATTTTGGATAACCAGTAACGTCCGGCATAGGCTACCGATCGAGGAGTTCGAAATACCTGTCTCGGCTCATGCCGCTGGTGCGCAGGTTGTTCTTGATAATGAACACCGGTACGGAAGCGTACTTGGGAATGACCACGGGCCGCGGCACGCCCGCCTTGGTGAAAACCATATGGTCGCCCTCTTCCCGAACACAAGGAAAACCGTCCGCGGCACAAACCTTCGCCAGTTGTTTATACGAAACGGGGCTAAGCTTTGGCATGTGCCGTTGGCAGAGGTAACGAAACCCTTTGGGTGCCGATGAACTTGGGGCCCTCCAGCCTGCTGCGGCGCTTCAAGTAGCCTGCCTCTTCGAGAATCTGTTCCAGGGTGCCCAGTTTCTCGGCTTCCTCCAAAAATAGCTGGACCGCCTCCTTCAGGTTCTTCACTGCCCGTTCCTTGGTGCCGCCGCACGAGGATACATCCAACTCCGGCGTGTGCGCCACAAAGGTTCTGCCCTCTTTTAGGATTTGGGTGGTGAACTGAATCTGCATAACTACATGGTCGACGATACCGCAGCCGAAGTCCAGCACCAACCTGCCCGGATGGCCATCTCCGAGGAATACAGGGAGTAACGAAAATGCCAGGAAAAGAGACGGCTCGAAGCTAACGGCTAGGAAATCGCCCGAAGGGCGCGTGCCTCGCAGCCCCTTAGGGATCTCCCTGAGAGTGGGGAGCGGCTTCCGCCGCCCACACCCCCCGTGATATCATAAACATGAAGTTCCAATGGAGGAAGCAGCCAGATGGGTCCCGTAGGTTTCCCGGAGATGGTCGTCATCTTCCTGGTCGCGCTGGTGCTGTTCGGCCCCAAGAAGCTGCCCGAATTGGGCAGAACCTTGGGGAAGGCGATCGCCGAATTCCGCCGCGCGCAGGGCGAACTGAAAGCCACCTTCGAGCGTGAAATGCAAAACCTGGAACGGGAGACCGGATCGCAAAAGGAAATCGGCGCTGGCAATCAGAATGGTTATCAGTACGATAACTACAACTACGATTATTCCTCGGGCGACGCCGGAACCTACGGCGAGCCGTACGGATCGTCCGCAACGGAGCCGGATTCCACCGTAACCAATACTTCCACAATCAGTGCATCCGCAACTGAGGGCGCTGAGTCTTTATCAACCGTTCCGCCGGAGGGCGCGATCGCCCATCGCATGGAAAACGACCACGAAATCGAAGCGCAGCATGCGCCCAACGGTTCGTCGGCGATTGAGCATGCCGAACACGCGGAGCACGTCGAACACAACGCCTAGTTCTCGATAAATGCCTTCACGCGACGACGACAATGGAGCGCAGACTCCACATGGGGAAGTAACGCCTCCGCCCGCAACGGTCACCGCCGTGACCGTTACACGCGGGGCAGGGGGACGCACGCCGCCCCCGCCCGATCCTCCGGAACCTCCCGGCGACGACGAAGACGGCATGCTGCGCATGTCCTTCCTCGATCACCTCACCGAGTTGCGCTCGCGCATCATCAAGATGGTGATGGGCGTGCTCGTCGCCATGGTCCTCAGCTTCAGTTTCTGCAGCCAGCTTTGGCGCCTCATCGCTGCACCCGCCGTGGAAGCCTTGACCTCCCTGGGCATCAAGCCGCCCACCCTCAAAGCCATCACCCCCATGGAGCAGTTCAACGTCATTTGGGTGAAGCTGCCTTTCCTCTGCGCCCTCTTCCTGGCCTCGCCTTGGGTTCTCTACCAGGTATGGGCTTTCATCTCTCCCGGGCTCTACAAGCGCGAGCGCCGCTATGCCGTGCCGTTCATCCTCACCTCCGCGGGCCTGTTCATTGGGGGCGGCGCGTTCGCTTATTTCGTGGCTTTCCGTTTCGCCCTCACGTTTCTGTTGGGCATCGGCGTGGGAAACTACGTCGATCCGATGGTCTCCATCAGCGAGTATTTCGACCTGTTCGTCAACGTGACCCTGGGCGTCGCGCTGGTCTTCGAAATGCCCATCCTGATCTTCTTCCTGACGGTATTGCGCATCGTCAGCCCGGCCTTCCTGGTAAAGCACAGCCGCTACGCGATCCTGGGCATTTTCATCATCGCCGCCATCGTTACCCCTACCCCCGACGCGTTCAACATGCTGTTGTTTGCCCTGCCCATGTGCCTGTTGTTTTACGTGGGCGTCTTCGCCGGGTACCTGTTAGTACTAAAACGCGAAGGCCGCAAATTCCCGTGGGCCAAGGTATTAACACTTGTTGGGATTGTGCTGGTGATTTTAAGTGCGCTAATCTATTTTGCCGCGATACACTATAAGTTGCATCCGGTGCCGCACTGGCCTTTCCTGAAGCGCTAATAAATCGGGCCACGCGGGTAACTGAGCCGCGACCGTAAGGGGAGCGGTCGCTCTGTAGCGACGCCCGCAATGGATCTGAACAAGGCAATTCGCGACTTACACGAGGAACTGGACAAACTCAACCAGGTCATCGCGTCGTTGGAGCAATTCCAGAGTACTGGTACTATGCCGGAGCCACCGCGCCGCGGCCGCAAATCCATGAACGAAAATGAGCGTCTTATCGTCTCCGAGCGGATGAAAAACTACTGGGAAGGCCGCCGTAAAAAAACTGGCGTGGGCGCCTAAAGTTACCATATTTTCAACAACCTGGCGGCTCTTGCCCGCCATCGCCTGTAGGCCAAAAGCAGCCTGTACTCCCAACTCTCGCGCCAGGCTGGCGACAGAACCTTGGGCTTGAAGTACCACAGCCAAAAATACTGGGTGCCCGCGCCATAATGATGCCGCATTTCCAAGCCGCACCGCAGCGCCAAATCCCGCGCTTCCCGCTCGGAAAAAACAACTCCCAGCCAAGTATCTCCCGGCTGATAGTCGAGCACTTCGTCGCCCTGCACTTGAAACTTGAACAGTCTTCCGGGCCGCAACCGGCGGCGTACCTCGCGCACGTAACTTTCGATAACCTCGCGGCTGGGGATATGTTGAAAGACGATCGACGAGAAAACAAAATCGTATTGCTTGCTTCCTAGTACTACTAGATCCTTGCCGCTATTTTGAAAGATGTGGACATGCGGCAAATCGGCCAGCGCCGCGCGCGCCTGACGGACCATCTCGCCGCTGATATCCACACCGTAGACCTCGCCGAAGATCTTCGCCAGCGCCCGCGTCACGCGCCCGGCCCCGCAGCCGATTTCGAGCACCCGCATCCGCCGGGGGTCCTTGCCCTGGCAGATGTTGATCATGTCGGTGAGGATCTCGTTGGTCACGGTCCGCTCGCCGGACTCGAAGAATTCGGCGTCGGTCCAATCCTGGCGTTCGGTGTTGACGTAGAAGCGCGCGTTCTCGCGGGCGCGGGCGTCCCATTCGCGCTGCATCTTCTGCAACTGCGCGGTGAGATCCCGGTCCGCCATTATGATATATTGTAGTTGTCGAATCGGTCCGCGTGGGCGACTAGCTCAGCTGGGAGAGCGCTGCGTTCGCAATGCAGAGGTCGGGGGTTCGATCCCCCCGTCGTCCACCAAATCCCTTAGCGCACCGGCCGTCGCGATCGGACGTTCGGCGCTCCAACCGGCGCAATCAATGTGGTCTTCGGCCGCTCCGGTAAAACCACCGGCGCCCGCGCCGGCTGATCGAAATCGAAGTCGCGCCGCAGATCCCCCAGTTGAGCGGCTTCCTCCCGCACGCCGGGCCGCGGATCCGGCCGCCCATCCTTCTTCGGATCCAGCCGCTGGCTGTCCAGGAAATCGTCTTCGATGAACTTCACGTATGCGTCGAAGCTCAGCGTCTGGTGGTCGATGAAGCTTTTCCTGGCATAAGGCGAGATCACCATCGCGGGAACTCGCAAGCCATAACCGTTTTGATCCACCGTCACCGGCGCGACATGGTCGTAAAAGCCGCCCCAATCGTCCCACGCCAGGAATATCGCGCAGTCTTTCCAGTTGGGTCCGGACATTACCGCGTTGATCAGGGTAGTCACAAAGGTCTGCCCCCGGCTCACCAGCGCGGGCGGATGCTCGCTCACATCGCCGGAAGGCACGATCCACGATACCGCTGGCAGAGTGCCATTCCGCGCCAGCTCCAGGAATTTCTGAACCGATTGGATGTTGCCCAACTCGCCGTCGCTCTTGACCGTGTCGAAATACGGCAAAGGATTCCAGATTCCGGGCGTCTTCGCATTCTGCTCGACCGGCAGACAGCCCACCTTCTCATCGTCCTCGCAGTCCGGTTCCGTGCCTGCCAGGATGTAATAACCCCAGCTGACTCCCTTCTTATGCAGCAGGTAAGTCAAGTCGGTCCAGGCATAGATGGGAGCGGGGTTATCGGGACCTCTTCGCCTGGACCGAAAGTCCGGAGGAATTCCGGGTAGGTCGCGTGCATTGGTGCAACTGAAAGGGTCGTCGTGTTTCTCACAGACGGCCGACCATTCCGAAACCTGGAAAAGATGTTCGGGCAGGCTCCAGGAGGCGTTGGGTTCGAACATACGGTCCTGCAGCACGAAATCGCGCGCGTATTTCCAGTAGTTCGGGATGTCGCCGCCATCGTGGTAACCCATCACGTCCATGCTCGCGGAGTTGGTGCAGGCCGGGTTGTTGGGGTTCAGGCAGCCGCGCGCACCTTTTCAGCCTGCGCGATGAAGCCGTCCATCTTGCCGCCATCCACATCCGCCTTTGCCGCGGGGCCGCCATGCGGACCCCCGCCATTCTGGTCGTTGGCATCGCGATACGGCTTGATGCATTTATTGGCCGCGGGGTCGTTCACGCAGACCGTGGGCTCGCCGTTGCGCATGGGGATTCCGTCCGCGCCCGGAAACGTTCCGAAGTAGCTGTCGAACGAACGGTTCTCCTGCATGATGGTGATGACGTGCTTGATTTTGTGGATGCCGCTGCCTGCCGCGCGGTCTTGTGAATGCAAGCCGGTGGTTTGGGTGAGCAACAGGAACAGGCCCATCAGCGCGGACGCCACGGCGACGGCGCCTCCGAAAGCCTTATGCTTTATAGCTCGTTCGATATCAGAGTTCCGCATCATCCGCCCCGAAAATAAATCGTACCATCCGTTCCGCGGCCCCGGCGCGGGATACCATTATTAATGCCGCACACGATGCCACCCGCCCCCGCACTCATCCTCTTCGACATCGACGGCACCCTCCTCCGCCGCGCCGGCCCGCATCACCGCCAGGCGCTGGTCGACGCCGTCCGCCGCGTCACCGGCCTCGAAACCTCGACCGATCACATCCCCGTACACGGCATGCTCGATCCCGATATCCTAACCCGCATGCTGCGTGACGTGGGCGCATCCCCGGCCGCCATCCGCCGCGCCATGCCCGAGATCGTCCGCCGCGCGCAGCAGATCTACCCGCGCGGCGTCCCCGACCTGCGCCGCAAAACCTGCCCCGGCGTGCGCCACCTGCTGCGCCGCCTGCAAAAGCAGGGCGCGCTGCTCGCGCTGGTCACCGGCAACCTCACCCGCATCGGATGGAAGAAGCTGGACCGCGCCGGCCTGAAGCCGTATTTCCGCTTCGGAGCCTTCGGCGAAATGGCCAAGGACCGCGCCGGTCTCGCCCGCCTCGCCATCCGACACGCCCGCGCGCAAGGATGGATCGCGAAAGGCACGCCCATCGCGCTGGTGGGCGACGCGCCCAGCGATATCATCGCCGCCCAACGGAACGGCATCCGCGCCATCGCCGTCCACACGGGAATTTCCACGCGCGACGACTTGCTCGACTACGCGCCGGACCTGCTGCTGGAAAACTTGCGCGGCCTGACGCTCGCCGCCATCGTCGGCGGAGCTACTGCTTCCCCGGGAATTTGAAGCCGATATAAGTGCCCGAACTGATGCCCATCAGCCCAAGCAGCGTCGCGCTGAACTCGGGCATGGTCAGGCCGTTGTAGACCGACGACAGAAACATGATCCCGAGCACGATCGTCCAGACGGCGATCTGAAAACGATGCAGGCTGTAATCGTCGCCGCCGGACAAGATGTCGCGAATGAATCCGCGGCTGCGCGCCGGTGGCTCCGACGCCGATAACTTGGCGAGCTGTTGACAAACCTCGGACAGACGGGTGCGCGCGTCTTCCAACCGCGGGGGATCGCCCCCGGACGGCTGGGATTGCAACTCCGACACGCTCTGTTCGATGGCCTGCTTCTGGGCGGTCAAGGTGATCAGTTGATCCGCTCGCGAAGTCTTTGTGTCCGCATCGATCATGGCTTCTCCCAGCGCGGTGCCGGCGCTGATGCCCATCAGCCCCAGTAACGAGCTGGTGATGGTGTCGAGCGCGCCCGTAATCAGCCAGATCGCGACGTACGACATGCAAATCAGAAGGAACCAGAAGGCCATTTGCGTGCGGCCGAGGTTATAAGGCCGCAGCCGGCCGTCGTCCAGCCCCGACCCCACCTCGCGGATGAGGTTGGTGGTTCGAGCCAGATGGACAAAAACGATGATGGTACCGAAGACCACTATCACCGCGATCGCACCGTAGGGCTTATCGACTACGACCAGGTAGATTGGCGTGCCGCTATCGAAGACGGAGTCGAATGGAGTCTGCTTGTCCAATCCCACGCTGAAGGCCACCGGGCGGCTAAGGTGCGTGGGCGCGCCCAACAGATCGATCCAAGTTTCCTTGTTCTCCGGTGTAATGCGCAGATGGTAATGGAGGTGGTTCTTGGCCAGGTGGACCTCATCGGGAAAGTTTCCGTCAAGCCCGAGCCCATTGATGTAGGGGATCAGCTTGCTGGCGTCGTTGCCGCTGGAGACCCACTCGGCGAGGTGATCGACGTGCACCTCGATGAGATCGTCGGCCTCCAGCGTGCCGATGACTTTGGTGACCTTCGGCGGCGGCGCGACGCTCTGGGCGCACCCTGGGCTGCTTGGCGAAAGCCATAGGACTACCGCTGCGAACGTGGTAAATACCGCTCTCTTCGCCATCTTGGCCTCCGGTTCCCGTAGGGTGGCGCCATGCGCCGCCGCAAGATGCCGATTCTACCACGCACGAACAGGGAATTGAACGGTAAGAATTATGGCGCGACCGCCAAAGTCACACCCGGCTGGCTTTGCAAAGTCCCCACGGTGATGGTCACCGGCACTGCGTTGCCCGGCTGCACGCCAGCCGGCACCGTCACATTCACTTGATACAACCCTACGAAGTAGGGTGACAGCCCGGCGTATTTGATGTCCGTGGCTGGAATGTTATCTATCGTCACCGTCAGTCCCGGCTGTACCTGCGGCAGGGGGACGGACGCCGGTGTCGGATCCCCGGCAGTCACGGCCGGCGTCACCGGACCCAGCCCGCTGCAATAGATCACCACGATTTTACCCACGGGCACCGGATTCGCGGCGTCCGCCAACGTAATGTTGTCCGGACCCACTATGGCGCCCTGTCCGAAGCCTTCCGCATTAGTGGTGAAAATGGCCGGTTCCGCCTGTACCAACGTAAACGTTTGCGGATTCGCCTGCGTATTGTCGTGGACCACGATCAACTGGTGCGGCGAATTTGGCGACAGCGTGTAGGGAATTTGCGCGTTGATTTGCGTGCCTGAAACGTAGAATAGCGGTATCTGCAGGTTGTCGACAAAAACCTTAGTCCCTTGCAGCTCCGTGGGCAGCGGCACCTGGCCCGCCTCCGCTACGCCATCCGCCAGGCTATCCCCGAAGATGGCGACGATAGCGCCAAGCGCCATCTGGTTGGTGTAACTCGCCGCGTTCGTCACGGAGGCGATACGCGCCGGGCTGGGCGTCAACGAAACAGTACCGGATAGCTCGCTCGATAAGGGCGTAATGTTCGTCGCACTCGGCACATAAGCGGCGATCAGCGTTACCGCGGATTGGCTGACATTTTGCGGCATGTTGGTGGGCGTCCATTGATACTTATACAGCCCCGGAGCAGTCGAGGTGAGACCTACGAAATCCGCATTGGGATCGCCATTACCGCCGGTGTATTCGGAGAACATAACCACGAACGTGTCGATAGGATTACCGCAACTGTCCTGGACCTGGATGTCCATCTCGTTCGCCTGATAAGCGGTAGCATTAAAGCCCGTGCCTGGATTCAAGAACACCGGCGGCATGGGCGAACAACCTTGCGCATCGGGATGGCCGGCAGCTCTCGGATCGATCCGGCCCGCGTTGTCCGCCGGCGCGCCCGAAGATGTCACTATCGCGAGCAGACTGACCGTCTGCAAACTGCCGTCGGAGAACGATAACTGTACTGTACAGGTATATGGCGTCGCGCTGGCGGTCAGCTTCGTGTAATCGGCCGCTATTCCAACCGGTACACCTTCGTTCACGGGTCCGCTATTCGGCGACACCGTACACCAACTGCCCCCGTCGCTGGTTACCGTCGCCGAACTATAGGTGACGGATTGTTGCGACGGACTCACGATCGTGATTTGCGCCGGAGGCACCAAACTTCCAGCCGTTCCCGTGAATACGTAACCGGCCGGCTGCACAAATGGGCTGATATACGTCCCTGCCGCCAGTAAGTTCAACACCACGGTTACAGTCTCTGGAGAATTGGCCGCGACCTGTGCGCTACTGGCGTCCTGCGCGGATACCACCACCGAGCAGTAATAGGTTCCAGCCGCCTGGGATTGCACGGCTGTCCCGTCAACCGCCACCTGCAATTGCGCGGGCGTCCCGGCGCTGGCGCTCCCCGTCAAGCCTCCCGGGAATGTCAGCCAGTCGCCGCAACCGCTCGGTCCGGCCTGGGCCGACCAATTCAGCGTGCCCGACCCCGGATTCATAATGTACACGTTCTGCGGCGGCGCTTGGTTCCCGCCCAGCACAACCGTGTAAGTCAGACCCGTGCGTGATAGCTGAAAGATAGGTAGAGCGCTCACCGTCATGACGACCGGAATGGTGACCGTCGGTAAGTCGGGCGCGCTCAGCACTACGTTACCGATGTAGGTTCCCGCCACCTGCCCGGATGTGGGAATAACGGCCGCTGGATTGGCAGTCACCGCGAAGGATGCCGGTGACGTGCCTGTAACTTGGCCCGCGCTTGCCGACACGCTGAGCCAATTGCCTCCCGCGCCGGTGCTGGCCGAGGCCGTGACAATAGGGGACCCGCCGCCCTGATTCAAGAGCCGAAGCAGTTGGGATGCTCCATTGCCATTGCCCGTACTGCTGAAGGCGAACGTCAAACTGCCCGGCGCCGCCGTGAGCACCGGAGCTTCGGCATGTGGCGGGTCCACCAAAACGGCGACCTGCACGATCTGCATGCCGGGGTTGGTCTGGGTGGAGTTTACCGTAACTGTGCCGACGTAAGGTCCCGCGGTCAGAGTGGCGTCGACCGACACGGTAATATTCCCGCTGCCCGGGCCAGCCGTAACGTGCAGCCACGGTTGCCCGCCAGTGGCATCGGTGAACGCAATCTGTGCGTTTCCGCTAGCCAGAACGGAAATCACCTGGGGCAGCGGCGGTGTGGCTGTATTCTGCGTGAAATGGAACGACAGTTGACTAGGCGCTACGATCAAGGTCGGCAGCTTACTGATCGTGAGGGTCACGTTGACGGGCGCGGGCTGCTGTCCCTCCGCGGCGGTTACGGTAACCTGGCAAGGCGCCGGGGAAGCGTTCAACCCGGCCGGATTCGCGCGCAGCGTAATGTTCGCCGGTGTGGTGCCCGCGGCCGGACTGACACTCAGCCAGCTCGCCGACGGGCAACCTGTAACCGCAGCGGTGAAGGCCTCCGTGTCTGCCGCGTTGACTGCCACGCTGCCAATCAATGGCGTGCCGCTGCCTTGCTCAACGTTGAAAGACACCGTCGCGGGCGCGACGGCCAGGTTGGCAGGACTAACGATCAATGTCAGCGGCACAGACAGCGGACTTGACTGTCCGGACGTGATGGTCGCGGTGCAGTTGAAGGTCCCTGGCAAGTAAGTGCCGAGCACTCTGGGGTTCGGCGTCAGCGTGACAGTCTGCAGATTCCCGGCAGGCAATGGACTAAGCCAAGGGCATGCCGACGAGGCCGTGAACGATACGGCCTGTGAATTGGAGCTGCTGACGACGGTGAGGTTTTGGGATGCGGGCGCGGCGCCGCCCTGCACGTAACTGAAACTATGCAGGAAACTCGGCACCAGCGTGGGGCCGCTTACGGTGAGGGCCACAAAAACGCTCAACGTGCTGTTTCCCGAGACGATCGCAACGGCGCCGTCATATGTGCCCCCTGTCAAGTTCGCGATGATGGACGCATTCACCGAGACGCTGAGAGTGGCGCTGCCGCCTCCCGAGGTTGGATTTACCGCCAGCCATGCACCGCCGGAGCTGGTGGAAGCCGTGGCCGTGAAACTCTGTGGAGCCGTCACGGCAATGTTCTGGGCGGTTGGGGCCGCCACGCTCGTGGAAGTGGTCTGATACAAGAAAGTCAGAGACGGCGGACTGACCGAGAATGAGGCGGGCGTGACGCTCAAGCTGGCGGTCACTTGCGTGGCGGGGCCGCTCGCTGCGGTTACGCTGAACGTACATTTGTAGGTCTGTGCCGTCAGGCCCGGCGTATTGACGGTCGCCGTTATGGTAGCCGGCGTGACGGCGCTGTTGGAGCCGATGGCGAGCCAGGAACAGCCGGTTCCCGGAACTACGTTGAAGGTGAAGACTGTGTCCGGTGAGGTACTCGTAACAGACACGGTTTGCGGCTGGGGAGCGGCTCCCCCGATTTGGTAGGTGGGGAAGGCAAGCGTGAGCGGACTGACCACAAGGAGAGTTGGCCCAACGACAGTTAAGGTAACTGGTACGGCCAGCGGGCTATTGGCCGCGCCGGAACTGGCGACCGTCACGGCTCCGCTATAATTGCCTGACGCCAGTCCGGCAGCGTTCACCGAGACCGTCAAACTGGTGCCTGTCGTACCGCTGGTGGGCGTCACCGAAAGCCAACTGCCCCCGTTTGTGGTGCTGGCCGCCGCGGTGAACGATAGCGCAGCGCCGGAACTGGATATAGCAAGCGTCTGCGAGGCAGGCTGCGCTCCACCCTGCTGCAAGCTGAAGGTTAGGGAGGCGGGCGTAGCCACCAGATTGGGCAGCGTGCTGACGTTTAGTGTCACTGCCACTACCAACGGACTATTGCCGGCGCCCGCGGACATCAGTGTGACCATACCGTTATAGGCGCCCGAGTTCAATCCGGTGGTGTTTACCGAGACTGTTAGGGTCGCTAGCGTGGTGCTGCTGGTGGGACCGACCGAAAGCCAGTTGCCCCCGTTTGTGGTGCTGGCCGCCGCGGTGAAGGACAGCGCAGCTCCGGAGCTGGATATTTTCACCGTCTGCGACGCAGGCTGCGCTCCGCCCTGCTGGTAGCTGAAGGTCAGGGAGGTGGGCGCGGCCACTAGGTTCGGCGTTGTCGTGACAATCAACGTGACATTCACGGTGAACGGGCTGTTAGATGCGCCCGCGGACGTCACAGTGACCATACCTTGATAGGTGCCGGTCTTCAATCCGGCGGCGTTCACCGAGACTGTCAGGGTCGCCGGCGTGGTTCCGCTGGTGGGGCTGACCGAAAGCCAGTCTCCCCCGCTGCTGGCCGCCGCGGCGATGGACAACGCTGCACCAGAACTGGATATCGCCACCGTCTGCGAGGCAGGCTGCGCGCCGCCTTGCTGGAAGCTGAAACTCAGCGATCCCGGATCGGCGCCTATGGTCGGTAGCGGATTGATCGGGAAAATCACTCCGCCCGAAACCAAATTGCCAGGATTGACCACGGTGACGGTGGCGCTGCCCGCAGTGGCAATCAACTTCGACGGCACGGTCGCGGTCAGGGTGCCACTCACAAATGCGGTCGTAAGCGGGGAGCCGTTCCAGTCCACCGTGGCGCCCGAAACGAAGCCCGTACCGTTGACCGTCAGCGTGAACGTCGGCCCACCGACTGTTGCGGATGGGGGCGAAAGGCCGGTGATCGCTGGCAATCCCACAATGTCGATGGACAGGGCTTGGGCGGCGGAAGTCTGGTCGGCGCTGTCGGTGACGGTCACACTGAACGAGAAATTGCCGCCGAGGGTAGGCGTGCCCGAAATCGTGCCGCTGGAGGAATCCAGCGCCAGGCCGTTGGGCAGAGAGCCGGACCCGGGCACGACTGCCCAGGTGAGATAGGGGGGCGTGCCGCCCGTAGCCGCCAGAGTCTGCGAATAGGGGACATTCACCGTGCCATTCGGCAGCGAGGTCGGGATAATCACCGGTGGCACTGTACCATCAATGGCGAACTGGATAGTACCGACGCTGCTGGCGCTCCACCCACCAGAGCCAGTGGTCGATGCCGTGGCCGCGGCCGGAACGGACGGCGACCCTTTCAGGATCCAGCCGACGTAGCTGGATGGGTCGCCCGGCGTCAACACCAGCCAGTATGGTGTCCCGGCTCCCAGAGTGATCGGCTGGCTGAACAACGCTGTGACGGGTCCGCCGTCGGGTAAACCTGGCGCCGTGAGTCCCGAAACGGTTTGTATCGGTGCACCCGGCAGCCCGCTGGCATCCGAAAATATAGCGGCGTTAAACGATGCGTCGGATCCAAGCTCGCTACCTCCAAATACGACAACTCGCGCGTTAACCGCTTCCCCACCCGAAGCTGAGGTGAACTGCGCGGCATAGGACGACCCCGGCGGGGAAATACTCGATCCGGCGACAGTGGAGCTCGTACAGGACGAAGCCGCGCTGCAGGCGACCGTAATGTTACTGAAGATCACGCCGGTCTGAGCGGCGCACACGCCGGCAGAAATTGATGCCAGCGACAGCGCCGCCCAAGCCGCCTGAAAGCGGAACGACATCGCGATGCGCCGCATGCAAGTGGCCAGATTCGGGTACATCTTCAGCACCGGCTTACGGCGTCCCAGTGTTCACCGTTACAAAACTGGAACAGGTGATCCCTTGTGCCGCCGTGCTGATGACCGAAAGAATGCCAACCGTCCCGGATGCGGCCAGCCCCGACTTCGTCTGGGTCACTTGGGAGCCCGGCTCGGTTTTCGGCAGAGATTGCGAAAAAATGGATTCGGACTTGTTCTTAATCGTAAGCCAACCGTCCCATGTCGCGGCGGTGGGCGTTGCGACGGTGAAGTCCATCGTCAGGACACCTGTTGAGGCATCGTAGCTAGGCGCGTCCGTGAGATCGCATGGCAGCTTCTGCGGAGGGCAAGTGCCTCCTACACACGAAACCTCTAGGTTGTAGGCTACAGTTGAATCGTCGCCTCCTGTGTAGATGTCTACAACGTAGGTGCCATTCACGGTCGGCACTAAATCGGTCAGGAAGGAGAACGACGGGCTGTCGCCGCAACAAGGAAAAGCGTTGGTGCACAGCGGAACACCGGGGGTGGTGGGGGCGCTGGTCCCGTTCGGCTGATACACGTTCATACAGACATTTGACTTTGGGTCGGCCGTGAGGCTCGCGGCAATCTCGTATTCGCCAGTAGTAGCCCCATTAAAGGTGTAGGTTGTCTGTGCCGTTGGCGCATTTACTGCACCTGTGAGACCTTGTGAGAGGACCAGCGTCGTAGCGTCGGGCGGCGCGGGGCTGAGACGCTCCAGCGAGAGAGCGTAGGTTTGAACAGCATCGTTCGTCTCCATAACCTGAATAGTGTAGGTCCCGGCGACCGTCAGTGTCTGATTGGTGCTTACCGCATAAGAGGCAGAGTCGCCGCAGCAAGGAAAAGCGTTAGTGGTGCCACTGTAGATCTTCGTCAACGGGAGGCCAGGAGCGTAGATGATCAGGGTAATGTTTGTGGCACGAGATGCTCCCAAACCTAGGGTCGCCTGCCAGACATCTCCTGCAGCCGCAGTGAACGTAAACTCGTCTACGTCCCCTGTTGTATTGAGAACGCAATTGGTTCCGAAGTACGTTTGCCCGGAGACGATTCGGACCCCCTGCGCGGGCTCCACTGGGCAGTTAGTGATCACAGGACCGCCCCCGGCCCATCCAGGGTTAGGGACCAGAGCCACCATAAAGAGAAGTGCTGCCGGTGGCAAGCAGTAAGTTTTGAAGCGTCGCATTGTCGTAGGTTGCTCCTTATATACCGGGCATGGCCCGGCAGGTTAGATTGAACAGTTCCGTACAAGCCGTTTTTGGTCGTTCTGCGGACCCGGCTTACGGCTTACCAGTGTCGACCGTTACAAAACTGGAACACGTGATCCCTTGCGCCGGTGTAGTGATGGTCGAAAGAATCCCAATCGTGCCGGATGCGGCCAGGCCCGACTTCGTCTGGGTCACTTGGGAGCCCGGCTCGGTTTTCGGCAGGGCCTGCGAAAAAATGGTTTCGGACTTGTTCTTAATCGAGAGCCAACCGTCCCACGTCGCGGCGGTGGGCGTTGCGACGGTGAAGTCCATCGTCAGGACACCTGTCGAGGCGTCGTAGCTGGGCGAGTCCGTGAGCTCGCAGGGGAGCGGATTCGGAGGACAGCTCCCGAGTAAACACGAAACCTCCAGAGTGTAAGCCACGGTCGAGTCGTCGCCGTTTGGACCGATCTCCAGCATATACGCGCCGTTGACCGCCGGCGTCAAATCCTTTATAACGGAAATTGAATAACCTGGATTGCAGCCATGGCACGTACACCCGTAGGCGACGCTGGTCCCATCTGGTTGATACACATTCATGCAGACGTCCGATGTGGGGTTCGGGTCAAGCATCACGCCTATCTGATATGTGCCGGTTGTGGCAGCATTGAACGTGAACGTTTCTTGTTCTGTCGGCGCCGTGGTCCCATCTGCTACTTCCTTGGTGAGGACCAGCGGGACAGCTTCGGGCGCCGTGGGGCTCAGTCGCTCCAGATCGAGAGCGTAAGCGAGGACGGCGTCAGTGGTTTCGGTCACCTCGATGGTGTAGGTCCCGGCGGTCATGAGCGTTTTGCTCGTGCCGACCGAAACGGAATATCCTGGATTGCAGCTACGGCAAGTGCACTGACCAAAGATCGAGGTTGTGCTGCCTGGGGGGTATAGGGTCAGGCAAACGTCGGTCGTAGGATTTGCGCCGAGGCCCGCGTACGTCTGCCAAATGTCCCCTGCCGCCGCTGTGAAAGTAAATTCGTCCACATCGAATATTGTGGATAGAGAGCAGTTGCTTCCGTAGTATGTCAGCCCCGACACGATGGGTACGTTCCGTGCCGGCTCCGTAGGGCAGTTCTTAACCGTAGGACCTGTTCCGGCCCGCGCGGAACTAGGTACTAGAAGTACCATCAAGAGAGGCGCCGCCAGTGGCAAGCAGAAATTCTTCAAAGTTCGCATTGTCGTTGTTGCTCCTATTTGTCCGTTCGCAGTTCCCATATACTATACATCGAAACAGATCCGTGACAACTATGTTTTTGATTTCTTTTTTATGCGTCCGTTCATGCGCGCCCGAAAGGCGGTTCCACGTCCTGCACCCTCACGAGAACTCAAGAAATCGGATCTCGTGAATTCTTACTTACACAATGCGAGCGATGGATGTTCCTTTCAAAGAAACGTGGAAGGTGTCGCGATAAGAAAAGACGCGATTCGGTCACACATCGGCGACAAATCGATAATATCCAGTTCTATCAACCGCTTACCGGGAATTCCCCGCCGCCGCGAGGCGCCCATCCCCAATCGCCCATGCTAATGTCAAATCGAGAGCAGTCGGTCCATCTCGCGTTTTCGAGCCGGCTAGGTAGATCACCCGAAAGTCCGCTGTAACTTAAAGAATATGAAGCAGATAGGACCAAAATGGATTCGTCCGTTCAAAAATGTTCCAAGGCCCCCGCCATGCCCGATCCTGCACATTCTGCCCAATCCCCCAATCTTGACAGACTTTGCTATGATACTCCTATGAATCCTGCATCCCCCCACCCTCAACGCTAATCCAACCAATAGACTATGGCTGCCGTACTCGTCCCCGACCCCGTCCGCACCCAAGCCCAGCACTTGCTGTCCACCATCGGCAACACCCCCCTGCTGCGCCTCGATAAAATCGGCCGCGAGGTGCCCGGCGTCTCCATCTTGGCTAAGGCCGAGTACTTCAACCCTGGCGGCTCCGTCAAGGATCGCGCCGGCCTCAACATGATCCTGGATGGTGAGCGCACCGGCCGCCTGCGTCCCGAACACATCATCCTCGACGCCACCAGCGGCAACACCGGCATCGCTTACGCCATGATCGGCGCAGCCCGCGGCTACCGCGTCCGCCTGTGCCTGCCCGGCAACGCCTCCATCGAACGCCGCCGCATCCTGAAAGCCTACGGCGCGGAGATGATCTTCAGCGATCCCGGCGAAGGCTCCGACGGCGCCATCCGCAAATGCCGCGAGATCTACGAAGCCGACCCCGACCTCTACTTCTACCCCGATCAGTACAACAACCCGGCTAACTGGCGCGCGCATTTCGAAACCACCGGCCGCGAGATTATCGAACAAACCAACGGCCTGCTCACGCACTTCGTCGCGGCTATGGGCACCAGCGGCACGTTTACCGGCGTCAGCCGCCGGCTGCATCGCGATCTGCCTGGCGTGAAATGCTACTCCGGCCAGCCTTCGAGCGGCTTCCATGGCCTCGAAGGATTGAAGCACATGCCGACCGCCATCGTGCCGGGTATCTACGATCCCACCCTGGCCGATGGCAACATCTGGCTCGAAACCGAGGAAGCTTATGCGATGGTCCGCCGCCTGGCGCGCGAGGAGGGCCTGCTGGTCGGAATCTCGTCCGGATGCAATGTGGTCGCCGCTCTGCAAATCGCGCACGAGTTGCATGCCGAGGGCCGCGAGGGCATGATCGTTACGATGCTCTGCGATAGCGCGGAGAAATACCTCAGCGACCATTTCTGGGAAGAGGCGTAAAGCCGCATGATCCGCATCGAACCGGACGCCTGGCGCGATATGGTGGCCCATGCGCAAGCCACTTATCCGCATGAATGCTGCGGCGCAATGTTAGGATCGATCACCGATGAGAAGACGGTCCGCATCGCTTTGCCGCTTGAAAACGCTTATACCGGAGAGCGCGGCAGCCGCTATGAATTGCGTCCCGAGGATCTGCTTCGCGCCGACCGCGAAGCGCGCAGCCGGGGCCTGGACGTGATCGGCATCTACCATTCGCACCCCGATTGCGACGCTTACTTTTCGGAGACCGACCTGAAGAACTCGTGTCCCTGGTAT